>WNFU01000563.1_pt1 | contig 50458 bp, 48 predicted proteins | sample 5400121 | NCBI WGS metagenome assembly WNFU01 (sample SAMN13153360, study PRJNA577476) | soil metagenome | isolation source: 100 cm soil or saprolite under grassland replicate 1 | place: USA:California | collected 2016-06-15 | reverse complement strand
CCGGGCTGGCCCTGCTGCTCCTGGCGACGGCGACGCCAGGAGCAGCAGGGCCAGCCCGGCGCCGACAGCGAGAGGCTCCTCGCCACGCTCCTTCGCGGCCGCGGGAGCGTCTCGTGCCCGGCCGACGGGAAGCCCGACGCGTCGGTCCTGACGAGGCGCCCGGACCTGAAGCCGGTGTTCGACAAGTACGCGAGGCAGTGCGCGCAGCTCGCCGCCGCGCGCCGTGCGGCCGAGTTCCCCGCGACCGGGCTCCTCGGAAACGTCACCGAGCGCTGGACGGAGGAGAAGGCCGCGTCGACGAGTCGAAGAAGCAGGCCGCGACCCTCAAGTCCGCGTACGACGACGCACGGAAGGCGTACGACGACGCGGTGGCCGCCCGGACGAAGCGCCGGGACGAGCTCAAGGGCGCCGCCGGAGATCTGAAGGCCCTCGACGCGAAGATCTCCGATGCCTCGGGCAAGGCCCAGGAGGCGCTCGAGGCGCTCGCCGCGGCGGGAGTCGCCGGCGGATCCGTCCAGAACGTCTTCGCGGCGGTCGAGGAGGTGCGCGCCCGGTACGACGGGATGGTGGACTCGATCGGACGCATCGCGAGCGGCGAGCCCAGTCGCAACGGAGAGCCGTCTCCCGCGCCCTCTCCGTGCCGGCCTACGGGGCGTTCGGGCTCATCTGGCGCGCTGCGAACCGTCGTCGGCCGGGGCACACAGAGTCGGCGTGTTGCACTTGGTCACTCTGGTTTAGCGTGAAGCCCTTGGCGCCCTGCCGGTGCGCGCGGTCCCAAGTAATACGTTCGTCCTGTCACAGTCGCGCCCGAGCCCCCGTCCAAGAGGAAACGAGAACCGAACCGAATGGCCGACTCGCAGCCCACATCTTTCGTGACCGCTCCCCCCGACGAGGAACTGGTCGGGCTCGCTCTCGCCGGCCAGTCGAGCGCGCTGGAGACGCTGCTGAGCCGGCACCAGCGCTGGCTCTACAACGTCGCCTTTCGCGTCCTGCAGAGCCCCGCAGACGCCGAGGATGCAACACAGGAAAGCCTCCTCAAGATCGCGACACGCCTCGCCACCTTTCGCGGCGAGAGCGCATTTCGTACCTGGGCCTACCGCATCGCCATGCGCCACCTCCTCGACCGGAAGCGCAGCCGGCCGGAGCTATCCGTCGCCAGCTTCGACTGCTACGGCGACTACCTGGCCCGTGCTGCCGACGAGGAGCCGGCCGACCTCTCAGCCACGCCCGCTGACGCGCAACTGATCGTCGAGGAGGCGAAGCAGGTCTGCCTCCTCGGAATGCTGCTCTGCCTCGACCGGGAGCAACGGCTGGTCTTCGTCCTCGGCGACCTCCTGGGAGTGAGCGACACGCTTGGGGCCGAGGTGCTGGCGCTCTCCCCGGACAACTTCCGGCAGCGGCTCTCGCGCGCCCGCCGCCAACTCCTGGAGTTCGCGCAGGGCCACTGCGGCCTCGTGGACTCAGGGAATCGGTGCCGCTGCGCCCGCAAGACCCGGGCGTTCATCCGGGACGGCATCGTCGACCCGGAGCGGCTCCTCTTCGCGCGCCCGCACCTGGCGCGCATGGAGGAGGCCTCCTCGCGGGGCCGGGCCGCCTTCGAGCGGGCCATCGAGACTGCGGGCGTCGCCCTGTGGCGGGAGCAACACATCCTCGAGCCCCCGGACCTGGTGGCCCGGCTGCGCTGCGTGCTCTCGAGCGACGCGCTCCGTTCCGCGATGCAGGTCCCTTGACCCAGAGAGAGCGAGAGAACGAGATGGAGCCCAACGCCGAGTCGAAGCGGATCATCTCCATGGAGGAGGTCGTCCCGCCGATCGTGAGCAGATCCACCGCCGGCACGATCTTGAACGAATCGGCGGTGACGGGCGCGCCGCTGACCGTCACCCGGGGTGCCGCCGCCATGCCGGAGCTGGACGAGAGGTCCCGCACGTTCCCGTCCGTGCCGAACGCGGCGAGGACGACGTACTTGCCGTCGGGCACGCCGGTGAACGTGTACGGGCTGTTTCCCACCCCGTGGACGGAGAGCCCGGGCGCCGACTGCCGCGGTCGAGGGTAGACAGGTAGGTGGACTCGATGACGAGCGTCACGTCCGCGTCGTGGGTCGCGCCATTGTTGAGATGAGGTCCCCCGTGACGGTGGCACCGGCCGCGCCCGCGAGCGCGAGCGAGACCGTGTTGTCCACGTCGGTGAGCACTCCGGTCGTGACCGGGACGTAGTTCGCGCCCTTCGCGTATGCCGTGACGACGTACGAGGTCCCAAGCGCCAGGTTGAAGATGGCGTAGCTGCCGTCCCGGTCCGCGACGCCGGTGAGACCCGCGCCGCCCCCCAACGGCTCGGCGACGACGCGCTGCGCCGCGCCGCCCGGCGCCTTCGCGACGGTGCCGTGGACGTACACGGGCCCGCCGCCGACGAGCGGGAGGAGCTGCAGGGCGGTGAGCGGGCCGGAGACGACCCAGCTCGTCCCGCTGGGAGCGGCCGTCGAGAGGTCGATCGGGAGCGCGGGCCGGATTCCCCCGGGGAACGTCTGGTACCCCTGCCGATCCGCGCGCAGCGTGAGGGACGCCGAGGCGGGCTTGCCGCTCGGGTCGCGCGTCGCGCGCACCTTCAGCTCGTACGCGCCGCCGCTCGCGCTGACCGCGACGGTCGAGACCGGCGCACGGTTGGCGTCGAGCGCGACCACGCGCGCGCCGTCCAGCGTGGTCGTGGCCGCCGTGGGATCGACGACCGTGCCGCGCAGGAGCACCGGCGCGAAGCAGCCGACTCGGCCGTCCGTGACGGGCTCGCAGTACTGTCCTGCGGCGCAGCTGGCCTGCGCGGCGGTGCTGCAGACCGGACCGGTGGCGCTGCTGCTGCAGGCGGCGGTGAGCGTGACGGCAACGAGGGCGAGGCGGCGGATCATGTCGTGTGTTCCTCCGGGGACGAGTTCCTATCACTTCGCCGCACCCGGTCCACCACGGTCTCAGTGCGCAGTGGCCTCGCCCTCGCCCGCTCCTCGCTCCGGGCGCGCGCGAGGCCGCTCGAGGCCGAAGCGCTGGTAGCAGAAGTACTGAAACCCCTCGCTGCACATCTCGCCGGCGCGCGCCCAGATCCGACCGAAGGTCGCGCTCCGAGCGTACCGCTCCATCAGCGCGAGCCAGCCCGCGTTCTCCGGTAGGTCCGCGTACAGGTCGAGCCGGCCGGCCAGAAATGCCTCGTCCATGAGCCGCATCTGCATGAGCGCGAGGTGGACGTCCTCCCGGCTGATGCCCTGCAGGAGCTCGGGGTAGATCTCCCGCTCCGAGTGGAGCGGGCCCGGTTCGCGGAGCATCGCCGCCTCGACCGCGATGGACTGCTCCATGGCCCGGAAGAGCGCTTCGGAGACCCGCGGAGCCTTCCGCCAGCGGCGCCGGAGCTGCTCGAAAGGCTCGCGAAGAGTCTGCCCGTCGTTGGCCTTCACCCTCACGTCGCCGAACGCGAGCTCGCTGCACTGCCAGCCCAGCGCGCGGTACGCCTCGAACTGCGGATCGGAGAAGAACTGGTTCGCGGTGCCCTGGTGCGGGAAGTTCGGGTGCAGGTCGTGATAGTGGCGGAGGTCGGCGGAGAGCCCCTTCGTGAGGGACGGCTTCAGGTAGACGATCACGCCGGACCGTTCCTCGTACCGGATCGTCCCGACCGCGCACGGGCTCAGCGACATCCCCGTCTGCGGGTCCGGGAGGAGATCCTCAGTGTCGAGCTTCACCTCGATGCTGTCCTGGACGCGAGCGCGCCGCACCGCGCTGGCCAGGCCCTGGAACGACCGCGCCGGGTCTGCCTCCGCGTCCACCACGATGAGGAGCTCGCAATGGCGCCGCAGGAGCGCCATGACCCCGAGGTTGTCGTAGTGGCCGCCGTCGGAGAGGTAGCAGGTCAGGCTGTCCTCCTTGAACCGGAACTGGAACCACTCGGTCGGTAGGCCGCGCAGGGTCCCGAAGCGCCATCTCACCTGCCGCGCCGGGTTCGGCACGAGCATCCCGAGGCGGAGGTTCAGGAATCCGAGGATGAGCGACAGCATCGGCTGGGTGTAGACGCCCATGCGCGGCGAGATGGCGGAGCCCGACGTCGCGATCGCGTCCGCGAGCGTGAGCGCGCCCGCCGCGTACGAGCGCGTCGGGCGGTACCCGGTCGCATTGGAGCCGCAGTGGCGCGGCGTGAGCGTGAACAGGGAGCCGGGATCGCGGCGCTCGCCGTGTGGCGAGCGAGGCAGGTTGATCGTCGTGTTGATGATGGGGAACGGCATCCGCGGGTCGGCCGGGTTCGCGAGATCTGCGAGCGGGATGTCTCCGGCCGCCTCACCGCCGGTGAAGGCCGCGGCGATCCGGTCCTTGTAGAAGTCGTGCAGCGACCCGAGGCCCTCGGGCGTGGACCGCGCGAGCGACGCCAGGAGCAGCAGGGCCAGCCCGGCGCCGCTCGCGGCGAGCGCGCGAACGGGGAACGGTGCCCGCGAGAGGCGTCCGAGCGGCCATCCGTCGGTCGTATCCGCGAGCGCGAGCACGGCGAGCACGGCGAGCATCGAGACGGCGAGGGCGATGAGGAGGGCGGTGAGCTGGATCCCCGCCTGCCTCGCGGCGCGCAGCGCCTGCGGCTTCCAGTCCCGCTGCATGACGAATGCGGCGACCTTCAGGACGCCTGCGAGCCCGATGGGGGCTGCGATATTGAGCGTCGCGACGGAGTGAATCAGGTCCCGCGGAGAGGGGGGGAGGTGTGCCGCGGATTCGAGGAGTTCCGTCACCCCGGCGACGAACCAGAGGAGGAGGAACGTGCTCACGCACGACGCGAACCACTCCCGCTGGCTCTCGCGCCGGGCCGCCTCCTCCGGGCCCGTCGGATCGTCGCGCAGCCCTGCTCTCCTGCGGCGCCACCCGTGCCACGCCGCCCCGGCGAGCCAGACGGCGAAGAAGATGCCCGCGCTGGCCAGCATGGGCGGTGGCCCGACGTAGCTCGCCGCGGCGACCCAGAGGCCCATGAGCGCGACGCTCGCGCCCACGAGGTACAGCAGGTTCGTGATGAAGCCGTAGACGTAGTTCGCGGTCATCACGAAGCCGCTCCAGCTGAACACGCCCTCTCGGGCGAGGTACGACGCGTGCCGCCGGAGCGCCAGCAGCGCCTCGGTCTCCCGCTTGCACGGATCGGGTCGTCGAAGCGGGAAGTCGACCGGGCCGGTGCCGGACGGCGGCTTCTCGCTCGTCGCCTTCGAGTGGAGGTGCGTGAGGATCGCGCCGCCAAGGAAACCGCCGCCCGACACCGTCGACAAGTAGTCCACATGGGCGAGGATTCCCGCATCGGCGAGCTGCTGCACCACACCGAGCGCGAACGCGGCGGATCGTATCCCTCCGCCAGAGAGCGAGAGGCCCACCGTGTCGCTCGGCTGGCCCGCCGCGGCAGCGGTGTCGGGGACACCGCTCGCGCCAGCAGCGCGCAGCTGCGCGGCCCGGCGGGCGCGGAGGTATGCCCACTCCGCCTCGAACGTCTGCTCGAGCTCGGCAGCAGCATTGCCGCCCCCTACCTCATGGGGCGCTCCGCCGCCTGGCTGCGGCCCTGGTCCACCCATGGTGCCCCTCCCCGCGCGCGCGTCGCGCCGTGCCGCGCGGGCGCACCGAGTTCACGCAAAGGACTCCCTCGCCCGAGCGCGAGACCTGGCATGGGGTACCCATACCGAGGGTGGAGGACACCCACCGCCGCTGCGCGACGAACGAGAGCGCCGCCTCCGGGTTCACCAGCGACGTTCTTGCCTCCTCCTCGGGTCGGGTAGCAGGCAAGCGAGGAGTCTGGCGCGTTGCACCGACGGTTGGCGTGCCCGAGGCCGCGCGATCACCGAGCCACCGACGCGGCTCGGGCCGTCTCGATCGGCGCCGGCGCCTCGGGGTGGACCGCGAGGAAGCTCGCGATGCGGCCCCGGATCTCGGCGAGGTGCGTGAAGAGGCACGCGTGCTCTCCGCCCTCGATCGCGAGCAGCTCGGCGCCGGGCGCGCGGCGCGCCACCGCCTCCGCGTGCGCGAACGGCGCGTGCCGGTCGGCGGTCCCGTGCACGACGAGGACGGGCACGGCGAGCTGCTCGAGCGGCAGCTCGAGCTTTCCCCGGGTCGTCGCGATGTCGTTCTCCGTCCCGGCGAGCCGCCGCGCCATTCGTTCGCCGGTGCTCCGCTGCAGCTCCTGCATGAGGCCCCAGGCCTCCGGATCCCGGAGGAGCCGCGCGCGCTGCGCGGGGTCCGGGATGGACCGGCTCATCGCCCGCTCGGGATCGCGCGCCGCGCGGCGCTGCATCGCTCGCAGGAGCGCGGGCCAGCGCGCGGCGAGCTTCAGGACGTGCCAGGCGAATGGCAGGCGCGCCTCGATGCGCCCCGACGCGGCCGAGACGAGGACGAGCGCGCGGCAGCGCTCGGCGTGACGGAGCGCGAAATGGAGCGCGGACGGGCCGCCGCCCGAGACCGCGACCACCGTCGCCGCCCGGACGCCGGCGGCGTCGAGCAGCGCTGCGAAGAGGTCCGCCTGCTCCTCGGGCGTTCGCCCCGAGGCGAGCGGCGTGCCGAGGTAGCCCGGCCGCGACGGAGCGATGGCGCGGAACCCCGCGGCGAGACCCGCCGACCGCGCCAGGATGAGCCCCTGATCGAAGCCGCCCATCGCGCCGTGCAGCGCGAGCACCGCGGGCGCCGCCGGGTCGCCGGTCTCGGCGTACTCGATCTCGCCGCGCGGCGTCGTCGCGATGCGTGCTAAAGTTGACATGGGACACATTCCTACTAGAACGATGGTGACGATGTCAACATCGACCCCCCCGCGGCCCGCCCGCCGCCGCCCACGCCCTTCGCGGCGCAAGCCCTACCACCACGGCGACCTGAGGCGCGCGCTCGTGGAGGCCGCGCTCGAGCTCGTGCGCGACCGCGGTCCCGACGGGTTCACGCTGCGCGAGGCGGCGCGCCGGGTGGGCGTGAGCCAGACCGCGCCGTACCGCCACTTTCCGACCAAGGACGACCTCCTCGCGGCGGTCGCCGAGCAGGGGTTCCTGGACCTCCACCGGCGCCTCTCCGAGGCGGCCGAGGCCGCCGGGCCCGAGCCGCGCCTCCGCCTGCGCGCGCAGGGGCTCGCCGCGTTCCAGTCCTACGTCGGCGATCCGGCGCGGTTCCGGGTGATGTTCGGCCGCGTGTCCTCGCGGAAGGACAGGTACCCTGCCCTCGCCGAGGCGTGGGGACGCGTCAGCGCGCTCCTGCTCGAGTCACTCGTGGCGTGCCAGCGCGCGGGAGAGATCCGCGAGGGCGATCCGATGGAGCTCGGGCTCACCATCGCCGCGATGACCCACGGCCTCGCGGCCCTCGCCGTCGACGGCCAGCTCGGCGCGGTCGCGGAGGATCCCGCGGCCGCCGCCGAGCTGTTCGATCGCGCCCGCGCGGTGCTCTTCCGCGGGCTGCACCCGTAGGCGGAGTAGGACCTCCGTCCTACTGCTGCGGCGCGGCGGCCGGCTGCAGCAGCTCGGGCGGCTTCGCCCGGGGCGGCGGCAGGAACTGCTTCTCGATCTTCAGGGGCTTGAGCGCCGGGAACGCCGCCGTCATGAGCGCGAGGTCGTGGTCGTAGCCGTCGAAGAGCTTCACGTCGAACGTCCCGCCCGAGAACCCCGTCACGGCCTGGTCGATGAGCGGGATGACGGAGCCGGCGCGCGGCTCGTCACCCTGGCGCTCGCGGCGCAGCACCTCGATGCGCCCGAGGTAGATCGCCTTGCCGGGCGGCACCTCGAAGCTCGAGTTGATGGGCACCACTCCGTTCCCGAACACGAGCCCGCCGCTCGCCCGGATCCAGAGGTTCGAGAACGAGTACTTGCCGGGCGCGAGCGCGAGGCTCACGAGGAACTCCTCGTACTGGTCGTTCTCGGCCTCGCTCGCGCGGAACGGCTCACCCGGATCGAAGGCGAACTCCTCGCCCTTCTCGTTGAGCGCGCTGATCCTCAGGTTCTTGAGATGCGGCTGGTAGCCGGTCTTGTAGACGTTCGTGAGCTTCACCGCGAGGAGCGCGAGCGACTGCTCCGGCCCGACGGCGAAGGCAGGCGTCTCCTTCGTGAGCGCCATCTGGCGCGACGTGGCGCAGCCGCTGCCGAAGACCGCGAGCGCAGAGACCGCCATCCCGACGACGAGCGCACGATGGCGCACATGGATTTGCATGGGTTTCCTCCCCGTTGGAAGTACGAGCGGGCCGGGCGTCCGGTTCAGGAGTGAAGCGGGCCCGGCCCGTTCCGCCTCGCGACGATACCACCCGCCCCCAAGGGTCGGACGCACGGAAAGAGGAAATGTCACCCTCCCGTCGCGGTCGGCTGCGCCCGCTCCCCGCCGCGATACGCGCGGTGGAGCTGCACGACGAGCGCACCCGTCCCGAAGACGAGCGCCGCGAGAGAGGCGAGGCCGCCGAGGACCGGGACGAACCGCAGCACCCCGAGGATGACCAGGGCAGCCGCGAGCCCGAGCACGAGCGCGCCTCGCGTCGGCGCGCCGGGCGGTTGCCCGCGCACGCGCATCAGGCCGGCGGATCCGAGGAAGAGCGCGGCGACGAGAAAACCGGCGAGCAGCGCGACGGGATACGCCGCGAGCAGGACGAGGCCGAGCGGGAACCCGACCCCCGTCACGAAGAGCGCCACCATCACCGCGGGCGCGCCGACGAGCGCGAGCGCGCCGATGCCGAGCGCGCGCCAGGGGTCGGTCGCGATGACCTGCGCCGCGGCGGGCGTGAACCGCGGGAATACGAGGATCATCACCGCGCCCGTGGCCAGGAGCGCCGCGAGGAAGAAGAGCCAGCCGAGCACGGCGAGCGCAGGCGCCCGAGGCCGCGCGGCGGAAGGCCGATGCTCGACCCGTCCGCCGATGTGCGCGCCGGGATCGATCCGAGGCTCCCGTGGGCCGCGATGGACGACGTTGCCGTCGATCCGGGCCGCAGGTCCGATGTCGAGCGCGTCCGCGTCGACGTGGACGTCCCCTCGCACGGTGCCCTCGACCGACACGTGCCTGCCGGCTGCACGCAGCTGCCCGACGGTCCCCGCGACGACGACCTCGCCTCCCGCGAGCCAGGCGCGCCCGCGGACGTCCCCGTCGCGTTCGACGCGGACCGTACCGCCCGCGGCGGTCGCGTCGTCCTCGACGCGCCCGGCGATCCTCACGGTCCCGCCGGCGAGGCGCGCGTCGTCGCCCGCGTGGCCGCGCAGCACGACCTCGCCGCCCGCCGCGAGGACGTCGTCGCCGACCGGGCCGTCGATCGCGACGTTCCCGCCCGCGAGGATCGCGGACTCGGCCACCGACGCCCCGACGCGCACGGTGCCGCCGGCCGCGACGAGATCGCCCGTAACGTCCCGCGTCACCTCCACGTTCGGCCCGCCGAGGTACTGGTCGTCCCCGTGCGCGTGGGGCCGCCGCGCCGCTTCCGGCTGCCCGTGCCCGACCGCAGGCGCGAGGGAGAGGGCCACCACGACTGCGAGCGACGTCTGCCGCCTCGAAACCATCGGAGCGCTCCCGTTCTCGTCTGTTCGGGGGAGGCTACCGGGGCGTGCCGTCTCGGTCAGCGACGACTTCGGGTCCCCGCGAACGTGCGATCGGCGACCGTGGCGCACGGTACACTCCGGGGCGCCGTCACCGGCCGCCCCGAGCCGCGCTCCTCCGGAGAACCCTTGGACACTCCGCACGCCTTTGCCGCGCCGCTTCCGCCACCCCCCGAGCCCGTCCCGTTCGTGCCCCGACCGCGCGTCTGGACGGTGTTCGTCGCGTTCGGCGCGGTCGTGCTCGGCGTCATCGCCTCGGCGGGAGCCGTCTTCTTCGTCGCGTTCGTGGCGCAGGCCGCGCGGGCCCCGGGGAGCCTCAGCGATCCCGCGCTCGCCCGCGCCGCGTTCGGAGCGACGCTGGCGTCGAGTGGAGTCCAGCTCGCGATCATCGCAGTCAGCGCAATGACCCAGATCGCGATCCCGCTCGCCGCGGCTCGCCTCTCACCCGAGCCCGCCAGGCGCCGCCTCTCGCTCGGTCCATCCCTGCTCGGTCCCGGCGCGCTCGCGGTCGCCGTGCTCGGCGCGCTCGCGCTCTCCTCGACGTTCGACGCCGGCTTCGGCGCCCTCGGCATGGAGCAGACCGGCAGCATCGCCTGGTTCGGCCGGCTCCTCGGCGGGATGACGCCCGGCTCGATCGCCCTCATGGTGCTCTGCGCCGGCGTGGCTGCCCCGTTCGCCGAGGAGCTGTTCTTCCGCGGCTACGTGCAGACGCGCCTCTGCGCGCGCTGGGGCGCATGGCCCGGCGTCCTCGTCACCGCCGCGCTGTTCGGCCTCGTTCACCTCGACCGGTTCCACTCGCCGAGCGCGTTCGTGATCGGCATCTATCTCGGCTGGCTCACCCACCGGACGGGCAGCATCCGTCCCGCCATCGCAGCGCACGCGACGAACAACTCGCTGTGGGTGCTCGCCACCTCGGCCGGGCTCGGCGCCGCCCTGCCGCGCGGCGCTCACGCGGCGCTCCTCGCCGTGTACGTGGCGGTCACCGCGGCCGCCGTCGTCTTGCTCCGACGCCGGCTGTCGAGCAGCTCAACCGCGCCGTCCTCCGCCCCGCCCGCGGTGGAGTGACCCCCGCCTCTCCCGGCTCCGCCTACCGTCGCTCGCCGTCCATCGTCTTCGCCGACTGCCCCGCGCCCGCGACGGCCTGCTTCAGCGCCGTGACGCGCTCCTCCGCCAGCGCCCGCAGCTGCGGGCTCTTCGCGCGGGTCACCTCGGCCTGGTACATCGCGAGCTCGCTCACGTGCCCGTCGTCGACGGTCTGCTTGAAGACGGCGTCGAAGCTGCTCGCCGGCTGAGACGCCACGCGGGCCAGCGTGGCCCGTTCGTCGGCGGACAGCTCCGCACGCCCGGACAGCCCGGCCTCCTTCGCGAGCTCGCTCAGCCGTTCTCCCAGCTTGGTGTGGTTCTCGAGCATCTTCCGCGCCTTCGCCTTCAGCTCGGGCGTGCCAGCGCGCTCCGCGGCGAGTCGCGCGAGCTGCAGCTCGAGCTCGTTCACTCCGAGCGCCTGGTCGAGGAACTCCCGATCGCCGTCCACCCGCTGCGCCTGCGCGGCGGTCGTCGCACGGTCCTGCGCGAGGGCTTGCCCTCCGCAGAGCAGCAGCCCGGCACACGTTCCCCACGTGATCCATCTCGTCGTACGCATGTTCTTCCTCCGAGGACGCGTCGCGAATCGACGCGTCACCCTTCCCGACGCAGGACACGGAGAACGGTTCCGCAGGAGCGTTGAATCCCGCCTGCGCGTCGACGGCCGGTCGGGGCCGGTCAGGGCGAGCAGGGAACCTTTTTGCGACGCGGGCGTCACCCACCGACGGGGCCGACCACGAGCTCCGGCGCGATTAGGTATCGAGCGGTCATGCCGCAGGCGCGGGACGCGCACGATCCGCTGGAGGTCGCCTCGCGCGCGCTGGGGTACGCGGACGCGCTCCACAACCTCGCGCGCTACCTCGTGCGCAGCGAGGGAGAAGCGGAGGAGCTGGTGCAGGAGACCTTCGTTCGAGCGCTCGCCGCGGCCGACCAGCTCGAGCGCGGGGCCAACTTGAAGGGGTGGCTCTTTCGGATCCTGCGGAACCTGTTCCTCAGCCGGGTGCGTCACGCCCGGCACGATCCGACGGAGGGCGGGCTCGACACCACCGCGGCGCCGGACGCGCCGCAGGCGGGAGAGGCGCTCCGCGGCGACGTGGAGCTCGAGGCGATGCGGCGGATCGTGGGCGCGGAGATCGAGGCGGCGCTGCGGGCGCTCGGCGAGGACGCGCGGACCGCCGTCCTGCTCGATCTCGAGGGGTTCAGCGAGGCCGAGATGGCGACCATCCTGGGCTGTGCGCCCGGCACCGTGAAGTCGAGGCTCTCGCGCGCCCGGGCGGCGCTGCGGGAGCGGCTCGCGGAGTACGCGAGAACGGAGCGGCCATGACCTGCGAAGAGGCCCGCCCGCTCCTCCTCGACCTCCAGCGCGCGAGCCTGCCTCCCGAGCTCGAGCGCGAGGTGAGGCTGCATCTCGACACGTGTGCGGCGTGCGCGCGCGCTTCTGCAGAGGAGGCCGTCCTCACGGGGCTCCTCGAGCGCCGCCTCCCGCGCTATCCCGCGACGGGTGCGCTGAAGCGGCGGCTCGCGGCGCTCGTATCCGGCGGTGCGCCGGTCGTGCCGCTCGCGGCGCGACGGCGGTCGCAGCGGCTGGTCGCGCCCGCGCTCGTCGCGGCGGCCCTGGTCGCGATCACCGCGACGCTCGTGGAGCGGTCATCCCGCGAGGTCGGCGCCCTCGCGGCGCTCACGAGCGAGGCCGTGAACGACCACCTCCGGGTGCTCGTGCGCGATCGCCCGGTGGATCTCGAGAGCGGGGAGCTGCACCAGGTGAAGCCGTGGTTCGAAGGGAAGCTCGACTTCGCGCCCTCGGTCCCCTCGCCGGTCGCCCCGGAGATGCGGCTGGAAGGCGGAGCCGTCGGGTACTTCGTCGACCGCAAGGCGGCGGTGCTCGTGTATCGCCTCCGCCGGCACGTCGTGACGCTCCTCGTGTTCCGCGCCGATGGGCTCTCCGGGGCGGACGCGAACGGCGTCGGGAATGCGCGCTCTCCGCTGCACCGGACGCTGCGCGGCTTCGACGTGTTCCTGTGGCGCTCGGGGGAGCTCGGCTACGCGCTCGTCGCGGACGTGGACCCGGTGGAGCTCTCCGGCATCGCGGCGAAGCTCGCGGCCGAGACCAGGTCTCCAGCACTGCCCGGAGGATAGCGCTGCTCGCGCGCCGCAGGAACTCGAGCTTCCCCCACGACCGGTCCGTCGCCGACGCGCCTGGGGCCGTGATACAGGACGAGGGGTGCACCGCCCCATGCTCCTCGCCGTCGCCGCCGCCGCGCTGATCGGGTGCGAGCGCGCACCCGCGCGGGCGCCCGCGCCGGGCGCGGCCCCGACCTCGACCGCGCCCTCGTTCGCGACCTCGACCGCGCCCTCGTTCGCGACCTCGACCGCGACCTCTACCGCGACCCCGCCCGCGACTGCGACCTCGACCGATCCGTCCATCGCGGCGTCGAGCGCGCCCGTCGCACCGCCCGTCCGGCCCCCGCCCCTACCCGGTGGGACGCTCATCCGGAGCGCCTTCGCGGTCGAGGTCGACCAGCGGCTCCCGCTCGCCCCCGGCGGCGAGGTCGTCGTCGACCCGGCCGCGCGGTTCGAGGTCGAGCTTTCCGCCCGCGCCCCCGACGCCCGGCTCGTGCTCGTGGACGTCCGCGAGGACCTCGTGTCGGCGACCGGCACCCGCGAGCTCGGTGAGGGCACGCGGCTCACGCTCGTGCCGGCGGCCCCGCTCACCCCGGGCTCCCGCTACGCGCTCCGCCTCGACGGCGCCGCCGATCGCGAGCTGCACGACGAAGCCGGACGCGCCTTCGGGCCCGTCACGCTGCCGATCCTGGCCGCGGGGATTCCGCCGCCGCCGGAGCCGAAGAAGCCCGCGCGGAAGAAGAAGCGCCGCTGACGGCGGCGAACAGCTCGAGGAGCCGCGAGACGTTCCGGGCGCGGTCGAACTCCTCGCTGACCGCGCGCCGCGCACCATCGGCGAGCCTTGCGCAGAGGGCCGGGTCGCCGGCAAGCCGCTCCATCGCGGAGGCGAGCGCGGCCGGATCTCGCTCCGGCACGAGGAGCCCGCTCACGCCCTCGGACACGAGCTCCGGGATCCCCGAGAGCCGCGTCGCGATGACGGGGAGGCCGGCCGCCATCGCCTCCATGAGCGCGACGGGGATCCCCTCCATCTGCCCGTCGCGGGAGGTGAGGCTCGGCAGGACCATCGCCGTCGCGCCCGCGAGCACCTCCGGGATCTCCTCGTGCGGGAGCGCGCCGCGCAGCTCGACCACGTCGGAGAGCCGGTCGCGCGCGACCTGCGATTCGATGCGCCGCCGCAGCTCGCCGTCTCCGACGAGCACGGCCCGCAGCCGGACGCCGCGCTCGCGCAGGAGCCGGACGGCGTCGAGCAGCACGCCATGCCCCTTGTACTCGCGCAGGCTCGCGACGCACGCGAACGTCGCGACCGCCGGCGGGCGTCGCGCGGCGGGCGCGAACGACGCCGGGTCGACGCCGCAGCGGACGACGTGCACCTTGCCCGCGGCGACCGGGCCGCAGGTCTCCTCGATGAGCCGCCGGTTGAACTCCGAGATGGTGACGACGAACCGCGCGCCCGCCACCTTCTCGCGGAGCATCGCCCGGTCCACGTACAGGTCGTGGGCGTGCGCGGTGAAGCTGTACCCCGTCCCCGCGAGCGCGCGGACGACCCACGCGGCGAGCGTCGGGTGCGTCGCCCAGTGCGCGTGGACGTGCCCGACGCCCATCGCCTCGATCCGCCGCGCGAGGAGCGCGGCCTTCAGGAGCACGAGCGGCGTCCGGACGAGGAGCTTGCGCGATGGCGCGTTGCGCGCGAGCGCCTCGACCCAGACCCGCGCGAGGGCGCCCGGCCTGCGCCGCAGCCAGTGCAGCTGCGCGGACACGAGCTCCCACGAGAGCGCCCGGTGGTAGTGCGTGCAGCCCCGCAGCTCGCGCCACCCCGCGTGGACGTCGCCTCCGCGCCGGCCGAAGAGCGGCAGGACCTCCACCTCCACGCCGCGTGCCCTCAGCTCACGGACCTCGTCCAGGATGAAGGTCTCGGTGATCGCCGGGAACCACGACACGACGTACGCGACCCGCCGCCCCGAAGTCCGCATCGCCGTCCCCCCGCCGTGCCGCCGCGCGGGGCCGCCCGCCCTCTGCCGCCTCGCGGTACAGCTCCCGGTGCCGCCTCGCCACCTGCCCGATGTCGAAGCGGGCGAGCGCCCGCCGGCGGGCCGCCTCGCCGAGCGCCCCTGCCCTCTCCGGATCGTCGAGCATCGCGGCGAGCGCGTCGGCGATCGCCCGCGGATCGCCAGGCGGGACGAGGACCGCGGTCCCGCCCGCGGCGTCGGGCGTGCCGCCGACGTGGCTCGCGACGACCGGGAGCCCGGACGCCATTGCCTCGAGGAGCGCCAGCGAGAGCCCTTCCTCGCGCGAGGGCAAGGCGAAGACGTCCGCGGCCCGGAGCCACGGCGCGACGTCGTCGGTCGCACCCGCGAACCGGACGGCGCCGAGGATGCCGTGGTCGCGCGCCCGCTGCGCGAGCGCCTGGCGCTCCGGCCCGTCCCCGACGAGGCACAGCGTGCCGAGCGCCCCCCGGCGCCGCGCCTCGGCCCACCCGTCGAGGAGGACGTCGACGCCCTTCTCCGGCGAGAGGCGGCCCGCGTAGAGCACGACGGGCACGGGCGGGAGCGCGAGGGCGCGGCGCGCCCGGCGCCGCTCGGGCGGATCCGCGGGGACGAAGCGGCGGGTGTCCACACCGTTCGGGATCGAGCGGATCCGCGCCGCCGGGATCCCCGCGCGCGCGAGCTCGTCGCGGATCGGCGCGGAGACGGCGACGAACGCGCGGGCGAGGCGGCGCAGCGCGCGGAGCCGCGCGCGCCCGAGCGGCCCCTGGCGCGCGAGCGCGGCGACGTCGCCCACCGCGCCGCTCGCGTGGGCGGTGACGACGAACGGCGTACCGCGGAGCCCCGCAGCGACGAGCGCCACGGTGGCAGGCGAGAGGAGCTGATGCGCGTGCAGCACCTCGACGCGGTCCCCGAGCGCGGCGAGGACGCGCGACGCGAGGGTCACGTACGCGATCGTCGCGGCGGGTCCCCCTCGCGAGAGCCCCACGCGGTGGACCGTGACGCCGTTCGACTCCTCCCGGGCGGGCCGTCCCGGCGCCGCGCGCGTCACGACGTGGACCTCGGTCCCGAGCTGTGCGAGCGCCCTCGCGAGCACGTGGGTGTGGGTCTGGATGCCGCCGACCGAGGGCGGAAACAGGCTCGTCAGGATCGCCACGCCCCGCATCGTCGAGACCACACGATGCGTCGTCCGGCGCCGCGGGCGAACCCCCGCGCCCCGCGCCGGGGTCCCCCCGTCAGGTCGCGGGCGCCGAGCGCCGCTCGAGCTCGTCGAGCACGGCGCGATCCGCCTCGAGGAAGTCGTACGACCGGAGCGTCCCGACCTGGGCCCAGGCGATCTCGGCGACGCCGAGCGGCGCCGGCGCCGCGCCGTCGTCGAGGTCGCAGGCGAAGAACGCGACCTCCACGTCGAGCTCGGGGTAGCGATGCGCGTGGCGCAGGAGGAGCGGCCCGACCGAGATCCCGCAGCCGAGCTCCTCGCGGATCTCGCGGGCGAGCGCCTGCTCCTCGCGCTCGCCGCGCTCCACCTTCCCGCCCGGGAACTCCCACTGGCCCTTCTGGCCCGGACGATCCGCCCGGCGCGTCACGAGGATCGCGCTGCCCCGGCGCACGACCGCCGCGACGACCCGGAGCCGGTGCACGCGCTACCCGAGGTCGAGCGCGAAGAGGTCGCCGCCGTTCGAGAGGACGTAGACGCGGGCGCCGGCGACGGCGGGCGCGCTCGAGACGCCGGTCCCCGGCTCGAAGACGCGCAAGACGCGGCCCGTCGAGGCCTCGAGCCAGCGGAGCCCGCCGTTGCCGGCCGGGACGAGGAGCCACTTCCCGGTCTTCCCGGCGGCCACCGGCGCCCCCGCGGGCGAGCCGCCGAGCGGCGTCGTCCAGAGCGGCGTCCCGTTCACGGGCGAGAGCCCGACCACGCTCGCCGCGGTCACCGCCACGACGACGCCGTCGGCGAGCGCCACGCGCGAGGCAGCCGGGGCGGCGAACGTCCAGACCTCCTGGCCCGTGCGTGCGTCGAGGGCGAGCACCGCGCCCGAGTAGGCGGCGGCGTAGAGCCGGTCACCCGCGAGCGCGAGGGAGTCGACGTCGAGGTGGGCGCCCGACGGCGAGACGCGGCGCTCCCAGCGTGCGGCGCCGGTCGAGACGTCGACCGCCGCGACGAAGCCGTCGGAGTAGGCGGCGTAGGCGACGGCACCGCTCACCTGCACCGAGGCGGCGCCGAAGATGGTGAGCGCCTCACCCTTCTGCTCGCGCCGGTGGTGCCACTTCCAGGCGCCGGTCGCGGCGTCCACCGCGAAGACCGTGTCCTGCAGGCTCGCGACGAGCACGACCCCCCCGGCGACGGCGGGACGGGTCGAGAGGTCCTCGTTCGCGAAGTAGGTCCAGCGCGCCTTGCCGGTCGGGAGGGCGACGGCGTAGAGGGTGCCGTCGCTCGAGCCGGCGTACACGGTGTCACCCTCGACCGTCGGAGGCCCGAAGCTGCCGCGGGCCCGGAGCTCCCACGCGAGCGTCCCGTCGGCGCGCACCGCGTGCAGCCAGCCGTCGCGCGTGCCGAGGAACACGAGCCCGCGCTGGACGTCGGCGGCGGCGCCGCCGCGCTCCTGCGGCTTCAACTCGAGCGCGCGCGCCGGGATGAGCGGCCGGTGCCAGGCGACGCGGTAGAGCCGGACCGGCGCCGGCGGCAGGTGCGTGCGGACGCCGGGCCCCGCCGCGGCGAGCGCGAGCGCGAGCGCGAGCGCCGTCATCTAGCGGCCACCGAGCCGGGCCAGCCGCTCGGAGGCCTCGGCCGTGAGGAGCGACGTCTTGTGGCGCTCCCCGAACATCGCGAGCAGCTGCTTCGCCTCGGCGGCCTTCCCGGCGCGGGTGAGCACGCGCGCCCGCTCGAGGTCGGCGCGGTCCGCGAACGCCGGCGCCTCGCGGCCGAGCCGCTCGTAGGCCGCGGCGGCGGCGTCGAGGTTCCCCTTCGCCTCCTCCGCGATGCCGACCCCCTCGAGGGCGCCGAAGCGGAGCGAGTCGCCCTTCGGCGCCGCGGCGAGGAACTTCTCGTACGCCGCCTTCGCGGCGTCCCACTCGCGGAGCTTCGCGTGCGCGTCGCCGAGGGCGAGCGCGGCGAGCTGCGCCGCGCCGGTGCCGCCGTGCGCCGCGACGACCTTCTCCGCGGCGTCGACGACGGCGCGCTGGCGCGCCTCTTCGGACGGGAAGAACGGACCCTGGCTGCCCGGCAGCGGCACGCTCGAGATCTCGCCCGCCATCGTGGCGAGCAGATCCGCGGCGGCGGCGCCCGCCCGCTCCTCGCGGCTCGCGTTCGCGGCCTGCAGGATCGCGAGGAGGAGGACGGCGCCCACGACGACGGCGCCCACGAGCACGACGTGCTTCCGCCGCGTCGCGATCCAGCTCGCCGCCTGTGTCGCGGCCTGCTGGAACTTGTCCGGCTCCTTCATGTCCTTGCGGCTCATCGTGGCGTCGGTCTTCGACATGTCGCCTCGTCGGCGCGCGGTGCGCGCGGGAAAACCCGAGAAAATCCGGGCCAATCTAGGCGGGGCTCCCCGGGGGCGTCAAGCGAAGAGCGGCCGCCGCCCGGGGCCGCCCCGGGCGGCGGAGGGCGCGCTCACGACCGCTGCGCTCCCGGTGGCGGCCTGCGGCGCCGCTTGCGCTCCTTGAAGACGAGCCGCATCGGGACCTCGAGGCCGAAGGCCTCGCGCAGCCGGTTCTCGACGAAGCGGCGGTACGCGTCGCCGATCGCCTCCGGGCGCGAGCACTGGATGACGAACGTCGGCGGCGCGTACGCCACCTGCGCGGCGTAAAAGAGCTTCACCGGGTGCCCCTTCGCGAGCGGCGCCGGGTGCTCCTCCTGGATCGTCTCGATGAGCTCGTTGAGCTGCGGCGTCGGGAAGCGGGCGCGGTACTGCTCGACGAGCTTCTCCGCCCGATCGAGCACCTTCGTGACGCCGCGCCGCTCCTTCGCCGAGACGAAGAGCATCGGCGCGAACGCGACGAACGGGAGCCGCTTCAGGAGCTCGCTGCGATACCAGTCCTGCGTCGCCCCCTCGCGCTCGGCCACGTCCCACTTGTTCACGACCACGATGAGCGCCTTCGCCTTCTCCACGACGATCCCGAGCAGGCGCGCGTCCTGCTCGACGCCGGCCTCGTTCGCGTCGAGGAGACAGGCGACGACCTCCGCGTCGTCGATCGCGCGCATCGCGCGGACGACGGAGTAGGCCTCGACCTTCTGCGCGATGGCGGCCTTGCGGCGGATCCCGGCGGTGTCGGTCACGACGAAGCGCTTGCCGCGGTGCTCGACGAGCGAGTCGATGGCGTCGCGCGTCGTACCGGGGATGTCGGAGACGACGAACCGCTCCTCGCGCAGGAGCGCGTTCACGAAGGTGCTCTTCCCGACGTTCGGGCGCCCGACGACGGCGAGCCGCACGTCGCCGCGGGGGCGTTCGTCCTCGGTGACCTCGGCCGGCTCGGGCGCGTCCTCCGGGGGCGGCGGTGCGAGCGGGAGCGCGAGCCGCTCGAGGATCGCCTCGATGAGGCCGTTCACCCCGCGGGCGTGCTCGGCCGAGACGGAGTGCACCTCGTCGAACCCGAGCGAGTAGAACTCGGCGAGCGGGATCTCCCCCTCGGTCGCGGCGGAGTCCACCTTGTTCACCGCGACGAAGAGCGGCTTCGCCGCGCGCCGCAGCAGGTCCGCGAGCGCCCGGTCGACGTTCGTCAGCCCCTCGCGGCCGTCCACGATGAGCACGATGGCGGCCGCCTCCTCCACCGCGAGCTGGGCCTGCTGGCGCACCTGGCCCATCAGCCGATCGCGGGACTCGGGCTCGAAGCCGCCGGTGTCCACGATCGACAGGGCGCGGCCGTCCCACTCGACGTCGGCGTAGTTGCGGTCGCGGGTGACGCCGGGGACGTCCTCGACGATCGCGACGCGCCGGCCGGCGAGCCGGTTGAAGAGCGTGGACTTTCCTACGTTCGGTCGCCCGACGAGGGCGACGAGGGGGCGCGGGGCGCTCACGTGGGCCTCAGTCTCATATGCCGAGCCGTTTCAGTGCGGCCGCGCGCTCGCTCCAGCGCTCCTCGACCTTGACGATGAGCGTGAGGAACACCTTGCAGCCGAGGAGCCGCTCGAGGTTCTCCCGCGCGCGCGTCCCGATGCTCTTCAGCATCGCGCCGCGCTTCCCGATGACGATCGCCTTCTGCGAATCCCGCTCGACCCAGATCACCGCGGAGACGCGGACGAGCCCGCCCCGCTCGCGCCGGCCGGACTCGTCGAACTCCTCGACCTCGACCGCGGCGGCGTAGGGGATCTCCTGCCGCGTCTGGACCATCACCTGCTCGCGGACGTACTCGGCCGCGATCTGGCGCTCGGCCTGGTCGGTCATCACGTCGGGCGGGAAGAGCGGCGCGTCGGCCTCCGGGACGTGGCGCGCGAGCGCCTCGAGCAGCGTGTCCACGTTCTCGCCCTCGAGCCCGGAGAACGGGACGATCTCCGCCCAGGCGTGCAGCGAGCGGTACGCGTCGATGACCGGCAGGAGCGCGAGCCGCGGCGCCCGATCCATCTTCGAGATCCCGAGGACGGCGGGCTTGCGGCTCTTCGCCACCTCCTCGATCGCCCAGCGGGTCGACTCGCCCACCTCGACGCGCCCCTCCGGGCCGGTGCCCGCCTCGACGAGGAACAGCACCGCGTCCACCTCGCCGAGCGTCTGGAGCGCCACCTCCACCATGCGCTTGTTGAGCGCGCCCTTCGCGCGGTGGAGGCCGGGCGTGTCGAACAGCGCGAGCTGCACGTGCGGCCCGGTGTGGATGCCGAGGATGCGCGTCCGCGTCGTCTGCGGGCGCGGCGACACGATGGCGAGGTGCTCGCCGAGGATCCGGTTGAGGAGCGTGGACTTCCCCACGTTCGGGCGGCCGACGATCGCGACGAAGCCGGCGCGGAACGGGGTGTCTGTCTTGCGTGCCATGAGAGGTGATCGCGCCTCGCCCGTGGGGGGCGACGCGCCTGGGGGCTCCCCCCGCTCCCGTTGCGGAGCGGGGTTCGGGGGTGGCGCTACGGCTGCGCGCCGCGGGTGACGACGACCTTGTCGAGCTTTACCTTGGCGTTGCCCGCCGCGGCGATCTTCGGGACGAGCTCGAAGCCCTTCACGACCTCGCCGAAGATGGTGTGGCCGCGATCGAGCCACGGCGTCGGGATCTCGGTGATGAAGAACTGCGACCCGTTCGTCCCGGGGCCGGCGTTGGCCATGGCGAGCAGGCCCGGCTTCGAGAACTTGTTGTCGGGCCCGATCTCGTCCGCGAACTTGTAGCCCGGGCCGCCGGTGCCCGTCCCGAGCGGATCGCCGCCCTGGATCATGAACTGCGGGATCACGCGGTGGAACACCGTCCCGTCGTAGAGCGGCTTCTTGACCGTCTGGCCGCTCTTCGGGTCCTTCCACTCGCGCGTGCCCTCGGCGAGGCCGAGGAAGTTCTCGACCGTCTTCGGCGCCTTCTCGGGCAGGAGCTTCACGACGATGTCGCCCATCGACGTCTTGAAGGTCGCGAACACCGGGGTCTCCATCTTGGTCTTCTCCTGGGCATGTGCCGCGGGCGCGGCGAGGAACACAGCGAGCGCGAGCGCGAGCGAGGTGCGATTCATGCGGCGGATGCTAGCGGCGCATCCCGAGGCGGGCAAATGGAAACGCCCCCTCGCCCGGACGATTCACGCCCGGCCGCCGCGGGATGGGGTCGGGCTAGCGCTTCGGGCTCCGTCCCTTGCGGGCCGGCGCGCCCTTTCCTTCCCGGGCCGCCGCACGCCGCGGCGGGCGCTTCGCGGAGGGGCTGGCGCGCTTCGTGCGACGTCGCGGGGCGGCCGGGGCCGGCGCCTCGGCGGGCTCGGGGATGGGCTCGGCTGCGGGCTCCTCCGGCGCGGCCGCTTCGGGACACGCCGGAGCCGGCACCTCGGGCGGCGCGAACCTCCGCGCGAGCGCGTCGAGCGCGAGCTTCGCGGCGGCCTGCTCGGCGTCCTTCTTCGAGCGCCCCGTGCCGCGCCCCACCACCTCGCCCTTGAGGTCCGACTCGACCTCGAAGATCTTCGAGTGGTCCGGCCCGTGCTCCGCGATCACCCGGTACCGCGGAGTCGCACGGAGCCTGCTCTGCGCGACCTCCTGGAGCTGCGTCTTGTAGTCCCGGTCGAGCGTCCCGGCGGCGGCGCGCGCGAACGCCTCGCCGAGGAAGCGGTCCACGATCCCGAGCACGGGCTCGAGGCCGCCGCCCACGAACACGGCGGCGATGACCGCCTCCATCGCGTCGGCGAGCAGGGACGCCTTCTGGCGGCCGCCCGTCAGCTCCTCGCCGCGCCCGAGCCGCAGCAGCGCGCCGAGGTCGAGCGCCCGGGCCATCTCGGAGAGCCCCTGCTCGTCCACGACCGCGGCGCGCATCTTCGAGAGGTCGCCTTCGCGCGCGGTCGGAAACCGCTCCATGAGACGGTGCGACACGGCGAGGTCGATGACCGCGTCCCCGAGGAACTCGAGCCGCTCGTTGTCGGTGAGCCCCTCCTCCGCCCGGTGCTCGTTCACGTACGACTTGTGCGTGAGCGCCGCGAGCGCGGTCGCGTAGTCCGGCAGCGAGAGGCAGAGGCGCGCGGAGAGCGCGGCCACGGGATCTCCGGGCGGCCGCGCCTCGCGGGTTTCCGGTGTCTCTCGACTGGGGGCCTGCCCGTCCGCCATCGTTCCTCCAACCTAGGTGCGAAGCCGCGCCGCGAGCTCGTCTGCGAGCGCGTACGGGTCCGCCTCGCGCGCGGCGATCCGGGCCGCGACCTCGTCGAGCCGCCCGGTCTCCGCCTCGAGCCGATCGAGCGCGCCGGCGAGCAGCCGCTCGCGCAGCACCGTCACGAACGCCGCCCGCGCCCGCGCCGTCTCGCGTGCGACGCGGCGGCCGGTCGCCTCGAGGTGGGTGCGGTGGCGGTCGATCGCGCCGAGGAGGTCGTCGATCCCCTCGTCCTTCACGGCGACGGTGCGCACGATGGGCGGCTCCCAGTCGGCGTCGGGTCCGGGCGGCGGCGCCGCGCCGTCGCCGGGGTGGAACCGGTGCTCGGCGTCGTGGTCGGCCGGGCGGGTGGCGACGCTGTGCCGGAGCTCGAGCATGATCTGGAGGTCGCGCACGGTCCGGTCCGCGCCCTCGCGGTCCGCCTTGTTCACCGCGAACACGTCGGCGATCTCGAGCACGCCCGCCTTGATGGCCTGGACGTCATCGCCGAACCCCGGCACCGTGACCACGACGACGGTATGGGCGAGGCTCGCGACCTCGATCTCGTCCTGCCCGACGCCGACCGTCTCGACGAGGACGACGTCCTTGCCCATCGCGTCCATCACCTGCACGAGGTCGGAGGTCGAGCGGGACAGGCCGCCGAGATGGCCGCGCGTGCCGAGCGAGCGGATGAACACCTCGGGGTCGAGGGCGTGGTCCTGCATGCGGATCCGGTCGCCCAGGATGGCCCCTCCGGAGAACGGGCTCGTCGGGTCGATCGCGACGACGCCGACCTTCTTGCCCGCGCCGCGCAGCCGCGCGATCAGGCGATCGGTGAGCGAGGACTTCCCCGCGCCCGGCGAGCCGGTGAGGCCCACGACGTAGGCGCGGCCGGTGCGCCGGAAGAGCGCGCGCAGCGCCACCTCCGCCTCCGGCAGCCGATCGTCGAGATCTCGCATGAGCCGCGCCGCCGCGCGCACGTCGCCCGCGAGGACGCGTTCGGCGAGCGTGGTCTTCGCGGGGGCTTCCATCAGTACGCCGTCGCCTCCGGTACGAAGTTCGCGACGAGGATCGCCGCCGACATCTTGCGCGGCGCGCCCATCGCCTGCCGATGCCCGTCCAGCTGGCGGTAGATGACGTGCCCGTCCTGCACCTGGTCGATCTGGACGAGGAGCCGCCACCCGCCCCGGTCGCGCGTGAACACCGCCTCGAAGTCGGCGCGCTTCAGGACCCGCGCCGCGCCGTACGGGCGGCCATCGATGTCCGTCCCGACGTAGCGCACCTCCTCCGTGCCGGCCTCCTCCACGACCACGTTCATCACCCAGACCTCGCCCGGCTGCGGGGTGAGGTGGCCGGGGAACCCGCCGGCGGGTGCGGTCCCGCCGCCGCCGTGCTCCGCGGCGTCCACCGGCCCCTCCGGGTCCGAGGCGCCGAGCGCGAGCGCGACGACCTTCCGGGTCCCGGGGAACTCGGCGAGCTCGAACCGGTCCGACCAGACGTCGCCGCTCGGGCCGATGAGCCGCCCCTTGAAGCGGGTGCCCATCTCGCGCGTCGCGACGAAGCGGTAGCGGGTGCCGCCGTGCTGGAACTCCTGGATGAGCTCGACCATCGCGTTCGGGGCGAGCACCGCCTCCTCGCCGAAGACGCGCGCGAGCGCCGCGAGCGTCAGGGCGTTGCGCGGCGGCGGAGTCGCCTCGATCGCGCCCCCGCCGCGGTCGGCCGGCGCCGGCGCGGCTCGGGGCGCGGGTTGCATCCGCGACGCCGCGCCCGTGAGGAACAGCTCGAGATCCGTCGCGGAGGCGAACGAGGCGAGATCGAGCGGCGGGAAGTCCGCCGATACCTCGAACGGCACGCCGCCGACCGGCGCGACGCGCGAGACGCGCGCGCCGTCGGGCGCGCCCAGGATCTCGAACGCCTGGGAGGGAGTCTTCACGACCGCGCGCACGGCGAGCCGGTCGGGGTCGAGCGCCGCCTCGAGCCGGAGGGCGCGGAACCGGGCCGCGACGTCCTGGAGCGCGGCGGTGCGCTGCTGCAGGGCCGCCGCGATCTGCTGCTCGAGCGCGGCGAGCCGCTCGTGATCGTAGAAGGCGACCGCGCCGAGCGCGGCGAGCGGCGGATCGAGGAAGCGGAGGTGGTCGTGCCCGACGACGATGAAGCGGGCGCGCTGGACGACCTGGCCGGTCGCCGGGTGGACGACCCGGGTGAACGCGAGATCTCCCTCGAGCGTCTCGCGGTCGGCGCCGAGCCGCACGGGGACCCCGAGCGCCGACAGCTTCCGGGAGGCGATCTGGTTCAGCCGCTCCCGCGGGATCTTCCCGATGATGGTGTGTTCGCCTTCCATGATCCCGAGCGCGTGCGACGCGCAGGTTACCTCAGAACCCCCCGCGAGGTGCTACTCGCCCGTGAACACCGGCGGCCGCTTCTCGGCGAACGCGCGGAGCGCCTCGACCCGGTCCTTCGATCCGAGGCAGTCCTGGTAGAGGTGGTTCTCGAGGGCGAGCGCCTCCTCGAGCGGCAGGTGGAACCCTCCGTCGATCGCGCGCTTCGCCTGCCGGAGCGAGATGGGGGCGTTCCGCGCGACCAGCGCGGCGAGCGCGAGCGCCTCGGTCATGAGCCGCGCGGCGGGGGCGATCCGCGAGACGAGCCCGATGGCGAGCGCCTCGGCGGCGCCGACGCGCCGGGCGGTGAGGATGAGGTCCTTCGCATGGGCGACGCCGACGAGGCGCGGGAGGCGCTGCGTCCCACCGGCGCCGGGGATGATCCCGAGCCCGACCTCGGGAAACCCCATCTCGACGCCTTCCGCGGCGACCCGCAGGTCGCACGCGAGCGCGAGCTCGAGCCCGCCGCCGAGCGCGGCGCCGTTCAGGGCCGCGACGAACGGCTGGGGCGCGCGCTCGATCCCGCGGAACGCGTCGCGGACCACGGCGTGGAAGCCGTGCACCTCGTCGGGCGTCATGCGCGCCCGCTCCTTGAGATCCGCGCCCGCGCAGAACGCCCGGTCGCCCGCCCCCGTCAGCACGACCGCGCGGACTGAGCGGTCCCCCGCGGCCGCCTCGACGCGCGCCTCGAGCTCGCGGAGCAGCGCCATCGTGAGCGAGTTCCGGCGCAGCTCGCCCTGGATCGTCCAGATCTCGATCGCGCCCTTCCGCTCGGTCGTGAGCTCCATCAGGCCTCCGTGCGCGCCAGCTCGGCCTGCAGCGTCTTCCCTGGGAGCCGCCGGCCGACGAGCCGCTGCGCGAGCGCGCCCGCCGCGATGAGCTTCGCGAAGTCCACCCCGGTCTCGTACCCCATCCCGTGGAGCATGTAGACGAGGTCCTCCGTCGCGAGATTCCCGGAGGCGCCCGGCGCGTACGGGCAGCCGCCGAGCCCGCCGATCGAGGCGTCGAAGGTGGCGATCCCGAGCTCCAGCCCGGCGAGGACGTTCGCGAGCGCCGTCCCGCGCGTGTCGTGCATGTGGAGCGCGAGCTGGTCGGGGGGCACCACGCGCAGGAGCCGCTCGAGGACCCGGCGCGTGCCGGCCGGCGTCGCGACCCCGATGGTGTCGCCGAGCGAGATCTGCTCGCACCCGAAGGACAGGAGCCGCTCCGCCACCGCCGCGGCGCGCTCGGGCTCGACCGCGCCTTCGTAGGGGCAGCCGAACACGGTCGAGACGTAGCCGCGCACGCGCAGCCCCCGCGCGCGCGCCGCCGGGACGAGGTCCTCGAGCTCGCGGAGCGACTCCGCCACGGTCCGGTTGAGGTTCTTCCGGTTGTGGCTCTCCGACGCGGACATGAAGACGGCGGCGGCGACCTCCGGCCTGGTGTCGCCGGCCCGCCGCAGCGCCTCGACGAGGCGCTCGAGCCCCTTCGCGTTGGGTACGAGCACGACGTAGGTGACCCCCTCGGCGCGCGGGAGGGCGGACACTATCGGATCCGCGTCGGCGAGCTGCGGGATCCAGCGGGGCGAGACGAAGCTCGTCGCCTCGATCCGCCGCAGGCCCGCGTCGGCGAGGGCACGGACGAGGGCGAGCTTGTCGGGCGTGGAGAGACTCGCGGCCTCGTTCTGGAGCCCGTCGCGCGGACCGACCTCGTAGACCGTCACGTGTCCTGGCACGATCGGAATCCTAATCCCGTTCGTGCCCGCGGGCTGCCGCTTCCTTCCCTGCCGGGGCGGTCAGCGGACGACCTGGAGCGGTCCGCCGGCCGGGGCGGACGGCTCGTCGCCGGCGGGCGCTCCGCACCCGGCGCGCGCGGCCGCCTCCTGGAGGTGGCCGTGGATCTTCATCGAGCAGAACTTGGGCCCGCACATCGAGCAGAACTCGGCCGACTTGAACGCCTCGTGCGGGAGGGTCTCGTCGTGCTTCGCGCGCGCGGTGTCCGGGTCGAGAGACAGCTCGAACTGCCGCTTCCAGTCGAACGCGTAGCGCGCCCGGGAGAGCGCGTCGTCGCGATCGCGGGCGCCGGGCCGGTGGCGCGCCACGTCCGCCGCGTGCGCGGCGATCTTGTACGCCACGATCCCTTCGCGCACGTCGTCCACGTCGGGCAGCCCGAGGTGCTCCGCGGGCGTGACGTAGCAGAGCATCGCCGCACCGTGCTGCGCCGCGACGGCGGCGCCGATCGCGCTCGTGATGTGGTCGTACCCGGGCGCGATGTCCGTGACGAGCGGCCCGAGGACGTAGAACGGCGCCTCGTCGCAGAGCTCCCGCTCCCGCTCCATGTTCATCGGGATCTGGTCGAGCGGCACGTGCCCCGGGCCCTCGACCATCACCTGCACGTCGTGCTCCCAGGCCTTCCTCGTCAGCTCGCCGAGGACCTTCAGCTCCGCGAACTGAGCCTCGTCGGAGGCATCGGCGAGGCAGCCCGGCCGCAGGCCGTCGCCGAGCGAGAAGGTCACGTCGTACTTCTTGAAGATCTCGCAGATCGCGTCGAAGTGGGTGTAGAGCGGGTTCTCCGCGCCGTTCGCGAGCATCCACTGCGCCATGAGCGCGCCGCCGCGCGAGACGATGCCGGTCACGCGCTTCGCCGCGAGCGGGATGGCGGCCCGCAGGAGCCCGGCGTGGATCGTCATGTAGTCCACGCCCTGCGCCGCCTGCGCCTCGATGATGTCGAGGAGCATCCGGGGCGTGAGGTCCTGCACCTCCTTCACGTGGGCGAGGCACTCGTAGATGGGGACCGTGCCGACCGGGATCGGGCTCGCGCGGAGGATCGCCTCGCGGATCTGGGGGATGTCGCCGCCGGTGGAGAGGTCCATCACGGTGTCGGCGCCGTACTTCAGGCAGACCCGCAGCTTGTCGAGCTCGCCGCGCGTGTCGGAGGTGACCGCGCTGTTGCCGATGTTCGCGTTGATCTTGCACGTGGCCGCGATCCCGATGCCGATCGGCTCGAGCTCGGGGTGCTTCACGTTCGCTGGGACGACGAGGCGGCCGCGGGCGACCTCGTCGCGCACGAGCTCGGGCGCGATCCGCTCGAGCTTCGCGACGTGGGCCATCTCCTCGGTGACGAGCCCGCGCCGCGCGAAGTGCATCTGCGAGACGTTGGCCTGCCCCCGTCGCTTCGCGATCCAGTCGGCGCGCATAGGCCCGCGAAGCTAGCGATCGCGCGGGGGCGTGTCAACGCATCGGGTGCCACTCGCCGCGCTTCCGCGCGGCTCGCGCCGCCCCCCGATCGCCCGCTCGCTTACTTCAGCCCGGCGAAGGCGTTCCGGCCCGCGTAGCGGGCGGTCCTCCCGAGCTCCTCCTCGATGCGCAGGAGCTGGTTGTACTTCGCGATCCGGTCGGTGCGGGAGGCGGAGCCGGTCTTGATCTGCCCGCAGTCGCAGGCGACCGAGAGGTCGGCGATGGTCGTGTCCTCGGTCTCGCCGGAGCGGTGGCTCATGACGCTCGTGTAGCCCGCGCGGTGCGCCATCCGGACCGCCTCGAGCGTCTCGGTGAGCGAGCCGATCTGGTTCACCTTCACGAGGATCGAGTTCGCGACGCCCTCGGTGATCCCGCGCGAGAGTCGCGTGACGTTCGTGACGAAGACATCGTCGCCGACGAGCTGCAGCTTCCCGCCGAGCTTCTCGGTGAGGAGCTTCCAGGTCGCCCAGTCGTCCTCGCCGCAGCCGTCCTCGATCGAGACGATCGGGTACTTGGCGGCGAGCCCGGCGTAGAAGTCGACGAGCCCCTTGCCGTCGTAGGTCTTCCCCTCGCCCTCGAGCTCGTACTTGCCGGTCTTCTTGTCGAAGAACTCGCTCGCGGCGCAATCGAGCGCGAGCGCGACCTGCTCGCCCGGCTTTAGGCCCGCCTGCTGGATCGCCTCCATGATGACGGAGAGCGCCTCCTCGTTCGAGCCGAGGCTCGGGGCGTAGCCGCCCTCGTCGCCGACGCCGGTCCCGGCGCCCTTCCCCTTCAGCACCTTCTTCAGCGCGTGGAAGATCTCCGCGCCGTACCGCAGCGCCTCGGCGAACGTGGGGGCGCCGAGCGGGACGACCATGAACTCCTGGATGTCCACGTTCGAGTCGGCGTGCGCGCCGCCGTTCAGGATGTTCATGAGTGGCACGGGGAGCGTGCGCGCGCCTGCGCCGCCGACGTACCGGTAGAGCGGGAGCGCGTGGGCCGTCGCGGCCGCCTTCGCCGCCGCGAGCGAGACGCCGAGGATCGCGTTCGCGCCGAGCTTCGCCTTCGTCGGCGTGCCGTCGAGCTCGATCATCCGGGTGTCGAGCGACGCCTGGTCGGAGGCGTCCATCCCGACCACCGCCGGGCTGATGACGTCGATGACGTTCGCGATCGCCTTGCGGACGCCCTTGCCGAGGTACCGTCCCTTGTCGCCGTCGCGGAGCTCGAGGGCCTCGTGCTCGCCGGTGGAGGCGCCGGACGGAACCGCCGCCCGGCCCACGTCGCCCGTCGCCACCGCCACCTCGACCTCTACCGTCGGGTTGCCACGGGAATCGAGGATCTCCCGTGCGGTCACGTTGATGATCTCGGTCATCGGCATCCCTCCAATGGGCTCGGAATGTGCCCGCCTGCGCCCGCCGGCGTCAATCGGTTTCGCTCCACCCGCCCCCTTGATCGGCCGCTCGCGCGGCGCTACTCGTGCCGGCATGGCCGGACTTCTGCAGGGCAAGGTGGCGATCGTGACGGGCGCGGGCGGCGGCATCGGGCGCGAGCACGCGCTCGCCCTCGCGCGCGAGGGGGCGAAGGTCGTCGTGAACGACCTCGGCTCGGACCGGCACGGCGGCGGCCGCGGCGCCGAGCTCGCGGACGGCGTCGTCGCCGAGATCCGGGCGGCGGGCGGAGAAGCCGTCGCGAGCTACGACTCGGTCGCAACGCGGGAGGGGGCGGACGGGCTCGTCTGGACGGCGCTCTCGAAGCTCGGCGGCCTCGACGTGCTCGTGAACAACGCGGGCATCCTGCGCGACCGGACGATCCTCAACATGGCCGAGGAGGACTTCGACCGGGTCCTCGACGTCCACCTGCGCGGCACCTTTCTCTGCTCGCAGGCGGCCGCGCGGGCGATGAAGGTCCAGGGGCGCGGGGGCCGGATCGTGAACACGACGAGCGTCTCCGGCCTCGTCGGCATGTTCGGCCAGGGGAACTACGCCGCGGCGAAGGCAGGCATCTACGGCCTCACGCGCGTGTGCGCGCTCGAGCTCGAGCGGCTCGGGATCAACGTGAACGTCATCGCGCCGATCGCGCTCACGCGCATGACGAGCGATCTCCCGATGATGAAGGGCGCGACCGAGCGCGACCTCGGCCCACAGTTCATCGCGCCGGCGGTGGTGTTTCTCGCGAGCGAGCTGTCGGCGGGCATCAGCGGCCAGGTGATCGGAGTCCAGGGCGGCCGGATCTTCGTCTACCGGATGGAGACGACCGAGGGCGTGGAGCGCGAGGCAGCGAGGGGCCCCTGGACCGCGGCGGAGATCGCCGAGGCGTGGGCACGGATCGCCCGCTGAAAAAAAAAGAAAACGGGCGCGAGACCCTTTGGTCTGGCGCCCTCCCGTCTGGCGGTTCGCCCCTGGCGAGCGCCGCTACCGCTAGCCGGAGTAGTCGATGATGACGACTCCGCGGTCGTCCTTCCGATCGTCTTCGGGGCCGGAGCCGGGCCTCGCGGGGGTGGACGGCTGCGGGAGAGGCAGCTCGATGGCAGGGCGCTCGTCGCGGTTCCGTTCGCGCTCGCGACGTTTGATCTCTTCGATGACGTAGGCGTCCAGCATCTCGACTCTCCTGCCTCGTCTTCGCCCCCAGCCGTTGACTGCAAGCCACGTTCCCCGGGTGGCCTTCGTCCTCCTGGTTCTCGCGTCCGTCCTACATAACGATGCCGCGGCGTCGCGGCTGGATTCATGTACCCCGGATCGGGCTCTCTTTTTTCCTGTAGCACCCGCTCCGAGCGGGGGTCAAGGCACGCTCCGGCTCGCCCACAGCAGTGCCGCCGTCCGACATTCGCGCCTGGGAAGGACCGAGCGGGCGTGGCTCGGGCGCAACGCCCCGTGCACTTCCCGCGTGCGCGGCGCGCCCGCTGTCCCGGTTACGCCCGCCCCTCTGCGCGCGCCTTGAACGCGTCGAGCGTCTTCGGCAACTGGATCCGCGTGAGCTCGTCGCTCACCCGGTCGACGAGCGCCTGAGGCACGAGCGGTGGGCGGGAGATCTGGATGTCGACGGAGTAGACGGCGCGGGTGCGCCCCTTGTCTTCCGAGAGCTCCCACGAGCCGCTCGAGACCTTCATCATGTCGCCCGACACGAGCGACCAGGACACGCGCCGCGGCCGCTGCTCCTCGTGGCGCAGCACGTACTTGATCCGGCGGATGCCGAGATCGAGCTCGTACTCGACCTCCTTGTCCCCCTTGCCGTTGCGGACGCGGCACGCGCGGATGCCCGGGACGAACTCGGGGTAACGCTCGTAGTCCACCACGATGTCGTAGAACCTCTCGACGGGGGCCTCGATCAGCACCTGCTTCGTCACGACCGACATGTTCGACACCCCCGGGCCAAGGGCCCTCGAAGGAGCGTAACCGGCGCGGCGACCGGGCGCAGCGCCGGGCGCCCCGCGTCACCCGCCGTAGTCCGGCGCACGCGAGAACCGGTGCACCGTCTCGATGTAGCGGATCGTCCCGGTCTCCGGGAAGCACGTGTTGATCGCGGCCGCGACGTCCCCGTCGCCGATGAGCTTGATGCGCGCGCCCGCCGCGCGGACCTCGGCGACGAGCCGCTCGTGGCGGGGGCGCTCGAGGATCACGACGGTGAGGTCCTCGACGTACTTGCCGGTCGCGTCGGCGATCCGCCGGAGGTTCTCCGTGGGCGAGAGGCGCAGGTCGACCGCGCCCCGCGCGCCGGGGCCGACGGCGATCTTCTCCATGTACGTGTCGGGCGCGCGGAGGAGCTTCCCTTTCTCCCCCATCGCGACGACGCTGATCGCGTTCGGCGCGCCGCTCGCGCAGAGCGCGGTCCCCTCGAGCGGGTCCACCGCGATCTCGAGCTCGATCGCGCCCGGCTCGCGGCGCCCCACCCGCTCGCCGATGAAGAGCATCGGCGCCTCGTCCCGCTCCCCCTCGCCGATGACGACCTCGCCGTCGATCGCGAGGTCGTTGAACGCCCTGCGCATGGCCTCGACGGCGGCGCGATCGGCGCCGTCCTCGTCGCCGCGTCCCATGAGCCGGGCGGACGCGAGGGCGGCGGCCTCGGTGACGCGGACCACTTCGAGCGCGAGGTTCCGATCCATCGTCACTCCTTCGCGGGGCCGTGCGCCCCCGGCGAGCCGGCGAGGCGATCGAGGAGGTCCTGCGGCAGGCGTCGGATCCGCCCCTCCAAATCGACGCACGCGTGCTGGGTGTGGCCCGTCGCGAGGACCTCGCCCTCGCGCAGGATCCGGTAGCCGAACCGCGCCGAGACGCGCTTCACTTCCGCGAGCGACGTCTCGACGGTGAGCAGGTCGTCGTAGCGGGCGGGGACCCGGTAGCTCACCTGCGCCTCCGCGACGGGGAGCCGGAGCGCGAATCGCTCCTCGAAGTCGCGGTACCGCAGGCCGCGCGCGCGGATGAACTCGTTCCGCCCCGCCTCGAAAAAGCGGAGGTAGTTGGCGTAGTACACGACCCCCATCTGGTCGGTGTCGCCGTAGATCACCCTGATGGAAGTCGCGACCATGGTGCGCCCGCCGCCCTAGACGTCCTCGATCCGGATGAGCCGCGTCCTCGCGAGCGTCGTCGGGTCGGCGTCGATCTCCGCGATCGCGGCGCGGAGGTCCGCCTCGCGCGCCTCGTGGGTGACGATGACGAGCGGGACGGGCTTCCCCTCGTCGTTCTGCTCGCGCTGCTGCACGGCGGCGATCGAGATGCGCCGCGCCGCGAGCTGCGAGGCGATGCGCGCGAGCACGCCGGGCGTGTCCTGCACCTGGAAGTGCAGATAGTACGCGCAGCGCACGTCGTCGTGCGGCCGGAGCGCGACCCGCGGCTTCGCGGGCGGCAGCGGGACGCGGCCCGGGCTGCCGGAGAGGATGTTCCGGGTGAGGTCGATGATGTCCGAGACGACCGCGCTCCCCGTCGGCATCGCGCCCGCCCCCTGCCCGTAGAGGAGCGAAGGGCCGAGCGCGTCGGAGTGCAGCACCACCGCGTTCATCGCCCCGCGCACCCCGGCGAGCAGCGAGCCGGCGGCGATGAAGGCGGGGTGGACGCGCGCCTCGATCTGGTCGCCCGCGCCGCAACGGCGCGCGATGGCGAGGAGCTTCAGCGCGTAGCCCATCTCCCGGCCCCACCGGAAGTCCTCGGGCGAGAGCCCCATGATCCCCTCGGTGAGCACGTCCTGGGGGGCGAGCCGCGCGCCGAAGGCGAGCTGGGCGAGGACGCAGAGCTTCTGCGCGGCGTCGCCGCCGGAGACGTCGAGCGTCGGGTCCGTCTCGGCATATCCGAGCCGCTGTGCCTCCGCGAGCGCCCGCTCGATGGGCTCGCCCGTCTCGGCCATCGCGGTGAGGATGAAGTTCGTCGTCCCGTTCACGATGCCGTGGAGCGACTGGATCCGGTCCGACGCGAGCGCCTCGCGGAGCGTCCGGATGATCGGGACGCCGCCGCAGACCGCCGCCTCGTAGTAGACGTCGACGCCCTTCTCCCGGGCGAGGCGGAAGATCTCGTCGCCGCGGGTGGCGAGCAGGGCCTTGTTGGCGGTGACGACGTGCTTGCCGCGCTCGAGCGCGCCGCGCACGAGGGCGAGCGCCTGGTCGACGCCGCCGATGAGCTCGACCACGACGGCGATCTGCGGGTCGTCGAGGAGATCCTCGAGCCGCTGCGTCAGGATCGCGGGGGCGAGGTCGAGCGCCCGCTCCTTGCGCGGATCGCGGACGGCCACCTTGCGCACGACGATCCGCGCGCCGAGCCGCGCCTCGATGTCCCCGGCGTGGCGCTGCAGGATGGACAGCACCCCGCCGCCGACCGTGCCGAACCCTGCGATCCCGATCCCGACCTCGCGCATCGTCATCTCCCCTCGACCCGGTACTTCTCGAGGAGCGCGCGAACCTGGGGCGTCGCGGCGGCGCCGACCACCGCGAAGGTCTCGATCCGCACCGGCCCCACGCCCGGCGCGTAGGTGATCTCGAGCACGTGGTCGGTCCCGGGAGCGGCGCGGTTGTGCGCGCGGACGCGGACGCAGCCGTCGAACTTCCCCGCCGGCGTCTCGACCGACTCGCCGACCGCCGCGATCTCGTACCGCTCGGTCGAGCTCACCGAGACGACGGACGTCCACGTCGTCCCCTGTACGAGCGGGCCGCACAGGAGCCGGCGGCTGCGGTCGTGCAGGCAGTCCCGGTCGGCGCGAAGCTCGCCCCGCTCGCTGTCGCGGAAGTAGCCGTCCTTCGTCCGCTCGAGGATCCGGACGGTGCGGCGAGCGCCGCGCCGTGCCTCGGGGAGCGCCGGCGACTCGTCGCGGTAGATCCACTCGTTGCCGACCGCGAGAGGGAAGAAGGTGGCGGGCTCGGGGGCGCGGGCGGGGCGCGCGGGGGCGCCGGCGCAAGCCGCGGCGAGCGCCGCGAGCGGCAGCAGGATGCGGGTCTTCATGGTGGGCGCATCTTAGCGGAATCCGGTCGCACGCTGCGCGAGCGCGATGGGGGCCGGGCGGGCGCGCGTGCGCGCTCAGTGCCGCGCAGCGACCGCCGCTTCCTTCGCACGGACGGCCAGGTCGTCGAGCGCCTCCCGCGCCGCCTTCCGCACGCGCGGATCGGGATGGCCCGACTCGACCGTGAGGAGGAAGCCCTCCGCCTCCGCGCCGCCGATGTCGCCGACGAAGCGGACGATCCGTCCGGTCAGGGTCGGGTCGGCGCCGCGCGCGACGTCGATGAGCGCGGGGACCGCCCGCTCGTCGCCGATCTGCGCGAGCGCGCCGAGGATCCGGTGGGTGAGGCGTGGTTCCTCCTGCTTCAGCCGCTCGACGAGGGCGGGCACCGCCGCGCGCGCCTTGCGCTCGGCGAGGACGCGCACCGCCTGCTCGCGGACCCGCAGGTCGTTCGCGGTGAGGTCCGAGACGAGGCCCGCGACCTCCTTGCGCTCCGCCGCGACCCCGAGCCCGAGTCCCTCGGCGGACCGCTGCGTCGCCTGTACGAGCGCGGCGCGCCACGCGTCCCGCGGCGTCAGCGCCGAGCCGAGGGCGATCGACGCCGACGCGACCTCCCGGCGCGAGCCGCCCCTCGCAGCGGGGTCGGCGGGCGTGAGCTCGAGCTCGACCGTCACCTCGAGCCTCGGCCCCGAGTCGCCCGGCAGCACGCGCACCGACGGCACGTCGAGCAGGGCGCGGTGGGGGCTCGCGCCCTCCCCCACCTTGAACCCCGCGCCGGAGAGCGCGGCGCGGGCGGCGACCTCGAGCGTGGTCTCGTCGAGCCCTGCCTCGCGCAGCGCCTCCGAGGGCGCGCCGTCGGCGAGCCGGATCGCGGTCACGTGAATCGGTTCGGGGCCGCGCGCGCACGAGGCGGCGACGAGCGCCGCGAGCGCGAATGCGCCGCGCCGGAGCCGGCCCGGCCTCGGCCCTGCCGCGGACACCTCAGGCGCCCTCGCCGCCCGACGGTTCCTGCGCGGGCGGCGGCGGCGCGGGAGGCTCGGCCGACGGCTCGCGCGCTGCCGGCTCCTGCGCCTGCGGAGCACCGGCCGGTCGCGGCTCGGCGCCCGGCTCGCCCGACCCTGCGCCCGGGGCGCCCGGCTCACCCGGTGCGGCGGCGGCGCCCTCGCGGGCTCCGCGGCCGCGTCCACCGCGGCGCCTCCGGCGGCGACGGCGGCGGCGACGCTCGCCACCCGGCGCGGCGCCCGGCTCCGCGGGCGCCCCCTCCACCGCGGCGGCGGAGCCCTCCCCGCCCGCGATCTCCGGACCCTCGTCGTCGCCGCCCTCGTCGCCCTCGTCCCCGTCCTCGTCGTCCTCGTCGGCCCTGGCGTTCCGGGGCACGAGGGAGACCTCGATCTCTCGCGGGGGCGGAACACGCGCGGGAGCGAACGACCGCTCCTCGGCCACGACGCCCTCCCCGGCGGCGGGCTCCTCCGGCGCCGCGGCGCTCTCCTCCGCGCCCTCCTCCGGCGCTGGGGGACGCACCTCGCGCCGCGACTCGCGCTTGTCGCGCTCGTCGCGCCGCGCGCGGCGGGCCGCCTCCTCCCGCTCGGCGAGCTCGGCGGCGGACCGGAAGAAGAGCTCGTCCAGCTCCGGCACGATGACCGGGGCACACCCGAGCCCGGCGTCCGAGAACGCCTCGGCGAGGGCCTCGCCGCAGAGGAGGACGACTGGCAGCTGCCCCGCCGCGGCCGCCTCGCCGCGCGCCTCGCGCGCGGCGTCGCCCGACGAGAGCACGATGCCGATCTGGGCGCCGTAGTGGCCCAGATCGCGCCGGAGGTCCGAGACGTCCCGGCGGCCGGCGTCGGCGCCGCCGCGGATGATGCGGATGGCGTGGCGAACGTCGCCGAGCCCCATCCGCCGCTTGCCCGTGCAGACGACGTGCTCGCGGCCGCGCTTCGCGACCTTGAGCTCCTTGAACTCGAGCTTCTCGAGGAGCCGCATCGCGACGTGCTCGACGGTCGGACCGTCCAACTCGCGCAGCCTGCGGCGGAGCGCCGCTAGCGCTGCGCGCCGGAGCTCCCCGGCGCCCTGCGCCGCGCGGGGGGCGGCCGGCGCCGCGACGCGCTCGCCCGGCTCGGGCTGCGCGACGAGCGTCACGGCGTCGCCGTCGAGCTGGAAGAGCGGCTTGCGCCCCATCCCCTCGCGCCGGCGGTTGTCCTCGAGGAGCGCGGCGCGGAGCGCGCCCACGTCTCGGACGAACGCGTCCGGCATGAGCTGCCGCTCGGCTCCGGTCGCGGCGATGTCGCCGACGGGCAGCGGCCCTCCGGCACCCGCGAGGATCTCGTAGGCGACCTCCGCGGGAGGGGGGAACCGCCGGCCGCGGCGTTCCTCCTCGTCGCGCCGCCGCGGACGACCCTCCGACCGGCTCGCGCCGCGGGCGAGCTCGCGCGAGGGGATCGGGTGGCGCTCCCGGTTGCGGTACGGGAGCTCGCCTTCGGGCGGGACCTCGATGAGCCCCTCGAGTCCGGCGGGGTCTTCCTCGACGCCCCACTCGGCGAGCGCGAACGTGCCCTGCTGGACGGGGATGACCTTCCGCTCGGCGCGCGGCAGGCGGCAGTGGGCCGCGAGCTGGTCCGCCATCGTGTCGTCGGGTACCTTGCCGACGTGGTCGAGCAGGTTCTCCCGGACCGCGATCTCGGTGAGCTTCTTGAAATGAAGAGGCTTTCCCTCGCGCCGCAGCACCTCGATGGCGGCTTCGGTGAACGTCATGCACTTCCTTCGATAGAGGGGAGCGACATCTTCGTGCCGGCCCCCCTGCCCTGTCAACGTTGAAACGCCGTGATTCCGCGGTGATGCTCCATGTCGGAGATGGTCCGCATCCGCACCGGCGCGGCCTGGCGCCACGACCCCGACCTGCGCGCCGCGCTGCGACGCGGCGTCGGACCGGACCGCGCCGCGGCCGCCCGCGGCGTCGTGGACGCGCTCGCGCTCGAGGTGGACGGCGTCGACATCGCCGCGGGGCTCGCCGAGGGGCCGCTCCTCCCGACGCTCGAGGCGCTGCTGCACGCCGTCGCGCGGATCGTCGGGGGCGCGCCGCATGCGACGGTGACGTTCCCGGAGGGCGAGGTCGAGCTCCTCCTGCGGCGCCGCGGGCGGGCGGTCCTCCTCACGGTGCTCGCCCTCACCCGCCCCTCGCGCGTGCTCGCGCGCGACGTCGAGGTGGAGCTCGACGCGCTCGCCGCCGCCGCGCTCGACGCCTCCGCGGCGCTCTGCCGCGAGCTCGCGGAGCTCCTCCCCGGCGCCGAGGCCCGCGAGGCCCGACCGCTCCGCGCCGCTGCGCGCGCGCTCCGGCGGACGGAGGAGGGTGCGCCGCCGGGACCACCGCGCCCGGCTCGGCGCGCGCGGGAGCCGCGCCGCGTGCGCCGGTCCGCGCCGGTCTCCTGCGTGCTCGAGCTCGGGGACGACGACGGCCTCGCCGCCGGGTACGAGGGGGGCCGGCCCGACCTCGGCTCGCTCCTCGGGCCCGGCCGCGTGGTCTTGCGCGCCGCCGACGGCAGCGAGCTCGCCGCGATCGGCGGGATCCCGTTCCTCGTCCTCCGCGATCTCGGCGGGGCGGCGGACGCGCTGCTCCGCGCCGTCCGGGAGAGTGAGCCGCGGCTCGCCCTCTCGCTCGGCCGGGCCGGACGCGGGTCGCCGATCGTGCTCGAGGTGGACCTCGCTTCGCGCACGGTCGCGGCGGCCGGCGCCGCGGCGCACCCCTGCCCGCCGCTGTCGCTCGCGCGGGCCTTCGGCGACGCGCAGGCGGAGCTCGGTCGCGCCGTCCGCGCGCGCAACCCGCGGCAGGCCGAGAACGCCTACGTCGCGGAGCTCGAGCGCGCCGCCGCCGAGCGGCTCGCGCAGCTCGAGGAGCTCGAGGAGGGTGATCGCCCCGCCGAGGCGCCCGCCGCCGCGCGCGTCCCCGCGCCCCCGCGCGTCGCCCAGCGTCCCCTCGGTCCGGGGCGGCTGCGGCGGCTCTCGTTCCGGCCGACGTTCCGGCTCGACGCGGGGGCGCCGGCGGGCGAGGGGCTCCTGCGGGCGGGCGCGGTGGTGATCGCCGCCGGGGCCGCGGCGGCGGTCGGGCTCGACGCCCGCACGGGCGCGCCGCGCTGGCGCGCCGAGGGGTGCGAGCTCGCGGCGGTCGCGGGCGGGAGCGTGCTCCTCGCGCGCGGCGGCGCGCTCGACGCGCTCACGCCGCGCAGCGGCCGGCTCGAGTGGACGCGCCCCCTGCCCGGCTCCGCGCCGCTCGCGGTGACCGCGCTCGCGCGCGGGCCGCTCGTCCTCGTCCACGGCGCCGCGCTCACCGCGCTCGATCCCGGCTCCGGCCGGACGCTCTGGCGCTTCGAGCCGCCGGGCGCCGCGCGCCTCTCCGCGGCGGCCTTCGGAGGCGTCCTCGCCGTCGCCGCCGACACCGGCCTCCTCTACGGGCTCGACGCCACGGGCCGGACGCTGTGGCGGCTGCGCGCGCCGGGGCCGCTGCTCCGCGCACCGGTCGCGGCGGCGGGCCTGTGCCTCGCCCTCTCGGTCGCGGATCCCGGGACGGCGCTCCTCGGGGTGGACCCGGCGACCGGAGCGCGCCGCTGGGAGGCGCCGCTCGACGAGACCGGGGCGCCCGTGGTGCGCGCGTGGGGGCGCCGGATCGCCGTCGCGGGGACCGTCGGCGGCGACTCGATCGTCACCGCGCTCGAGCGGAGCGGCGCGGCCGCGTGGACGGCGGCGCCCGCGCTCTCGGGCCCGGTGAGCGCCGTCGCGGCCGAGGGGCTGCTCGTCGTCCGCGACGCCGCGGGCGGGATCGTGGCGCTCGGGCGGGACGGGGCGGCGCGCTGGAGCCGGCCGCCGCGCCCGGAGCACGGCGTGCTGCGCGGCCCGCCGCCCGTCGTCGCGCGCGGGACCGTGGTGTCGGTCGCGGGAGAGGCCGTCGAGGCGCTCGACGCGCGCACCGGCGAGCTCGTCGGCTCGATCCCCGGGCTCGCGCCCGTGCGGCTCTCTACGGACGCCTCGCTCGGGATCGCCGCCATGGACGCGGACGGGCTCGCGACCGGATGGCGGCTCGCGACGCACCTGAGCGTCGTCTGAGGGCTCAGACGCCGAGGAACAGGCGCTTGCCGAAGTTGAGCGCCAGATCAGCGTCGAAGATCTTCTGCGCGGACGTCTCGATGTCGTACGGGACGCGGTGGAACTCGACCACGCGCTCTTCCGTGTCGTAGGTGACGAAGCACGCGCGGTTGTCGCAGTCGCGCGGCTGCCCCACCGAGCCCACCGAGACGACGTACTTGTACCCGCGGCGGATGCCGAAGCGCGTCGCGACGACCTCGGTCACGTCGCCGCCGGGGTGGAGCGCGAACGTCTTGCAGAGGTGGCTGTGGCCGACGAAGTTGACGTCCGCGAGCTCGCCCACGTGCGGGAGGAGCTCCCGCGCCTGCTCGATCGCGAAGACGTACTCGTAGCTCTCCGGATTGACCGGGTTCCCGTGGGAGAACTGCACGCCGTCGATCCGGTGCACGTACGGGAGCGAGCGGAGCCACTCGAGGTGGTCAGGGTCGATGCGCGACGCCGTCCAGTCGAGCGCGTGGCGCGCCGCGTCGTAGTAGAAGCTGTAGTCCATCCGCCCCGACACCGCGGCGTCGTGGTTCCCGAGCAGCGTCACCTCCGCCACCTTGCGGACGAGGTCGCAGCACTCGTTGACGCTCGCGCCGTACCCCACGACATCGCCCAGGCACATGACCCGGTCCGGCCGGTGCCGCTCGAGCGCGGCGAGCGACTGGGTCAGCGCCTCGAGGTTCGAGTGGATGTCGGAGAGGATGCCGATGCGCATGCGCGGTCCGAACCCGGACGCGAGGTTCGCGATGGTAGCCGTGCCCCGGATCCTGCGTCAACCCGCGGCGGGGACGTCGAACAGATCCAGCTCGAGGTCGTCGAAGTGCGCGAGCTGGCGCGCTTCGGAGAAGCGGGCGCGGATCTCGTCCGTCGTGAGCGAGCGGAGCCGGTCGAGCGAGAACTGCTCGACGGTGAAGCTCGCGAGGACGCTGCCGAGCACGATGGCGCGGCGCATCGCCGCGTGGTCCTCGCGACCGCAGCGGGCGAGGTAACCCATGAACCCGCCGGCGAAGCTGTCGCCGGCGCCAGTCGGGTCGAACACCGCCGCGAGCGGGTACGCCGACGCGGTGAAGACCTCGTTGCCGGAGAAGTAGAGCGCCCCGTACTCGCCGCGCTTCACGACCACGGCGCGAGGACCGAACGAGAGGATCCGCCGCGCCGCCTTCACGACGTTGTGCTCCTGGGCGAGCTGCCTCGCCTCGGCGTCGTTCACGAACAGGAGATCGACCCGCTCGAGCGTGCGGAGCAGGCTCTCCCGCTTCGACGCGATCCAGAAGTTCATCGTGTCGCACGCGACGAAGCGCGGCGCGCGGACCTGGTCGAGCACCGTCCGCTGGAGGTCCGGGTCGATGTTGCCGAGGAAGACGTACTCCGAGTCCCGATAGTGGGCCGGCAGCTCGGGCTTGAACTCCGCGAACACGTTGAGCTGCGTGTCGAGCGTGTGGGCGGTGTTCAGGTCGAACTCGTACCGGCCCTTCCACCGGAACGTACGGCCGGGGCTCCGCACGAGCCCCGCGAGGTCGATCGCACGCGAGCGGAGGAAGCCGACGTGCTCCTCGGGGAAGTCCTCGCCGACGACGGCGACGACGCGCGTCGGCCCGAAGAAGCTCGAGCAGACCGAGAAGTAGGAGGCCGAGCCCCCGAGCACGTCCGTGCGCGTCCCGAACGGCGTTTCGAGCGTGTCGAGCGCGACGGAACCGACGGCGAGCAGCGGCATGGAGCCCTTTCCGCCGGAGTGAACCGGCGCGCCCCTTCCTAGCGCGGCGCCGCGGACTGCGTCAACGCGACGGTCTTGAACCGGGTCTTGGTTGGTCCAGGTCCAGGTCCAGGACCAGGTCAGGCGTCCAGGTCAGGCGTCCGACACGGGATGCCGCCGCGGATCCCCGGGGCCGCCCTCCGCCGCCAGTTGGCCGCACGCCGCGGAGATGTCCCGCCCCCGGTTCTTGCGGACGACCGCGGTGAGGTGCCGCGCGGCGAGCACCTCCTGGAACTCGACGACGCGCGCGGCGGGCGGCGCGACGTACGGCAGCCCCGGGTTCGCGTTGTACGGGATGAGGTTCACCTTCGCCGGGATGCCGCGGAGCAGCTGCGCGAGGCGCCGCGCGTCCTCGAGCGAGTCATTCACGCCGCCGAGGAGCACGTACTCGAACGTGATCCGGCGCCCGTTTCGGACGGGGAACTCGCGGCAGGCGGCGAGCAGGTCGGCGAGCGGCCAGCGCCGGTTGATCGGCATGAGGGCGTCCCGCTGCACGTCGGTGGTCGCGTTGAGCGAGACCGCGAGCTTCACGGGCGTCTCCTCGCCGAGACGGCGCATCATCGGCACGAGCCCGCTCGTCGAGACCGTCACGTGGCGGTGGGAGAACTGCGGCCCGTCCTCGGACAGGAGGAGGTCGATCGCGATCTTGAGGTTCTGGTAGTTCGCGAGCGGCTCGCCCATCCCCATGAACACGAGGTTCGTGAGCGGGCGCGGCCCGTCCGCGACGCCGAGCTCGACGAGCCGCCGGTTGGCCCGGTGGACCTGGTCCACGATCTCGCCCGCGAGCAGGTTCCGCGCGAGCCCCATCGTCCCGGTGAGGCAGAAGGTGCAGCCCACGGCACAGCCGACCTGGCTCGAGAGGCACAGGGTCCGCCGGTCGGCCTCGGGCATGTAGACCGACTCGACGAGCTTTCCGTCGCACGTCCGCCAGGTCCACTTGACGGTGCCGTCGCTCGAGCGCTGCTCGTTCGCCCGCTCGAGCGTCGTGAGGCGCGCCCGCGCCGCGAGCGCGTCCCGCAGTGCCCGCGGCACGTCGGTCATCTCGCCGAGCGTCGCCGCCCCGTTCCGGTGAAGCCAGCGGAAGAGCTGGCGCGCGCGATACGGCCGCTCGCCGAGCGACGCCACGAGGGCGTCGAGCCGCTCGCGGGAGAGGCTGCGGAGATCGGGGGTCTCGTCGTGGATCGGGTCCGTCGGCATCGCCCCGGTCTCTAAGCGCGCGCGGAGGCGCGCGCCTCGCCGGGCGGCGAATCCGGCGTGTCTCCCCGGCGGGCGATCTCGACCTTCACGACGCGCCGCTCGTCTCCCGCCCGGACCGTGAACGTGAGCCCGTCCCAGGTCATGAGCGTCCCGACGGGCGGCACGCGCCCGGCGGTTGCGGTCACGAACCCGCCGAGCGTCTGGTAGTCGCCCTCCCCCGGGAACCGGATCTCCGGCAGTGCCCGCCGGTCGCCCGCCGCGGCGGGCGCGGCCGGCGCGGCGGCGCGGTCGTTCAGGAACGCCTCGAGATCGTGGAGGGGGACCGCGCCATCGGCGAGCCAGACGCCGGGCGCGATCTCCTTCACCGGCGCGGACTCGACGTCCGCCTCGTCCTGGATCTCGCCGACGATCTCCTCGATGCAGTCCTCGAGGGTGACGAGCCCGCTCGTCCCTCCGAACTCGTCCACGACGATCGCGAGGTGGGTGCGGCGGCGCTGCATCTCCTTCAGCAGCCGGGAGATCTTCATCTGCTCCGGGACGAAGAAGGGCTTCTTGAGGTACCGATCGAGCGCGATCCCCTGCTCCGGCCCGCGGCGGACCTCGCCGATGATCTCGCGGACGAGGAGGATGCCGACGACGTTGTCGACCGACCCCTCGTAGACCGGCATCCGGCTGAACGGGTTCTCCGTCACGATCCGGAAGAGCTCATCCGGCGTGACGTGCTGGTCGATCGCGACCATCCGCGTGCGCGGCACCATCACCTCGCGCGTGACGCGGTCGGCGAACTCGAGGACGCTGTTGAGCAGCTCCTCCTTCACCTCGTCGAGGACGCCCTCCTTCGTGCCCATCTCGATGAGGTACTCGATCTCCTCGCTCGTGACGGAGGGCGCCGGGCCCGTGTCGCCGCCGAACGCGCCGACGAGCGCGCTCGTCGCGCGGGTGACCGCGAACGACACCGGCCAGAGCAGGGAGGCGAGCACGCGGGCGACCGCGATCGTGGCGAGCGAGATTCGCACCGGGTGGCGCTTCGCGAGCGTCTTCGGGACGATCTCCCCGAAGAAGAGGATGACGAAGGTGGCGACCGCGGTCGTGCCCGCCACGGTCGTCGCCGTGCTCCAGCCCATGCCGGACGCGAGCCCGCCGGCGATGGCGGCGGCGAGCGCGCCCGCCCCGACGTTCACGAGGGTGTTCCCGATGAGGAGGGTCGAGAGCAGGCGCTCCGGGTGATCGATCCAGAGCGAGAGCATCCGGCCGCGCCGGCCGCCGGCATCGCGGAGCTGGCGCGCGCGCGCGTCGCCGAGGGCGGTGAGGGCGGTCTCGGTCCCGGAGCAGAACGCCGCCGACACGAGGAAGAACGCTGCGAGGATCCACTGAGATGTCGGCACCGCTCCCACCCGCTCACTCCTCCTTCGAAGGCTCAGAGACGACGAAGCCCGCCCCCTCGCGGGGGGGCGGGCTCGAGCATTCTACCGCGGATCGGGACCCGCTCCGGCCCGGGCGCTCGCCCGAAGCAGGAACGTCAACGACCTCGGGCGGTTACCTCGCAGGCTTCTTCCACTCGTACGGGTGGATCTCGATGTCCGGGAAGAAGTACGACACCTCGACCTTCGCGTTCTCGACGCTATCCGAGCCGTGGACGGTGTTCTTCTCGATGTCCGTCGCGAGGTCCTTGCGGATCGTGCCCTCCGCCGCCTTCTTCGGATCGGTCGCGCCCATGATCTCGCGGTTCTTCGCGACCGCGGCCTCGCCCTCGAGCACCATGAGGATGACGGGGCCGCCCGTCATGAACTTCACGAGGTCGCCGAAGAACGGCCGCGCCTTGTGGACGGCGTAGAAGCCCTCCGCCTCGGTCCGCGACAGGAGCTTCATCTTGATCGCGATGGGCTTCAGGCCCTGCGACTCGAACCGGCTGATGACGCGCCCGATGAAGCCCTTCTCGACGCCGTCGGGCTTGATGATGGACAGGGTCCTCTCGATGGCCATGGTGCTCCTCTTCGATGAATGGGGTTGAACCGGGGACTACTCGCGCTCGCCCTTGGACGCCTTCTTCGCGCCCTTGCCGCGCAGCGGCGCAGGCGCGGCGGAGACGGCCGCGCCCTTCGGGACCGGCGCGGGCGCTGCGGGACGCCGGGGCGGCGGTGGCGCCGCCTTCGGCTTCTGCCGCACCGACCGGGAGAGCGCGTCCTTCATCGCCTTCCCGAGCAGGTGCGGTCCCTCGACGACGGTGATGCCGGCCTCGCGCATCGCGGTGATCTTCGCCTCGGCGGTGTCCTCGCCGCCCGAGATCACCGCGCCCGCGTGGCCCATCCGCTTGCCGGGCGGGGCGGTGCGCCCGGCGATGAAGCCGACGACCGGCTTCGACATGTGATCGCGCACCCAGGCGGCGCCCTTCGCCTCCTCGGTGCCGCCGATCTCCCCGATCATGATGACCGCCTCGGTCTCGGGGTCCTTCTCGAACTCCTTCAGCACGTCGATGAAGTCGGTCCCGTGGACCGGGTCTCCGCCGATGCCGACCGCGGTCGATTGCCCGAGGCCGAGGTCGCTGAGCTGCTTCACCGCCTCGTAGGTGAGCGTCCCGGACCGGGAGACGACGCCGATCCGGCCGGGCTTGTGGATGTGCCCCGGCATGATGCCGATCTTGCACTCGCCCGGGGTGATGACGCCGGGGCAGTTCGGGCCGATGAGGCGGGAACGGCCGGTGCTCTCGACGTAGCGGCGCACCCGCACCATGTCGAGGATGGGGATCCCCTCCGTGATGCAGATGATGAGCGGGACGCCCGCCTCCGCCGCCTCGATGATCGCGTCGGCCGCGAACGGCGGGGGGACGAAGATGGCCGCGGCGTTGGCGCCGGTCTCCTTCACCGCCGCCTGCGCGGTGTGGAAGATCGGGACCGTGTTGTGGAACCGGGTGCCGCCGCGGTTCGGGGTGACGCCCGCGACGACCTGGGTCCCGTAGTCGAGCATCTGCTCGGCGTGGAAGCTGCCGGCCGAGCCGGTGATGCCCTGGACGACGACCCGGGTGTTCCGATCGACGAAGACGCTCACCTGCACCGCCCTCCGGCCTTGGCCAGCGCCCTGGTACTACGCCGCACGCGCCGCCGCCACCACTTTGCGCGCGGCGTCGCCGAGGTCGTCGGCGGGGATGATCTCGAGCTCGCTATTGGCGAGGATGTCCTTGCCGAGCGCGACGTTCGTGCCCTCGAGCCGGACGACGAGCGGGATGGAGAGCCCCACCTGCTTCGCGGCCGCCACGATGCCGTTCGCGATGACGTCGCACTTCATGATTCCGCCGAAGATGTTCACGAGCACCGCGCGCACGTGCGGGTCGGACAGGATGATCTTGAACGCCGCGGTCACCTTCTCCTCGTCGGCGCCGCCGCCCACGTCGAGGAAGTTCGCCGGCTTCCCGCCCGAGAGCTTGATGACGTCCATCGTCGCCATGGCGAGCCCTGCGCCGTTCACCATGCACCCGATGTCCCCGTCGAGGGCGATGTACTGCAGGTCGAACTCCTTCGCCTGCGTCTCCTTGGGATCCTCCTCGTCGGGGTCACGCATCGCAGCGATGTCCGGGTGCCGGTAGAGCGCGTTGTCGTCGAAGTTCATCTTCGCGTCGAGCGCCAGCACCTCGCCGCCCACGGTGATGACGAGCGGGTTGATCTCGGCGAGCGAAGCGTCCGTCGCGACGTAGGCGTTGTAGAGGCCGCTCGCGAACTTGACGAACGCGCTGACGGAGTCGCCGACGAGCCCGAGCCCGAACGCGAGCCGCCGCGCCTGGAACGGCATGAGCCCGGTGAGCGGCGAGACCCACTCGCGCAGGATCTTGTCGGGCGCGGTGCGCGCGACCTCCTCGATGTCGACCCCACCCTCGGTCGAGGCCATCACGGCGAGCCGGCCGACCTCGCGGTCGAGCGTCATCCCGAGGTAGAGTTCCCGCGCGATCCGGCAGCCCTCCTCGACGTAGACCTTTCGGACCTCCTGCCCGTCGGGCCCCGTCTGCGGGGTCTTGAGCATCATCCCCAGCATGGCCTCGGCGTGCGAGCGGGCCTCGTCGGGTGAGCGGGCGAGCTTCACGCCGCCGCCCTTCCCTCGCCCGCCCGCGTGGATCTGGGCCTTCACCGCGGAGATGCCGCCTCCGAGCTGGCGGGCGGCGCCCTCTGCCTCGAGGGGCGTCACGGCGAGGTAGCCGCGCGGCACGGCGACGCCGAACTTCCGGAGGATCTCTTTCGCCTGGTACTCGTGGATCTTCACCGGGTCCCGTGCCCCTTCGGCGCGTGTCGCATCGACGAAGGCCGGCGCGCCGCGCGGCGCACCGGCCACCGGCAGACTCTCAGAGCTTCGTCTCGGCGACCGACCTCTTCACCGAATCGACCGACTTCGTGAGCATCGCCCGCTCGTCGTCGTTCAGCTCGAGCTCCACCACCTTCTCGACGCCGCCCGCGCCGATGACGACCGGGACGCCGACGAAGAGCCCCTTCACGCCGTACTGCCCGTCGAGGAACGCCGAGCACGGGAGCGTCCGCTTCTGGTCGCGCAGGTAGCTCTCCGCCATCGCGACCGCCGAGGCGGCCGGGGCGTAGAACGCCGAGCCCGTCCCCAGGAGCGCGACGATCTCGCCGCCGCCCTTGCGGGTCCGCTCGACGATCGCGTCGATCTTCGGCTTGTCGAGCAGCTTCGTGAGCGGGATGCCGTTCACCGAGCAGTACCGGACGACCGGGACCATGTCGTCCCCGTGGCCGCCGAGCACGGAGCCGACGACGTCCTGCGGCGAGCCGCCAACCGCCTCGGCGACGAAGTACTGGAAGCGCGCGGTGTCGAGCACACCGGCCATGCCGACCACCCGGTTCTTCGGGAACCCGGTGATCTTGTACATGGCGTACACCATCGAATCGAGCGGGTTCGTCACGACGACGACGAACGCGTTCGGCGCGTACTGCTTGATCCCCTGGGCGACCTTCGTGATCGCCTCGAGGTTCACCTTGAGGAGGTCGTCGCGGCTCATGCCGGGCTTGCGGGGGACGCCCGCAGTCACGATGCAGACGTCCGCGTCCTTGATGATCGAGTAGTCGGTCGTTCCGCCACCCGTCACGTTCACGTCGAACTTGAGGACGCCCCGGGTCTGCTGCAGGTCGAGCGCCTTGCCCTTCGCGACGCCCTCCATGATGTCCACGAGGACGACGTCGCCGAGGTTCCGCTGGCCGCACAGGAGCGCCATCGTGCCGCCGATCTGCCCGGCGCCGATGAGCGCGATCTTCTTGCGAGTAGCCATGTCCGTCCTTGCCCTTCGAAAGAGTTTCGAGCCGACTACATGTGCTTGATGATCTCGTCGCCGAACTCGGAGCACTTCACCTCGACCGTGTCCGCGACGCCCTCCTGCTTCATCAGGCGGGCGAAGTCGTAGGTGACCCGGTGCGCGGTGATGGCGCCGTCCATCCCCTTGATGATGAGGTCCGCCGCCTCGTTCCAGCCGAGGTGCCGCAACATCATCTCGCCCGACAGGATCACCGAGCCGGGGTTCACCTTGTCGAGGTCCGCGTACTTCGGCGCGGTGCCGTGCGTCGCCTCGAAGATGGCGTGGCCGGTCACGTAGTTCGCGTTTCCGCCGGGCGCGATGCCGATGCCGCCGACCTGGGCCGCGAGCGCGTCGGACAGGTAATCGCCGTTCAGGTTCAGCGTCGCGACCACGTCGAACTCCTCGGGGCGCGTGAGGACCTGCTGCAGCGTGATGTCCGCGATCGCGTCCTTGATGAGGACCTTGCCCTTCGCGAGCTCCGCCTTCTGCTCGGTGTTGGCGGCCTCCTCCCCCTTCGACGCCTTCGTCCGCTCCCACTGCTCCCAGGTGTAGACGCGCGGGCCGAACTCGCGCTCCGCGAGCGCGTAGCCCCAGTTGCGGAACGCGCCCTCGGTGAACTTCATGATGTTGCCCTTGTGGACGAACGTGACGCTCCTGCGCCCGACCCGGATCGCGTAGTCGATCGCGGCGCGCACGAGGCGCTCGGTCCCCTCGCGCGAGACCGGCTTCACGCCGATGCCGGCCGAGCCCGGGAAGCGGATCTTCTTGAACTCCTTCGGGAACTCGCGCTCGAGGAACGCGAGGATCTTCTTCGCCTGCTCGGAGCCCGACTCCCACTCGATCCCCGCGTAGATGTCCTCGGTGTTCTCGCGGAAGATCACCATGTCGACCTTCTGCGGGTTCTTCACCGGCGACGGCACGCCCTTGAACCAGCGGACGGGGCGCAGGCAGACGTAGAGATCGAGGAGCTGGCGGAGCGCGACGTTGAGCGACCGGATGCCGCCGCCGATCGGCGTCGTGAGCGGACCCTTGATGCCGATGAGGTACTCGCGGAACGCCTCGATCGTCTCGTCCGGCAGCCAGCTGTTGAACTTCGTGAACGCCTTCTCGCCGGCGTAGACCTCCGTCCACGCGATCTTGCGCTTGCCCCGGTAGGCCTTCTCGACGGAGGCGTCGAGGACGCGGACGCTCGCGCGCCAGATGTCGCGGCCGGTGCCGTCGCCCTCGATGAACGGGATGATCGGGCGCTCGGGGACGTTCAGCTTGCCGCCCGTGAGCGTGATCTTCGCACCGTCCTTCGGCACCACCGGCTTTGCGTCGGCCATGGAGAGCGATCCTCTTTCTTCGAGTTGAAGGGGGAGCCGCCGGGTCTTACCACCCGCCTGCGCGCTCGTAAAGACAGAAACCGAGCCAACGCCCGGAATGTGCAGGGGTTTTAAGGACCCGAGTGGTCTACGTCCGCGCGCGTGGAGGGGTCGAGCGCGCCGCCGGACGAGCGGCTCGGGGCCGACGTCCTCTAACGCCCCGGCGAGGGGTGGTCGCGCGCCCCCGCCGGGTGAGCGGCTCAGCGCGCCCGGCGGTCGAGCACGGTGCGGCCCACCCAGTCGCAGGCGAACTGGTAGGCGATCCGGCCGCTGCGGTCGCCCTTCTTCTGCGCCCACAGGATCGCCGCCGCTTCCGCTTCCCGGTCCCAGTCGAGCGCCGCACCGACCTTGTGGCTCAGCTTCTCCACCCAGCGGCGGACGACGTCGACGTAGAGGTCTTGGCTGAACGGATGGAACCCGACCCAGAGGCCGAAGCGGCCGGAGAGCGAGATCTTCTCCTCGACCGCCTCGCCGTGGTGAATCTCCCCCTCGACCGACATCGCCCCGCGGTTGTCGCTCTCGTACTCCGGCACGAGGTGCCGCCGGTTCGAGGTGACGTAGATGAGCACGTTGTCCGGCAGCCCGTGGACGGACCCGTCGAGCGCGCTCTTCAGCACCTTGTAGCTCGCGTCGCCGGACTCGAACGAGAGGTCGTCCGAGAAGACGATGAACTTGAACGGCTGGGCCTTCACCTCCTCGACGATCGCGGGGAGGCTCACGAGGTCGTCCTTGTCGACCTGGATGATCCGGAGCCCCCGGTCCGCGTAGGCGTGCAGCAGCGCCCGCACGAGCGACGACTTCCCGGTGCCGCGCACTCCCCAGAGGAGCGCGTTGTTCGCCGGGAGGCCGGCGAGGAACTGCCGGGTGTTCTCCTCGATGACGCGCTTCTGCGGCTCGATGCCGAGCAGGTCTTCGAGGTGGACGCCCTCGATGCTCGGGACGGGCTCCATCGTCCCGGCGAAGGTGCTGCGGTGCCAGTTCGCCGCGTGGCAGGCGGCCCAGTCGAGCTTCAGGGCCGGCCTCGGCAGCAGCGGCTCGATGGACGAGAGGAGGCGCTTCAGCCGTTCGGTCAGTTCGGGGTCGAGGCTCACGGCTCCTCCACGGCTCGTCGTCCGGAAAGGAAGCGGGGCAGGGACGCGCACGCCCCTGCCCCGTTCCAAGCTCCTCGCTACGGGATCGCTCCTACCCTGCGGCGCCCGCCTTCGGCTGCGCGAGCGCCCCGGCCTTCTCGAGGACGAGGGCCTTGTGGAACTCCCGGTTCAGCCGCGCGATGAACTTCACGCTGACGCCCTTCGGGCACGCCGCCTCGCACTCGTAGTGGTTGGAGCAGTTGC
>WNFU01001045.1_pt1 | contig 50461 bp, 44 predicted proteins | sample 5400121 | NCBI WGS metagenome assembly WNFU01 (sample SAMN13153360, study PRJNA577476) | soil metagenome | isolation source: 100 cm soil or saprolite under grassland replicate 1 | place: USA:California | collected 2016-06-15 | reverse complement strand
CGCTCCTCGTCGCAAGCGAGCGCTGGGCTGGAACGGATCTCGGCGTGCGCACCGCCGCACGCTGGACGGAGGTTCCATCGGATCAGGTCGCCGCGGCGGCGGAGAACGCCGGCGACGGCGTCGTCGCTGTGGGCGGCGGCAGTGCGATCGACCTCGGCAAGGCGATCTCGGCCACGGCGGATGTGCCCGTCGTCTCCGTGCCGACGACGTACGCCGGGGCGGAGTGGACGTCCTTCTACGGGATCCGGGATCCCGAGCGGAAGATGCGCGGCGGGGGAGCCGGCGCCCACCTCAGCGGCGTCGTCTACGAACCGGAGCTGACGTTGTCGCTTCCGCGTGCCGAGACCGTCGGCACCGCGCTCAACGCGCTCGCGCACAGTGCGGAGGCCCTGTACGTAGATGGCCACAACGCGGAGGCGGACGAGCATGCTCTCACCGGGGCCCGGCTGATCGGCGAGTGGCTACCGCGCGTCGTCGACGCCCCTCGGGACCTCGAAGCCCGGACGAAGCTGCTGGAGGGTGCGATGCATGCAGGCATGGCACTGGGCGGCTCCATGCTTGCCCTGGGACACGCCATGGCGCAGGCCCTCGGCGGGCGCTACGGATTACCACACGGTGCGATGAACGCTCTCTCGCTTCCCGCGGCTCTCCGCTTCAATGCAGCGACTGCGCCGGATGCCGTGCGTCGCTTCGGCGAGGCGATGGGCACAGACGATCCCGCAGCGAGGGTCGAGGAACTGGCACGACTGGGCGGATTCGAACGCTTGCGCGAGTTCGGAGTGCCGGAGGAAGAGCTGGCTGACCTTGCGGAGGCTGCGGCCGGCCGAGCCGGCAACCGAGCCAATCCGAGGCCTGCCACTCCGTCTGAGATCCACGCGCTGCTGCAGTCGATCTATTGACGTGCGCGGGCGCGCGAGGAGGACGGCAGACTCCTCGCGCGCTTAGCTGACGGCACCTTTCCGCGCTGTTCAGGTGCGGGACCCCTCCTCCACCTGAAACTGGACTAAAAGCTCACTCTGCTCCGTCGTGGGGGCCCTGTGGCACTCCCTGAATCATCTTCGCCTCCCTTTGCTCCTTGTTGCCGACGCGGTCGATCCTTCCAACGGGTGCTGAGGGATCACTGAAAAGCGGCTGAAAAGGGCGCGCTTGCAGCTGGCGAGGTGTCATAGTTCGTGCGTTGCCGCGAGTCAGCTTCCGAGGCCTGATTCCATCGCTGCCGCGGCCGGCGTGGGTACTCCACGCCGGAATGGCGCTCAACTACGTCGGGACGGGGATGTTCGTGCCGTTCCTGCTGATCTACCTCCACAACGTGCGCGGCTTCGGGCTGCAGACTGCGGGACTCGTCTCTGCGGTCTACGCCGGGGTCGGGATGGCGGTTGCGCTGGGCGCGGGGCCGGCGGTCGACCGGATCGGAGCTCGCCGGATAGCCGCGGGTTCGCTGGTGTTGTTGGCTCTGGGCCTTGGCGCGATGCCGCTCGTCCGTCAACCCTGGGAGGCGTTTGCCTTCGTCGGTGTTGCGGGGATCGGTCGCGGGCTCTTTTGGCCGGGATATACGACCTTGCTGATCGCCGTCACTCCGGCTGCGGCGCGGGAAGGCTCCTACGCGGTGCAACGAGTCACGTCCAACCTCGGCTTCGGCCTCGGCGGCCTGGCGGCGGGCCTGATCGTGTCGACCGGCGATCCCTCGACGTTCACGTTGATCTTCGTGCTCAACGCGGCGAGCTACCTTCTCTTCCTCGTCGCCCTAGCCTTCGTCAAGGAACCGGAGCACACGCAGCACATCGACGAGCCGAGCAGTGCCGGTGGCTACGCGGTCGTGTTGCGTGACCGGGCCTTCATTGGCGCAATTGTGATCGCAGGCCTCTTTGCGGCGTTCGGCATCGCGCAGCTGAACTCGATGCTGCCCGTTTACGCAGCGTCGGACGTGGGAGTGAGCGAGCGCGGCATCGGCCTCATCTTTCTGTGCAACACCCTCGCGATTCTGATCCTGCAGCTGCCGGTAGCGAAGCTGCTGCAGGGCCGCCGGCGCGTTGCTGCACTTGCGTTCACGGGCCTCGTCTGGGCCGCCGCTTGGCTGCTGGCTCTGGCCGCCGGCCTCTGGTTCAGTGTCCTGGCCGCGACCGCACTGTTGATCGCAGTCGGGGTGGTGTTTGCCGTTGGCGAATGCCTGGTCGGTGTCGTCCAGGGACCGCTTGTCGCCGATCTCGCACCGGAACGGCTGCGTGGCCGCTATACGGCGCTCTGGTTGACGGCCCTTCAGCTCGGATTCACGCTCGGTCCTGCGCTCGGCGGCCTTCTGCTTGCGCACTCGGCGACGCTGCTGTGGCTCGTCTCGGCGGGAGTGTGCGTGGCTTGCTCGGTCGCCGCGGTTTTCCTCGGACGAGCCTTGCCGAGCGCTGCGCGCCTCGCACCGATCTCCCCGCACGCGTAAGGTCGAAATTCCGTGTTGGAGTTCTCGGTTCTCGGACCACTCGAAGTGCGGGCCGACGGCGAGCCCCTTGCGCTCGGCGGTGCCAAACGTCGAGCCCTGCTGGCGCTCCTGCTCGTCCGGGCCAACCAGGTCGTATCCACCGATCGCCTGATCGACGAGCTGTGGGGGGAGAGCCCGCCGGAGACCGCCGCGAACACTTTGCAGGCCCACGTTTCGCAGCTGCGGCGCGTGCTGCACGACCCGCTCCGCGAGGATGACGAGCCGGTTCTCCTGACGGAACCGCCGGGCTATGTGCTCCGGACACGCCCCGAGTCGCTGGATGCGTATCGCTTCGAGCAGCTGGTGAGCGCGGCTGACGGGGCGCGTGCCCGTGGCGCGCCGGCGGAATCCAGCGCGCTACTCGCGGAGGCGCTCGGGCTCTGGCGAGGCGGCGCCCTTGCCGACGTTGCCGACCTGGACTCCGCGCATCCGGAGATCGCACGACTCGAAGAGCTGCGACGTCGCGCGCTCGAAGACAGGATCGAGTGCGAGCTCGCGCTCGGACATCATCTCGAGCTCGTTCCGGAGATCGAGTCTCTGGTCGGCCAGCATCCACACTCCGAGCGCCTCCGCACGCAGTTGATGCTTGCGCTGTATCGGTCGGGACGCCAGGCCGATGCGCTCGATGCGTACCAGGATGCACGACGCGCGTTGACCGACGAGCTTGGCCTCGAGCCGGGGCCTGACCTGCGCGCCGTGCACCAGGCAATCCTCCGTCACGACACGTCGCTGCTGGCACCTGAGGGAATCGCCTCACCCGTGGAGGCCAAGCTGCCTTCATTTCTGACGGTGTTCGTGGGGCGCGAAAGCGAGCTCGAGGAGGTGGCGGCGCTCGTCCGCGCCGGGGCACGGCTGCTGACGCTCACAGGGCTAGGTGGGATGGGAAAGACGCGTCTCGCGGTCGAAGCGGCACGAAATCTCGCAACTGACTTCGACGGGAACGTGGCCTACGTCCAGCTTGCGTCGATCGCCGACCCGGCGCTCGTATCACCGTCGATCGCGCAGGCGCTGGGCGACAGCAGCATGGCTGCAGAGGATGCTCTGGCACAGCACCTTCGCAGCAGGGGCCGGCTTCTGCTGCTCGTCGACAACTTCGAGCAGGTGCTGGATGCCGCGCCGTTGCTGGCGCGACTGCTCAATGCGCCCGAGCTCTCCGTGCTCGTGACGAGTCGCGCGCCGCTGCGTCTTTCTGGTGAGCACGAGTATCCATTGCCGCCGTTGCAGGTCGACGAGGCGGTGACGCTGTTCGCCGACCGCGCGCTCGGTGTCAACCCGCACTTCACGCTCGGCGAGGGAGAGACCGACGCGGTGCAGGAGCTGTGCGCGAGGCTGGAGGGGTTACCTCTGGCGATCGAGCTCGCGGCCGCGCGTAGCAAGCTGTTGACTCCGACCGCGCTGCTCGGCCGGCTGGCCGGTCGGCTCGACCTGCTCGTCGAAGGACCGCGGGATGCCCCCGCACGACATCGCGGTTTGCGAACGACTCTCGATTGGAGCTACGAGCTACTCACGCCTTCTCAGCAGCGCGTCTTCGCGCAGCTCGCCGTCTTCGTCGGCGGCTGCTCCCTCGAGGCTGCCGAGGCAGTGTGCATCCGCGGCGAAGGTTCGGTCTTGGACGACGTATCCGGAATCGTCGAAGAGAGCCTGGCAAGACGCGAGCGTGCTCCGCACCCACGCGTGTCGATGCTCGAAACAGTGCGTGAGTACGCGCTCGAGCACCTCGGTGCGCTCGCGGAGAAAGAGGAGGTGAGGCGACGACACGGCACCTACTTCCTTCAGTTCGCAGAGGTGGCCGAGGCGGAGTCGACCGGGCCCGACCAGGCCGAGTGGTTCGAGCAGCTCGAGTGGGAGCACGACAATCTCCGCTCGGCGCTGGCCTTTTTCCGCGAACGTGCGGCAGCCGAGCTCGAGCTGCGGCTCTGCGTCGCGCTCTGGCGCTTCTGGCAGACGCACGGCCATCTGGACGAGGGCCGGCGCGCACTGGAGCGGGCGCTGTCAGCGACTCCCGACGCGGATCCTCTCCTCCGTGCGCGGGCGCTGAACGGTGCGGGTGTTCTCGCCGGCGAGCAGGGAGACTTCGAAGCCGCGGCGGGATTCTTCGAGCCCTCGCTCGAGCTCGCCCGCATGCTCGGCGATCACGTCCGAATCGCCGGCGCCCTCGCCAACCTCGGCAACCTTGCGCTCTTCTCCGGCAACTTCGCCCGCGCGCGCCTCCTGTACGAGGAAAGCATCGAAGAGGCAACGCTAGGCGGTGCCTCGAGTACTGAGCGGATCGCCCGTGAGATGCTCGGCGTCGTCGCGCTCGACGAAGGCGATCTCGAGCGGGCGATAGCGCTGCTGGAGGAGAGTGCGGCACTCGCCGAGCAGGACAGGGACGAGCGGACGCGCGCCTCGTCGACAAGAGCACTCGCTGCCGCCTTGCTCGAGAGCGGTGACCACGGGCGGGCACGCGGGCTCCTCGGCGAGAGCCTCACGCTGGCGCATCGCCTCGGCGAGGTGAACGGCATCGCCTACTGCTTCGACACCATCGCGGGCCTGGCCGTTGCCGAAGGGGATCCGGAGGAGGCGGCGTTGTTCTTCGGCGCTGCGGATCTGGCGCGCGCCTCGATCGGAGCATTGCGCCCACCCGACCAGCAGCCCCTCTACGAGCGCTGGCTCGCCCGGACGCTGTCGCAGCTCGACGCGGCGGTTTACGCAGCCCGCTACGAGGACGGGAGGATGCTCGAGCTCGATCAGGCCTACGAGCGCGCCCTGGAGCTCGTCTCCGCGGGTCGAAGAGTGAGCGCTGAATAAGAAGTACTAATCTCTAAAATTAGACAATAGGTGGTAAGGTTCGTGGGTCGTGGCGGACTCTTCCTTTGACGTGCTCGTGATCGGCAGCGGGGCCTCGGGCCTGGCGGCCGCGGTCTCGGCCCAGCGGGCCGGCGCGCGGGTCGCGCTGGTGACGAAGGGCGCGCTTCAGTCCTGCAACTCGGCCAAGGCGCAGGGCGGCATCCAGGCCGCATTCGGGGACGACGACTCGCCCGAGCAGCACGCGGAGGACGTCTGGAAGTCCTCCCACGAGACGGCCGACCGCGATTTGGTGGAGATCCTCACCGGCGAGGCCCCGTCCGCGATCCACTGGCTCGAAGAGCTCGGCGTCGAGTTCACGCGCGAGAACGGTGGCTACCGTCTCGCCCGCTGTGGTGGCGCGTCACGCAAGCGGCTCTTGCAGGTCGGCGATCGCACAGGACACGCGATCACGACCGCGTTGCGCGACTTCGCCGAGAGCTCCGACATCCAGACCTTCCCCAAGTCACCGCTCACCGACCTCGCCCGGACCGAGAACGGCTGGCGTGCACGCTGCGGGGATCACACGATCGTCGCCACGACGGTGGTCCTCGCAGCGGGCGGGCGGTGCTTCCGCGTCGCGGAAGAGCGCGGTGAGCTTTCGACGAACCATCCGGGTGCAACCGGCGAGGTGACTCAGATCGCCGTCGACCTCGGTGCAGAGGTGCGCGACTTCGATGCGTTGCAGTACCACCCGAACGGCGGCGCGTGGCCGCAGAACATGCAGGGTTACTCCATCCCCGAGACGACGCGGGCCTACGGTGCCGTGCTCCTCAACGCCGACGGTGAGGAGTTCACCGATTCCCTCGGCCCTCGCGATGCCGTCAGTCAGGCGATCGTCGACGAAGTCGAGCAGGGCAGAGGCGTCGAGACGCCCGACGGACGGCCGGCCGTGTATCTGGATACGACGCGAATTTCCGAAGCCGACGCCAACGTCTCGCTGCCGTACATGCTGCGCCGATACCGTGCGGGTGGGATCGACCCGTTGCGCGAACGACTGTTCACGTATCCCGTCCTCCACTACCAGAACGGCGGCCTCGTGATCGACGCGAATGCCGAAACGACGCTCGAAGGGCTGTACGCATGCGGCGAGATCGCCGGCGGCACGCATGGCCGCAACCGCATGATGGGGAACAGTCTGCTCGAGTGCTGTGTCTTCGGCCGGCGCGCGGGCAAGGCCGCCGCAGAGAAAGCGAGCACATGAGCGTCACTCACCTACGGTTCGTTCCCGTGAGGGAAACCATGTTTCCCTCACGAGCTCCCTTCTTTAGGGATCGCCTCAGCCCCCGCAGCGTGGCGACCGCCGCCGCGCGCGCTGAGGAGAAAGAGAGGGGAAACCTCCCGGTTTCCCCTTACGCCCCTTCCACCGCTCATGAGCCAAAGGTTGGCTCATGAGCACGATCACGACCATCGATCTCGAAGCCGCAGTCGAAGACGCGGCGGCGTACCTCTACGTGTGGGCGCTCAAGGACATCCCGCAGGACCTGCGCGACGCGCTCGCCGATGCGGCAGCAAGCGAGACGTCGGTACCCGGACAGCGCGTGCTGCAGACGATTCTCAAGAACGTCAACGTCGCCGAAACCGAGAAGAACCTCGTCTGTCAGGACACGGGAATCGCCGTCTATACCTGCCGTGTCGGCGAGCATTTTCCCCTGCATCCGGCGCGAATTTACGCTGCGCTCAAGTCAGGAACGGAGCGCGCGACCGTCGAGCATCCGCTGCGCTCGAACGCGGTGCACACGATCACGCGCGAGAACACGGGACCGAACACCGGCTACCGGCTGCCGATCGTGCACTGGGAGTTCATCCCCGACTGGGACGGCCTCGACGTGAAGTGCGTGCCGAAGGGATCAGGCAGCGAGAACATGAGCTTCCTGAAGATGTGCGTTCCTGCCGACGGTGTGAAGGGCGTGAAGAAGTTCGTGCTCGAGTCGATCGTCGGGGCCGGTGGCAAGCCCTGCCCGCCTGGCATCGTCGGCGTCGGCATCGGCGGCAGCGCGGACTACGCCATGTACCTCGCCAAGGAGGCGATCGCGCGTCCCGTCGGCACGCGCAACGCCGACCCGCACGTCGCCAAGCTCGAGGAGGAGCTGTACGAGCTCCTCAACGAGACCGGCATCGGCCCGATGGGCCTCGGCGGCGACGTGACGGTGCTGTCGTGCCACGTCGAGCACGCGGACACGCACATGACGCTGAACCCGGTCGCGGTCAACTATCAGTGCTGGGCCGCGCGCCGCGCGAGTGCACACGTCAGTGCGAACGGAGAGGTTGAGTTCGACCGTGAGTTCTAACTCGGTCTCCCGGAGCCACGGCTCAAACGGCAAGGGTCTGACCCCGGCCTTTCGAGACGTTGTCGTTCCGGTCACTGTCGTAAGGAGCAAGGGTCTGACCCCAGCTCTTCGGGACGTGCGTTAGATGGCTGCGATTCGCATGCAGTTTCCTGCCTCCGAAGAGGCGATTCGCGACCTGCGCGCCGGCGACGAGGTCACCGTCGACGGTCACATCATCGGCATCCGCGATCGCACGCAGATCAGGATCTTCGACCAGGGCATTGCGCCGCCGATGGATCTCAGCGGCGCGTTCCTGTTGCACACGGCGCCCGGCGTGCGCAAGCTCGGCCCCGGCAAGTACGAGAAGATCTGCATCGGCACGACGACCTCCGCTCGCATGGTGCGCTTCACGGAAGGCCTCGGCGCGGAATATGGAGTCCGCGCGATCTGCGGCAAGGGCGGCCTCCCCGACGAGGCGATCGAGCCGATGAAGCGGCTGGGGATGGTCTACTTCGCAATCGTCGGCGGAGCGGCAGCGCTCGAGACGACGCAGATCGAGGAGATCGAAGAGGTGGCGTGGGAGGAGCTCATGCCCGAGTGCCTCTGGAAGTTCCGGGTCAAAGACTTCGGGCCGCTCACGGTCGGCATCGACTCGCACGGCAACTCGCTCTTCCACGACGTGCAGGAACGCGCGACGGCCAAGCTCGAGGAGCTGTATGAGCGGCTTTGAGCTCGGCCTGCCCCCGCGCGACGGCGGGCTCACACACGTCATCGATAAGGGTCTCGGGCCACGCGGCTGGGAGGACGTCCTGGAGACGTCAGGCGATTTCATCGACATCGTCAAACTCGGTTGGGGCACGGCCTACGTGACGCCCAACCTGCGCGAGAAGCTCGACATGCTGCGCGAAAAGCCTGTGGTGATCGGCGGAACGTTCTTCGAAGCGGTTGTGGTGCAAGACAAGCTCGAGGAGTACAAGCGCTGGCTGCACGAGCTGGGCCTGACGCACGTCGAGATCTCGGACGGCGTGATCGACCTCCCGCGCGAGCGCAAGCTCGAGCTGATCGCCGAGTTTGCGCGCGATTTCACGGTGCTGTCCGAGGTCGGCTCGAAGGACTCCGAGGCCGTCTTCGCGCCGTACGAGTGGGTCCGGTGGATCAAGGAAGAGCTTGCTGCCGGCGCCTGGAAGGTGATTACGGAAGGGCGCGAAGGAGGCACCGCCGGGATCTACCGACCGACTGGCGAGATGCGCACCGGCCTGGTGGACGAGATCGTCCACGAGATCGATCTGGACTCACTGCTGTTCGAGGCGCCCTCGAAGGCCTCGCAGGCGTGGTTCATCAAACAGTTCGGCCCCGGAGTGAACCTCGGAAACATCCCGCCGGACGAGGTCATTCCGCTCGAGACGCTCCGCCGCGGTCTCCGCGGCGACACGTTGAAGGAGGTGCTCCTTGGCGACCGCGCCGGCACTCCAGCTTCCTGACGTCGAGGCGATGACGGCCGAAGAGGCTCTGCTCTGGGCGTACGAGCAGTTCGGTGACCGCATGTGTCTTACCTGCTCGTGGCAGCGGCAATCCTCCGTGCTCGTGCACATGGTGTTCGGCGAGCTCGGCCTGAACATCCCGGTCGTCGAGCTCGACACCCAGCTCTTCTTCAAGGAGACCTACGAGACGCGCGACCGCCTCGTCGAGCGCTACAAGCTCACGCTCGAGCGCCCCGAGGTCGTGTCCGTCGCGCAACAGGCGATCCAGGAGGGGCCGAACCTGTGGGAGCGCGAGCCGGACCGTTGCTGCCACATTCGCAAGGTCGAGCCGCTCGAGCGAGCGCTCGCACCGTACGACGCCTGGATCACCGGCATCCGCCGCGAGCAGGCGCTGACCCGGGCCGATGCAAAGCGGGTCGAGTGGTCGGAGCGCTACGGCGTCTGGAAGATCCAGCCCGTCGTGGACTGGGACGCCAAGCGCGTCCAGGCGTACATCCACGTGAACGAGATTCCGTACAACCCGCTGCACGACGCGGGTTATCCGTCGATCGGCTGCATCCCCTGCACGCGCCCCGTTCTCGCAGGCGAGGACGAACGTGCGGGACGGTGGTCGGGGTCGGACAAGCTCGAATGCGGCATCCATGGCAACACACGACTCGTGAAGGAGAGCAATGACTAGCAACCCAGACCCCCTCCCCTGGTCCGCTTCGCGGACAGGCCGCCACCGCGGCCGATCACATCTACGCGCACGAGCATCCGGAGACCGAGCGTCGGCGCGACGGCGGTTTCACGCTCTGGTTCACGGGACTGTCGGGTTCCGGCAAGACGACCATTGCGCATCTCGTCGGTCCCGCAATCGAAGAGCGCGGCCCGATCGTCGAGTACCTCGACGGAGACACGGTCCGGACGCACCTCTCCAAGGGCCTCGGGTTCTCAAAAGAGGACCGTGACGCGAACATCGAGCGCATCGGCTGGGTCGCCGCGCGGTTGACACGTCACGGCGCCGCCGTCATCGCCGCTGCGATCTCCCCATACGAGGAGACGAGGCAGAAGGCGCGCGCACTGGTGGAGGAGTGGGGCACGTTCGTCGAGGTGCACGTCGCGACGTCGGTTGAGGAGTGCGCCCGCCGCGATGTCAAGGGCCTCTACGAGAAGGCGTTCAAGGGCGAGATCAAGGGCTTTACGGGCGTCGACGATCCCTACGACGAACCGACCAACCCGGACGTGCGCATCGACACCGAGCAGCACGAGCCCGAGGAGAGCGCGCAGCTGATCCTGCAGCACCTCGAGGAGCGCGGGCTTATCCCTGCCGGCGTGACCGCATGAGCGTTGCTACGGACATAAAGCTGATCGCGCCGCACGGGGGCACGCTGGTCGATCGAACGGGTGAGCGGCCCGCTGACGTAGACACGCTCCAGGTCGTGACGCTGACGTCGCGCGAGCTTTCCGACCTCGACATGATCGCCTCCGGCGCGCTGTCGCCCCTCGAAGGCTTCATGGGCCACGAGGACTACGAAGCCGTGCTGGACACGATGCGGCTCGCCAACGGTCTCCCATGGGCGCTACCGGTGTGTCTCGCGGTCGACGCCGCGCCCCAGGGCGACCGGGTCGCGCTCGCGGACGAGAGCGGCAAGCTCTTCGCGGTCCTCGAGGTCGAGGAGACCTACGAGTACGACAGAGAGCGCGAAGCGCAGCAGGCGTTTCGCACGACCGACGAGGCGCATCCCGGCGTCGCGCGGTTGTACGCGCAGAAGCCGCTGTACCTGGCCGGTCGTGTGACCGCGTTCGAGCGCGCGGAGCCGTCCTTTCCCGAATTGGCCAAGGACCCGGCGGAGACACGGGCGGAGTTCGCCGAGCGCGGCTGGCGTCGCGTCGTCGGCTTCCAGACGCGCAATCCGATTCACCGCGCGCACGAGTATCTGACAAAGGTCGCGCTCGAGACCGTGGACGGACTGCTCGTCCACCCACTCGTCGGCGATACCAAGTCGGACGACGTTCCGGCAGCGACGCGTGTCGAGTGCTACCGCGTCCTGCTCGACGGGTACTACCCCTCGGACCGTGTAGTCCTGAGCTCGTTTCCTGCGGCGATGCGCTACGCAGGGCCGCGCGAGGCGATCTGGCACGCGATCTGCCGCAAGAACTACGGCTGCTCGCACTTCATCGTCGGCCGCGACCACGCAGGTGTGGGCGATTACTACGGGACGTACGACGCGCAGCTGATCTTCGACGAGTTCGAGCCGCACGAGCTGGACATCGAGCCGATGTTCTTCGAGCACTCGTTCTGGTGCAAGGCATGCGGATCGATGGCTTCTGCCAAGACGTGCCCGCACGGGGGCGATGATCATGTCTTCCTCTCCGGCACGAAGGTCAGGGAGATGCTCGGGGCCGGGGAGTTGCCGCCACAGGAGTTCTCGCGGCCCGAGGTGGCCGAGGTGCTGATCGACGCGTACCAGGCCTAGCGTTTGACCTGGCAGTTCACCCTCACGGGTCTGCTGATCGGTGCTCTGGTCGGGCTGACCGGAATGGGCGGCGGTGCGCTGTTGACGCCGATCCTAGTGCTCGTCTTCGGCTTCAAGCCGACCTACGCGGTCGGCACAGACATCCTCCACGGCGCCGTCTTCAAGAGCTTCGGCGCTGTGCGGCACCGGCGGCTTGGCAATGTGCACGCACATCTGACGCTGAGCGACGCCGGATTCGTTCTGCAGCGCAAGGACAAGCTCCGCGCGGTCGTGATCGGTGCTGTCTTCGGGTTCATCGTCGGCCTTACATCCGTCGGAAGCGGTACGTTCTTCGGTCTCGTCATGGTGATGGTCTATCCGCTGACCATCGCGAGGATCGTCGGTACGGACATCTTCCACGCGGCCGCATTGCTCTGGGTTGCCGGCTTTGGCCATCTCCTGCAGGGGAATGTGGATCTGCACGCCATGGGCTGGCTGCTGCTCGGCTCCATCCCGGGGATCTGGATCTCGAGCCGGTTTACGCTGCAGATCCCGCAGGACGCGCTTCGACTCGGCCTGGCCGGCGTGCTCGCGCTCAGCGGAGTCAAGTTGCTGAACGTGCCGGCCGCGAGCTACGTGATCGCGATCGGGCTCGGCGTCGGGCTCACTGCGTTCGTGGCCTGGCTGGCGACCGGCATGCGCGGCGTACAATCGCGCCCCGATGAGACGCAACGCACCGACGATTCTGGCGCTCTTGCTCATCGTGGCGACCGCGACGGCGTTCGCGGTGACCCAGCGCCTGAAGCTCGAGCCTAGCCCCATCTCGCGCACTCGCGTCTCCGACGCCTTCTCGCCCGTGTGCCGCTGCGCGTCCAAAGCAGCGAACATCGAGTTCTCGCTGCGCCGGGCGGACGACCTCCGGATCGCGGTCCGGGTCGGTTCCGGCGAGGTGATCATCGCCGGGGGCCCGTTTGCGCAGGGCGACGTGCACGTTCGCTGGGACGGGCGGGACGCTTCCGGGGAGATCGTGCCGGACGGGACCTACTACCCGCTCGTTCATCTCGAGCGCGCCGGCAGGACGATCGATCTGCCGAACCCGATCCGCGTCGACACGATCAGACCGTCGATCAAGTTCACCAGCTTGCGGCCGAGAGTCTTCCGGCCCGGGATGGAGAAGCTCAGGGTGACCTACACGGTTACCGAGCACGCGCACGCGCTCCTCTTCGTCGACGGCAGACGCCGCGTGTTCACGAGCTCCACGCGGCGGCGGGGGAAATTGCAGTGGTACGGGAAGGTCCGCGGTCACCCGATCCGGCCGGGCCGGCACAAGCTGAAGCTCGTTGCCGAGGATCTCGCCGGGAACCGTTCTGTGCCGACGCCGTGGGTGGTCGTGCGCGCGCGCCGTCCGTGACGGCGACCCCCGGCGGTCCACCTGTGCTCGTCCTCGGCGTGCGCCGATCGGGGACGACGCTGCTGCGCGTGATGCTCGACCGGCACTCCGAGCTGGCGGTTCCCGATGAGTCGTACTTCGTCCCTCAGCTCGCCGACCGGCATCTCCGGCACGTCGATCCGGACGAGTTCGTCGACGACCTGCGCAGGATCGACACGCTCGCGGAGTGGGACGTGCCACTGGAAAGAGTGCGTGCACGCCTGACCGATCGCATGCCGATCGGAGCGGCGATCGCCACCGTCTACGCCGTGTACGCGGAGGAGCGCGGCAAGAGGCGGTGGGGTGACAAGACGCCGATGTACATGCAGAACCTGCGCCTGCTCGAGCGGCTCTTCCCGGACGCGCTCTTCGTCCACCTGATCCGTGACGGACGCGATGCGGCGCTGTCGTTTCTCTCGATGCCGAAGGGGTTGATGACAGAGACATGGATGCAGCCGCGCGACGTGGCCGGGTTCGCCAGTCAGTGGCGGGCCGAGGTGAAGGCAGCGCAGCGTCTCGGGCGCCGAGTCGGTCACGAGCGCTACCTCGAGGTGCGCTACGAGGATCTCGTCGGCGACGTCGAGTCGGTGCTCCGGCGCATCTCGACGTTCGCGTGGCTTGCGTACGAGCCGGCCATGGTGGACTACGCCGGCAATGTCGACGTCTCGGCCAAACCGCACCAGCAGAGCCTCAAGCGGCCTCCAACTGCGGGGCTGCGCGACTGGCGGCTGGAGATGTCGCCGCACGACGTTGGCGACTTCGACCAGGTCGCGGGCGATCTCCTCGCAGAGTTGGGATACGAGACGCACGAGCGGCCCGGGATGGCAGGGAGGCTCAGGCGGGCGTCCTACGGCACGCGGGCCGTGGCCTGGAGGGCGGCCAGCTTCGGGCTTCGGCGCTCGCCCCTATGGCGCCGTCGTCACCCGCGCCTGCGCTGACTTCTTTGCGGCCTGCCGCCGCTTGGCGCGTTGAAGATCGAGGATCTGCGGGCTCCGGCGTGCGTGCCACGCCATCACGATTCCGTTCAGCGTGAAGAAGTAGTGGCGCTCGGTGACGATTCCCGGCGAGTACTTTCCGATGTTCAGTCGCCAGAGGATCTTGCCGTCCGAAACGCGCATTGCAAACGTGCGCGCCGCGAGCGTCGAGGTGAAGACGAGGTTGCCTGCAACGAACGAGCCGCCCAGAATCCGGCCGTGGAGGTTCCGGCGCCACAACAGCCGTCCGCTGCTGGCGCGAAAAGCACGTAGGCCACCGTCGAACCCGCCGATGAAGACCCGTCCGTGGGCGATTGCCGGCGTGGAATAGCCCAAGCCTCCGACCCGCGCAGTCCAGATGAGGTGGCCGCTGCGCGCGGAGACGGCGTAGATCTTCCCTGAACGCGCGATTGTGAAGACCCGCCGCCCATCGGTCGACGGGCTGGCGTAGAAGCTCTCGTAGCGGAGCACGTCGCGCCGGAAGTACCTGTTCCAGAGCTTGTGGCCGTTGCTCGCGCGCAGGGCGAAGACCGAGCCTGCGTACGTCGAGACGAAGATGCGGTTGCCCGAGATCGACGGACTCGAGTTGATCCTCCCGCCCGTGTCGTAGGCCCACTTCACGCGACCGGTGCGCACGTACACGGCGAACAGCCGGCCGTCCGTCGCGCCGAAGTAGACGACACGGCCGATCGCGACCGGTGAGGACTCGATCTTCGCGTTGACCTTCAGCCGCCAGAGCAGTTGGCCGTTGAAGCGGTTGTAGGCCGTCACGCGGCCGTCGTGCGAGCTCACGATCAGGCGTCCGCCGGCGATTGCCGGCGTCGAGGGCTTCTTGGCGCCGAAGCGCTGCCAGATCCTGTGTCCGTTGTGCGAATCGAGCGCGACGGTGCGGCCGCCGTAGGTGTTCACGTACAGGATCCCGCTGCAATAGCTGGGCGGATACTCGATGTAGCTGCGCAGGCCGACGACCCAGAAGTGCCGCAACGGCAGCCCGATGTCGATCCCGGGTCGCGACAGCGTTCGGGCGGGATCTCCGCCGAAGTTGTCCCAGCAGCGCTTGTCGTCGATGACGTGGGAGCCCTTCTTCCTTTTCGGCTGCGTCGGCTCCGGCGCGGTGGTGGCCACCGAGGCCGAAACGCCGCTCAGCTTCGTGTCGAGCTTTCCCTCCGGTCGCTCGCGCGACTTGAGGAAATAGGCCGCGCCCGCGCCTGCGATAAGCAGCACGACGGCAGCCACGATGAGAAGGATCCGACGGCGCACCGGGCGGAACTAGTCTGCCAGTGGAGCCTGGTGTTGGAGCTCGGCAGGTGTTCGTCGCGACCCGCCGTCCTCTGCATGCTCGGTGATCTCTCCCTCCGGTTTGTGCGGGCTTGACGGCCCCGGCGGCGTCGTGCGTGGAAGAGCGACCCACGCCCACGCCGCAAGCGCCATCACGCCCCACACGATCGGGTCTTCGAAGAAGCCGGAATAGAAGAGCGAGTGCACGAATAGGGCCAGGAAGACGGCGGACGCTCCGAGACCCGACGCCCGGTTCAGGCGGGTGAGCAGGACGAGGAGCCGGGTCGCGCCGGCGAGCAGTGCGGCGTAGGCCAGGAGGCCGATGATGCCGAGCTCAGCTGCGACCGTCAGCGGTGTCGTGTGCGAGCGGTCACGTTTTGCCGATAGCTGTGTGTTCGCTTCGTCCTTGCTCGCGAGCGGCTGGCCGCCGATCCCGACGCCCGCGAGCGGATGGTTCGTGAAGACGACCCAGGTCACTCTTGCGAGGCGCGTTCGGCCGCTCGTGGCCTGGCGCGCCGAGTCGTCCACCGCGGTGACGGCGACGAAGGCCGCTCCCGCGAGGATGAAAGCTGCGCCGCCGACGAGCAGCACGCGCCGCATCCTCGGTCCGCCCAGCGCGTACGACACCGCCACGCCGACCGCGAACAGCGCGACGAAGCTCGATTGCGAATAGGAGAAGAGTAGTCCTGCCCAGAGAAAGGCGATAAGCACCGTGCCCGCCCAGAAGCCGATCCGACCGAGCCAGACGGCGACGAGCAGAACGGCGATCGCGATCACGACGTGGCGGCCGAAGATGCTCGGGTCCTTGAAGAGCGACGTGACGCGGAAGTACGTCGTGTACGCATTCGCGCGCTCGACGTCCCCGGCGAGGAGGTGTCCGTGCGTCAGGCGCTGGAAGAGCGCGACGGCGGAGAACAGTCCGGCCAGCGCGACCAGCGTTGCCGCGAGCGCGCGGGGATGCCACGAACGGAACGGCGTGCGAGCGACGGAGACGACCAGTGCGGAGAACGGAAAGAGAAAGAAGAGGAGCTCGATCGTGCCCTGTCGCAGATCCCTGGTCCAGAGGAGCGAGAGCCCGGCGAGGGCGACGAACGCCGCCGCAGGCACGGCGAGCAGCGGCGGCAGTGGCCTTCCCACGTCGGCGCGCAGCGCCCGAATCAGCAGCGCCAGAACCGCGGCCGCCAGGGCCGCGTAGAGCGGTAGCAGGAGGTAGGCCTTCTGCGCTCCGATCGAGACGGAGATTCGGAACGGCGCTGCGGCGAGCAGCACGACCGGGACGATCGCCGGGTGTCGAGCGAGCGCCGCTGCTGCTGCGCCGACGACGAAAACGCCGACCAGGAGGGCAGCGGCGTGGCTCGCAGGGCTGACGAGCAGCTTGAGATCCGCCGCTGGGATCAGGGCGGTCGCTAGGGCGGCTTCGCCCGCCACAGCCACGGCCAGGCCCGCCAGGAGCTGAGCGCGCGTACGTGACAGGAGCATCGCCGCCGCCCCCAGCCCGCCGATTACCGCAGCCAGCTGAGCCAGGTCGCCATGAGGCATGAGGGACGAAGACTACGGGCGTCGTGATAGGAAGGGCCGCGTGATCGGAGCCTGGAAGCGTGTCCTCGTGCTTGCGCCCCATACCGACGACGGCGAGTTCGGCGCCGGCGGCACGATGACGCGGCTCGTGGAGGAAGGCGCGGAAGTCCGTTACGTGGCGTTTTCGATCGCCACGCGGTCCCTGCCGGAAGGCTTTCCGCCGGACACGCTGGCGCAGGAGGTGAAGGAGGCGACCGCCGAGCTCGGGATCTCGCCGGAGAACCTGACCGTGCACGACTTCGACGTCCGCACGTTTCCCCAACACCGGCAGGACATCCTCGAGCTCCTCGTTGCGCTCTGGGAGGACTGGCGGCCGGACGCCGTCTTCCAGCCGAGCCTGCACGACATCCACCAGGATCACCAGGTGATCGCCGCGGAAGGGCTGCGCGCGTTCAAGCGCACGACGATCCTCGGCTACGAGATCCCGTGGAACAACTTTGACTTCGCCTACCAGGCCTACTTCGCGCTGCAGGAGTCGCACGTCGAGAAGAAGGTCGCCGCCCTGTCGAAGTACGCGTCGCAGAAGCACCGCCGCTACAGCGATCCGGAGTACATCCGGAACGTTGCCCGGACCCACGGAATCAACGTGAACCGCGATTTTGCAGAGGTTTTCGAGGTCTACCGGGTCGTCACCTGATCTCCATCTGGCACTCTCGCTTGAATCCACACGTGAATTCGCCCACTACCGAAGGAGTCCAATGCCCCTGACCCAGACGCAACTTGCAAGCGAAGTCGCCGACCGCAGCGGCCTGACCAAGAGCGATGCCAAGGCTGCGCTTGCGGCCCTCGAGGAGGTCGTGCTCGAGGAGCTCGGTAACGCCGAGAAGGTGCGGATCGGCGGTGTCGTTCAGCTGGTCGTGCGCGTCAAGGAAGCGACGAAACCGCGCCAGGGCCGCAATCCCGCGACCGGCGAGGAGATCACGATTTCGGCGAAGCCCGCCTCTGTTGCGCTCAAGGCGCGACCGCTGGCGAAGGCGAAGGCGGCGCTGCCGTCGGTGCAGAAGGCGCGCAAGCGCCTCACCTAGAGCGGACTAGCGAACGACGACGTCGGCAACGGCGTCGTCGATCGCCCGCAGCGTCGCTTCGTCGAGCTCGATCCCGGATGCGCCCGCGTTTTCTTCGACCTGTGAGGGGCGCGAGGCTCCCACGATCGCCGATGCGACGTTCTCCTCGCGCAGCACCCACGCGAGTGCGAGCTGGGCCATGGTGATCCCGAGGCCTTCTGCGATGGGGGACAGGCTCTGTACCGCCCGCAGGACGTCGTCGTCGCGGAAGCGGTCCATCGCCCAGCCCATCTGCTGCGATGCCGCACGCGTGCCGGCTGCCGGTTCCTCACCCGGCTTGTACTTCCCGGTCAGCGTGCCCTGGGCGAGGGGCGACCAGACGATCTGCGAGATGCCATTCTCCTTGCAGAGCGGAATGACTTCGCGTTCGGGGACGCGATACAGGAGCGAGTACTGCGGCTGCGACGAGACGAACTTCTCGACGCCCGGGACCAGCGCGAGCGCGGCGCGGATCTGATCGGCGGTCCACTCGCTGAACCCGAGGTAGCGAGCCTTGCCCTGCCGCACGACCTCGGTGAGCGCCTCCATCGTTTCCTCGAGCGGCGTCTCTCTGTCGTAGCGGTGGCACTGGTAGAGGTCGACGTAGTCGGTGCGCAGCCGGGCGAGCGAGGCGTCGATCTGCTTGAAGACCTGCTCGCGTGACAGGCCGCGATCGCCGTTCATCGGGAAGTAGAGCTTGGTTGCAAGGACGTAGGAGTCGCGCGGTCGCTCGGCCAGCACCTCGCCGAGGAACTCCTCCGCGCCGCCGCTCGAGTAGACATTCGCCGTGTCGATGAAGTTGATTCCGACCTCGAACGCCTTCGCGACGCACGCTTCGGCCTGGGCGTTCGAGACGCCGCCGCCGAAGGTCAGCCAGGAGCCGAGGCTGATCTCGGAGACCTCGAGATCACTGGAGCCGTGGCGGCGGTACTGCATAGAGAAGCTCTAGCATGGCCGGCCATGCGCTCGCGGCGGTTGGGACGGGAAGGGCCCGAGGTCTCGGCCGTCGGGCTGGGCTGCAACAACTTCGGGATGAGGGTCGATCTCGAGGGAACGCGCGCGGTCGTGGACGCAGCCCTCGACGCCGGTGTCACGCTCTTCGACACCGCCGACATCTACGGCAACAAAGGGGGCAGCGAGACCTTCCTCGGAGAGGTGCTCGAGGGCCGGCGCGAACGGGTCGTGCTTGCAACGAAGTTCGGCGGCGACATGGGAGACGGGACCGAGGCGCGCGGCTCGCGTGCATACATCCACAAGGCGATCGATGCATCGCTGCAGCGGCTGCGCACCGAGGTCGTCGATCTCTACCAGTACCACACCCCCGACAACGTCACGTCGTTCGAGGAGACGTTCGGCGCGCTGGACGAGCTCGTGCGTGCAGGGAAGGTGCGCTATGTCGGCCACTCGAATCTCGATGCGGCGCAGATCGAAGAGGTCGATGCGATCTGTCGCGAGCACGGCTTTGCGCCGCCCGTGAGTGCGCAAAACCAGTACTCGCTGTTGCACCGTGAAGCGGAGGAGGAGTTGCTGCCGACATGTGAGCGGCTCGGGATCGGCGTGCTGCCGTACTTCCCTCTCGCGAGCGGTCTGCTCACCGGCAAGTACCGGCGCGGGGAGCCGCGCCCGGAGGGTACTCGCCTATCGGATCGGGAGTCGGTCTTCACCGACGAGACGTTCGACCGTCTCGAGGCATTGGAGGAGTTTGCGAAGGAGCGTGGCCTGACGCTGCTGCAGGTGGCGATCGGCGGCCTGTTGGCGCAACCCGCGATCGCGTCCGTGATCGCCGGCGCGACGAAGCCGGAGCAGGTGCGCGCGAATGTCGAAGCAGCGGAATGGGAAGCGACGCCAGAGGATCTTGCGGCGCTCAACAGCCTCCGCTAGGGCCTGCGCAGGCTCATTTGTCGGCGAGGTGGTCGCGCGACGACCAGCGAGGCTCGTATCCGAGCAGTGTGCGTGCCTTCTGGATCGAGAGGAGGGTGTCGAAGTCGCCCGCGGTCGGGTTGTAGGGCACCGATGGGAACATCTCTGCCATCAACTCGCGGCTCGGGCGGTTCATGACGGTGTCGGCCGCGGCGACGATGAAATGCTCAGCGCCGATGTCGGCGTCGAGTGCGACCCGGCAACTCGCGGCGACGTCGCGTGCATCGATGTAGCCCCACAGGTTCCAGCGCCGCAGGCTTGGGTCATGCCAAAAGGACGGAAACCGGTCGTAATCGTGGGGCTCCATGATGTTCGAAAACCGGAGTGCGACGTACGGCGTGCCCGTCCAGCGATGCAGCTGCCGGCCGAGCTCCTCGGAGAGCACCTTCGAGAGCGCGTAGCTCGATTCGGGATAAGCCGGGTGATCCTCGTCGATCGGCGCGTATGCGGGCTGCTCGCGCTCGAACGGCAGGCCGACGATCGTCTCGCTTGATGCCGAGACGACTCGGGGCAGGCCGAGCAGCCGAGCCGCCTCGAAGACGTTGTACGTGCTGAGCATGTTCGTGCGTAAGGTCGTTTCCTCCGTGTGAATTCGGGACGCCGGGATCGCTGCGAGGTGGACGACAGACTCCACGCCCGCCAGGCACTCGACGGTCTGGCCGTAGTCGGTCAAGTCGGCGAGCAGAAAGGGCGCAGCCGATTCGGCGGGCGGCACGACGTCGACCGCAAGCACGTCGTGCTCGCGTTCGAGCAGCGCGCGGACAACTGCCCGTCCGGCCTTCCCGCTGGCGCCGGTGACCACGATCTTCGACAAAGGGCGAAGCTCACGAGCAGCTCCCTGTCCCAACTGGCCACTGTCTTGGGGTCAGACCCCAAGACATGTCGCGATGGGGCAAAAGGGCTGCAAACAGCACCTTTAGTGTCGCACCGGTGGTGTGACGCAGGTGTGCCCGATTGCTGACGATTGGAGGTCAGCTCGCCGCTGCTCGGCAGAATCGGCCCGATGGATCGTTCCGCCGCCGAGCATGACCTTCCCGCTGCGGTCGTCGACGTGGGCTGGGTCAACGGGCTCGCGGCGATCCGCTCGCTCGGACGCGCGCGCATCCGCGTGCTCGCCGTCGATCACCGTCCGAGCGCGCTCGGCTTCCGCTCGCGCTACGCGGAACCGTTCCTCAGCGCCGACGCGCACGCTGACCCGACGCGATTCGTCGCATCGATCCGCGCGCTCGGCGAGGTCGTCGTCTTTCCGACGCACGACGAGCAGCTGAACCTGATCGCGCAGCACCTCGGCGATCTCGAGGTGCTCGCCCCTTTTCCCGACTGGGACATCCTCGAGCAGGTGCAGAGCAAGCGCGCCCAACTCGACCAAGCCGCGGCCGCCGGCGTCGACGTACCGCAGACGCACTACCCCCGGACTGTCGCCGAGGCGCGGTCGGCGGCGGGCGAGATCGGTTTGCCCGTGCTCGTCAAGCCCGAGCATCCCGTCGGCTTCAAGCAACGCTTCCGTCGGCAGGCATTCCGTTGCGAGACGCTGGCCGAGGTCGAGGACGCCTACACGCGCGCCGAGGAGTTCGGAGCGATGGTGCAGGAGCTCATCCCCGGTGGTGACGACACGCTCTACACCGTCGGCAGCTACGTGGCGCGCGACGGCCGGCCGCTCGGCGTCTTCTCCGGCCGGAAGCTGCGGCAGACGCCGCCCGGGATCGGCACCTGTCGTGTCGGCGAAGCCATCTGGGTGCAGGACGCCGTCGACGCGACGCTGCGGCTGCTCGAAGCGTTCGACTACTTCGGCCTGTCGCAGGTGGAGTTCAAGCGCGATCCGCGCGACGGCAAGCTCAAGCTGATGGAAATCAACCCGCGCTTGTGGCAATGGCACGGGCTCGCAGCGGCGTGCGGCGTCGACCTGCCGCGCATCGCCTATGCAGACCTAGTCGGTGAGAAACCCGACGAGGTCACGATGAACGGGGAGAGCAAGCGTTGGGCGATCACGCTGATGCCGGGCGAGAGCCCCGCCTTCCAGCGACCGCCTTACGTCGACGCCGTCTTCGCACGGGACGACCCCAAGCCCGCCGCAGTCCACCTCGCGCGCGTCCTGCGGAGCGCACTCCGATGATTCCCGCCGCGACCGAGCGCCGTGCCCGCTGGGTGCTGGATTCGATCGGCGCCACAGGCGTCGGCTTCGGGGACGACCTGCCGTACGACGCGGACGCGTGGGAGCGAGTCGAGCGTGGTGAGCGTCCGCAGGGCGACGACGTCGCCGAAGGCTTCTTCCACCTGGCGCGCGTCGAGGAGAGAGCGGGCCCACGTGACGAGCACGGCCGCTTTCGCGCCGAGTGGTCGTGTCTCGACCCGCTCGATCCGCCGCTCGAGCGGCTGCGCCGCAGGCTCGGTGTCGCCGCAGACGGGGAACAGCGGGGCTTCACGGTTGCGCTGACGCACGACGTCGATTCGCCGTGGCGCTGGACGCGGATCGGTCTACGCGGTGCGGCTGCGCGGCTGAAGCAGAACGTCCGTCACGCGCATCTCGGCCCCGCAGTTCGCGAGGCGATGGGGCTCGCTACTGCGCCGTTGCATCGCGTGCGCGGCACCGACCCGAACTGGCGGTTCGAGCAGATCGTCGCAGAGGAACGCCGTCGCGGCGCGACAGGCTCGACGTTCTACGTGATCGCAAGTCATCACGACCCGCACGACGGAGCTGCGCCGGAGGAGTACAGCCGCCTTCGGCCTCGGCTCGTCGAGACGCTGCTCGACGCCGGTGCCGAGGTCGGCCTGCACGGCAGCTACGCCGCAGCAGACGACCCGGTCCGCCTCGCCGCAGAGAAGCAAAAGCTCGAAGCGCTCGCAGGCCCGATCGCAGGCCACCGCTATCACTACCTCCGCGCCGATCCCCACCGTAACCTCGCGCCGCTTGCGGCCGCCGGGCTTCGCTACGACACGACGCTCGGCTTCCCGGATGCTGTCGGCTTCCGGGCCGGCATCGCGCGACCGTTCCGGCCGTGGGACTTCGAGCAGGACGAGCCACTCGACCTCGTCGAGATCCCACTCGCCGCAATGGATGCGACGCTCGCGGAAGAGCGCTACCTCGGCCTGTCGGCGAAGTGCGCCGAGCCGCGGCTAATGGGACTGCTCGACTGGGCCGCCGAGCACGGCGGCGCGTTCGCCGTCCTCTGGCACCCGGACCGCTTCGATCCCGTGACCTCCGGCGGGTGGGACCGGCTCTACTCGAGGCTGCTCGACGGAGTTCGGGAGCGCGGCGGCAACTGTGTCCCGGCCGCCGAGCTCGTTTCGTCCCATTCGATCTGATCGAAGTAGCGCAGCGCACGGCGTGTCGGCCGCGCTTGAGCGCTCAGCTGCATCAGCTCTTCACGCGAGATCTCGCCGAGCGCGCTCTTGATGCCGAGGTACGGGAGGTTCAGGTCCTCCTGGTAGACGATCGTGGAGATGCGCGGATTGATCTCGATCACGTGGTCGCCCACGAGCTGGATGTTGAAGAAGTACTCGATGCCGAGCTCGCCGACGATGCGCTGCGCGACCTCCATCAACCAGTGGTCCTGCAGGGTCTCGAAGTACATCGCGAGCCCGGCGCGCATCGACTCGCGCGTCTTTGCATGTCCGAGCAGAACCTGGCCTGAGCGGGCGATTCCGTCCACGGTTCGCTCGCGACCCTGCGCAAGCTCCATCACGAGCAGATCGGGCCCGCCTTCCTCAGGCAGGATCTCCATCACGTCCTTGAGCCGGACGGCAAGGTTGCCGGGCCGTTCCTCGAGCAGCTGCTTCGCCCGGTCGACGGTCGCGTCGAGGATGCGAAAGCCGCGTGAGCCTGAGCTGAACACGGGCTTGAAACAGACCGGGCGATCGGGGTAGCCGAGCTCCTCCGCGGCAAGAGTGAGCGCGCGGCCGCCGGTCACTTTGCGCCAGGCCGGCGCGCGCAGGCCGAGGCGCTCGAGCAGCGCGTAGGTCTCCGCCTTGTCGTTTGCCGTTCGGACCGTGTCCGGCGGAGACACCATCACGGTCGTGCCCATGAAGCGCTCGCGCGCATCCGCGAGACCTTGCAGGTCGTGGGAGGACTGCGGGAGCACCGCATCGATGTTCTCGCGCCGTACGACGTCGAGCATCGCGTCGGCGAACGCCGGATCGTCTCCGGGGGGCACGACGTAGAAGCGGTCGCAGAAGTGCCGGCCGACCGCCTGCGGAGACATGTCGGTGCCGACGATGCGAACGCCACGCTCGCCGTTCAGGCGCAGCGCCCGCAGGAGCGCCGCGGTCCCGGGAGCGCCCGAGGCCGTGACGAGGACGGTGATGTCGCGCATCGAAGCCGCGATGCTACTGGGGTCGTCTCAGCTCAGCGGCTGTTCGCCGAGGCGGAGACCCCGGGGAAGAGAAATCCGACGCGGTTCCACCGGGCGAGCTGGCAACCGTCCTTACGGCTGAAGGTGGCGCGGACCTGCTTCCCGCGGAAGCGCCCGGTGACGAGCGCCACCTGAGGGCCGCCGTAGATCATCGTGCAAGCCATGCCTCTCGGCACCGGCGCGAACGGCCGCTCGATCCTCATCAGCTTCGTGCACGCGGCGGCGCGTTTCGGCAGTGTTCCCCCGACCGGTGCGCACTGCAGCGTGTAGGTCTTCTTGGCTGCCTGTTCCCCCATGCCGTCCGGCCAGACCGTGATGTGCAGCGAGGTCGAGGCGACGACGAGGATCGCGGCCAGAATGCTCATCGTCCAAGGATAGGCCAGAGCCGGCGCAGCCGCTGCCGCTCGGCCGGCAGATAGAAGCCCAGGAGCAGCAGCACCAGGGGGAAAGCCGCCGTGAGCGCGAGTGCCACAGGGAACGGTGCGTCGAGCACCTTCCCGAGCACGGTGAGGCCGACGGACGCGAGCCCGAGCGTCGCGACCCGCCGCCACTGGTAGGAGACGGGGAAGACGCGCTGGGCGCGCCAGGCCATCCCGACGAAGAGCAGCGTGTAGGCGACGACCGTCGCGATCGCGGCTCCCATCCGTCCATACGACGGGATGAGCGCCAGGTTGAGCGCCACGTTGACCGCCGCCGCGGCACCGGTCACCAGCCAGTTCGAACGGGTCTGGCGCGCACGGCCGGTGCCGATCTGCACCACCACGTAGGCGCCGAATGCGGCGACGCCGAACGCGAGCGGCGCGACGACGTTCTGCGCCGGGTAGAACGGCTTCGTCGTGATCAGCCTCACGATCCAGGGCGCGAGCAGTCCAAGAGCGAGCGCGAGCCAACAGCAGACGAAGACGACGTACGTCAGCACGAAGCTGTACGTGCGTTGCGCCTCCCGGTCGTCCTCGATCGAGTAGGCGAACGCAGGCCAGGCCATCCTGAACGCCGTGAGCAGTAGCACGATCGCGGACGCGACACGCACGCCGATCGAGTACAGGCCGACCTCGTGCGCATCCGCGAGCTTGATCAGGAAGAAGCGGTCGCTGAAGTTCGTCAGCCAGAGCGCGACGGCCGAAGGAACGAGCGGCAACCCGAATCGGTTCATCGCGCGGTAGAGCGCGCGGTCGAACTGCAGGCCGAGCGCGTGCCGGCTGTAGAGCAGAAGCGATGCGTACACGATCAGCGTTCCCGTGAAGTTTCCGACCAGGACGCCGAGCGGCCCTTTGTCGAAGACGACTACGAGCAGGATCGTGGCGGCGATCGTGATCGCGACGTTTGCGAGGGTCGCGGCGACGTAAGCCGTCGAGCGTTGCTCGACGCGAAAGAGTGACGTCATCTGCTCGTAGTTCAGGGCGGCCCAGAGACCGATGAACGCTGCGATCACCAGACCACCGTGGTCGTGCGTACCGAAGAGGAGCCACGAGACCTGGGGCGCCAGCGCGATGCCCGCGACCGTCACCGCGGTCGAAGCGACCAAGACGTACCAGAACGCGGTGCGCACGACGAGGTGCCGGTGCTCTGCTTCGGCGGAGTCGAAGTAGAACCGGAAGAACGCGCTCTTCATTCCCTGCGCGACGAGGGCGGTCAGCACGGCCGACAGTGCGACGAGCGTCTCGATCAGCCCGTAGTCGCTCGGTGAGAGGTAACGCGTGTAGAGCGGTAGCAACAGCACGCCGAGCACGCGCGCGACGATCGAGCCGAGCCCGTAGATCGCCGAGTGGCGCAGGAGCTCTTTGAGCCGCTCGATCATCGCTTCAAAGTATGGAGGCGTAAATCTCGATGAACCGGTCGGCGACCTTGTCGAGGTCGTGCACGCGCTCGACGTAGGCTCGGCCCTCTTGCCCCAGCCGTTTGCGCAGCTCGAAAGACTCGACCAGGGGCCGGAGCTTCTCCACGAGATCGTCCTTCGTCGCCGCCACGATCGGCACCTTCACGCCGAAGGCCTCTTCCGTCTGGGCGACGGCGTCTGGATCGAGGTGCGTCACGACCGGCTTGCCGTACGCCATCGACTCGATCGCGAACACGCCGTGCCAGAGGTAGTGCATCTGGTCGACGATGATGTCCGCCCGCTTGAACCGCTCCACCGCCTCGTCATGCGGCACCCCGTGTACGACGTCGAGGTCCACGGGCAGCTGCGCGCACGCGTCCACCACATGGCGCGTCCCTTTCTTCTCGAGGTCGGACGGCGCGTGCACGACGAGCGGCCGCTCGCGGTCCACGGGCGCGACCGGCTCGTAGTCGCGCAGGTCGAGCCCCGGCGGTATGACCGCGGTCGCGTCCGGAACCCAGCGCGTCGCCGCGTACGAGCCGACGATCCAGGCGTCGAACTTCTTGCGGTACTCGAGCTCATGCAGGCTCTTGCCACGGATGTCGTCGCCGAGGAAGTGCATCACCGACTTCTTCCGCGCGGCGCGCAGGATCGGCATGTTCAGCGACTTCGGGACGAGCGTCTTCCCGAAGTAGAAGTGGAAGATGTCCGTCTGCGGCAGGTAGCGCGCGAGAGCGCGCCACTGAACGGCCTGCTGTCGCAGAAGACCCTGCCGGGGCAGGTCGAGGTTGATGTCGTACTCCTCCAGACGCCACCTCTGCGGCCAGAAGACGAGCAGTCTCGCATCCACGCCTTTGCGCCGCAGGGCGTTCACGTGGGCCCAACCGGTGCCGGCGAGGTTCACGGGGAGGTGGAGGACTCGGGTGTCGATCAGGGGCACAAGGCAACGATACGATCCGCGGCCTTGTCCGCCGGATTGAAACGACGCCTATACCGCGCCGCGCGCGATCTGCGTCATCCTCGTCCTGCCCTAGAACGTCGCCGAATCCGTGACGGGGTCGCGGACTTCCTCGGCGGTCGGGACGTGCTCGCAAGATACGAGCGGGAGGTGCGTGACAGTGGGCTGATGGAACACCTCCTCGAGAAGGGGCGCGAGCATCACGAAACCGTCATCGCAACGGGTGCCGGTCACTCCCTCGGTGCGATCGGGTACACGGAGGGCGTCTACCTGTATGCCGTACTGCGCACGGTGCAGCCCGCGGTCGCCGTGGAGACCGGCGTTGCGAACGGCTTCTCGACGGCGTTCTCGCTGCTAGCGCTGCAGGCGAACGGGCTCGGGCACTTGCATTCGATCGACCTGCCCCGCGAGGTCGGCCGTGAGTACGAGGCCGGGACGTTCTACGAGGGCGAAGGGCGCGCGGGCATCCCGCCGGGGTCCGAGCCGGGCTGGCTGATCCCGCCGCCGCTGAAGGAGCGCTGGACGCTGATCCTGGGCCGCAGCCAGGAGGAGCTCCCACCGTTGCTCGAGCGGCTGCGAACGGTGGACACGTTCATGCACGACAGCGAGCACTCGTTCGACTGCATGTGGTTCGAGTTCAATGCCGCTTGGCCCGCTTTGCGGCCCGGCGGCGTACTGGTCTCGGACGACGTCAACTCGACGGAAGCCTTCGCGCGCTTCGCGGTCCAGGAGGGCCGCGAGCCGGTCCGGCTCGCCCGGGGCATGGCTCTGCTGCGGAAGTGATTTGACAAGTTAGTGAGTAATCGCTAACTTACCCCCATGGCAGTCACAGAACGAAAGAGCGCGGAGGAACGACGCGAGCAGATCCTCGAAGTCGCCTTGGCCGAGTTTGCCGCGCACGGGTTCGAGGGCGGCTCGACGGAGTCGATCGCCAGGGCTGTCGGGATCTCACAGCCGTACGTCTTCCGCCTCTTCGGCACGAAGAAGGAGCTCTTCATCGCCACGATCGAGCGCTGCATGCGCGGGACGCTCGAGATGTTTCGCACGGCGGCCGCTGGGCTGAAGGGGGAGGAGGCGATGCACGCGATCGGCGAAGCGTATGTCGAGCGTCTGGGCACCGATCCGACCTATCTCAACTCACAGATGCAGGCCTACGCCGCTTCGGATGACCCAGAGATCCGTGAGGTCGTGCGGGCCGGCTACGGCGAGCTGGTCGAGTACGTCGAGCGCGTCTCGGGCCTGCCGCCCGACCGCGTCTCGCGCTTCTTCGCCAAGGGGATGCTCCTGAACGTGATGGCGTCGCTGGACCTGCTCGGCGCCGACGAAGGCTGGGCGAAGCGCCTCATCGAGGGCTGTCGCACGGACGTCTAAGTGTCTTTTTTTGAAGCTTAAGTAAGTGACAACTCACAAGCATAGGACCCGCAGGAGGAACCCATGAGTGCCAAGACCCGAATGATTTGGACTTTCGCAATCACCTCGGTGGCGGTCTTCATGGCCACCCTCGACAACCTCGTTGTCACGACGGCGCTGCCGGTGATCCGCAAGGACCTGCACGCGACCGTCGAGAGCCTTGAATGGACGGTCAACGCCTACACGCTCACGTTCGCGGTCCTGCTCCTCACCGGAGCCGCGCTCGGCGACCGGTTCGGGCGCCGCCGGATGTTCCTGGTCGGGCTTGCGATCTTCACGATCTCCTCCGCGGCTGCGGCGCTTGCGCCGACTGCCAACGCGCTGATCGCGGCCCGTGCAGCGCAAGGTGTCGGCGGCGCGATCATCACGCCGCTGACGCTCACGATTCTCAGCGCGGGCGTCCCCGCGAATCGCCGTGGTGCCTTCATCGGCGCCTGGAGCGGCATCGCCGGTCTGGCTGTCGCTCTTGGGCCCGTCGTCGGTGGCGCCGTAGTGAGCGGCATCTCCTGGCACTGGATCTTCTGGCTCAACGTCCCGATCGGCATCGTCCTGATGCCGCTTGCGCTCCGCCGCCTCGACGAGTCGTACGGGCCGGCGGCCAAGCTCGATCTGCCGGGTGTAGCGCTCGCAAGTGCCGGTCTGACCGGGATCGTCTGGGGCCTCGTACGCGGCAACGGGCAGGGCTGGGCCTCGGCCGAGATCGTCACGGCACTGATGGCCGGTGCGGTCGTGTTCGCGCTGTTCATCCTGTGGGAGCTCCGCGTGACGGAGCCGATGCTGCCGATGCGATTTTTCAAGAACCGGGTCTTCGCGCTCGCCAACGTCGCGTCCCTGTTCATGTTCTTCGGCATGTTCGGCTCGATCTTCTTGCTGAGCCAGTTCTTTCAAATCATCCAGGGCTATAGCCCGCTCGGAAGCGGCGTTCGCATCCTGCCGTGGACGATCATGCCTCTTTTCGTGGCGCCGGTCGCCGGGGCTCTCTCTGACCGGATCGGTGGGCATCGGCTCATGGGCGTGGGCCTGACGTTGCAGGCGGCAGGGCTCGGGACGATCGCGGCTCTCTCGACGCCGACCACGCCCTACTGGCAGTTGGTCGCACCGTTCGCAGTCTCGGGTATTGGCATGGCGATGTTCTGGGCGCCCGTCGCGAACGTCGTGCTCTCGGCCGTGAAGCCTGAGGAGCAAGGTCAGGCGTCCGGAGCAAACAACGCCATCCGCGAGCTCGGAGGAGTGTTCGGCGTGGCGGTGCTCGCATCCGTGTTCTCGTCGTATGGGGGCTACCGAACCGCCGACACGTTCGTCAGCGGAATGAATGCCGCCGTCGCGATCGGCGCAGGCGTCGTCGCTCTCGGCGCGGTGGCAGCGTTCGCGATCGGCAAGACTCGCGTGCGCGCCCAGGAGGAACCTGTCCACGCGGAGCCTCTCGCAGAAGCCGCCTAGTCGAAGGCGCAGGCTCGCCGCGCGGAGCGAGCGCGGCCGGGTCATGATCCGAAAGGACCGCTGCCCCGCGACAACGCCGCGCTGCGCACCGTTGCTCTCGGCTTGACAAGCGTCCCGCGGGTTACGAGACTCGAGCCACGTCCGGTCTCATCGTCTTTCTTGCGGTCGCCGCGGCAGCAGCCGCTGCCAAGCTAGTCGAGTACCGGTGGCCGGCGTTCTACAAGGCCGTGCTCGTCGGCGCGATCCTCGCGCCGATCGCGGCGACGTTCTACGCGGTCGTGCTCCTCTGGCAGCAGTGGATCGGCTGGCGCGAACTGTCGCTGTTTCTCGGTCTCTATGCCGCGACGGTGGTCGGTACGACGCTTGGCTACCACCGGCTTGTGACGCATCGGAGCTTCGAGACGTATCCGGCGGTGAAGGCCGTGCTGCTGATTCTCGGCGCAATGAATTTCCAGGGTCACGTCGTCAACTGGGCTGCCTACCACCTGAAGCACCACGCGCACGCCGACCGGTTGGGCGATCCCCACAGCCCACGGGAGGGATTCCTCCACGCCCACGTCGGCTGGCTCGTGCGCGTGTCACCCGCCGACCGCGAGCGCTACTGCAAGCGCCTGCTCCGCGATCGCGTCGTCATGTTCGTGGACCGCACCGCCCTCGTCTGGGCCGTCGCGGGACTGGCGATCCCGTATGCGGTCGCGGGCTGGAAGGGCCTGCTCTGGGGCGGCGCGGTGCGGATTGCCTTCGCGAACCACGTGACCTTCGCGGTCAACTCGATCTGCCACCTCTACGGCTCGCGGCCGTTCGCTACACGCGACGACAGCCGGAACAACTGGTTGATCGGGCTGCTCGCGTTCGGCGAGGGCTGGCACAACAACCATCACGCGTTCCCGTCGATGGCCTACCACGGCATCACGCGGTGGCAAGTCGACGTGAGCGGCCTGCTCCTTCGGTTGCTTGCACGCCTCGGGCTCGCCTGGGATCTGAAATTACCGGCGTCCGCAGCCGTCGAGCGCGCGCTCGAGCGGGCGGCGTGAGCGTCGCTCGCCTTCGGCTCGCTCCCGTGGGGGAAACCATGTTTCCCCCACGAGCCCCCTTCTTTAGAAGTCGCCTCAGGGATGCTGTCGATGCGACCGCCGCCACCACTCCTGAGGAGAGAGAGCGGGGAAACCTCCCGGTTTCCCCTTACGCCCCTTCCCCCGCTCATAGGCCAGAGGTCGGCCTGTGAGCACGCGTGCGCGAGTGGACGCGGGGACTACGAGCCTTGCGTTCCTGGAGGAGCTCTTCCGCGACTACCGGCCGCGGGACTTCGCAGTCCGGCTGTGGGACGGGCGCGAGTGGGACCCGGAGACCGACTGCGCGCGCTTCACGATCGTCCTACGCCATCCGGCGGCGCTGCGCGCGTTCCTCGGCCGGAGCGAACGAGCGCTGGCCGAGGCGTATCTCCACGACGACCTCGAGATCGAAGGCGACGTCTACGCAGCGATCGCCGCGGCCGACCACCTGCTCGTCGAGCGGGACTGGTCTCGACGGGAACGGCTCCGGCAGGCGGCGCGGCTGTTCTCGCTGCCGGCGAACGGCAGCGCGGCGGGGAACGGGCACCCACCCGCTCGTTTGCGCGGCTCCCGCTTCTCGCTTGCGCGCGACCGCGACGCCGTCACGTACCACTACGATCGCTCGAACGAGTTCTTCGCGCTCTGGCTCGACCAGCGCATGACGTACTCGTGCGCATACTGGGAGCGGCCGGACGAGACGCTCGAGCGCGCCCAGGAGCGGAAGCTCGACCTCGTCTGTCGCAAGCTGCGGCTCCGGCCGGGTGAGCGCGTGCTCGATATCGGCTGCGGCTGGGGCTCGTTCGTGCTCTACGCCGCGGAGCGCTACGGCGTCGAAGTTGTCGGCGTGACGCCGAGCGAGAACCAGGCGGCGGTCGCGCGCCAGCGGATCCGCGCGGCGGGCCTGCAAGACCGCTGCCGGATCGAAGTCCGCGACTACCGTGAACTGGACGAGCCGGCGAGCTTCGACAAGATCGCCAGCATTGGCATGTTCGAGCACGTCGCCGCCGCTGTGCTGCCGGACTACTTCGAAAGGGTCTACGCCCTGCTGCGTCCACGCGGCGCCATGCTCAATCAGGGGATCGCGCGGCCGATCCACCGCAAGGAGCGGACCGGCGCGTCGTTTCTGATGGCCTACGTCTACCCGGACGCGGAGTTGTCGCCGATCTCGACCGCTCTGCGCGCCGCCGAGTCGGCTGGCTTCGAAGTACAGGACGTCGAGAGTATGCGCGAGCACTATCCGCTCACCTTGCGCGAATGGGTGCGGCGGTTGGAGGCGGCGCACGACGAGGCGGTCCGGCAGGTCGGCGAGGAGACCTACCGCGTCTTCCGGCTCTACCTCGCCGGTTCGGCGCGTGGCTTCGAGACGGCGCGGATCAGTGTCTTCCAGTCGCTGCTCGTCAAGTCCGCCGGCGGGGTGAGCGGGTTGCCTCTCACCCGCGAGGACTGGTATCGCTAGCGTCGCCGTAGCGCGCACGCGAGTCGGTGCAGCCGAGCGCACGCTCGCCCTCCTCGACGACCTGCTCGGAGACTACGCGCGCGATTTCGCCGTCCGCTTGTGGGATGGCACCAGGATCCCGCCCGCGCCGGGCCGGGCGGCGCGCTTCACGCTCGTCCTCGAGCATGCTGGTTCGCTCCGGGCCCTGCTCTGGCCGCCGAACCAGCTGACGATGGCCGAGGCGTACCTCTACGGCGACATCGATGTCGAGGGCGACATCGAGGCGATCTTCCCGCTCATCGACCACCTCCTGCTCGAGCCGCGGTGGACGGCCGCAGAGCGGCTGCGAGTGGCACGGCGGTTGCTCGCCCTCCCGAACGACCAGCGTCCACGGACGGGCCGCGCGGCGGCCCGCCTCCGCGGCCGCCGTTTCTCGCTCGAACGCGACCGCCAAGCGGTGACCTACCACTACGACCTCTCGAACGACTTCTTCGCACTCTTCCTCGACCGGCGCATGGTCTACACGTGCGCGTACTTCGCCGACGAGGCGCAGGATCTCGACACCGCGCAGGAGCGCAAGCTCGATCTGGTCTGCCGGAAGCTGCGGCTTCGACCGGGCGAGCGGCTGCTCGACGTGGGCTGCGGCTGGGGCGGACTCCTGATCCACGCGGCCGCGAATTACGGCGTCGAGGCGATCGGCGTCACGCTCAGCGCGCCGCAGGCAGAGCTCGCGAACGAGAGGATTCGCGCCGCCGGGCTCGGCGGCCGCTGCCGGGTCGAAGTACGCGACTACCGCGAGGTTGACGAGCCGGCGGGTTACGACAAGATCGCGTGCATCTGCATGTTCGAGCAGGTGGGCGAGCGCCTGCTGCCGGGTTTCTTCGCGTGCCTCGCCCGCCTCCTGCGGCCCGGCGGCGTACTTCTGAACCAGGGCCTCGCGGCTCACCACGACCTGCACGAGCGGCTCGGCCGCCGCGGCGAGTCCTTCATGAGCCGGTACGTCTTCCCCGACGGAGACGTCGTCCCGATCGCGGCCGCGCTGCGGGCGGCGGAGCTTGCCGGCCTCGAGGTGCGCGATGTCGAGAGCCTGCGCAACCACTACGTCCTCACGCTCGGCCACTGGGTGCGCCGTCTGGAGTCGCGTCACGAAGTGGCGAGCCGGCTCGTCGACGACGTCGCCTACCGCATTTGGCGCCTATACATGGCGGGCTCGAAGTACGCGTTCGCGACGGGGCGGCTCAACCTCTACCAGGTGCTGCTCGCGAAGCCCGACCGCGGCGCGAGCGAATTGCCGCTGACGCGGGCCGATTGGTACGGCGCCTAGGCATCGTCGAACCAGAAGACGCCGATCGCGCCTGGGCCGAGGTGCGAGCCGAGCGCCGGTGCGAATTCGACGAGCAGGTCGAACGACGCCTGCGGGCGCAAGCGCCGGAACCGCTGCTCGAGCTCCGCCGCTTCGGCAGCCGCGTCCGCGTGGGTGATTCCGAAGTGAAGGTTCGGGTTGTCCGCCGAGCCGGCGTCGAGCTGGCGTTCGAGCTCGTCGAGCGAGCGTGCCCGGCCACGCAGCCGCCGGACCGGCACGTTCACGCCGTCGACGACCTGGATCACGGGACGTGTGTTCAGCGCTCCGCTCGCGAGTGACTTCGCGCGACCGATGCGGCCGCCGCGGGCGAGATACTCGAGCGTCTCCAGCGTGTAGACGAATCTCCCGCTCCGTCGGAAGCGCTCGACGAGCGTGAGCACCTCTTCGTCGCTCGTGCCACGCTCGAGCCGTCGTTGGATCGCGTCCGCGAGTAGGACGACTGTTCCGGAGACGGTCCCGGAGTCAATCGTCAGGACGCGTCCGCCTGTGTCATCCGCCGCGAGCGAGGCGCTGTTGTACGTCCCCGAAAGCCGTGAAGAGACGTGGACCCCGAGGATGCGCGCGTAGTCGCCGAGCTCTGCATACACCGCGCTGAACTCCGCCGGAGCGGGAACCGAGGTCTTCGGCATCTCCCGCGACGACCGCAGGCGCCGGTAGAGCTCCGCGGGCGTCAGGTCGACGTAGTCGCGAAATGTCTCGTCGCCGAAGGAGAGCGTGAGCGGCACGACCCGCCAATTCGGCCGCCGCTGGATTCCGGGTGGCAGGTCGGACGCCGTGTCAAGAACCACCGCCGTGTTTTCTGGGGTCAGACGCATACGGTGTCTTACCATCCTCAGCAGGATGAACTGCTCGAGCTGCGGGTTCGAGAACGAAGCGGTTGCGCGCTTCTGCGCGGGCTGCGGAGCAGCCCTGGACCAGGTGTGTGCCTCCTGCGGAGCCAGCGCCCCGCCGACGGCATCCTTCTGCAGCTCGTGCGGCGCCACACTCGCGCCGCCTCCGGCTCCCGTGACGACGGAGGAGCGGAAGATCGTTACGGTGCTTTTCGCGGACGTCGTCGGCTTCACCGGGCGCGCTGACCGGGCCGATCCCGAGACGGTGCGCGGACTGCTGAACCCGTTCTTCTCGCGCGTGCGCGCCAAATGCGAGCAACGGGGCGGGACGGTCGAGAAGTTCATCGGCGACGCGGCGATGGCCGTCTTCGGGACGCCAGTCGCGCACGAGGACGACCCGGAGCGCGCGGTCCGCGCCGCGCTCGCCATCCGCGACGCGGTCGAGCAGCTCAACCGCGACGAGCCATCGCTCAACCTGCACCTGCGGCTCGCGGTCAACACCGGGGAGGCGCTCGTCGCGGTCGGCTCGAACCGACGCGAGAGCGAGTGGCTCGCCACAGGCGACACCGTCAACACATGTGCGCGGATGCAGACGGGGGCTCCGGTCGACGGGATCCTGGTTGGCGAGGCAACGGAGCGGGCGACGCGGGACGCGATCGAGTACCGCGAGGTCGAGGCGATCCAGGCGAAGGGGAAGTCTCGGCCGATCCGTGCGTGGGAGGCGTTGCGCGAGCTCGTTGCGGCAGGAGGGGACCGGCGCCGGCGCGACGCGCCACTCGTCGGCCGCGCCGAGGAGCTCGGCTTGCTCGTCGAGGCGCTCCACCAGGCCCGGCACGCGGAGCGGACGCAGCTCGTCACGCTCGTCGGAGCGCCTGGGATCGGAAAGAGCCGCCTTGTGTTCGAGCTGATCTCGGTCCTCGAGGACTCGGTGGAGCCGATCCCCTGGTTGGAGGGGCGCTCGCTGCCCTACGGAGAGGGTGTCAGCTCCGCTGCGCTCGCCGAGATGACGAAGACGTGGGCGGAGATCCTCGAGTCCGACTCGGCCGACGCCGCCCGCGAGAAGCTGCATGCAGCGGCAACCGGGCTGTTCGCCGATTCAGGAGAGGCCGCGTGGATCGAGTCGCATCTACGGCCGCTGGTTGGCATTGTCGATCAGGACGACGACCGAGTCCGGAGCCGGGAGGAGGCCTTCTCGGCGTGGCGGCGACTATTCGAGGCGCTCGCCGAGCAGCAGCCGGTCGTTCTGCTCTTCGAGGATCTGCACTGGGCGGACGACAGTCTGCTCGACTTCGTCGACCACCTACTCGACTGGGCAATCGACCTGCCGCTGCTCGTCATCGCGACGGCGCGGCCGGAGTTGCTTGACCGTCGTCCCGACTGGGGCGGCGGCAAGCTGAACGCCCTGACGATCTCGCTCGCCCCGCTCTCCGCCGAGGACACACAGGCGCTGTTCGCAGCGCTCCTCGACCGGATCGCCCTGCCGGAGAAGGTTCGCGGCGAGCTGCTGTCGCGGACAGGCGGGAACCCGCTCTACGCCGGCGAGTACGCGCGCATGCTCGTTGACCGCGGGCTCGTCCGGCGAAACGGCGTCGGCTGGAAGCTCGACGACTCGATGGAGCTTCCCCTGCCGGAAACGGTGCAAGGGATAATCGCTGCCCGGCTCGACACGCTCCGTCGGGACGAGAAGGCGATGCTGCAAGACGCATCGGTCCTCGGCGAGACCTTTTGGGTCGGTGCGCTCGCGACGATGGGTTCCGTGCCGCGGGAGACGGTCGAGGAGCGCTTGCGTGTGCTGGAGCGGAAGGACTTCTCACGCCGTGCGCGTCGATCGGCGGTCGAGAGCGAGCTGCAGTACGGCTTCCGGCACGTGCTCGTCCGCGACGTCGCGTACGGGCAGATCCCACGTGCACGCCGCGCGGAAAAGCACCAGCTAGCGGCGGAGTGGATCGAGTCGGTCGCGGGCGAGCGCGTCGCAGACCGCGCCGAGATGGTCGCGTATCACTACCTCACAGCCCTCGAGATGACGGAGGCGATGGGCACGAACGCAGAGGAGCTGCGGGCGCGGGCGGGCAAGGCGGCGCGGGAGGCCGGCGATCGTGCGGGGAGTCTCGCGGCGTATGCCTCGGCCGAGCGCTTCTACGGCACGGCGCTGAAGCTGACGAGGGCGGACGATCCGGGTCGACCGGAGCTGCTGTTCCGTGCCGGCCGCGCGAGCTTCCACGCACGGCAGGGGGGCGCCGTCGAGCTTGCCGAGGCCCGGGAGCAGCTGCTCGCGCGGGGGGAGCTCGACCTCGCGGCCGAAGCGGATGTGATGCTGGCGGCGCTGCTCACCAGCGAGGGCCGACGCGACCAGGGGCACGAGCACCTCCAGCGCGCGTCGGAACTCGTCGAGACCTCCGGCTCGCCACGCTCGCGAGCGTACGTGCTGACGGAGTTCGCGCGTTTCCTGATGCTTGCGGGAGAGAGCGAGGAAGCGCTGCGTGTCGGGCGCGAGGCGCTCGCCGTCGCGGAAGGAGAGGGCCTGCAAGAGCTACGGACGCAGGCGCTCGTGAACGTGGGCATGGCGCGCGTGACGAGCGGCGACGTTGCCGGCACCGAGGACCTCGAGGCGGCGATCGCGCTGGCGCGGCAGATCAACTCGCCGGAAGGGGTGCGGGCCACTCGCATGCTCGCGTCGATGCACGTGCTGCTCGGCAGCCTCGGCCGGGCCTCGGAGCTCTACGCGGACGCGCGTGCGCAGGCGGACCGGTTCGGCAACGCGTTCGAGAAACGCTGGCTCGCGGCCGCACACGCGATGGAGCTCCACTGGAGCGGCCGCTGGGACGAAGCGGTCCGCGTCGCCGACGCCTTCGTTGCGCGCTCGGCGGAGGGGTCGCCGCACTACATGGAGGCTCCCGTTCGGCGCGTCCGTGGCGAGATCCGGTTGCTGCGCGGAGACCTCGAGGGGGCGCTCGAGGACGCCGAGGCCGCGGTCGAGTTCGCCCGCGTTGCACGCGACCTCTGGTTCTTCTATCCGTCGCTGACGTTCCGGGCGCGGGTCCTACTCGCGGCGGGCCGCACGGGCGAGGCAAACGTGGTCGTCGACGACCTGTTGCGGCTTGACGGCGCCCAGCGTTCGCGGCTCCTGCTCTCGACCCGCACGGCCGCCGATCTCGCGGTGATCCTGCGCGTGCTCGACCGAGGCTCGGAGTTGCTCGACGCGATCGACCGTACCGAGACATCGACTCCCTGGCTGGCCGCAGCCACGGCCTACGCGTCGGGCGAGTTCGCGCGGGCCGCGGATTTGTACGACGCGATCGGATCGCGCCCCGACGCGGCCGAGGCGCGCGCGCGCGCCACGGAACAGCTTGTCGCGGCGGGTCGGCACGAGGAAGCGCAGCGGCAGCTCGCCGTCGCGGTCGAGTTCTTCGCGCAGGTCAATGCACTGCCACAGCTACGCGAGTTGTCCGTCCATCAGAAGAAGTGATCCGGAACGCACTATTCTCTTGTCATGTCAGGCACTGAGGCGATCGAGACACGCCGCGTCACTGACGCCGATCTCCCGGCGCCCGATGTCTCGATCGTCGTGACCCTCTTCAACGAGGCCCCGTCGGTGGAGGAGCTTTACCGCAGGACAATCGCGGCGCTCGACCCAGGCCCGCGCACCTTCGAGCTCATCTTCGTCGACGACGGTTCGACGGACGGCACGTTCGCAGCGCTCGAGCGCCTGCACGGCAGCGATCCGCGCGTGCGTGCTGTGCGGTTCAAGCGCAACTTCGGCCAGCATCCTGCGATGCACGCCGGGCTGTCGCGCGCTCGCGGCGACGTGGTCGTGACGATGGACGGCGACCTCCAGAACCAGCCGGAGGACATCCCGCGGCTGGTCGAAGCGGTCGAGGCGGGCAACGACGTCGCGAGCGGCCGTCGCCGCGCGCGCAAGGACCCGGTCGGTCGTTCGCTGCCGTCGCGCGTGATCAACGGCATGCTCCGCCGCTTCACAGGCGTGGCGATCTCGGACTTCGGGTGTGCGTTCAACGCGTACCGACGCGGAGCCGTGGAGCCGATGCTTGGATCGATCGGCAAGCAGAAGTTCACGAAGGCTCTGATTCTGTCCGGCGGAGCGAGTGTGATCGAGGTGGACGTCGCCCATGAGCCGCGCCACGGACCGTCGCGCTACTCGCCCCTTCGCCTGACGCGGCTCGCACTCCACGTCCTGGCCGGCTACTGGCCGCAGCCCATCCAGTGGATCGGCGTGCTCCTCGGCGCGGTGTCGTCGCTGCTCGCGCTCGGGCTGGGCATCTACGGCATCGTCTTCTGGATCGGCGAGTCGAACTTCCCAGGCCCGCTGTTCGGCGGCGTCGCGGTGCTATCCGTGCTCGGCATCCAGGGCTTCATCCTGGCGCTGATCGGCGAATACCTCGGCCGCATCCAGCGCGACGTCGAGGGCCGCCCGATTTACACCATCGATAGAGAGCTCTGAGTCCTAACTCTCGGCGCAGTCTTGTCACGCCGCCGTCACGTTTTGGGTCAGACCCTACGACTAGTCCGAATCGGATGGGGAATCTGTGCCGAAACGGAGACGAGAATGTGTCAAATCCGGAGCGCCAGTTTGGGGCGTTCCGGCAGCTAGTTCGCGGTCAACTGCTGAGAGGAGGCAGCAGCGAGGATCGCTTCCTTGAGCTCCTCGTGGAGTGCGCCCTTCGTGAGGAGGGCGACGGCACCCGCTTCGCGGGCCTGCTCCGCGAGCTTCGGCTCGTCGAGGCCGGTGACGAGGATCACGCGCGTCTCGGGACTGCGCTTGCGCAGGCGGCGCGCGGTCTCGAGCCCGTCGATCTCCGGCATCCGCACGTCGATCACTGCCACCTCGGCCTGGAGCGAGACCGCCAGCTCGATTGCCGTGTGCCCGTCGCCCGCGGTTCCGATCACCGTCAGCCGTTCGTCGTGCCCGAGCAGGAGCGCGAGCGCGTCGACGAACAAGCGATGATCGTCGACGATCACCACCCGCACCGGCGTGGACTGGAAATCTCTGGGCATGCTCCTGGGACCCGGGAGTCTGCCTCACCCTCCCCGGAAGCGCCCAGGGCTCAAACCCGTAGTCTTCCCCCGTGGCCAAACGCGTCCTCGTCACCGGCGGGGCGGGATTCATCCCGTCCAACTTCATCCACCACCTGCTGGCGAAGACGCCGTACGAGGTGGTCTCGCTCGACGCGCTCACGTATGCGGGGAACCTCGACAACCTGAACGGCGCCATGTCGCACGAACGGCTCTCATTCGTGCAGGGCGACATCCGGGATGCCGAGCTTGTGCGCGACATCGTCGCCGAGGTGGACGTGATCGTGAACGCCGCGGCGGAATCGCACGTCGAGAAGTCAATCGAAGAGGGCGCTCGTGAGTTCGTCACGACCAACGTGGAAGGGACGCAGATCCTCCTCGACGCGATCCGCGAGGCGCCGGTCGAGCGGTTCATCCTCTTCTCATCGAGCGAGGTCTACGGCACGGCGGAGGCCGCACCGATGGACGAAGACCATCCGATCAACCCGCGCAGCCCGTACGCGGCAACGAAGGCAGGCGCCGACCGTCTTGCCTACTCGTACTTCGTCACGTACGGGCTTCCCGTGGTGATCGTCCGGCCGTTCAACAACTACGGGCCGCGCCAGCATCCGGAAAAAGTCGTACCGCGATTCATCACGCAGGCGCTTCAGGATTTCCCTCTGACCATTCACGGCGACGGCCACGCGAGCCGCGACTGGCTTTACGTCGACGACGACGCCGAGGCGATCGAGGCCGTGATCGCTGCGCCGCTCGAGAACGTGGCCGGCGAGGTGCTGAACGTGGCGACGGGTGTCGACATTTCCGTCACGGACATAGCGGACGCCGTGTTGAAGGCGTTGGGGAAGCCGTCGTCGCTGAAAGCGTTCGTGACCGAGCGTCCGGGGCAGGTCGACCGGCATATCGGCTCGACTGAGAAGATGGAGCGCCTGACCGGCTGGCGGGCGCGCACGTCGTTCGAGGAAGGTCTCGCGCGCACCATCGCGTGGTACCGCGAAAATGAGGTGTGGTGGCGGGGGATTCTTCAGAGCGAGACCGGGGCAAGCGTCTCCTCGTCCTAGGCGCCGGGCCGGCCCAGTTGGGCCTGCTCGCCGCAGCGCGTGCCCGTGAGTTGCACGTGATCGCGCTCGACCGCGACCCGTCTGCTCCCGGCTTCCGTTACGCCGACCGCCGCGCGATCGTCTCCACGGAGGACGAGTCGGGGATCGAGCGGCTTGCGAGCGCGGAGCGCGTGGACGGGCTGATCGCGCCAGGCATCGACTGGCCGGTTGCGATCTCGGCGCGGATCGCGGAACGGCTCGCGCTGCCACATCCGATCTCGCCTGAGACCGCGGCGTTGTCCACCTCGAAGCTCCGGCAGCGCGAGCGCTTCGCGCAGGCCGAGGTGCCGCAGCCCGCGTACGAGATCTGCTCCGGCTCGGAGGAGGCGACCGCCGCTGCCGAACGGATCGGCTTCCCCTGCGTGATCAAGGCGCCGGACCGCCAGGGTCAGCGTGGGCTCACGCTCGTACACGCTGCAGAGGGCGTCGCTGAGGCCGTGCGGGTCGCGCTCGACGCGTCGCGATCGGCGACGCTGCTCGTCGAGGAACATGTTCCGGGCATCGAGGTGACGGTCAACGCCTTCTCATCCGGTGGGCACTTCTACCCGCTCACGGTGACCGATCGCCTGACAGCGCCTTTGCCCGCCTTCGGCGTCGCACTGACGCATGCCTGGCCGAGCGAGCTCGAGCCGGGCCAGATCGGCGCCGTCGTCGAGGCAGCAGCCGCCGCAGCGGCCGCGGTCGGGATCGAGAACGGGCCGAGCTACACGCAGGTGCTCGTAGGGCCGGACGGCCCGCGGGTCGGCGAGCTCGCCGCGCGGCTCGGCGGTGGGCACGACGCGGAGCTCTGCCGCGTCGCGCTCGGAGTCGACCTGAACGGCGCTGCGCTTTCCGCGGCGCTCGGCGAGGAGATCCCGGCTTCGAACCTTGCGCCCGTGGCGCGCGTCGGCGGAGCCTGCGTGCGCTTCCTCGTCCCGCCCCCCGGCGAGCTGCGCGAGGTCACAGGCATTGAGGAAGCCTTTGCGCAGGAGGGCATCCGAGGTATTCGCATCTATCGCCGCCCGGGCCACCGCTTCGAGGAGTTCCGCCGGGGCGCAGACCGGGCGGGAGCAATCCTCGCAGTGGGCGAGAGCCGCGAGCAGGCGCTCGAGCGCGCTTCTCGCGCTGAAGCGACAATTCGATTCGAGACCGATGTCGAAGCTCTCGTCTGATACCCGCCGGGAAACCATGCTCGGCTTTCAGCCGCCCGCGATCGGCGACGAGGAGATTGCCGCCGTGGCCGAGACGCTGCGGTCAGGCTGGCTGACGACCGGCCCGCGCGCGGCCGAGCTCGAGCGGCGGATGGCGGAATACCTCCAGGCGGAGCACGTGCTCGCACTTGCCTCCGGCACAGCCGCGCTCCACCTTGCGCTCGTCGCCCTCGGCGTCGGGCCCGGCGACGAGGTGATCACCACAACGATCACCTGGCCGGCGACCGTGAACGTGATCGTGCACAGCGGCGCGATGCCGGTCTTCGTCGACGTGCTAGCGAGCGACCTCAACATCGATCCGGGCCTGGTCGCGGAGGCCGTCACCGAGCGGACGAAGGCAATCGTGCCGGTCGACCTCGCCGGACAGCCGGCCGATCTTGATCCACTGCTCGAGCTCGGAGTCCCGATCGTCGAGGACGCCGCTCATGCCGCGGAGAGCTGGTATCGCGGACGGAAGGTCGGGGCGATCGCCGACGTGACCTGCTTCTCGCTCTACGCGACGAAGAACATCGCCGCCGGCGAGGGCGGGCTGATCGCGACGAATCGCGACGATGTCGCGCAAGCGGTGCAAGATTTGCGGCTGATGCGGCGCGGCGACGGCTCGCGCTACGACATCGCGGTTCCCGGGTACAAGGCGAACCTCTCCGACGTGCTCGCGACGATTGCGCTCTGCCAGCTCGACAAGGTCGAGCAGCACGGTGAGATCCGGCGCCGCCAGTTCGCCGCGTACGACGAAGCTGTTGCCGAGCTCCCGGGAATCACGCCGCTCACGCGCGATGACCGTGACGTGCACGCGCTGCACCTGTACGTCGTCCGTGTCGATCCGAAGACCGCGGGTGCGACGCGCGACGAATACCAGCGCGCGCTCGCCGAGGAGAACATCGCGACGTCGATTCACTTCCTCCCCGTCCACAAGCTCACCTTCTACCGGGAGCGGTTCCCCGACCAGCCGGCCTTGCCGGTGGCGGAACGCGCAGGCGACGAGATCCTCTCGCTCCCGCTGTCGCCGGCGCACTCCGACGACGACATCGCCGACGCTGTCGCGGCGTTGCGCCGCGTGCACGATCGCTTTACGGGATGACGCGCAGGCGTCTCGTCAGGATCTTCCTGACGCTGGCTGTCACCGGCGGCTGTCTGGCCTACATCCTCTGGCAGCTGAACGTGCGGCGGACGGCGCACATCCTCGTCCACTCGCATCTCGGCTGGTTTGCAGCCGCGGTGTTCGTGATGCTCGCGGGCGTGCCGCCGATGGCGTACCGGTGGCAGAAGCTGCTGGAGGCGCGGGGGATTCGCGAGCGCCTTTCCTGGTTGATGCGCTCGTACCTCGTCTCGTACACGGCAGGGCAGGTGCTGCCGACCGCGGTGGGGGGAGACGCTTCACGTATCTACGAGAGCGCCCGCCGCCATCCGGGCAGGTTCGGCGACCTGACGGCGATCGTCCTACTCGAGCGCGCGCTCGGCGGGGTCGCGACACTCGCCCTCGCGGCGATCGGCTTCACGCTCGCGGTGGGCCGTTACGACGTCGGCGCCTATCTCTGGATCGAGGGGGCGTTCGTCGTCGGCACGATCTTGCTGGGGATCCTCTTCTTCTCGCACGGTGCACGGGGGCTGCTACGCCGTTTCGTTCCGTTGCTGCGTCGCCTGCGCGTCGAGCGGCCGCTGCGCGCTCTCTATGAAGGAGTGCACGTCTTCCGCCGGCACGTGCGGCTGATGGCATGGATCTCGCTGCTGACGCTCGGTGTCCAGAGCTTCCGGGTCCTGGCGATCTGGATGGCCGGCCGGTCCGTCGGGATCGAGCTCTCACCCCGTCCCTACTACGTAATGGGTCCGCTGCTCTTCCTCGTCATCCTTGTGCCCTTCACAATCAACGGCCTCGCGGTGCGCGAGGCGTTCTTCGTCAGCTTCCTGACCCAGCTCGGGGTCGACAAGGAGTCCGCCCTGGCCTGCGGCTTCCTGTTCTTTGTGGTCACGATCGCGCTCGCGCTGCCGGGCGCCGTGATCCTCGCCGTGGAAAACCTTCGCGGGGTGGCAAACCGGCGCGGCCCAGAGGCATTGATCCATGGAGACCTCGGAGCCGGGGCAAGACGGCCGCGCGGGCAAAGCCCGCACGACCTCTAAGAGGCGTCGCCGAGGCGACGCCTCGGGCCGCGGGCGCCTGAGCTGAGATAGCCTGCGCCGCGGTCATGCGCGTTCTCATCACCGGCGGTGCCGGTTTCATCGGCTCGCACCTCGCCGACCGGCTTCTCGCTGAGGGGCACGAGGTTCGGGCGCTCGACAACCTCGACCGTCAGGTTCATCCGGCCGGGGAGCGGCCTGACTACCTCGACGTCGAAGTCGAGCTCCAAGTCGGCGACGTCCGCGACCACGACGCAGTCCGGCAGGCGCTCGAAGGCGTGGATGCCGTCGTGCACTTCGCCGCGGCCGTCGGCGTGGGGCAGTCGATGTACGAGATCGAGCGCTATACGTCGATCAACGCGATCGGCGCTGCGGTGCTACTGGAGGAGACGGTCGAGCGCCGCGAGCAGATCCGCAAGCTGCTCGTCGCCTCGTCGATGTCGATCTACGGTGAGGGCCAGTACCGCAATCCTCAGACCGGCGAGTCCGGGCTCGCGCCCGGCCTGAGGGCCGAGAGCCAGCTCGCCGCGCGCGAGTGGAACGTGCTCGCGGACGACGGCACGCCGCTCGAGCCAGAGCCGACGGCCGAGACGAAGCCGCTGCGGCCGACCTCCATCTACGCGATCGGCAAGCGCGACCACGAGGAGATGGTGCTCGCTGTCGGAGCTGCTTACGGGATTCCCGCGGTCGCGCTCCGGTTCTTCAACGTCTACGGCGAGCGGCAGGCGCTCTCGAATCCCTACACCGGCGTCGCTGCGATCTTTTCCTCGCGGCTTTTGAACGACCGTTCGCCCCTCGTCTTCGAGGACGGGAAGCAAACGCGCGATTTCATTGACGTGCGCGACATCGCGCGCTGTTGCGCTCTCGCCCTGCAGCGTGACGGCGCCGACGGGCGGACGCTCAACGTCGGCACGGGCAGGCCGACGTCGATCGTCGAGGTCGCACAGGTAATCGCGCGCGGGCTCGGGAAGGACCTCGAGCCGGAGATCGTGAACGAGTTCCGCGCGGGTGACATCCGCCACTGCTACGCCGAAACGCAACTCGCCAACGAGCTGCTCGGCTTCCGTGCGGAGATTCCGTTCGAGGCCGGGATGCACGAGCTGCTCGCGTGGCTCGAGGGCCAAGAGGCGGCGGACTCGGTTGACGCGGCGCGCGAAGCGCTCGTGGCGCGCGGCCTCGCCCGTTAGTGCCCGATCTCAGCGTCTCCATCGTCAATACGAACAGTCGCGCGCTCCTGCTCGCCTGTCTCGACTCGCTCGTAGGCACGGAGGCGGAAATCGTCGTGCTCGACAATGCCTCGGAGGACGGGTCAGCCGACTCGGTGCGCGAGCGCTTTCCCGACGTGCGCGTGATCGCGCAGTCACACCGCGCGGGGTTCGGCGTGAATCACAACACCGTCATCCGTGCGACGACGGGCCGTTACGTCTACGTCCTGAACGAGGACACCACCGCCGGCGACTGGGGCTTCGAGGCCCTGACGGCGTATCTCGACGATCATCCACGCGTCGCCGCGCTCGGCCCGAGGATCGTCTATCCGGGCGGCCGTCTGCAGGACTCGGCCTGGCGGTTTCCGACGCCGCTCGTCAGCACGATTTCCCTGGCCACCCTCGGCAGGCTCGGCGTGACGCAGTCGCGCGGAGACGAGCCGCGCGCAGTGGACTGGGTGATGGGCGCTGCCGTCATGCTGCGACGAGAAGCCCTTGACGAAGTCGGCCTGTTCGACGAGAGCTTCTTCCTCTACTCGGAGGAGGTCGACCTGCAGGCTCGGCTTCATCGCGCCGGCTGGGAGGTGCACTACTTCCCCCGAGTGAGCGTGGTGCACCACGAGTCGCAGTTCAGCGCCGACATCCCGGAGCGGCGCATCAACGAGATGTGGCGCAGCCGTCACCGCTACTGGCGGAAGCATCACAGCGGTGCGGGTGCACGGATCGCCGCTCTGGCCACGGGCGCGCAGTACGTCGTGCGGGCCGCGTTGTCACCGATTGCGGGACGCGACCCCGGAGCCGGAGCGCGGATGCGGCTCCACGCGCGCGACTCGTGGCGCGTGACGGGGCCGGGTCTGCGCGAGTTGGCGGACGAATGGAACGGTCGTGTGGGCACTGCGCCGCAGCGCTAGCGGCGCACCGATCCTGCTGCTTTCGCTGCCGCTGCTGGGCATCGCTCGCCTCCTGCCCGCAGACGGCGTCGGATTGTGGCTTCGCCTCGTCGCGGCGTCGCTCGTCCTGCTGTTGCCGGGGGCGCTCGTCGCGCGCGCATTGCGGTTGCGAGGCGCATCCGCGACCGTGGCGTGGGGGCTCGGCGCGCTCGGTCCGGCGCTCCTGCTCGTCTTCGTCGTGCACAGCTCGATCCTTCTGGCGCTCGTCGTGCTCGCCGTCGTCGGCGTGGCCGCGCTTCCGTTTGCGCTCCGTGTCGTCTCGGGCCCGCCTGCGTGGGACACGCTGGCGATCGCGTTTCTCGGGCTCGCGTTCGGCGTCGCGCTCTGGCAGGTAGCCGGCGTCGTCAGCGGGGACGCACTCTTCCACCTGGGGCGCGTGCAGAAGCTCTATGCGTTCGGGGACCTGCACGTCCGCTCGGTGGACGAGTTCGCCGACGGCGGCCTTCACCCCGGATATGCCTTTCCGCTCTGGCATGCGTTTCTTGCGCTCGTCGCGAAGGTCGGCGGAGTCGGCCCGACGCAGGTGATGCTGCACGAGCCGAGCGCGATCGCTCCGGTCGCGTTCGCGGTCGTGTACGAGGCTGGCCTCGCACTGTTCCGCTCGGCGTGGCTCGGAGCGGCCGTGCTGACCGCGACGGTTTCCGCTGTCGCGCTTGCGCCGGGGCACGGAGGGTCGTTCGCGCTGCTCAGCCAGCCGGGAACGCTCGACCGCCATGTTCTCGTGGCCGTCGCGCTCACGCTCTTCTTCCTCTTCCTGCGGCATCCGGGTCGGGTGCTCGGCCTTTCGCTTGCGGCGATCGGTGTGGAGGTGCTGCTCGTCCACACGAGCACCGCCGTCTTTCTCGGCGTCCCCCTGCTCGGTTTCGCCGTCGCTCGCGTGCTCCTCAACCGCAGCGATGCGCGCAGCTCGGCCACGGCCCTCGCGGCGCTCTTCTTGCCTGCGGGTGCCGCGCTCGCGTGGCTCCTGCCGCTGGTCCGCGAGACTGCTTCGCATTCACCGTCGAGAGACGAGCTCGAGCGCGCGTTGGCGAAGTACGGGAGCGAGCTGAACGTCGACTCGCTGCATCACTACGCACTTCGCCCGGAGGTGATCTCGCGGGGCGGCGCCGTCGCGGTGGCGGGGCTCGTGCTCGTTCCATTCGCCGCGTTCGCAGGGCGGCAACGCTGGGCGGCTTTCGTGCTCGGCGGAACGCTCGCCGTACTTGGAATCGAGCTGCTTCCGTGGGTGTTTCCGCACTTCGCAGACGCGGTCTCGGTTTCGCAGGCGCGGCGTCTCGCGGGGTTCGTCCCGATTCCGTTTGCGCTCGCCGGTGGGGCAGCGGTGCTCACCGGCGTGGCCGGTCGGCTCGTGCTTCCCGCCGCGCTTGCCGCGGGCATCGCTTTGCAACTGGCGTTTCCCGGCGACTTCGGGCCCGGGCTGGACAAGGGAGGGCCTGCGCTCGCCACCTGGATCGCGGCGATCGGCGGAGTGGCCGCGATCGCAGTCGGCTTAAGGCGGGAGCGCAGGATCGAGGCGCGGACATGGATCGTCACTGCCGCGATCGTGCTCTTCTGCATCCCCGTCGCGGTGCATGGCTTCCGACAGTGGTCGCCCGCAGCTTCCGTGGATCGATACGCACCGACGCCCGGGTTACTGCACGCTCTGCTCACGAAGGTGCCCGAGCGTGCGATCGTCTTCTCCGATCTCGAGACCAGCTACCGGATCGGTGCGTACGCGCCGGTCTACGTCGCGGCGGCGCCGCCGGCCCACGTGGCCGACACGGCTTCGAATCACCCGTACAGACGCCGCCTCGCCGTCATCCGCTTCTTCCGCTTCGGCGAGCTCTCGATACTCGATCAGTACCACGCCGACTGGCTCGTCGTGGACAAGCGCCGCTTCCACATTCGGGTTCCCTGGAAGCTGGTCTACGAGGACCAGCGCTATGCGCTCTACCATCGACCCGGATGAAAGTCCTGCTCGTCACGATGTATTTCCCACCCTCTGGAGGCGGAGGCGTGCAACGTCCCCTGAAGTTCGCAACGCATCTGCCTGCGCACGGGATCGAGACGCACGTGCTCGCCCCCGACGACGCGAAGTGGATTCACTCCGACCCCGACCTCGTGCTCCCGACCCAGGCATGGATCCACCGCGCCCGCTACCTCGGGCCCCGCTCGCGCAAGCTCGCCGACGAGCTGCACGGCCGGCAGGGACTCGACCGGCTCTCGCGACAGGCGCGCTCGCTCTCCCGCCGTGTCCTCGTGCCTGACGAGAACGTGGGCTGGAACCTGACGGCGATCCCTGCGGCGGTTCGCATCGCGCGTGCCGAAGGCATCGACGTCGTGCTCACGACCTCACCGCCGAACTCGGTGCATCTCATCGGCGCCGCGGTGAAGCGGATCACCGGAGCGCGTTGGGTCGCAGACCTCCGTGATTCGGTCGGCGCTCATCCGCACCGTCGCGTCGAGCGGGCCTCCGTGCGCGCGAAGGAGAAGGTCAGCGAGTCGGTTGCGCGCCTGGTTGCACGCCAGGCCGACGTCATCGTCGCCGCGTCCGAGGCAATCGCGGACGAGGCGGGCAGGTTGAAACCGGCCGGGGTTGTGACGACGATCCTCAACGGCGCCGACTTCGACGACTTCGCCGGACTGGAGTACCGCCGTGGTGACCGCTTTCGGATCACGCACACCGGCAGCTTCTTCGGGAAGCGCGATCCGAGGCCGTTCCTCACTGCACTGGCAGAGTCCGGGCTCGAAGACGTGGTCGCCCGGTTCGTCGGCGACTTCCGCGTGGCCGATCGCGAGTGGGCGGAGACCCTCCGGCTCGGGGACAGGCTCGAGCTGCATCCGTATGTGCCGCGCCGGCAGTCGCTCGCGCTCCAGCGGGACTCAGACGTGCTCCTCCTGCTGATCCCGGAAGCGGGCGGACGTGGGCGCGGAGTGCTGTCGGGGAAGGTGTTCGAGTACCTCGCTGCCGAGCGTCCGATTCTCGCCGCGGTGCCGCCCGACGGCGCTGCGGCGGACCTCATCCGCGAGACCGGAGCCGGGGTCGTCGCTGCCGCGGACGACGTGCCGGCCCTGACAGCGGCTCTTTCGGAGCTCCACGCGAAGTGGCAGGCGGGCGAGCTGAATGGGACGCCGCTGTCGGCGGACGATCGCGAGCGCGTCGGCCGCGCGGGGCGCGTCGAGGAGCTCGCCGAGGTGCTGCGGGGGCTCGCGTGAAGATCACCGGCACGCTCTTCCTCGCGACGCTCTTGTGCGTCACGTGGGAGAAGGTGCACTGGAACGTGGCGGGCGCAGTCGGCCTCGCCGACGTGCTGACCGTGATGTTTCTCGTCGCATTCGCGTTCGAGTGGGGGCACCCACGCTTCCCGCGCACAACCGTCACGGTGCTCGCCATCTTCGCAGCGCTGCTCCTGATCTACCTCATCGGCTTCTTCAACATCGAGACGAAGCAATCGCTCGACCAGTGGGGTAAGGGAATGGTGAAGTTCGCACTTCACTTCCTCTTCCTCGGCGCGGGTGTCGCGTATCTGGCGCGCCGGTCCACGTTCTTCTACTGGAAGGCGGTCGCGGCGCTTACCGTCGGGCTCGTCGTCAACGGTGCTTACGGCGTGCTGCAGCTGCTTGCGGCACGAGCAGGCACGAACCTCGACCACGTTCTGCTCTCACCGCTCACCGGCGGCGCCAGCTCGATCAACGTGTACGGCGCGATCGGCGGTACGGCGGTCTACCGCCCGAACGCGCTCACGTCCGACCCAAACCATCTCGCGGTGATGCTCTGCATCCCGATCCTGACGCTGCTGCCCGTCTACCTGCGTCTGGAGCGAGGGCACCGCTTGCGCGTGCCTCTCGCCGTCGTGCTCGGCTTCTTCTTCATCGTCATGCTCTCGACGCTCTCCCGCAGCGGGCTCCTCGGCCTGATCGTCGGGCTGCTGGTGCTGGCGATTCCCTATCGGCGGCGTCTCGTCTCGCGTGCGCTGCTCGTTCCGCTCGGCGCCGTTGCCGCGCTGCTCGTCGCAGTCGTCTGGAGTCGCCGCCACTACTTCGAGGTGCTGCTGAGGTCGCGCGTGCAGACGGGAGGCAGTTCAGAGAGCGCGCACTTCGGTGTCTACGACTTCGTGCCGCAGGTCATTCACTCGCACCCGCTGTTCGGCCTCGGTCTGAACACGTTCTCGGTCTACTACGAGTTCGTCACCGGCAAGTCGAACTGGGGGCCGCACTCGTTCTACGTCGCCCTGATCGTCGAGACCGGGCTCGTCGGCGCCGTGGTGTTCCTGCTCTTCCTGCGCTACCTGTTCTCGCGGCTGCGAGCGGCACGAACGTTGGGTCGGCACTTGGCTCTGGAGGGACTTGCCGTCGCGCGCCGCGTGCGGCCGCTGGCGTGGGGGATGACTGCGGCGCTCGCGGGGACGATGGCGGCCAACTTCTTCTACCTGACGATGCAGTTCTATTACTTCTACGCGTTCGCGGTGCTCGTGCTTGCGTTACCCATCGTCTTCGGCCGGCCGTTACACCGAGCATGAAGGTCGCCGTGCTG
>WNFU01000605.1_pt1 | contig 50605 bp, 47 predicted proteins | sample 5400121 | NCBI WGS metagenome assembly WNFU01 (sample SAMN13153360, study PRJNA577476) | soil metagenome | isolation source: 100 cm soil or saprolite under grassland replicate 1 | place: USA:California | collected 2016-06-15 | reverse complement strand
GCGGTAAAACTTCCCATCGTCGCCATCGGCGGCATCAACGAACAAAACGTCCAGCAAGTCTGGCAAGCCGGCGCCGACTCGGCGGCGATCATCAGCGATATTTTGGGAGCTGATGACATCACGGCTAAGACTAAACGCATTCTCACCAGCCGTTGCACGGTCTAAATGCTGCTCAATGAGAAACAAGTGAATTTTCGAATCTTCCTCCGAACTTCTCTTAAGATAGGCCCACGCACCTTTAGCCTACCCGATCTGCATTTCAAAAACTGCTTGAATACTGAATGTCGAGAACAACTTAGGGCGAGTTATGTTGCCCAATGCGCTGGATGGGAAATATCCGAACGCCAGCCAAGAATGGGGATGGCAGTGGGTTTTTCCTGCGACTAGATACTACATTGACCGCGTAACCGGACGACAGTACAGGCATCATCTTCACGAATCAGTGCTGAAAAAAGCGGTGCGAGAAGTGGCTCGCAACGCGGCAAAGCCGGCGACGCGTCATTCATTACGCCATTCTTTTCCGACCCATTTGCTGGAGGATGGATATGATATTCGGACGGTTCAAGAGTTACTGGACCACAGGGACGTGAGCACGACGATGATCTACACGCATGTTTTGAATCGCGGTGGCCGAGGTGTTCAAAGTCCAGTGGATCGGCTACTGAGAATCTGAAAACGCGAAGTCGTCCCGGGGATAGGCTGCGGGCCAATAGTGGGATAGGCCGCCACGCCGGCAGCAATTGCCAGAAAACGCGGGTTGACTTTCTGGTCGCAAGTGAGCGTTGGGCGCTAGAAGCATGAGCCTAAGGTTCTGCAGTTGGTCATGCTGTACAGAATGATTTTGTTAACTCAAAGGAGAGCGCGCTATGAAAGTGTTGGCCCTGGTATATCCCGGCATGACCCTGCTGGACTTGGTCGGTCCCCTTCAGGCTTGGAGTTTCTTGCCCGGCTACGAAGTTCAGTATGCCTGGCACCGTTCCGGTGCAGTGCCCACGGACTGCGGCCTCAGCGTGCAGGCGACCAACAGTTTCGAGGATGCTTGGACTGATCCAGACGTCCTCGTTGTCGGCGGCGGTGCGAAGCCCACATTGGACCTGCTGGGCGATTCCGCCGCAATCGCCTTTCTAGCTGATCGCGGGTCGCGCGCCCGCTGGGTGTGCAGTGTCTGCACAGGCTCCCTGCTGCTAGGGGCCGCTGGACTGCTGCGAGGCTACCGTGCTGCGGTGCACTGGGGTGCCCGGGAAGCCCTGAACCAATTCGGCGCTGAGCCCAGCAGCGAGCGCGTCTGCTTCGACCGCAATCGGCTCACCGGCGGCGGCATCACAGCGGGTGTCGACTTCGGTATCGCAGTGGCGGGGCACTGGGCTGGAGAGAGCGTCCTGATCTAGCAGACGCGCAGACCCTCGCAGCTGGGCGCGCGGCGATGCATCAGGCGATGACCGGTATATCCGCATAGAGCAGAGAATTGATGTAACTCAATGCGGACAGTCGATTTTGACACGCTGAACCTGCACTGGCTCCAACCATCACGCACCCATAATTTAGGTAGCACATGCTCGCCCAACAAGGCGCTCCAGCTGACCGCTGGCTTGGCGGATCCTTTGACAGCTCTCATAGATGGGGAAGGAGGGAACGATCCTGAGGCTACACCAAACCACCATGACATTGGCCACACTGACCGTGTTGGTCTTAAGCCTGATGGGGCAGGCGAAGGCGGATTTCATTGTCTTTGGCAGCAGAGACGCATTTAGAACTGCGATTGCTGGTACTCCTTCCACGACTGAAGGGTGGGATGAGTTTGCTTCGGGGACAATCATTCCCAACGGGGCGTTGGTGAACGCGGTTGTATACGATCTCAGCGATCCGACCGTTAACTTCATTATCACTGCTGGAGGAGCGGATGTTTCATCTCCCAATGGACTCGGCAGGGCAAATAATCCATTCGGTGGAGAAGCTTTCATCCCTAGCGACATAATTACCTTTACCTTTCCAACGCTTATTAGTGCCTTCGGAGTGTCCTTCAATACTTTTTCTACTGCCCAAGAAGCTTATACGCTGACGACGAATCTCGGTGATATCGCTCCTAGCGCCTACGATCCGTTTCCTGGAATAAGCACCGGCAGTTCGCCGGGTTCATCTCAGGTGAACCTGTTTCGAGCGTTACCATCCGGACGCTGGTCTCCTTTCAATTTGGACTCGATGACATGATCTCTGCACAAACTGTCCCCGAGCCTACTAGCCTCATGCTGCTCGCTCTCGGCCTGCTCGGCTCACGCTTAGTGGGATTCGCCGCGAAGGGGAGAATAAGGGTACACAGATCACAAACTGGGGGCCTAACCCGCCGCTTGAGCCGACGGTGAGGTTTAGTAATGAATGATTCCATTTCTGTTGGCGGCTCAGCGGCAACTCGTTAGGCCAATTTGCATTTGCTCTGACAAAGCGGGGTGTTTTGATTAGTTCAGTAGCGGAGGATTTACTAACCCCGAGGAAACCTTTACGCCAGATGACAAGCCACAACGAGCCGGCTCCCGTAAAATGTCGTGGATGGGAGGGCAACGGAAAATGTTCTCGCTGCTACGGAACGGCTGAAATGGGCATATTGGACCGCGTCAAAAGTGTGAGATGCGGTGGGAGCAGTGTTTGCCGTGAATGTCGAGGCAGCGGGCGCATCATTCCAATCATGTAGCAACGACAAGCGCGTTGCGGAGCATAAGTTGGGAAGGGTGGGAATCGAAGTTTTTGAGTCACGAAAACAAATTAATAGAGCACGATTGCTCGATTAAGATGCGTTATCTAATCGTTTTGGCCTGCTTGTTGATCGCGGCCACGGAGGCTTTGGCAACTGAAGTCACTTTTCCTGGGGCCGTGGCGGAGGGGTATCCCAAGGTTGCAGAGGTGACGGGCTACCTGATGTTTCGCGCAGGGGAGGCTAAGGGACAGGTCCCAGCGGTGGTGATTCTGCACGGTAGCGGCGGCATCGACGGGCGCGGGGAATTCCATGCGAAGGCGCTCAATGCGGCAGGCATCGCTACGCTGGAAATCTTCATGTTTACCAGGGGCAATCGGCCCCGCGGCGGCTCCCGCTCAAACTTTACCCATATGTATGGCGCCTTGAATTACCTGGCAAACCGACCCGACATCGATCCTCAGCGCATCGGTGTAATGGGTTTTTCCTGGGGGGGCAGACTCTCTCTTTCCTCAACGACTCTAGCTATAACCCAGCGATTCACCGGTGGGCAGCTGCGCTTCGCTGCTCACGCGCCGTTCTATCCTGTATGCCGGCGACACGTAGGCATGGTATCCGATCCAAAGGCACCGGGCTACGGCACGTATAAGAGACTCACAGGCGCGCCTGTGCTCGTGTTCGCCGGCGGCGAGGACGATTATGACGAGCCGGATACCTGCCAGAAATTCATTGCTTCACTCCCTGAGGAGGCGCGGAGCCATGTTTCCCTCAAGTACTATCCGAAAGCCACCCACGGATGGGACTCTCAGGAGCGGGCTAAAGTGTTCCATGACGACTCGGCTTGGCTCGGTCGGGGAGGCAGGGTACGTATGACTCCCGATCGCGAAGTTGCGGAGGACTCGCGGCGAACCGCCGTAGAGTTTTTTGTTCGGCACTTAGCGCCCCGGTGACGTCATGCCATTCCAAAAGGTTGGTTCAATGACGGTCGTGATATCAATCTGCCATTTGATATCCGTCTTGACCCAGGAGCACGCTCGACGTTGGCGACCCCGCTGATGGTTGCTGCGGGATCGGGAGACGGCGCCAGCTTAGAGACGATGCGGCTGTTGCTGGAGTTGGGCGCCGATCCACTGCTCAATCTCGGGCAGGCATCAGTAGCGCGGTTTGCCGCAGGGGGGCTTGGGTGGAACTACCCCCCTGGTGGGGATGCTCCTCGCTTGCGTCTGTGTCTAGACCTCGGATGTGATCCAAACGAAACCGACGAACGCGGTGTGACGCTACTGGCCGATGCAGCGGCAACCGGCGATGTTGACCGCGTTAAGGTGCTTCTTCACGCAAGGGCCAAGCCGAACGCTGCTGGTACTGTTGTGCCTACGCCGTCGTTTCTGAAATTTCCAGAGTCACCGTTTGACGACAATGCTCCTTCCAGTTTCCGGATTCCTTTACACAACGCGGTTGAGGTAAACGAAATTGTGAGTCTGTTGATCGCGGCTGGTGGCGACGCACAGGCAGTCGACAGGGGCCGCAGAACCGCCCTATTCAATGCTCGATCATCTGAAGTGGCTCGGGTGCTCGTCGATGGTGCTTTCGCCGAACGAGCCGCTGGAGCCGACAGCGGGGAGGTGTGAATTGAGTTCTTCATTGACCCCGCCGCGGCTTAGCGGCAGGACGTCCGTCGGGCGCCGCTACTTGAGACGGAGGAGTTAGATGGAAACCAAAATCATCTTCAACGGCAAGCAGTACGCTAGCCCAGAGGCCATGCCGGAAGAAGTGCGGCAGGCTTATCAGCAGGCGATGGCGGAAGTTGCGGACGCCGACAAGAACGGCATCCCGGACATCCTGGAGCGCGGCGCCGCTGGCAACCTGATCGCGATTCAGCAGTCGTCCATCACCTTCAACGGCCGGGAGTTCAAAAGCGTGGGGGAGATGCCTGCAATGGTGCGTCGTCTTTTCGAACTGGCGATGGGCCAGGCGGACGCGAATCGCAATGGCATTCCAGACGCGCTGGAAGCGGTTTTGTCGGGGTCGGAAACTCCGTCGACCTCGGCCGGAAGCGTTCGGCCAGAATTTTCCGGCGCAGAGCACGCACCCACACCCAATCCCCCGCACGAGCGCGAACCGATCATGACGGCGCTCGGCCAAACCACAAACGCGCTCGATATCTTTCTCCGCATCCTCCTCGGCATAGTCTCAGTGGCCGCGGTGGCTGGCGCGATCTTTCTCATGCTCAAAATGGACAGTAGCTCTCGGAGTCAAGGCGGCAGATTATATGTCTCTATCGCCGCGCTTGTCATCCTCGGCGCCGTCGATTCGCAATTCCGGAAATTGGTAGCACGGCGTGCGCCGTTCAGCGTCGGAACGACCGAGGCCGAAAGCCGCTACGGCCTGATCAGCCTTCTCCTCTTGCTGCTCTCTGCGGTGGTCCTTTTCGGTGCGGCGTTGCTCTTTCCCTGATGCGTAGGGGGGAGACGCTAAACGATGTTAGATGGAACAGGGAGATGCAGATCGAACAAGAGTCAATATCTCATCCCGACATAGCCGTCTTGTTGCTTTTACAAAACGATTCAAAATCAGTTGATTCACCCGGGAATCAGACCGATCAAGACTCGGTGCTTCCCGACTTTGGCCGCATCCGCTGTCCCCTGTGCAAATGGCAACCGAAACCTTCGCACCGCTGGTTTTGCGCGCCTTGTGATTCGCCGGAATTTTTCGCTGACGGCTGCGGAACCTGCTGGAACACTTTCAGCACGCGCGGGCGCTGTCCTGGTTGCGATCATCATTGGCGCTGGAGGGCATGTTTGAATTGCACAGGCTGGTCGCTCCACGCTGACTGGTATGAACTCGAATCGAAGAAATCGCAATAATTCCAAATTCACGTAGTCAGAATTCCTCGCGCACCCGCAGATAACTCGCAAACCGTGGCAAGCCGGTGTTGGTCAGTCCGCGATAGGTGTAGGTGATAGTCGTGCCCATCGCCGGCGGACTTTTGCGCGTTTGGTCGGTGAATCCCGTGCCGATCAGAAATCGTTTGCCGTCCGGCGATTGCACTCGAAGAGCGCCCATCATGCCCAGGTATTTGCCCTTGGCGGGAATGTGCTCGATCACCACCGCCTCCGTGTCCTGTAATGGCTTGTGCTTGAGCAGTACATCGCTACGGCCGGTCACGTAGGCGGCATCCGCCAAATGCAGCATGAGCCCTTCGCCGCCGCCGCGTACCACTTCATCCAACTTGCGTTTGAGGGCGGCGCGATCGGCGACCCGAAACTGGTCGACCGCAACCAGCTGCGGCCAGCGCGTCTGCGCGACAATTTCTTTGATGCGCCGGGCGCGCTCGGCAAAAGTCCCCGGCGCTTCCGGCAGCTCGAAGATCATGTATTTGATCCGGCGCCATTCTTCGTCCTGCGGCTCAGCCTTGCGCACCATGCCGGAAAGAGCTTCAAAACGTCCGCGTCCCAACCAAAGCTCGCCGTCCAGCAATTGCGCCGGCAGTTTGGAAATAAACCATGCCGGCGCGTCGACCGCACGGCCGCTGCGAAAGCGCAGTACCTTGCCGTCCCAGATTGCCCGCACGCCGTCATATTTTTCACTGACCAGATATTTGGCCGGATCGACCTTCGGCCCGACGTCGCTGGCTAACAGCAACGGCAATGGCACCGCGCCTGACTCTGCGGCTCGTGCAATGTCGTGCAGGCATGAAATTAGCGCCCACATCGAGAGCAAGATCGAGAGCTCATTGAATTTCTTTTGCATCAACGTCGCTCCGTTGCGCCCACGAGGAGTATTTTATTTTACTGATGATTGACCGGGCTAATTCGCAGATAAGCGCGTTCCGCGTTCGCATCCAGTTGCGAAGAGCTCGGTTGTGCTTAGCAATGACAGGGCAGACGCGCTGTTTCGAATTGGCATCGCGTCGTGCCGGTTTTGTCTAAGCTTCGTCCGCCTCGTCCAAATTGTAATCAGCCCGTTCGGTGTAGTTTTCGAAACGAGTAAACTCACCGAGGAAAGTAAGGGTGACGATACCGGTGGGACCATTACGCTGTTTCTCGACGATAACTTCCGCTTTACCCTTCACCTCATCGTTGTTTTTGTCATAAAGCTCTTCGCGGTAAATGAACATGATCAGATCTGCATCTTGTTCAATCGCGCCGGATTCACGAAGGTCCGACATCTGCGGCTTTCTGCCGGTCCGATCTTCGACCTTGCGATTGAGCTGGGAGAGCGCCATGACGGGAATATTGAGCTCTTTGGCGAGCGCCTTTAAAGAGCGAGAGATTTCTGAAATCTCTTGCTCGCGATTGCTGGCGTTGCCCATTCCGCGCATCAGCTGAAGATAGTCCACGACGATCAAGCCGACCTTTTTCGAGCGATCACGAACCAGGCGGCGCGCCTTGGCACGCAACTCAAGCACGGAGATGGCCGGCGTGTCGTCGATGTAAATCGGCGCCTCGTGCAGTCGGCCTGCCGCCTTGGCGAGTTGCGGGAAGTCCCTCTCACCTAAATATCCCGAGCGCACTTTGGAACTGTTCACGCGCGCTTCGGAGCAAAGCATGCGGAGCACTAGTTGTTCCTTGGCCATTTCCAAAGAAAAGACCGCTGCACCGACGCCGGAGTAAGCGGCGTTGGCGGCGATATTGAGCGCGAACGCAGTCTTTCCCATGCCCGGCCGACCGGCGACTATGATGAGATCCGCAGGCTGAAGTCCGGCGGTGAGCTTGTCGAGATCTTCGTAGCCGGTGGGCACGCCGGTGACCATCTCTTTGCGTTGATACAGCTTGTCGATCGTCTTGAGTGTGTCGGTAATCATGTCGCCGACGGCGACAAATGAGGCTTTGATCTTTTTCTCGGAAATATCGAAGATGACTTTTTCTGCAATGTCGAGAAATTCTTCAACGTTGCCCTGCTCTTCGTAACCCCGCGTGGCGATTTCCGTCGCCGTCGAAATCAAACTGCGGAGGATCGCCTTTTCCCGCACGATTCGCGCGTAGTAGGAAATATTGGCTGCCGTTGGCACGAAATCCGCCAACGACGCCAGATAGGCCGTCCCGCCAACCGCTTCGAGTTCGTTCTTGCTTTTTAAAAACTCGCTCAACGTGATCAGATCGACCGGTTCGTTGCGGTCGGTGATCTCGGTCATGGCGCGAAAGACCTTTCGGTGTGACTCCCGGTAGAAATCTCCAGGGCTCAGCAACTCGAGCACCTGGTTGATCGCGTCGTTGTCAAGCAAGATACCGCCCAAAACGGAAGACTCCGCTTCCAAGTTTTGCGGTGGAACTTTGCGCAGATTATCTTCTAGTGTGGCCATCGATTCGATTGAACTTGCTACGATCCGCGATAGATGAGGAAGACATGTTCACTTCAGCAAAACTGCGAGTTACGCGAATGTAACCGATAAAAATCAAAATGCAAGAAAATTTTTACGCTGCGCGAAAGTTTTTTTTTGCGGATTGATCCATTGTCGGTTTGCTATCGAACTTCGAGATCGACGTTTTGTTGCTTGTGCGTCTAGTTGTGCACCGCTGTTCACAGTTTGTGCACAGCGATATTCACACCTCAGACTGCGCGCCCAGCTTCGCAGCGCTGTCGTTCACGACGAAGAGCGCGGACTGATCATTTGGGCGGCATGGTCCAAGGACTCATGATCGCCGAGCAGCACGAGCAAGTCGCCTGACTGCAGGACGAAGTCGGAACCGACGTTATGAAAGGGCTTACCGTCGCGCACGACGGCAATCACGGTCACTCGGCTGCGCTCGCCGAGCGCGGTTTCCTGCAAACTCCGACCCACGACCGGCGAGTCTTCCAGCACTGAAAAAGTATCGGTGGTCGCGCCGACCAGGAATTGGCTCAGCTCATCGAGCTGCTTGCCCTCTAGCCGCAAGCCGCGCAAAGTGCCGTAGTGCTCTCTGCGGATGAGATCGACTTGCAAACCAATGACATTGCGCGGGACATGGTATTCCTGAAGCACTCGAGCGAAAATCTCCACCGACGTTTCAAATTCCTCGGGAATCACTTGATTGGCGCCAAGGCTATAGAGACGCTCGATCTCGGCAACATATCGGGTGCGGACCAAAATCTTGACGTCGGAGCGCAGGCGGCGCGCCTGCGACACCGTGCGCGCGGTCGCGGTCGGATCCGAGATGGCAATCACCAGCACGCGGGCCCGACCGATGCCAACTTGTTGAAGAATATCGGTCCGAGTTCCATCGCCGAAATTGATCGGTTCTCCCGCCGCTTTGCCGGCGCGAACTAATTCCGGATCGAGCTCCAAAACCTGATAAGGAATGCCGGACTCGCGCAGCACTCGCGCGAGGTTTTGGCCGTTGAGCCCATAGCCGACGACGATGACATGTCCTTCAATTTCGGCGGTCTCGGTCGTGCGCTCGGCAGCAGGCGGGCGCTCGTCGTCCCTGCCAGTTTGCCCCGTTAGGCGATCCGCGATGCGATGCGCCGATTGGATCAGGAAAGGAGTCGCAATCATGCTCAGAATCGACGCCGCGAGAAAACTCTGTTCCTCGGCCGTGCTCAAAAGATTATGACCGATTCCGGCCTTGGCCAGTATGAAGGAGAATTCGCCGATTTGAGCGAGGCTCAGTGCCAAAATAATGCCGAGCCGGATCGATCGATAAAGCCGCCAGAAAATCACCATAATGACCAAAACCTTGATGCTCACCATGACCACAAATTCCAATAGGGGAGTAAGCCAATCCTGCCTGAGCAGCTCGGGATTGAGCAGCATGCCGATGGAAATAAAAAAAATGCCGCTGAAACAGTCGCGCAGCGGCAAGACGTCGGCGACAACTTGATGGCTCAGCTCGGATTCCGAAATCACGAGTCCGGCGATCAAGGCGCCGAGCGCGAGTGACAAGCCCGCGACGGACGATAGCCAAGCGGTGCCGAGACAAACCAGCACGACGAAGAGGATGAAGATTTCCCGATTTCGCACGAGCGCGACCTGGTGCAAGAGCCGGGGAAGCAACTTGCGCGCGGTCCAGACGATTAAAGCCAATGCTAACAAAGACTTTATGATGGCCCATGCCACGCCGAGCAGAGAACCCTCTCCTGTCTGAGCCAAAAACGGCACCATGAGCATCATCGGAACAATGCAAAGGTCCTGAAACAAGAGCATTCCACTGGCCAGTCGGCCTTGGATCGAATTGGTTTCGTTGCGGTCGTTGAAAATCCGCAGGACGATCGCCGTACTGCTCATCGTCACCAAGAATCCGTAGAAAACCCCTACACCCGTCGACGCACCCAAAGATAGTGTGATGACCAGCACCAGCGAAATGGTCGCGAACACCTGCAGAAACCCGGCCCAGATAATTCGCCGTTGCATGGCGAGGAAGCTTTCCAAGGAAAATTCGATGCCGATGGTGAAGAGCAAGAGCACGACGCCAATATCCGCCAATGTCTCAACTTGATTGACGTTCTTGATCAAACCCAACCCGCCCGGACCGATAATCACGCCGGCGAGAAGGAAACCGACAATTGGCGGCACACGCACTTTCTGAAACAAAAAAACGATCGAGATCGTCAAGCCGAGGACAATCAGTAATTCTTCCAAGAAGTGGATTTCAGGCATGCCCTGACAACCGTTTGGAACGGGTATGAATCCGATTTAGAAGAAGGACCGCAGATCGGTTAAGGTTGCCGATATTCTGCTGTAATCACGGTGTGAATACCGCCACGCACGTTGAAGTCGCCGACCACGGTCAGTTTTCTTGGGCGACACGCCTGCACGAAATCGTCCAAAATCTTATTGATGACCGCTTCGTGGAAAGCACCCTCATCCCGATAGGACCAAAGGTAAAGCTTCAACGACTTCAGCTCGACGCAAACCTTGTCGGGCACGTAGCTAATGCGGATCGTGGCAAAATCGGGCTGGCCGGTACGCGGGCACACACAGGTGAACTCAGGACACTCCATGTTGATCTCGTAGTCGCGGTCCGGCCGAGGGTTGGGAAAGGTTTCTAACTCTTTGCTCGGTTTCGCTGCCATGCGCTGATCTTAGCGCGGGCGTAATGCAATTCCAAATTGCCCACTTACCTTGACTTGAAAAGTACGCGATGATAACGCCTTGAAAAAAGCGAGGATCATTGGGAGGTCGACCGTGAATAAGCCGAAGGAGCCGAAGGCCGGGGAAAAACTAACGGAGCAGGAAGCTAAGGCCTACGTCGACTATCTTTATTCGACGCTCTACAAGTACGCCCATGAGAAAATTTACCAAGGCGCCTTCATGACTCAGTTGCGCGACGGCAAGTTACCGCTTCCTGTGATGCGGCAGTTTTTCAAGAATTGGGGGCGATTTTCTCTGGAAGTCAATGCTTTGAATGCGGTGTCTTACTATACGCATCTGCCCTTCTTTGTGCGCAACTTCGATCTCCTCGGTCCCTTTTGCGCGAAGATCGCCGACGAGCTCATCTCGCCGCGCGCTCCGGGTCATGTTCTGGTGCTGCTCCAAACCGCTGAAAAGATGGGTCTCAGCAAAAAAGAAGTCTTGGAAGACCCCTATCTCCCGGCTGCGCGCGCCATCAATGACTTTTGCCACAAGATTTTCATCGACGGCTCGATAATCGAGCTGTGGGGATTGCATGTTTTCGAAGAGTCACTGTCGCAGTGGTCGGGTCAATGGTTCACTGCTTTAACGACGCATTACGGCTTCAGTAAGCAGGACGCGATCTACTTCTCGACTCACGAGGAGGCGGACATGGGCACTCACAAGCTGGGTGAAGGCGGCGAAGAAGCGATGGGCCACGGCGCCTTTAACCGAACAGTTTTAACGCGCGCGCTACAAGACAGTGTTGAATTCCGCGCCGGCTATTCTATGGAATACTGCGCGCTGACGATGGTCGATCTCCACGCCCAGATGAAACAAGCCGCGCTCGATAATCCATACGGTCCGTGACCGATAGAAAGTCTAGCGGTCAGGGGACGATGGGAGTTCGCGCAACCAAAGCTTTTCGCATGGTTTGGGCCAAGAGCTAGAGCAACCGTCCGCCCGGCATATGGCAAAACGCGCTCATCTCGTGCGCGAAGGTCACGGGATTGGCTTTGCAAACATAACTGGCATTGATCTGATCGACGCGTGTCACACCCAAGAGCGCCATGTCGACGATCAGTTCTTCTTCGAGCAATTCAAGCACGCGCACCAACCCGTCCTTTCCCCCCGCACCCAAGCCCCAGCCCTGGAGCTTGCCGATGGTGACCGCCTTGCATCCGAGCGCCAGCGCCTTGACCACATCCGTGCCACGAGTGACACCGCCGTCTAGGACGACGTCCGCCTTGCCTTTCACTGTTTCCATAATTTCCGGCAACACCTCGATGGTGCCTCGCCCATGGTCGAGCTGGCGGCCGCCGTGATTCGAGACGTAGATTACGTCGACTCCATGCTCCACGGCCAATTTGGCATCTTCCGCCGTTGCAACGCCCTTTAAGATAAACGGCAAGCCCGCGATTTTTTTTATCGCGTCCATGGTTTCCCAGGTTAACATCGCCTGAAAGTGTCGGTTCGTCTCAGTGCGCCTGCTGGGGGGTTGCCAGCGATTGAGCAGCGGCCGCTCACGCCGGCTGTAATGAGCCGTGTCGACGGTGAGACACAGGGCTGCATAACCCGCTTTCTTCACGCGTCCGATGATTTCCGCGCACCAATCCAATCCGCCGCGAACATAGAGTTGAAAGATCTTTGGGTGGTTCGTGCTCGCGGCAATCTCTTCCAGACTCGGTTGCGTGACCGAGCTAACGAAGTTCATGGTGCCGAATTCTGCGGCGGCCTTCGCTACGGCGACGCCGCCTTCGGGGGTGATCGATTGCAGCGAACCGATGGGCGCCATCATCACCGGAATGCGCAGCTTCTGTCCGAGAAACGTCGTCGATGTGTCGATCTTTGAAACATCCACCAGCACCCGCGGCCTCAGCGCCAGGCAATCGAAGCCCAAGCGATTGCGCCGCATAGTGGTTTCCGACTCGGCGCCGCCGGTTAGATAATCCCACACATCCTGCGGCAGATTGCGGCGCGCCGCCTGGATGATCTCCTGGTTGCTGACGTAATCGAGGCTCATCGGTCAGTCTCCTTTTCCATACGCGAATAACTAAACAAATGCGCGTGAGAATTGATGGGCGGCACACTATCGAACCGCGCCGGGATCTGTCAAACCTCGTCGCTTAATAGCAGAGAACCGTTACAACGGATCATCGATCACAAAGAATACACAAGACACGAAGCTGCAGGAGTTGGCTCAAACCCGCCTCGTTCGCATCCTGCGTCGTTTCGTGACGAACAACGACTTTAGCGAACGGATTATCCCGAGATCCTCGTGCAACGACGAATCAAAGTGGGAATTCGTTACCGCGTCACCGCTCCTTCGGATGCCGACGAGACGAGCTTAGCATACTTCGCCATGACGCCGGACTTGTAGCGCGGCGGCGGTGGCGTCCACTGGTCGAGTCTTGCCCTCATTTCTTGCTCGGAAATCTCGACATCCAACCGGCGCGCCTTAATGTCGAAGACGATCGTGTCGCCATCGCGCACAGCGGCGATGGGTCCGCCATGCGCGGCTTCAGGAGCGACATGTCCGGCCATGAGACCATGGGTCGCACCCGAGAAGCGACCATCGGTGAGCAATGCCACTGAATCGCCCAATCCAGCGCCGACAAGCGCCGCGGTCACGCCAAGCATTTCGCGCATGCCCGGACCGCCTTTAGGCCCCTCATAGCGAATCACCACGACATCGCTGTCTTTGATCTTGCCCGTCTGCACGGCTTTGAACGCGTCTTCTTCGCGATCGAACACCCGCGCCGGCCCACGGTGAATCATTCTTTCGTGTCCAGCGACTTTGACCACGCAGCCCTCCGGCGCCAGGTTGCCTTTCAAAACCACCAGTCCGCCGGTCGGTTTGAGTGGACTTGCCATTGATCGCACGACTTCTTGTCCGGGGGATTCTTTGACCATTTCCGCTGCCTCCGCAATGGTTTTTCCCGTGACTGTAATCGCATCACCGTGAATGAGGCCGGCGTCGACTAACCGCTTCGCCACCAGTTGAATGCCACCCGCTTGGTAAAGATCGGTCGCGACGAACCGGCCGCCTGGTTTGAGATCGGCGATCAACGGCGTGCGATCACTGATGTGATCGAAATCCTCGATCGTGAGCTCGACACCAGCTTCACGCGCAATCGCGAGCAAATGCAAAACCGCATTGGTCGAGCCGCCGGTCGCCGCCACCGAAGCGATGGCGTTCTCAATCGATTTGCGCGTAAGAATCTGCGACGGCCGTAGATCGCGTTTGAGCAAATCCATGACTAGTTTCCCGGCGTTGAACGCTGCTTCGTCCTTTTCCGCGACGGTAGCGGGAATGCCGTTGCTACCCATCGGCGAGATGCCGAGAAATTCCAATACCGTCGACATGGTGTTGGCGGTGAATTGCCCGCCGCAAGCACCTGCCCCCGGGCACGCGGCGTTTTCCACGGCCAAGAATTGCTCGGCGTTGATGCGGCCGCTGCCGTAGGCACCCACAGCTTCGAACACGTCTTGAATCGTCAGGTCTCTATCGCCCAGATGACCCGGCGCGATGGAACCGCCGTAAAGCGCCAAACCCGGAATGTCCAGTCGCGCCAGCGCCATGACAACACCGGGATTGGTTTTGTCGCAGCCGGAAAGGCAAACCAGCGCGTCGAAATGATTGCCGCGCGCGACCAGCTCGACGGAATCGGCGATCACCTCGCGACTCACTAGCGAACATTTCATTCCTTCCGCGCCCATGCTGATGCCGTCGGAGATCGACACCGTGTTGAACTCCATCGGCGTCCCGCCGGCGGCACGAATACCTTCCTTTACTTTCGCGGCCAGCCGACGCAAGTGGTAATTGCAGGGACCAATCTCAATCCAGGTATTGGCCACGCCAATGATTGGCCGGCGTAAGTCTTCGTCGGAGAAACCCGCCGCCTTTAACATCGCCCGCGTCGGCGCTCGGTCCGGCCCGTCAGTGATCACCCCGCTTCGGGGTTTTAAGTTGTTAGCCATGTATCGCTCCTGAGGTTGCTTTGGAATGACGCCAATTAACTATGGAGCAGCTGTCTTTGCAAGACGGCTTTTCCCGCTCGCGAAGCGTGAGGGGTCGATTCTTACCCGAGTCTTGAAGGCGAACGCCGCAGACTCTATCGTATTGTAGAATGAAACTAACGAAGCTCGGACATGGGATTCTCTTCGGACTCATGCTTCTAACGCCCACGACATCAAGCCCGGCTGCAGGCCAGCTTTCAAAAGAGCAGGGCGATCGCCTGGAACGAAAGATCGAGGAGATCACGAAGAATGCGTCGGCAAATCCGGTCCGGTCGAAGCGAACGACGATGGCGGAACTCGAAGTCAATTCCTACCTCAACTTTAACCTTAGGGATAAAATTCCTCGGGGTCTTACGAATCCGCAGATCACAATCGTCGGCGACGGCCAACTGGCGGGCCGCGTTTTTGTGGACATAGATGAATTCAAGCGGCATCGAACGTCCGGAGGACTTCTGGATCCGCTAAACTATATTTCCGGCCAAGTCCCGGTAACGGCGCGCGGTGTGTTTCGCGCTCAAGATGGCAAGGGCAAGTTTCACCTTGGCTCCGCCGAAATCCTCGGTGTTCCCTTGCCGAAGCCACTTTTGCAGGAGCTTGTGACCTTCTTCTCGCGCACGCCGGAAACTCCCAACGGAATCGACATCGACGCGCCGTTCAACTTGCCCGCGAAGATCCGCGAGATCGTGATTAGCCGGGGCGAGGCGGTGGTTGTACAGTAGAGATCGGCCCCACCGCCCAGCAAAATTTTGACTCGGTTTCACCCGCCACCCAGCGCCAGCGCACGCCTGAGGAATTCTACATCTTTCGTTTGGCACAAAGACTCGAACGGAGTCACTGCTCATTCCGGAATCAGACCTGCTATAATCCAATTACCAACGAAATGGCGAACTCATTCTAGAGAGGTGTAAATTTGTCACTTGAGGAAGATGAAAGTGTCGGAAATAGAGTTTCGTTTTGGTAATGACTTGGATCTTGATCAGGTCATTGATCTATACAATGCCTCCACGCTTGGCGAACGGCGCCCTGTCGACGAGCGGCGAATCATGTCGGACATGCTGAGCCACGCCAACCTGGTGGTGACTGCATGGGACGGAGCTTTATTGATTGGCATCGCACGCACGCTTACTGATTTTAGCTATGTCGGATATCTCGCAGACCTCGCCGTGCGCGCGTCCCATCAAAGGCAAGGAATCGGTATCGAGCTTATAGAGAGAACCCGGCAGAAGATGGGACCACGTTCAATGCTCGTGCTGTTGGCCGCTCCGAAGGCCGTAGAATATTACCCGAACATCGGTTTCACGAAGCATGAAAGCGCGTGGACGTTACGCGCCAATCAGCCATTTCCAATTTCCCGACACTGACAGGCATGTTGATTTTAATTGACCTTTAAGGTAACGGCTGAGTGCGCTAAAAACGGCCTTTCGGCTGGCTGCGACAAAACTGGCCTCATCAAGCATCTAAGTGGCGATGCCTTGGGTCACGCACCGGACGAGAATCAAACGCGGAGACAACGTGAACAAAAGTCACCAGTATTGCTCTCGCCCAATAACATTCCTAATACTGGCTCTTACTTACCCTTTCATGGCCTACGCGAATACAACACCCATGACGGGTGTTGCTGGTCCAGCGGTTAACTTAATCTATGCGTACGTCGCGCAGGACGCAGGACTTTGGAAAAAGCATGGTCTCGACACGCGGGTGGTGCTGTTCGAATCGGCTTCGACGCTTGCGCAGGTCGCACGCTCGGGTGAGTTCAAGTTTGTCATCAATTCCGGTGCGACTACGATAGCTTCGCGTGCCCAAGGAGCAGATAAAGTCATCGTCGCTGCTGCCGTCAATACGCTCCCTTACAGCTTAGTTGCGGCCAAGGGAATCACGAAGTGGGCCGATCTCAAAGGAAAAAGAGTGGCGATCAGCCGCTTGGGATCGGGAACCGACACCGCAATCCGTTTGTTGTGCAGAAAATTTGGCCTCGACCCCACAAAAGACATTGTCATTCTTCAAGGCGGCACGCAGCCGGTCCGGCTGCAAGCTCTTGCAGCGGGGGCCATCGACGCTACGCTGGTGTCTCCGCCGCTGAATTTGACGGCGAAGAAGCAGGGCTATTCGATTGTAGTCAACATTGCGGAATTAGGGATTCAGTACCCTCAACTCGTGATCGAAACCACCGACCGCTTCAACGGGGAAAACCCACAAGCGGTAAAGAATTTCTTAAAGGGTTTCATCGAAGGTCTTTATTATACCGCGGCGCATAAAGGCGAGACAAAAAAGATCATCACCAAATATTTGAAAACTACCGATCCGGAAATCCTCGAAGCAACCTACCAGAGTTTCATCCAAGTAACCGACTACAGCGCAACCCCGAATCTTGACGGCATTCGCAATGCTATCGACGAAGTTGCGCAGCGCGTGCCGGCGGCGAAGGCGAAAAAGCCGGAGGAGTTCGTCAATACACGCTTCCTAAAAGAACTTGAGCGCGAGGGCTTTTTTAAGCAATTTAACAATTGACTGACGTTTCGCTGCGTCCTCGCCTTGCCAAACCCTTCCTCACCGGGTCGTTCCCTTCCCTATTACATACCGAAATTGCCTACCGAACCCTGACAGGGCCCTGTGTCCCCGGCCTGGCAAGCCGTGCGCCCGCTAAAATTTTATATAAAGAGCTTGCGATTAGTGCCGACGCTAAGATATAAGCTCAACACCCATTCGAGGCCAGACGTGAATAAGACGAATCCCATCCCAGTCCGACGGATCATCTCGTTTGTCGCAATTATTCTGGGGTTTCCGCTTTCTCTTCCAGCCGTGGATCAACCGATCGTCGGCATCGCCGGTCCGGCGATTAATATGATCTACTCTTTCGTCGCAAAGGATGCGGGGCTTTTTCAAAAGCATGGTATCGAACCCAAGCTAGTCGTCTTCGACTCCGGTTCCGTTTTGGCACAGGCTGCTATGTCGGGGGACGCCAAGATGTCCGTGACCTCGGGGCCGGTGACCATCGCGTCGCGCACTCAAGGCGCGGACGCTATCATGATCGCCAGTTGTGTCAACACTCCTCCCTACAGCATAGTCGCAGCTAAGAACATTACCCGGTGGGAGCAGCTAAAGGGAAAAAGAATCGCCATGAGTCGCTTCGGCTCCGGCACGGACACCTCATTGCGCTTGGTGCTAAGAAAATTCGGGCTCGACCCAGCGAAAGATCTCATTATATTGCAACTCGGCACACAGCCAAGCCGTTATCAGGCTTTGATGGCCGGTAACATTGACGCCACAATAATCTCCCCGCCGCTTGACCTAATGGCCAAGAAGGATGGTTTTAACATTTTAGTGAGTATCCCAGACCTAGGTATCCCTTATCCGCAACAAACGGTCGAAACTACCGACCGCTTTGTGCGCGAACATCCGCAAACGGTCAAGAACTTTCTCAAAGGATTTATCGAGGGCGTTCACTTTGCCGCCAAGAATAAGGATCACACCAAAAAAACCATTCTCAAATATTTGAAAACGTCGTCGGATCCCGAGATTCTCGAAGCGACCTATCAAAGCTATGTCCAGGTAACCGATTACACCGGTTATCCGAATTTGGAAGGCATTCGCAATGCGATGGACGAGGTCGCGCAAAGGGTCCCGGCGGTAAAAAATAAAAAGCCGGAAGATTTTGTCAATACTCGATTTCTCAAAGAGCTGGAGAAAGAAGGCTTCTTCAAATCCCTCGGCAAATAATTAATTTCTTTACGGCAACACTACCCGTCGCCACTTTCCTGCTTCAGGGAGTAATGCGGAACAAAGTATTTTGCCCGTGCAAGTGGTCCGAGAGCAGGACCAGTTGCTGTGAGCGTCGACGTGGAGGTTGTAAAGGTCGGCGGGTTTGCGATTCTGTGTGATGGATCGTTATGAATCCTGTGATGCCGCCTTGGGGTTCCTGTCTGCCTTGACTCTTTTCCAACGTGTCAATGGAATTGCCTTGGGCTTATTTGGCTTTTCTACGAGAATGCGCAGTCCAGTTACGACAAAAACACTGGCGAGCAACCCATAGGAAATAAGATCCGAAACCATTGTGTGTTTTCCCTCCTCTTCGGTTTGATTGAATTGGGTCTAATCAGATCACCCTGCCGTGACAACGCAAAATGTGCGCCATAAGCGGACAATCGGCCGGGAAGGCTAAGTCGTTGAAACACAACGATTTCGCCCTTATGCATTTCGTCGCTGCTGATGTTAGCGCCCATTTTTTGCGCGCTCTGGGTGGACCGAGGACGAATGGGGTGCAACCGAGGCGGTCGGACGCACATTTCGCGAAGATAGTTTTCGGCAGCAACTCGAGCGTGATTTCAGGATTTCGCGATCGACGACGTTGGCGAGTCTCAGGTAGTTTTGGTCACGAGATATTGGCGTCGGTTCGCGCTAGGCTCACCTGTGCCTTGGCCTGCGGCGAACGGCCAATCCATTCGATGGCGACCAGCAAAACCGCCAGGACGAGCCCAGCGCCGTTCGTCGCCCAGGTGAGAATTGCATAATTGCCGCTGTGCACGACGGGAATTAACAAACCAGTGGCGGCTAATAGAAAACCCGCTCTTTTGAATGCGCTCACCGGACGGAACAAGTAACCCACGATACCGACGCCGAGTAAGATCGCACCGATGATAGCGGTGATCACCGACAGCACAACCTCATACCAGTGGCCAATGAGTAAAAGCGACGGCGAGAAAACGAATAAGAACGGCACGACGTAGGCGATGGCGCACAGACGCATCGCTTCCCAGCCCGTCTTTACAGGATCGGTTTTTCCAATGGACGCGGCTGCGTAACTCGCCATGCACACCGGCGGTGTAATCATGCTCAGCATGCCGAAGTAAAAGATGAACAGGTGCGCAGCAATAGGTAAAATGCCTAGTTTGGCGAGGCCGGGAGCGACCAACACCGCGAGCAAGACGTAGACCGCCGTGGTCGGCATGCCCATACCGAGAATAATGCTGACGATCGCCGTAAGGACTAACAGCAAGAGCGCATTGCTCTGCCCGATGTTGAGCAGGGTTAATGTCAAAGTGAAACCGAGACCGGTAAGCTGCAGCACGCCAATCACCACGCCGGCGAGTCCCGTGATCGCCGCAATTTCGAGCATGCCGCGTCCCGCGCTGCTGAGAATTTTAACAATCTCTTGCCCGCCGAGCTTCACACCTGGCGTGAGAAAGCCGATGATTAAAGCGGCCAATGCGGCGAGCAGTCCCGCTTCTTCTGGCCGGCGGTTGAAAATGAACATCCACACGACCAGCACGGCGAGCGGGCCGACGAAGCTTGCCGAGCGCTTGAGCACGGGTAGAAGCTTCGGCACCTCATTGCGCGGCAATCCACGTATGCCGTTGCGCGCGGCCAACAGATCGACTTGAATAAACAGCGCAACGTAATAAAGCACCGCCGGCACGAAGGCCGCCAGCGCGACCTTGGCGTAAGGTATCTGTAGATACTCCGCGATCAAAAAAGCCGCCGCGCCCATCACCGGCGGCATGATCTGCCCGCCGGTGGACGCCACTGCCTCGACCGCGGCCGCGACGGGCGGCGGATAACCCGCCCTTTTCATCATGGGAATGGTAAAGGCGCCATCGACGACCACATTGGCCACCGCGCTGCCGCTAATGTTGCCGAATAGGCTGGAAGAAACGATGGCGATCTTGGCTTGGCCGCCGCGAAACCGCCCCATCAAGCTGAGCGAGAAATCGCTCAAGAACTCAGCACCACCGACCACATAGAGTACCTCACCAAAGATGACGAAAACGACCACGATGCTAGCGCCCACTTGCAACGCTTGACCGAAGATGCCGTTGGCATCGAGATAAAGATAGGTCGCGAGCCGGTTAACGGACCAACCTTTGCCGTAAAAATCGCCGGGAAATATGTAAGCAAAGAGCGCGTAGAAAAGAAAACAAGCGGCAATGATGACGAGCGGCCACCCAACCAACCGACGAGTTGCCTCGGCAAGCAGAAGAATCGTGATCGCGCCAAGCACGACCCGTGGCATCGAGATGTCGCCCAAAGAGTTTACGATTGCCGGGTAGTAAATGAAAACGTACAGACCAATGCTCAAACCGCCGACGGCGGCGATCATGTCATACCAGGGAATACGATTTCTGCCATGACCGGGTTTCGCTGGGATCAGCAGGTAAGTGGCGCACAACGCAAGTCCAAGAAACAGCCCCATGTACTGTTCGTTGAAAACGAGCCAACCAATCATTTGGGGCACGTTGAGCAAGAAAAAGATGCCGGCGAGAGGAACCGCCATGAGCAGCCACTTGCCGAGAATGTTGAACAAACCGCTCAGCTCGCGCACGCGCACATTTTCTTCGATTTCCACGTATCGACCCCCTGGACTGCCATCGCTAGCAAAAATTGGGCGATCTAAAAACCTCGGTCAGGATCAGCGTGAATCGTGTAAACTGCACATTCTAACCAATCCAATAGTCCATCGCCCCGTCGCTCGGCTCTTGAAGCGTATGCTTATCTTTTTAACTGCAAATCTCTTTCGTTCGGGCATCATGTTTCACGGACCAGATGCCCGCCTCCTTGTAAAACTTTATGGCGCCCGAATGATACGGAACGGTGAAGTTGGTGAGCGCCTGTGTGTCCTTGGTCCAGCGCTTTAAAAGCGGATGAATGGTTTGAAGCTCGGCCAGATTGTCCCACCAAGCTTTGAGCAATGTCGCGATCGTTTTATCGCTCACCTTTGCCGAGCTGACCAATTGCAACGGATAACCGATCACGTAGGTCTCGCCTTTGATGCCCGCTGCCGGATCGGACTTCACCACCGATGCGCCATATCGTCCGAGGATTTTGTTAGCGGCATCGGTGTTCGGCATGCTGACAAAGCGAATCGGCTCCATGGCGTTGGCTTCCTCGACCACGCCGATGCCGACAGCGGTAAAAGCGGCATCGACCTTCCCTTCCGGCACGGCTCGGACGCCATCATTGAGATTCGATACCCGCACTTGCTGGACGTCGGACGGCTTCAAGCCGCCGGCTTCCATCACGGCATTTTGCCAGGTTTGATTGATCGCGTGCCCGCCGTAATCCCAGGCAAGCCGTTTACCCTTCAGATCGCTGATTTGCTTCACGTCTAACTTATCTCGGATTATCAGCCCAGCCGTAAAGGGAAATACGCCGCCTGAAATGACCCGCACGCTCGGATAGGCCGACTTATAGTTGCCTGTTCCGGTCGCCGCCATATGAGAATCGAGAATGTTGATGATCCCCATTTCGATCTCGCCGCTTTCCAATAACGGCATCCAGGCATTCGGCCCGTTGTACGGCTGCACTTTACCCCCGATCGGCGTAGCTTTGCTCGCGACGGCGGCTAGCGCCGAAGCGATCGCGTGGGCACCGGTCCCGGCGGGATTCGTGCCGATGGCCGCTGTGCGCGGTAAAGCATCGCTCTTATTGGTCGATGGACCGCAGTCGAGCTTCGCCTCGGCGATTTGCACCTGGCCGACGAACAGCAGCGCAACGCCAAATTTTGATCCAATTTTCATGACCGAACTTTTTCTCCCCATTACTCCATCACTCCTTTACTCCATTATTACTCCGTGTCTTTTGTCTAGCTGCAAATTTCCTTCGTGCGCGCATCGTGCTTCCCTGACCAAACTCCGGCATCTTTATAGAATTTAACCGCTCCCGGATGATACGGCACAGTGAAATTGGTGATCGCCTGCACATCCTTGGTCCATCTTTTGAACTGCGGATGGATGGTTTGGAGCTCCGTCATATTCTCCCACCAGGCTTTGAGCAAGGTGGAAACGGTGCGTTCATTGACTTTGGTCGATGACGCGACATGGAGCGCGTAACCGATAACGTCGGTATCGCCCCGGATTCCCGCCGTCAGCTCTTGTTTGACGATCGAAGCGCCATACTTGGCGAGAATCTTGTTCGATGCCTCGCCCGCCGGCAGACTCAGGAAGCGAATCGGTTCCATGGCGTTAGCTTCCTCGTTGATGCCGATGCCGATGGCCGCAAACGTGGCATCGACTTTACCCTCCGGCACCGCCCGGATGGCGTCGTTCAAATTGGAAAAGCGTACTTGCACGACATCCGTCGGTTTTAGCCCGCTTACTTCCATCGCCGCACTTTGCCATGTCTGGGTGATCGCATGCCCGCCGAAATCCCAGGCCATGCGTTTGCCCTTGAGATCGCTCGGCCGCTTGATGTCCGATTTGTCGCGCACCATGAGACTGCCGGTGAACGGAAACACGCCGCCCGACGCGATGCGAATCATCGGATAAGCTTTCTTATAATTTCCAGTTCCCGTCGCGGCCATTTGTGCATCGAGAATATTGATGAAGCCGAATTCGACCTCACCGCTTTCGAGCAGCGGCATCCACGCGTTCGGACCGTTGTAAGGCTGTACCTTGGTCGCGATCGGCGTGACCTTGCTCGCCACCGCGGCCAAGCCGGACGCCATCGAATGCGCTCCAGTGCCAGGCAAGTTAGATGCGATGGCGACCGTGCGGGGGAGATCGTTGCCGGTATTGGTCACCGGGCCGCAATCTACTTTCGCCAAGGCGCTGAATTGCGTGCAAGGGAGAAACACGAAACTTAACGCGAGCAGAACACGGATGCCGAAGTTTACGACTCTCATTTCATGCCTCCTATTTAGACGTCAATCCTTGAGCCGATAAAATCGTCTCGCTTTGTCCGCCAAAATCTTGCGCTTGGCTGAATCCGAGATATCCGCGCGCGCTTCGATGCCTGGAATATCCTCCAGGTACTGCGTGCGCTGCCGCTCGTGCGGATAATCGGACGCGAAGAAGATATGGTCGTCGCCGAACAGCTCCAGAACGTAGGGCAATGTGCGTTCTTCGGATTCGAGCGAAACGTAAACTTGTCCGCCTTTGATATAATCGCTCGGCATCTTTTTTAACCGCGGCGACCACTTTTTGCCGCGCCGATCGAAATCCTCGTCGAGCCGGTCCATCATAAAAGGAATCCAGCCGGCGCCGGCCTCGAGATAGGCGACGCGCAATTGCGGAAAAAGCTCGAAGACGCCCTGGAAAATCATGTTGGTCATCTGAATCATCAGCGGCAGCGGATGCTCGAGGGCGTGTACTTCGACAAACGTCTCGAAGAAATCGAAGCCCAGACCGCGGCTCGGCGCACCGTGAATGGCGAGGGGCATGTCAAGTTTGCAAGCTTCCTCGTAAATCGGAAAGAAGCTTTCGTGGCCGTAGCCTTTGCGCAGGCAGGTCACCGACGGCAACATGGCGGCGGGCATGCCGAGGTCGTTTTTCACCCGGCGCATTTCTTCGACCGCCGCGGCGACATCATGGATCGGGGTCAGCGCCGCGCCGAGAATACGCGGCGTCCGCTTCGTGTAGGTCGCGTGCAACCAGGAATTGTAGGCACGGGCGATGTCGACGGCCCAAGCGGGGTCTTGAATGAGACCGAAAGCCAACGCCGCAGTGGGATAAACCACTGTAGTTTGAATGCCGCACTCGTCGAGGAACGAAATCCAGGTGTCGCAGTCGGGGTAATCGCGCAGCCCCGGCGAGCTCATGCCGGATAGCCGCGCCCACCCATCGAGGGAAGGAAACGGCGCAAAGGTATCCGCCCAGCTTTCATCCTTGCTGGTACCCCGATAATTGCCGCCGAGATATTCCAAGATTTCTTTGTTTCGCTCCGTGATGTGCCCATCGCCGTCGATTACGGGAAAACGATTTTGACGCATAATCCGGAACCCGCCTTTCGCGTCTGCGTGAGCGATCAACGGTCCCACGCGCCGCTATCTATCTCTCGACTCCTCTGGTGTTGTCAAGTTCCTGAATCCCAAGGCTAAATCGGAGAAACACAAGCCCGCGCCAAGTTTGTGAGCCATGAAGGTCTTTAACCTGCCAGCGATCAGTTGTGGATTCTAGCTTTCCTAGATTTCAGGGCGCTTGGCCAAAAACATCAGCAAAGTGGCGCCGAGACTTGCGATGGCGAATATCCCGAACGCGATCATGTAACTCTTGGTGAGGTCATAGAGGAAACCGGCGAGAACAGGACCGATGAATGTTCCTGCCGTTTGCACCGAGCGGCTCATGCCTTGAATCGTCGCAAAAGCCTTGGTGCCGAAGTAATCGGCGCGAATCGGATCTTGCAACGAGGCGAGGCCGCCGTATGAGAGGGAGTAAATAATCATGCATGGCGTAAAGATCACAGCTTGCGCCGTGTAACCCATCAGCAAATACAGAAAAGCTCAGAGCCAGAAGCAATCCCATCATGAGTCTTCTTTTGTCCAGTAGATCTCCCAGCCAACCCATGCCGACACGGGCCGGAGCCCCGATCAGCGCCGAGAGCCCGAGTAAACTGCTCGCCGCCTCAGTGCTCCAGCCCCGGTCGACCAGCAGAATGACGAAATGAACCGACACTCCTTCGGTGACCATGTGGCGCAGCGCCATCGCTGTCGATAGAAACCAAAACGTTTTGTGGTGCAACGCTTCTCCCAAGGTGAATTGCGGATCGCTCGATGGTGCGCGTGACCGTTGAGAGTGCGCGCTCGCGCCGTCGGATTTCGCCATCGCCGCTTCTTCCCGGTGGTAAATTCGATTTATGAATAGAGCGATGGGAAAACCAATCGAGAAAATAATAATTGCTGATAGGGTCGCCGCGGCGCGCCAACCCCACAAAGCAATGACCCAGCCGACCAAAGGCACGAGCGGTCCGGAGATGCCCGGACCCATCCGAAAAATGCCGAAAGCCAAACTCCTCCGCTCGCGAAAAACCTTTGCGATCAGTACGCTGATCGGCATATTGTAGCCCAAGCTTGATCCGAGCACGATGCCCAGGACAATGACGACATAAAGCATCGGCAGCGAATCGACCCAACTCAGTGCGAGAAATCCGAGCGTGCAAATGACGAGACCGACGAAAAGCATGCGATGAGCACCAACGCGGTCGGTAAGGTAACCCTCGATCGGACCTAAGATACCGGACTCGACGCGCGCCAATGAAAACGCACCCGAGATCGCCGTCCGGCTCCAACCAAATTCACGTTCGAAAGACGGGAAAAACGCACTCATACCGAAATAGCTGAATCCGGTATTCACCGCGTGCGTGATACATCCGGCGATCACAAGCCACCATTTTCGCTCCATGAAGTGTAAGTTCCGAAGTTGTCGACCAGAAAATTACCGGCAGATTAGCTGAAATCCAGCATGTAAGAAACCACTTGAGTTGCGCGGTTCAGCGGCGCTAAGTGTGCAACACCCATGGTTTCGCAGACTTTGTCTATACTTCGCATCATTGCCGATCGTTCTTTCCATGAGGTTGAAACATTTCAACAACCCGATACACTGCCGGATCTGCGGCAGTCTACTCGATAGACGACGCTGCGTGAATCCAAGAAACCAAACTGTCAGGAGGTGAATCATGCGGTTCTTACTGAAGGTCAACATCCCCGTTGAGTCCGGCAACGCGGCCGCGAAGGCCGGAAAGCTCGGCGCGACCATCCAATCAATTCTGGCGGATTTAAAGCCGGAGGCCGTTTATTTTACCGACAACAACGGTCAGCGCGCGGGATTCATTTTTCTCGAGATGCAAGATGCTTCTCAAATCCCAGCCATCGCTGAGCCGTGGTTCGTTGCGTTCAATGCAAGCGTTGAGATTCATCCCGTCATGATACCGGACGATCTAGCCAAAGCCGGCGGCGCCATCGAGAACGCAGTCAAGAAATACGCCTGATCGCTCGCCCGCCATCGAGCACGCGGTTCAAGCGCAAACCATCCGGGAAAGAAGTTGGGACAGGTCTTGCAATCTCACATTGTCGTAATGCAAGACCAGACTCCGTAGACTTCGAGATTTAAAATTGGGCAACTTAGGCAAGTCAGATTCAAAAGATGACCGACACAGATGACTGCCTCTTACGTAACGTGAGCAATGCCAAGCATCGCTAAACTAGAGCAACAGATCAGAGATTTTATTAACAACCGAAGGAAGCAGCATGTGCTCCTTCAAGATACTGCTGCCTGGAATCTGTTGTGTAGCAGCCTAAGGAGATACAGAGTTAGCAGTTGATGCGTACAACAAATCCGGCAATCTCGCTTCAGAAGGTGCGGCCTATTTGGTCGTCTACGGTGCGTTGCAGGCTCTATTTCTTCAACAAGACGCCGTTGAGAATCTCTGTCAAGCGTTGGCGATCGTTTATCGCCGCGACCCACTCCTAAACTACATTAGAGAGATACGAAACGACAGCACCGGTCATCCAACGAAACGAGGCGGCGGAAGGGGCTACAAGTACAACGTCATATCAAGACCGAGTCTTACAAAAGACGGATTCGACCTCATGACAACCTATCCTGATAGAAGGTCACCCATGTTCCGTAATGTCAGCATCCCGTCGCTGATTGAAAATCAGAGGTGTATACTACAAAACGTACTGACAGAGGTGCTCGAAAAATTGGAAAACGAAGAAGCCGAACATAGAGCAAAATATCGAGACCAACGACTTCAAGACGCTTTTCCCGAAACGCTCGGATACTACTTTCAGAAGATTTTCGAGGCAATTCATGGAAGCTCACCGATTGAGCTTGGACTAGTCGACTTGAGGTGCGTCTCGGAGGCTGTTGAAGCCTACAAGGAACGGCTCAGAGCGCGCGGCATGCTCGACGCGTATGATTCTGTTTCATATTTACTAAAACTCATTGAATACCCACTCACCCAACTATCGATTTATTTTGATGACCGAAGACATAGTTCAATAAATGATAAGGATGCTTATATCTTTGCATTTTTCATTCAACGACACATGGAAGAATTATTGGCGATAGCGAAGGAAATTGACGCAGTCTACGAAAAAGCACCGTAAGAAGGAGATGGCGACGCGATCGTAAGTCTTTAGCCGGTATCTGACTTACCCCAAGGGATCGGGTTTTGAATCTTGATGTTTAGTACGAATCTCGCCACCACAAAAATCCTACGTGGAGGGTATCGAAGATCGCTTATCCGCTTATCATTATGTTCCGCCCACAGAGTTACGTGACCTTTTCAGCCGCCGCTGACGAATCACCCCATCTCCCCTCCTTCGCTAATTGCTCTTAAGTTGACGGTCGTTTCGAAGTTTTGTTAAAGGATGCTCAGTTCGTCACACGAGTTTGGCACAGATTTATAGCAAGGAGCGACGTGGACTCACCGAAGTGTCTGAACAATCAGACGAGAAATGAAAAATGACGCCGGTACTCTTGTCCGCGGTTTTTTTCGCTCTTGCGTTGGCCGCCACGTCTTTAAGCGCGAACGCTGAAGTCGTCAACATCGGGATTTCCACCGTCGGTCTTTACGAGCTGCCGACGGAAATTTCCAAGCGAAAAGGTTTCTACCAGGAAGAAGGACTTGACGTGCGCAAGATCGTCGTGCGCACGCCGCTCCACGTCGCCGCGCTGCTCGCGGGCGAGTTGGACTACTCGACCGTCACGGGAATCATCTTGAGCGCCAGCGTGCAGGGAATGCCACTTAAAACCATCATGGGATGGTTCGACAAACCGCTGCATATGCTGATCGCTCGTCCCAATATAAAGAAGCTCACCGATCTCAAGGACAAGAGAGTCGCGGTAAGCACCTATGGGTCGATCCCTCACGTCATGCTTCGCGAGGCGCTCGCCTCCGCCGGCATGAATCCGGAAAAAGATATCACCGTGCTCGCTCTCGGCGGTTCGGGAGACAGACTGGCGGCGCTGGCGGCCGGTATTGTCGATGCGACGCCGCTGGATGTGGCTTACGTTCAGAGGACCGAAAAGCTCGGCTTTACCAATCTGCTTTATCTCGGCGACGCCGTGAACCTGCGCCTCGGCGGCTTCGCCGTCAACATGGACAAGATTCAGCGCAATCCGGAGCAGATCTCGCGCGTAGTCCGGGCTACGTTGAAAGGAGTGAGGTTCCTGAAAAACAACAAACCGGAGACCTTGGCGATCATGCGCGACTACCTCAAAATAAGCGGCGATTACGTGGAAAAAATCTACCAGTTCGCCATGAGATCTCTCAATGAGGACGGCCTGGTCGCGAAGAACAGTCTGGATAATGAGATCCGCCTGGCGCGGGAGCAGCTCAAAATCAAAGAAGAGATTCCCGAGTCCAAGGTCGCCGAATGGAAATTTATCAAGGAGATTCTCGCCAAACGATAGCGCTAACAAAGGGGACGGCCTCGAACGTTCCCTTCTGATTGTATGGATCCAGAAAAGAACTCACCGCGGAGGCGCGGAGGGCGCGGAGTAAAGAGTTCTTGATTAAGAAATCCTCCTGAACTCTGCGAACTCTGTGCCTCTGTGGTGAAATAAGTATGAGGGTCGCGTCCTGAACTTAGACGTTCTGAACCTCGGCGAGTTGAGGTCGTGTCAGGATATCTAAACGCTCTCGTAGAGACGGAAAGGCTCGTCAACGAAACCAACTATTCTTTCCTACGCTCGGTTAAGACCCGAAGGGAGACTTTCTCATGAAACATAGCACCGATCGCATTCTCACCACCCACTGCGGCAGTTTGGCTCGGCCGAAAGACCTGCTCGATCTGATGAAAGCAAAAGTAAACGGCGCGCCGTATGACAAAAACGCGTACGCTTCACGGGTTCAAAGCGCGGTGGCAGAGATTGTCCGCAAGCAGGTCGATAACGGCATCGACGTTGTCACTGACGGCGAGCAAGGGAAGCCTGGGTTCTTTGCATACGTGCGCAAACGGCTTGCTGGCTTTGAAGCGCCCGCAAGCTGGTGGCTGGAAGCAGTGGGCCGCTGAAGTGGCTGCTTTCCCGGAGTACTACGAAAATTATTTCAGCCGGCGCATGATTGGGGGGCAGCATTGCGCCGCGCACGCCGATGGTATGCACGGGACCAGTGAGCTATCGCGGGCAAGAAGCCATGCGGAAAGATATTGAGAATCTCAAAGCGGCGCTCGGCGGTTTAAAAGCCGAGGAAGCCTTCATGCCCGCCGTAGCGCCGAGCGGAGTCGGAACGAACGAGTTCTATCGCAGTGACGAAGAGTTTTTGCGGGCAGTCGGCAAAGCATTACGGGAAGAATACCAAGCGATCGTCGATGCGGGATTTATTCTTCAGATCGACGATCCATGGCTGACGGAAGTGCACAGCCAAGATCCGTCCTTGAGTTTCGCCGAGCGACGCAAGATCGCTGAGCGATCTATCGACGCGCTCAATCACGCCCTTCGCGGCATCCCGGCGGAAAAGATCCGCTTCCACACTTGCTACGGCATCAACGAAGGTCCGCGTGTGCACGACGCACCGCTGAAAGACATCGTGGACCTCGTTTTGAAAGTGAACGCCGGCGCCTACGCGTTCGAGGCCGCCAACGCGCGGCACGAGCACGAATATCACGTTTGGGAAAGCGTGAAGCTACCAGAAGGCAAAGTGCTCATCCCTGGCGTGATCACCCACGCGAGCAACATCGTCGAGCACCCCGAGCTGATCGCCGAGCGCATCACGCGTTACGCCAAACTTGTCGGCCGGGAAAACGTGATCGCCGGAAGCGATTGCGGCTTTTCGTCTCAGGCAACTTACAACCCCGAAGTCCACCCAAAGGTCGTGTGGGCAAAGTTCCAAGCGATGGCGGGAAGGCGCTCTCCTGGCAACGAAGCAGCTCTGGCATTAAGCGCTGCGACCCAACTAATGCCTGCTGCCTAATGTCTATTGCCTTCTTCTAATCCAACCACATTAATTTCGCCGGGTTGTCCTGCAACATGACCTTGACTTCGTCCGGCTTTATGCCGAACCCCAACGGCGCCCGGATGAAAACGCGCATCCCGTCGATGGCGTCCATGTGCAGCACCTGGCCGAAGTCGCTGCCGATGATGCAGCGGTCCAGACCGACTTCCTTAATAGGCGAATCGTTTCCATTGGGTCGGTGACCGGGCTGATACAAGCTCGGAATCATCGGCTGGCAGTAGGTGCCGACGTAAACGCCCAGATCGCGCAGCTGTTTCATTTCATCGAGCACCGACTTGTTGCCCGGGAGATTCCTGGCCCCATGCGAAAAGCCAGAATTCTTCGCTCGCGGAAGACTTTTGCGATCAGCACACTAATGGGCATGTTATAACCGAGACTGGAACCGAGCACGATGCCGAGCACAATCAACAACATAAAGCATGGGCAAGAAATCAACGCGGCTAAGGACCAAAAATCCCAACGTGCAAATAACGAGACCGCTAAAAAGCATCCGATGGGCGCCGACCCGGTCGGTTAGGTAGCCTTCGACCGGACCTAAAAGCCCGAACTCGATTCGCGTCAGCAAAAACGCTCCCGAGATCCCTCTGCGGCTCCAGCCAAACTCTCGCTCAAATGACGGAAAAAACGCGCTCATTCCGAAGTAGCTGAAACCGGTATTCACCGCGTGGGTAATACAACCGGCAATGACGAGCCACCACTTACGATCCATTGGAATATAATTCAGATTGCGGTCCGCAGAGTGGCGCAGGTTAACTTAATTTCTCCACGCAAGAAAGAGAACGCATGAATACTGGCAAGGCATTGTTAGAGTGCCCGCACGCGCAGAGCGCAGTCATGGCGTCGCACATTACGTTTAATTACGCGGCAAGCCGAACCCTTTCATAAGTAAGAATAGGGTCACGAAGATGTGAATATGCGCGAGATGCCGGTCCGTCGTCGATGTCGGCATCGTAATAACTTTTTAACCAAAAAAAACTTGTCGGGCAGCTTTCACATGTGTTATCTCTGCCTTGGGTCATGGACGTGTGGCTGAACTGATACTGCGACCCTGCCGATCTCGTTTTTGGCTGAAGTATTTTGCCAGGTGATTTAGCAAACACTCCCAGCTGGGGTGTGCTCTCAGTCCATTTGACTCCGTAAGGTTCAACATTTGAAATTCGTCATCAGCTGGCTGTGCCGATCGTGTTCGGCGAGCAGCATGTCGCATCAATTGCACGCTGACGCATTGCTAGGTACGCGCGAAAACACCCAGCGCGCACGCGTTTCTGACTGGCACTGGTGACGTAAAAAAGTGTTTGGCACAAATCTCGCTTCATTCGCTGCATCAATCACCAGGGCCAGAGCTTCAGAAATTTTTCTTCCGGCTGTCGTCGAAATGTTCATCCGCCAAAGAAACTATACTCTTTAGAGTGGAAAACTTTCGCCGCATTATCCAACTATGGAGTTCACAACTCCTTGAAAGGCGAGGACCGCGTCCATGCTTGAGCAGGAATATGACTTCTATTTAGCCGACACTGATGCAGGGAAAAGCATCCATTATAACCTGCGATATCGAGTCTATTGCCTGCGAGAAAAATTTGAAGACCCGTGCCATTATCCTAATTCTCTGGAACAAGATGAATACGATGATGCATCGGCGCATTTCATCGTTAGGTCCCGCGTAACGGGGGAGTGGTTGGGCGCTATGCGCTTGATCGTGGCCCCTGTGCAAAAGCTTCCGGTCAGCAAAATTTCCTCGGTCGACCTGGAAAATTTTGCCGGCGTAAATCGAACAAAAGTGGCGGAAGCCTCTCGTTTGTGCACCTTGCTTCCACCAACTCAGGACTCGCATCCTGCTTCGAGCAATCTAAGAGGCCCGCAAGTAGATCGAGCCGCTTCTTGCCACCACAACAGCCACGCATTGCAGACCTCTTGGATTACCGTGGGTTTGATCCGGGCGGTTCGGCAGTATTCTCTCACGCATGAAATAATTTATTGTTTGTTTCTAATCAGTGATCCACTGGCGAGAATATTGCGGCGGTTAGGAATGGAGATTGAACCGGTGGGCTCCCCCTGTCTGCACCGCGGATGGCGCCGTCCTTACATGCACAATTTCAAAACCGGCTACCAGGCCATGCGCGCCCGGTCACCGGAGCTTTATAAATCCTTCTGTCGTCCGACCGCGTACGGCCGTTTCTCCGAACTAGAAGATATCTCAGAGGCGTTGCCGCTAGCGGCTTACGGTGGTGAGCGCCGACCCATCAGCCTGGGGTCGAACCCGAAAGAGAAAAATCACAAACCGAAAGACCACGGCGACAGAGATGAGCGAATCGAAGCGCCATTCTTGATATCGCCCGCCGCTGCTTGGCGTTTTTAACCTCTTTAGAACGTAGGCTAGTTGAGCGTAGCAAAACCGGCCGATTACTTCGGTTGGCTGAATGAAAGACCAAGGCACGGGCCTTGCCGTCCCTTTCTGCGGTTTGCGCTCTTTGTGGTTAATCTTTGATCTTGCTTGTTGCCTTTCGCTTCTCGGCTATTTCTCTTCCAACCACATCAGCTTCGCGGGATTATCCTGTAACATCTGCTTAACTTCTTCCGGCTTGATGCCGAATCCCAACAGCGCGCGGATGAAAACGCGCATGCCGTCGACGGCGTCCATGTGCAGCACTTGGCCAAAGTCGCTGCCGATAATGCAGCGGTCGGGACCGATTTCTTTGATCGTCCGAATGGTTTCCATTGGATCGGCAACCGGCTGATACAAGCTTGGAATCATGGGTTGGCAATAAGTGCCGACGTAAACGCCTAGATCCCGCAGCTGCTTCATCTCGTCGAGCAAGAGCTTGTTTAACTCCAAGAGTGGATGATCCAGCGTCGCGCGGACACCGATTTCTTTGGCGAGTCTTGCCAAAGGCAACAACTCCTGAAAATCCGTGTGGCCGAAGCCGATACCGACCTGCTTCTCCGCCGCCATTTCCATGATCGCTTTCACTTCCGGCAGTACCTTCGCGTCCTCGCCGCAAAGGCGCACACCTTCATGTTCCGGATGACCCGCGCCACGCCAGAATCCGTAAGAAGTAAACGTCGGGAACCAAATCATTTTGAAGTTGGGGTACTGAAGCCCCACGCGGATATATTCCGGCCTCATGCCGAGACAGGTGCCGGCGCCGCCATAGACTTCGACGCGGTTGGTCAGCTCGCCTCGCGCAATCATGTCGTCGATATGACGTTGCGCGAGGTACGCCGAGGTCGCGCTCAGGTTCCAATGGTCTTTGAACGCAATCGCCCGCATACCGCACCTCGACGCCTCGATGGCGATCTGAATCATGTCCTGCGAGCGGTGCACAAAATCCGGGTAGGCGTGGATATGACAATCGATCGCTCCTTTGAGCAGCTCATTCTCGATTCCCGGATAGATCTTAAGCATCTCCGGGTTGTCCTTCAGCATTTGATAAAAATAATCCTTGGCGTTGAGCTCGCGTACGCGCGCCACGCTCAAGGTTCGCCCGACCATCAATTCCTCCGCGGCCTTCGCATCTGCGGCAAAATCACACATGAAAAGATCTCCCTTCGGTCGTTTTTCAGTTCAAAGGTCCATGTTCAAAGTTCAAAGTTTAGTTTCGGATTCACTCCAACACTACGGTCGTTTCAATGTTCAACGTCTTGGTTGTCTGACTTGGAATCTTCGACGTTAACCTTGAACTAGGCGTGCTACGCGCGTCCCCACGCTTCCAGGAATCGACGCGCGTCTTCCACAACCGGCTCGGTTACCGGGACGTAGGGAATTACCATCCGGGTGACGCCCGCTTCTTCGAACGCTTTCATTTTTTCTTTGATCTCTCGAATATCACTCGCGGGCACGACCGGCAGTTTGTCCATGTACTCGTCGGTAAGCGCGCCCATCGCCGCTTTGAAACCGCCCTTTTGAAACGCTTCGTGGATGGCATTCACTTCTTGCTCGAAGCCCATGCCGCGCAGCATGTCACTATAGTGATCGGCGATATTGTAGAAGGTCAGCACTTGACGCAGTTTGGCACGGGCAAGATTCCTGTCGGGGTTTAAAGAGACGCGCGACTTGGCGATGATCTCGATCTTGCCGGGATCGCGACCCGCCTCGATCGAGCCTTCGCGCACCCGCGCGGTGATCTCCTTTACTTTTGCAGGCGTGGCCATATTGATGAACACCCCGTCGGAAATCTTGCCGACGAGTTTCGTCATCTGCGGCCCCAAGCCCGCGAGATAAACTGGCAGGTTTGGATGGCTCGGTTTCCAAGAGAGCTGAAAACGCTTGCCGGTTTGATAAATCTCGCCGTCGTACTCGACGCGCTCGCCGGCGGCGACTTTGCGGACAATCTCAATATACTCGCGCGCGCGCTTCAATGGCCGATCGAACACGCCGCCATGCCAACCGGCGATGGCCTTGTTTGCCACACCAAGTCCCAGCAGCAAGCGCCCGCCGGAAAGATCTTGCAGCGTCGCGGACTGAATTCCCAGCGTCACCGGGCTGCGTCCGTAGATATGGTAGATCGCCGTGCCGAGCTTGATGGTTTTTGTCCGGCTCGCAACCGCCGAAAGCATGACCATTGGGTCCGTGCTGTTGGATTCGCCTTTCCAAAATGCGCCAAATCCCACCTGTTCGGCCAGCACGATCAGGCCCGGCACATCGGCCGCCGGATAGTGCGCCGCCGAGTTTATCTCAACATCATAGATCATCATTTATCCTCTTCTTCGACTTTGAATGATTGAAGCGTGGAATTTTGACCCGCGAAAACCTTCGGTACACTAGCCAGCGACTCCGCCCAAGTCAAACACGCCTAATGGAATCTATCCCCACAACACGCTTAAGGTTGTGTCGATCTTGCTTTTTGCGCCAGCAGGTCCAACTCCTTTTTGAGTTTCTCAGTGTTCTCCATGAATTGATTGACGGAGGTCGAAGGCAGCCAGGCCGCATCGATTGGTTTTACAATGCCGGTATACTCCATGACGTTTGAGAACTTGCTACGATTAGCGAAGTCAATAATGAGGCTCAGGCCAATCGCCGCCCCGCTGACCAAGAGTGCTGCCCATAGGCGCGAACGCCGTCGCATGGCCGAGGCCCTACCGAGATGACCGTACACCAGCGCCGCGAGGATAACCCCCGAACCTAAAAATCCAGCCATCCACAGCGCCGGAATAACAGGAAAGAAAAATTCAAGCCACTCGGACAAGGTACTGAGGACGAGAAATCCGAAGATGGCGGAGCAGGCGATCGCGACATGCTCGGCGAAGTGAAAGCGGCTCACGACGATCCGGCTCGCCAGCGCCCATAAACCGGCCCAGCCAAGCAGCATGGACAGAGTCATCAACGGTTCGCTAACGACTTTGGCCACGGTCACCCGCTCAACGCTACCAAGAAAGGAATCTAAGCAAAGCAGCAACAAAATAATCAGACCGGCGATGGGCGCCGCATAGGATGACGCCAGCCATGATGCTTGAGTCTGGCGATCGATCAGTGTCGGCGCCAACGTTTGGTCGACGCTACAAAAGCGCAGCAGCGTGCGACCGATTCGAAATGGCGCGCCGGAATGCAGCTCCAGAACTGAAACACGGTCGCCATCGACCCCACCACGCAGCCCGTTGACACTCTCTAAGTCGCGCGCGAATAATCTGCCACTCTCATCAGATTCGATGGCGAGATGCACCGGACAAACGTAAGGATCGTTGACGACCACGTGATTGCCATAGGCGCGGCCCACTTGGACGGGAAAAGAATCAATACGAACCCGTTCCGTAACATTGCCTTTCGCGTCGAGAATTTCGACATAGCCTAGCGGCGCCATTTGATGCTCTCCATATAGCGCCGGCTGAGCGCCTCGATATTTTCGAAGCTCACGCCGGAAAGATTTAACGTCGAAACCAATCCGACATTTGTCGCGCCGAGGGTCGCCACCCTGAACACGGCATCATAGAGACCGGGCAGTTTCACGTATTGACGCGCGCATAACACGGCTTTGACTTTCCCGGTTTGGGTTTGCACGTTGCGCGTCTGACACCGAAATGGCGTCACTTCTTCTTCATTGCCGAACACGGCCGTATTGCCGGCCTGGACTTGGGCCGAGTACAAGTTGAAAAACTGCGGCGGATAGAGCTCCGCCGTTGACAACAACTGGTGATAAAACCGGACGATCCCCGACGACTGCTCGCTCGAAACAAAGATGTAATCGTCCGTCGAACAGTCGTGGGTCACGGCAACATAGGGAAGTTCTTTGCGTCGCACCGCGTCGGCCCAGCAATGGAAAAAATCCGTCGGCTTGGTGGGCAGCGTATAGGGACCGAAGCTTATGCTCGGTGTTTTCGACGAAAACATACCGGACAGATAGCGCGCCTGATTGGCTTGAATTTGCTGGCCGACCTCGGCGAGAAATCCATTTCCCGGTCGGTTTTCGACCCGAGCTGTCTTTTCGAGCAACGCCAGCGCCCGCTCGGCGGGAACTAAAAAGCTGATCTGCTCGCCTTCCGTCGCAACGTTGACGCCGATCACCGTGCCGGCATGCGTCAGCGTCGGACCGCCGCTCATGCCGGGATTGAGCGAGCCGGTGAAATGAACTTTGGGATAAAGCGTATGGCGTAAGAGACCGTTGTAGGTCCCCTCAACAATGGTCAAACCAAGGTCGCGCGGATGACCGAGAGAGTAAAGCCGCGTCCCCTGCTCGACCGGCTTCGTTTCCAACGTCAAAAATCCTTTGGGATGGCGATCGGTGCGAAGCACGGCTAAGTCGTAGACTACGTCAACGCCCAAGACTTTCGCCGGACTCGATTGTCCCGACGGCTCGGTAACCTCGACGCGATACCGATCAGCAGAGTGAATCAGCTTCGATACGACGTGGTAGTTGGTGACGATATCGCCGCGCGCGCTGGCGAAAAATCCCGTGCCGACGGAAGCCTTCGCGGCAGACCCGGTTTCGACGACCTCTATCTTCACCACATGTTCGGAAAACTGCTTGAAGATCTCGGGTGTTGCTTTGATGGCCTGGGCCCACAGCCGGCTTGGCAGTGCTCCCGTGGACAACCAGAACAACAGTACGGCAATGGCAACGTTTCGTTTCATCGATAAACCGTGGTCGAAATCCGTGCCGTGGAATGCCTTGTTAGCGGTAGCGCTGCTTAGGACACCCGAGTAATTCCTCGCGACGGAAGATCCCTAATCGTCTCGTCGCGAAATCCTAGCTCGCTAAGAATTTCACCGCTATGCTCGCCCAGCAGTGGCCGCGGGTTAGCTTTTTCCCTGGCCAGATTTTTCATAGTGCACAGGGGGCGCGAAGTAACGATAGGAATCGCCTGCGGGCGGCGACTCGATCTTGATCACCCGTGCGCCAAGGTCGGCCAAGAGCGCCGCCGCATAGGGCCCGGTGACAAACGTCGCGCACTCGATGACGGTGAGACCCTGGAGAATCGGAACTGGCATACAGAATCATCCCTTGTACATTGGTGGACGCTCCGACGGGCCAGTGAGGTGTTCAAAGCGGTTTGAGAGTTTGGTTTCGCCGCGCATGAACCCCTTGACGGAGATATCGCTACCGTGTTCCTCGGGATCGGCTGCCTCTCCCGCTCCGGGCGTGGTGCTCGCCTCAGCGTGGCGCGACTAGGATCTCGTCCCGTGGGAAGTAGTCCATAATCTCCGCGCCGTTCTTGGTAACGACGAGCATGTTTTCCAAGCGCACCCCGCCGACGCGGTGCTCACCTTCACGGCATTCAACGGCAAGCGTCATGCCTTCTTCGAGCACCTGCGGATGATCGAATGACCATAGCCGGTTAATGATCGGCATGTCATAGCCCGTGCTCGTGCCGAGTCCAATACCATGACCGATTTCGCTGGCGAGCACTTCGACTTCGCTCTGATATCCCCATTTGGTAGCCGGCGGAAAATGCTTCGCTACGTCGGCCGTCGTCCTGCCCGGTTTGATGTCTCCGATGATCGCATCGATGCGCTCGCGCATGACTTTGTACCAGTCTTTTTCTCTAGGGGTCGGTTGCCGGCCGACGATGAAAGTTCGATAAGTGCAACTGCCGTAGCCCATGTAAGTCGCGCCGCAATACGATCCATAAACGAGGTCGCCGAACTGGACCACACGGCTGGTCGCATGCGGGCCGCGATCAAATGTCATTGGCCCGGTGCGCCAGCCGCCTGGAACCGCCGCCTCCAAGCCGAGTTCGTAGCCCGCCGTCGAGCCGAGAGTCATCAAATCGGTATCTTTCATTCCGGGTTTCAAATTCTCCCAGATGCGGAACCAAACCCCGTCGACCATCGCGGCGCAAGTTTTAAGGCAATTAATTTCGTCCTGATTTTTGAGCATGCGCGTTTCGAGCATGAGCTGACGCGTGTCGACGATGTTCTTCACGCCCGCGTTGACAAGCGCCTCCCGGGCATAGCCGTCGAAGCTGCCGAGACCGACCTTCTCGCCGAGTAATCCACGCTTTTCCAACTCCTCCTTGATCTCCCCGGCAAACGCCTTCGCTTCCGCAGCGCAAGCTTCAGGACCGGGGGCGCCGGTGAGCCACGAACGCGCCGGGCGCCATTCTTTGACCCACGGACACTGGTCGGGCATCTGATGGTAGTAACCATCATGCTCGTACATCACGGGGTCATGCTCGGCAAAGAAAAGCACGTAACGACACATCGGATAAGCAAAGCCTTTGAGCGCTGTCAGGTAGCGGATGTTTTGATGATTGGCTTCGACAATCGCCGCGATCCCATGCTTGCGCATCAGCGATTGGGCGCGCTCGACGCGCTGCCGACGCATGCGGTCGGGATTGAGCCGTTCTTGCCAATCCGCCGTTTCAGGACCAAAAGTGAGCTTCGGCGCATATTGAATCATGACTTGCCTCCTCTACGAAAACAGGATTTCCTTCTTTTCCGATACGCCGCAATTGAATTCAGATCAAGCCGCTTCGATCATTATGTTGAGTCGCCCGACACGAGCCATTATCACGGATCAACTTTACCTTGGACGAATTGTCGCTTGCAACAGTGCAAAGGAATCAATTGCAATCGCTTGCAATCCTTCGATCGGCTGGATACACAGCAACGAAGATGCACGTTAAGCGAGGTTTTTTCAGCAAGGCATGGTGTCTTTTAGCGGATCCGACCCTTGTCGAAGAAGTTTTGCGCGAACGGAGGTAAGCATGTCAGAAAACGCAGTGCGGATCATCGACATAGACGGCCATGTGCGAGAGGCCGATGATCTGTGGGAAAAATATTTGGAGCCGCCGTTTCGTGCCCGCGCGCCGAAAGTGGAGCAGGTCGCCAATGGCCAACTGCTGTTTCGCCTCGAGGGCGATCGTCACCATCGTCGGCCAGATGAAACTCCTTTTCGTGTTAAAGAGGACGCTTCTCCTGCCAACGAAAACCGCCATCTCGCCACCGATCCGAACGATCGCCTCAACGCGATGGACCGCGACCGCATCGAACGTGGCCTACTTTTTCCGTCCGCCGGTTTGTATTTGCCTTCCGTGCAAGAAGCAGCCTACGGCGCCGCGCTGTGTCGTGCCTATAATAATTGGCTCTATGATTACTGCGCCGCGGATCGCAAACGCCTCATGGCCGTCGGCATAATCCCAGTGCAGGACGTTAAATTGGCCATCGAGGAAACCCGGCGCGTAGTCAAGGAACTCGGCTTCAAGGGCATCTTCGTTAGGCCCAACCCGATCAAGGGCCGCAACATTGATGATCCGTATTACGATCCGCTCTACAAAACGATTCAGGAACTCGGTGTTCCACTCTTGATTCACGAGGGCTCTGGAGCATTTCTTCCCACTGCCGGCGCTGATCGGTTCGCGGGCCAGTGGTTTTTCACCCATACGATTTCCCATCCGGTCGAGCAAATGCTCGCTAGCCTGGGTCTAGTATGCAGAGGAGCCTTGGAGCGCAATCCGGACTTACAAGTTGTGTTTCTCGAAGCCGGAGCCGGTTGGCTTCCCTACTGGCTCTGGCGCATGGACGAGCACTACGAAATCCTGCCGTTCCAAGTTCCCTGGCTGAAAATGAAACCGAGCGATTACTTCCGGCGCCAGTGCTTCATCTCGTTCGAAGCCGACGAGACTCGCTTGGGCGCGGTCATCGAATCCATCGGCGCTGATCGGGTGGTCTTCGCTTCCGACTATCCGCATTGGGATGCAACCTTTCCGGGAGTTACGGACATGATTCTCAACCGTAACGACTTGAGCACCGACACAAAAAGAAAAATTATGGGCGAAAATGCCGCGCGGCTCCTGCGGCTCGATTGACAGACGTGATGATGGAGCACTGTGGAGTAATGGCTTTGTTTTCCCAACAGTCCATCACTCCTCTAAACCATTGACTGGAGGTATATATGGCCGATACTCCTAAACTCGTTTCATCGATGGGCAGAGCCGAGCTCGATCGGATCTTCGTGCGCGGTTATGATTTGAACCGGGAGCTACTCGGCAAGATTACGTTTGCCCAAATGGTTTATTTGATGATTGTCGGGCGTACGCCCACGGCTGGAGAAGGCCGGATGGTCGACACCATGCTGATCGTGCTCGTCGACCACGGCATGACCACCGGCGCTGCCGCAGCCCGCATGACGTTTCATTCCGCCCCTGAAGCGATACAGGGCGCCGTGGCCGCGGCTATTCTCGGCGCGGGTAGCGTGCATCTCGGTTCATCGGAGCACTGCGCAAAGATGTTGCACGACGCATTGCCGGCCGAATCGAAACAAACCGACCTCGATAGCATTGCCGTCAAAACGGTGGAAAGACGGCTGGCGAATAAGCAATTGATCCCTGGCATCGGCCATGGCATTCACACGCAGGGAGACCCGCGGGCCGATCGACTGTTTGAGGTTGCGCAAGAAACGAAAGTTTATGGCCGCTATTGCGAGCTCCTCAAAAAAATCGGCAAGGTCGCTGACGAAAAAGTCGGCAAGCACTTGCCCGTAAACGTGACCGGCGCCATCGCTGCCATTTCATTGGATATGGGGATTCACTGGCAGATGTCCAAGAGCTTCGCGATCTTGGGTCGGGCGCTTGGCGGTCTGGCGCACGTGGGAGAAGAAATCCGCAGGCCGATCGCGAGAGGTATTTCGAATCTGATCCGGGATAATTTGCAGTATGAGCCGGAGAAGTAACGCTAAACAACCGCGGACCATGTACCGGCAGCTAATGCCGGACTCCAAGTTTCGAGGATTCTGCCGTGTTCATGGCGACGTATGTAGGGGCGGTTTCAAACCTGCTCCTACCCCTATTTCGTCTCGCCCTCGCCGGCAAACTAACGAATCGATTTTGGCGTCTCTAAACCGATAGTAGGCGTTCAAAAAAAGAGCGATATCGTGTGAGCGCGACCCGCAACTCCTCAGTGGAAACTTTCTCCGACTCCTCCCACTGCTTCTCAAGGTTTTTTCGCTGTTCCGAAAAGCTTTGCGCCAGTCGCTGCATCAATTGTGCTACCAACGCATCGGCCCGCTCTACGGCCGAACGCGGTTCGTCAACGAAGCCGCTCTGAATATCGCGCCATCGAGTTCGAAAATCCCGCTCCACGTCAGCGGCGAAAAGCGCTTGCAGATCGGCATCGGCACCACTGTCTTCGCGGTGTTCCACTTCGCTAAATTCTTCAGAATCCGGCTTCGCCGTGCCGGCGATATCGTCCGTGTGAAGCTTCTTTTTCTGTTCGGCTGCCGCATCGTCGCCTACTGCGATCACATTTCTATCCTCGGAAATCGTCATGACCGTAAACCTCCTCGACTGCCTTTTCTGAATCCTCGAAAATGAAATCTGGCCCTGCTCCGGCTCTGCAGTGGTTTCGCTTTTTCAATGCTCGGCTGCGAGCCTTCCAGCAATTCGTTGAAAAGCGCGCGATAATGGACCAGAGCTTGTCGAAGCTCCTCCGTACCCGCCTCTCCCTTGCGATTGCGCCCCGCGATAGCGCTCGCCGCCCGGTAATTCTCCACTACATCCGGATAGTCTACTGACAGGTCTGCCGCGGCCTGCTCAAAGTTGGTCACGGGATAGCCGCGTTTCTCCATCACCTCGAAGATTTGCCCATGGCCTTCTTTCACTGCGCCTTGAGGGTCGTCGACAAATCGGTTCTGAACCGCCGCCCATGTTTCCCGATAATGCGCTCGATCCTGCGATGACAACGGAACGATACGAAACTTCTTCACTCTTTGTTCGCGGCTTTGCAGCTCCGCTTCGGCTAAGTTCCGATTCTGCATGCGGTGAACGACATGATCGTATTCTGGTCCGAAATGTTCCCTCAACCGCCGCGATCTCGCTCTGTCAAGGGCAATCCAAGCACCCACGGCGATCAGAGCGCATATGACAACCGTAATTGCGACAATCATCAATGTTTGTGAGTCCATATTCTCCTCCGAACGAAACCGGCAAATGACCGTGTGATTTCGCCGCCATCTCGTTTTTAAGATAGGAATGATCCAAACAGCGTGCCAAAGACAAAAAGACGAGATGTCTCGCTTTTGATGTTGTGCTGCTGCAAATATTTTGGAGGAATTTTCGATAAAAGAAACTAATTATGAGAGGTAAACTCCGACATTAGAATCATTCGATGACTGCCACGAGGACGAACGTGAACAGCCTGTCAGCACTCAACCCGTGCCAACTTGCAGTACGAAGCGAAAAGGTAAATAGCTGTTCAAAGTTTCTCGTTTCTCGATAACGAGACACCATGAATATCGAGGCGGGAATTTAATGGGACAAGATATGTGTCTTAGAACTCGAACGCTATTAGCGAGTTTGGTTCTGCTGACGCTGGCCGCGCCTACGGCCGCGCAGTTGCGCAAGCTCAACATCGCATACACTGCGACGAGTCCCTATCAGGCGGTTCTGATCATCGCCAAAGAGGCGGGAGTGTTTAAGAAGCATGGACTAGACCCGCAGCTGATCCTCACCCCCGGCGGCTCTCTGGGATTTCAAGCAATGATGGGCGGGGACGTAGCGATGGTCATGGCGGATGGGTCCGCAGCGGTGACAAGTAATCTCGCCGGAGCCGACGTCGTCATCATCGCAAGTTTTTTGAATACCTTTCCGTACAGTTTGATCTCGATCCCCGAAATCAAGAAAGTTGATCAGCTCGTCGGCGGCAAAGTCGCGATAAGCCGTTTCGGCAGCGCCACCGATGTCAGCGTCCGCATGTCGTTGGCGAAAGTCGGTTTAAATCCAGATAAAGACGTGACCATCTTGCAAATCGGCACACAGACCACGCGCTTCGCGGCGTTACAATCGAAACAAGTTCAAGCGACGATCATCACGCCGCCGTTCACCTTGACTGCTCGCAAGCACGGCTACAACACACTGGTCGATATGGCCCAGTTGAACATTCCGTTTGAACTAACGGCACTCTTAACCCGCCGGAGCTTCATCAAAGCACAGCGAGAAATGGTCGCCGCGGTCGTCACCGCGCTGTCGGAAGCGGTCCATTTTTATAAACGCGAAAAAGAGCCGTCGATCAAAATCCTTAGCCGCTACCTTCAAACCAACGACCATGAAGCAGTGGAAGAAACCTATCAAGAGGTCGCTCTAAAGACATTGCCGGAAAAACCTTACGCCACGCTGCCCGGCATTCAGGTGATTATCGACGAGCTCGCGCAGAAAAATCCAAAGGCAAAAAGCGCCCGCCCGGAAGAGTTCATCGATATGAGCTTCGTGAAAAAGCTCGACGACGACGGTTTTTTTGCGCGGTTATATAAAAAGTAGTCCTTCATGTTCACTGTTCAGGATAATGAATAGTCTGTTCCGAACACCGTATCGCCGTCCCACAAAACTGTCCAATCCACATCGACATTTTTCCCAGAAAGAGGTTGGCGGGATCATCCAAACCGCTGACGATCGACTAACGTGGTCTCATTTTAACATCATTTTTCATTGGGGGACTCCAGCGGGTACTTACCAGGAAATTGCATATTTTCTGCCTCGCGCGCTTCATCACATAAAAAACAATCCTCGTGACGCGCTGGAATTCATGTCTGGCGTGCTCTGTTTTGTCGAAAGTAACATTCGCAGTTTGGAATCCGATTCACTTCATCGGAAAACCGCGGAAGCTATCCACGAAATTTTTGAAGTATGGACGAGTGAATTCGTAGTGATTCACTATGGTACTGACGCTTGCCGAGAACGAGGTTGGGAATTGGATCACCAAGATATCGTACAGAACAGTCAGAGCGTCATGCAGTTAATAGAAGACATCCAATCGTTCCCTGCTTTTCCTGAACTTGCCGACGAACTCATTCAGTCTATTGCCTCCCAGCACGATGATCACGTTCGGTCAGCATGGTTTCTCGAGTACGCTCGTGAGATGCAAGATTGGTCCGGCACGTTTATCAAGAGCTCAGCGACTCAAGCACGCTTTTTTAAAGATCGTGATCTTCTCCAAGATCATTATAACCGCATCAGTAGTAACATCGTTGCCGCCTCGAATTCACCAACTTACTGGGCTGATCTACGGATGGCTCTGCGCCTTCGTTAATATTAATCTCCTCAACATTACCGTTGAGACTATTCCGATGTACGGCGTTGCGTGTTCAAGACCGAACCTGCTATTTTCGTCACGAAAGAGTGACAGCATGCCGCTTAGAAATTATTCAATCCTCATCGCAATTCTTACTTTGCTGTGCAGTTCAATCAGCCTAGCCGCTAACGCGCCAGAACCGACCGCCTGCGGTATCGTCACGGGAGCTGATGCCCAAACATTCATCGGCGGTCCGCTCGATGTTAAGGAATCCGCAAGGGTTCCCACTGCCGAGGGCGCGAGCTCATATACATCAATTTGTAGTTACCTCGGCAGAGGCGAGAACTTTCAAGATATGTTGACTGCCTCCCGCTTGCTCGACATTACCCTCCATTTCCTAGATACGGCGGACGCGACAGCGCAAATATACGAGAACTCTTTCGAGCAGTACCGCCAGGGGGTTAATTCGGCGGATCTGCCGTTCACAAACGCAACCATCACCCCCATCAACGGCTTCGGCGAGAAAGCATTCCTACTCGAAGCGGTCACGGATACGAAAACCGGTTATAGATCTGCTTTAATTGTGTTCTACAAAGGTAGAGTCGCGGGTAGCGTCGCCGCATGGAACAAACCTCATTCATCAGTGGAAATGACGAAAACCGTGCTAAAGTACATCATCAGCAAGTTGCCTTAGATTCGATTCATAACGCTGCGGTGCGCTGCCGATGAAAAACCCAGTAGGTTTATGCTTGCTTCTGATCGCCGGATTTCTACCCACTCAACCGGCGGATCCCCAACCGGACTTCTTCAAAGGCAAGCAGATCAAAATCGTCGTCGGCTTTACTGCGGCCGGCATCATCGATTTGTGGCCGCGTCTCTACCCTCAATACATGGGGAAAGATATTCCCGGCAATCCTGCGTTGGTCGTGCAAAACGTCGCCGGCGGTAGCTCGATGATCGCCGCTAACACGCCTGAACCCACCGCTTGCGGAATCGTTTCCGCCGCCGACGCACAGAAGTTTGTCGGTGGCCCGCTTGACGTAAAGGAGTTTGCCAAAATCCCCACTGCCAATGGTCCAGGCACTTACGATTCGATATGCACTTACATCGCCAAAGGCGGCAACTTCGAGAATGCCGTAGCCGCATCCCGATTGCTCGACGTAACTTTGCACTTTTTGAACTCCGCAGACGAAATGAAATCGATCTACGAAGGCTCCATCGACCAATATCGCCAGATGGCGCAGGCACCCGACGCGCCGTTTAAAAACGCCACGATCACGCCCATCGACGGCTTCGGCGACAAGGCCTTCGTTCTCGAAGCCGTCACCGATCCGAAGACCGGCTACAAATCCGCTTTGATCGTCTTCTACAAAGGGAAAGTTGGCGGCAGCGCCGGCGCCTGGAAGAAACCGGATTCGTCGCTGGAGACGACGAAGGCAGTGCTGAGGCACATCTTGAGCAAATTGCCGTAGCATGCGGTGCTCTCACACGATCTTCATTACCAATGATTGGAAAGGTAATTGATCATGCTCACATCCATTAAAATCGCTAATCGAATCAATGCTCACCTTGGCATCCCGCCCAGCTCCGGCAAAAAACCCGTGGTGATTCATCTGCATGAGCGCTACGGCATCGTGCAGCATACGACGGACCTCGGCCAAAAATTCGTCGATGCCGGCTACCTCACGATCGTGCCGGACTTCTTTTCGCGCTTTACCGGCGATCGCGAAGCGCTGGCGCGCGGCGATGACCGTTGTGAGCTCGGCGACGACGAAGTTTTGCTCGATCTGGATGCGGTCGTGGCGCACTTGCGCACAATACCGCAAGCCGACATGAACAAGATCGCCATGTCCGGCGTATGTCAGACCGGCCGGCAACCCATCCTGGCCGCCGCTAAACGGGATTATCTCAAAGCGGCCGTGGTGCTTTACGGCGCGGTTTACGATGCCGATTGGAAGTCTCACCCGATCCGGCCCGAACCGATCGATAGGCTCATGCAAGAAATCCAGTGTCCGCTCACAGCGGTCTTTGGCGAGCTCGATAATCTAATCCATCGAGACAACATCGTGCGCATGTTCACCGTTCTGGCGCAGGCGAAAAAAAGTTTCGATATCCGGGTCTATTCCGATGCGCCCCATGGATTTTTGAATGACACGATGCCGGGCCGCTATCGTCCTGCTCAGACGGAACGCGCATGGCATCAGATTACATCGTTTTTGAAATCCGCTTTCGCCGGAGAATGGCGTAGAGACCGCGCCATCTGGCGTTTTGAAGCCGACAGCGCCGTGGATTACGATTTCGCAAAAATGAAGCGTTGGGAGTAGTGAGCGAAGCGCCGGGTGCTGCTTGACAGTTGCAATCACGGTGAATACATTCGCTCGCAACTAGCTTGGAGGAGCCACTCACGGCGAAACAAGAACAAGACGCCTTCGACCTGGTTTCCGTTGATCCGTCGAAGCCGCTGACCACCAATCGCCCGTGGCAACGATTGCGTGCCGGGATATCGAACTGGCTCGGCGTCATCGGCGTGGTTTTGTTCTTCGCTACCTGGGAGCTTTCGACCCGCTTCGAGATTCTCAGTCCTTTTTATTTCCCGCCGTTCAGCAAAATTATCGCCAAAGGTTACGAGCAATTCGCCAACGGCTCCATCTGGGAGCATATGTGGTTCAGCTTGACGAATTTCACCATCGGGTTTGTCGTCTCGGTTGTCCTGGGCGTGATATTGGGCGTCCCGATGGGCTGGTACAAAGGCGTCAACAAAACCTTCGATCCGCTCCTATCCGGCATCTACGCCACTCCTTTGATCGCGCTTTTGCCGCTGATCATCATGATGTTTGGCCTCGGAGCAATATCGAAGATCATCATGACCGTGTTGGCCGCAGTTTTTCCCATTTTGATAAATACCATGATCGGTATCGCCAATACCGACCATCGTTTGATCACCATGGCCCGCGCCTTTGGCGCAAAAGACCGTCACATTTTTCTAAAGGTTTCGCTTCCCGGCTCGCTTCCCTACATCGTCGCCGGCATGCGCGTAGCGCTCGGTCGAGCGTTGGTCTACATCGTCGTCGCCGAGCAGTATGGCGCGGCCATGGGACTTGGCTACTTGAGCTCGCTCGCCGTGCAACGCTTCCAGATGGCGGCGATGTTTGTGCCAATTGTCATCATCGCCGGGCTGGGCGCCGGTTTGAATGAATTGCTCAAAACATTTGAGCGGCGCCTGGAAAAGTGGAAGCCGCAGAAATAATTCGCGCAAATAGATTCAGGGAGGAAGGAATGAATTTCACAGCGAAAATGGTTTCGTTTTCTTTGCTATTCTTTGCGACGGCCGGACTTCTTTGCCCCTCGGCTATTGATGCGCAGACCCGCAAGATGACCGTTGGCCAGGCCGGCGTAAATCCCGGCGCCGGACTTTTCAGCATTGCCGTCAACCAGAGCTATTACAAAAAGCACGGGCTGGATGTGGAAATCATCAAGACCAATACCACCGCCGCCGTTCAGGCGATGCTCGCGAGCAAAATGCAGATGGCTACCGGTGCCGGCGCCGCCGCTTTCGTCACGGCGACCCTCGAGGGGGCGCCGCAACCGTTTGTCCTGGTCGGTTCCTGGGTCAACGTATTTCCTTACAAAATCATGGCGCATAAGGGCATCAAGAAAATCGAAGATCTCAAAGGCAAAACCGGCCATGTCGGCGCGCCCTTCGGCACTATCCCCGACACGGCGTTACGCTTCGCTCTCAACCGGCTGAAAATCGACCCGGAAAAAGACGTCAAACTCGTGCAGCACTCTAACGCGGATCCGGCGAGCATTCTCGCAGCGATGGAAAAAGGCGAGGTTCAATTCGGCATTCTCGCGCCGCCGTTTGATCTGATTGCCGAAAGAAGAGGCTACGAAATGCTGCTCGCCCTTCCCGGGCTGGGAATTCCCTGGCAACAAAATGGCGAAATAGTTCCGGTGTCCTACTTGAAGAGCAATCGCGACAACGTGGTACGCTTGATGAGGGCGACGGCGGAAGCGTCCAAGTTCTACTTCGAACAAAAGGAGAAGACTATCGATATCATGATGGAATACCTCGGCCGCCCCCGCGACGAAACCGAGTACGCGTACAATCAATACAAGAGATGGACTGACCGAGTCCCGCGCCCGCAGGTTGACACGATTCGCACGACGCTGGAGGCGATCAAGAAAAGCACGCCCAAAGCGGCCACGGCGAATCCCGCTTCGTTCATCGACACGAGCATTGTCGACCAGTTGGTGAAAGAAGGCTACTACAAGTAGCCCGAACTTCAGGATCGTTGAAGATCGACGATAGAGTATTGAGGATCGCGATCCTCGATCTTCCATCCTCGATATTCGACCTCTCTAGGTTTGACCCGACCGCAGTCGGGTGTTAGCATCCCGCGAAGGTTGACCTAAGGAGTAAAAATTTCGTGAAGCTGTATAACTTTGATCTCCTCGCCTATCCCCACGTGCCGAGAGAAGCGCCGCGCACGCCGGTGCCGAGTAGCTTTTTCGATCCAGCAAAGGGCGCGGCAAATTATGCGGAGCATTTGGAAGAAATGGCCTACTGCGAAGAGTTAGGCTTCGACGGCGTAGTTTTCAATGAGCATCATTACAGCGCCTACGGGACCATGCCCTCGCCTAACCTGATCGCGTCCGCACTGAGTCAGAAAACGAAAAAAATAAAGATTGGCGTTCTCGGCAATATTCTTCCACTGCGCAACCATCCGGTCCGCGTCGCTGAAGAGTACGCCATGATCGACTGCCTCAGCAATGGTCGACTTATCGCCGGCTTCGTTCGCGGGATCCCGCCGGAATATATCTGGTACGGTGTCAACCCGGAAGAATCACGCGGACGTTTTGAAGAAGCGTACGATCTGATCATGACCGCGTGGACCGAACCGGTCTGGAGCCATGAAGGTAAGTTCTTCCAGCTCCGAGACTGCGCGATCTGGCCAAGACCACTGCAGCAACCTCACCCGCCGATCTGGATCGCGGCGCGCAGCGCCGAGTCGGTCGAATGGTGCGTGAAGCGCCACCTTCCCTGCGCGCAGGTCTACCAAACGACCGGGCAAATCGAAGACACCTTCGGCTATTATCGGAGTAAAGCCAAAGAGGATGGCTGGGATGCGACGTCGAATAAGTTCATCCTCTGCCGGCATATCTACATTGACGAGACCGATCAGAAGGCACGCCAGTTCGTCGAACCGGCGATGGCTTATTTCTTCACAGTCTTTAACCGCGGTTTCAACGAAGCGATCAACAAGGAAGCGGTAGGGCAGCGGCTGTCGGCGGCCTTGACGACGGCGCGGTCCTTCGACTACTTCCGCGAAGGCAACCGCGAGCGACGTGATTTTTCCAAGCTCGACTATGATGGCCTGCGCGGCACCGGCTATCTGATCGCGGGAAATCCCGACAGCGTGGCGAATCAGATTCAAAGTCAAATGAAACAAGTCGGCGCCGAACATTTCATGGGTATGTTCCACATCGGCAATCTCGCCCATGACAAAGTGGTCAACTCGCTCAATTTCTTCAAAAAAGAGATTATGCCGAGACTGCAATAAGCACGACTCCACCCGTCTCCCCTTAATATAGCAGTCGTCGGAGGTCTGGCCGTCGGTGCCACGTGATCCGTAGCCATTGTTTCGAACCGCGAAGCGCGGTGGTATAAATTCTAATGACGCTATGGATCATCGCACGGCAAAGATGGATTCGTCGATTCCAAATCTCAGCCGAAGACAGTTGTTGCTCCTTTTCGGATCGGCGG
>WNFU01000567.1_pt1 | contig 50682 bp, 54 predicted proteins | sample 5400121 | NCBI WGS metagenome assembly WNFU01 (sample SAMN13153360, study PRJNA577476) | soil metagenome | isolation source: 100 cm soil or saprolite under grassland replicate 1 | place: USA:California | collected 2016-06-15 | reverse complement strand
GCGCTGCCTGCCGGGCGACCAGGGGCGAAACCCGTATGTGCTCGCAAGTTGCGTCTCGACCTGGTACCCGGTCGAGGCGATGATCGTCTGGCGGATCACGTTCTCGGCGCGCGGGCCCGTCGACGCAAGCGGCGCGCTGCCGTCGCGGACGACCGCGACGTCGATCGCGTATCCGGTGAGTGAGGCGCGCGGCTTCCTCATCTCAGGAGGCTCACGGTGACGGGCTTCCTGCTGGGCCTTGTCTTCGCCGGGGGCGTCGCCCTCTTCTGGGCGGGCGCCGTCTGCGGGGTAGAGCCCCGAGTCCGATTTGCGCGCTTGACGGGTCTCGTGCGTCAGAGCGAGTTGCCGCTCAGTCCGTCGCTCTTCCTAATCACCGTTTTCGCCTCGGCCGCGCTCGCGGCCCTGCTCGTCTGGTCGTTCGTCGACGTTCCGGTGCTTGCCCTTGGCGGGGCGATCGCAGGCGCCTATACGCCCGTGGCCTGGGCGGGGAGGCGGCGCGGGCGCCGTCAGGGCGAGCGCGAGCGGGCCTGGCCGGCGGCGCTCGCCCAGGTCGCGGACGCGCTCGAGGCCGGGCTCGCCTTCCCCGCCGCGGTGGTGCTCGTCGCCGAGAGCGGTCCGCCGCCGCTGCGGGGCGACCTCGCCCGCTTCCACGCGCGCCTGCGCGGCGGCGGGCTTGCCGCCGCGATCGACGGGCTCACCGACCCTGGGGAGCGCACCGCGGACACGGTCGCGTTGCTCCTTCGCGCTGGCCTGCTCGAGCTGCCGGCCGGTGGGCTCGCGCCCGTGCTACGCGAGCTGGCCAGTGTGCTTGTCGAGCGGCTGGAGGCGCGGGAGAAGGCGCGCTCACGCGCCTCGACGCTGCAGCTCGAGGCGGCGATCCTTGCGTTGAGCCCGATCGTCTTGCTCCTGCTCGTCGGCCTCGCCTCGCCCGCGTACCTTGAGGCGTATCGCACGCCGGGCGGAACGCTTGTGGGCGCGATCGGCGGGCTCCTGATCTTCGGCTGTTATTTGCTGATGCGGCAGCTCGGGCGCGTACCCGAACCGCGGCGGACGCGAGGCGGACGGTGAACGCCGCGCTCCTGCTTTCGAGCGTGTGCCTTGTTGCCGGTGGGCTCCTGCTCGCTTATGCCCACGCCTCGCGGCGTCCCGCACTTGCAATTCGTCTCGCCCGGGCGGAGGGCGCCAGGCCGGGGCGGCACAACAGTCGCGGGCTCGGGATCGCGTCGCCGTCGTGGCTGTCCGGCCTTCGCGCCTCCTTCGAGCGTGAGCTGCGCCGGGCGGGCGACCGGAAGACGGTCGGCCGCTTCCTCGCCCACAAGGTGCTCGTTGCGTTCGCCTTGCCGCTCGTTGCGCTCCTTCCGTACGCGGCGGCGACCGGACGACTTCCGTCGGCAGGGGTCCTGCTGCTCCTCGCGCTCGCGGGCTTCTTCGTTCCTGATCTCATCCTCAGGTCAGAGGTGAAGCGCCGGCGGGAGGCGATCTTCCTCGACCTGCCGGAGGCGATCTCGGTGCTCGCGCTTGCCCTCGGTGCCGGCCAGTCGCTGCGACAGGCGCTCGAGCTCGCGGCGCGCGATTGCGCAGGCCCGCTCGGCGAGGAGCTGACCCGCGCGCTTTCGCTTGCGCGCCGGGAGCGTTCGTTTGGCGAGCGGGAGGCACTCGTCCGCGTCGCCCGGGCGGCGGGAGAGCCGACGTTTGCCCGCTTCGCCGAGCTACTCGGCGCCAAGGAAAGCCCGTACCTCGACTTCCTGCGCCAGCAGGCGGCGCAGGCGCGCGCCGAGCAAAACCGCTACCTCGAACGTGCCGCCGACCGCGCCTACCTGGCGATGCACGCGCCGGTCGCCCCGTTGCTCGCCGTGCTCGTGCTGCTGCTGGCCTACGGCTTCCTTCGCTTCCTCGCCCAAACCGTATAGCGCATGAAAGGGGGGTGATCTGAATGCTCGACACACTCTGGTTCCGGCTTCTCGAAGCGGCGGTGCGGATCCGCCGCGAGGAGCGCGGCGACAGCCTCGTCAACTGGGTCGTGCTCGCTGTCGGCCTTGCCTCTGCGGCGGCGGCGGTCGTGGCGCTGCTCCGGCCGGCGATCCAGGAGGGAGGACAGAAGATCGTCAACCTCATCTCCGGCTCCGGCTAAGCACATGATTCGCATCCGGCGCAGGCTCGCCTGCGAGCGCGGCGACGTCCTCGTCGAGGGATTGTTCGCGCTCGCGCTCGTCCTCCTTGTGGTCGCTGTGGGGGCGCAGGCGCTCGCGTACGCGCACGCGCGCTCGGTCGCCGCGGCGGCGGCGCAGGACGGCGCCCGCGCGGCCGCAGCCGGCGGCACTGAAGCCGGCATCGCTCGGGCGAACGCGATCCTTGGCGCGGCAGGCGGCGCCGGCGAGGGTCTGCGCGCCAGCGCGAGCGAGGACGGCGACGAGGTGACCGTGAGTGTCGAGGGTCAAGCACCGCGGCTCTTCTCCCTGCCGCTCCTCGTCCCGGCCGTGCGGGCGAGCGCCAGCCTTCCGCTCGAGCGCTATCCGGCCGCCGAGGCGGCACCGTGAGAGGCCTCCCCTCCCGCGTTCGCTCGGAGAGCGGCCAGGCCCTCATCTCCGGCTTGATCCTGCTCGCGGGCGTGCTGATTCCGGTGCTCTTCCTCGTCCCGCTCTTTGCGCGGGTCGAGCAGGGCCGGCTCGCGGCCGAACAGGCAGCGCGCGAAGCCGTCCGCGCTGCCGTGCAGTCACCGTCGTCGACGGCCGCCGAGGCCGCCGCGGCGGCGGCGGTCGCGCGCGCCCGCACACAGACGGGAGAACCACTTCAGTTGACGCTCGAGGGTGCGTTCGCCCGCGCGAGCATTCTCCGCGCCCACGTCCGGACCGAGGTCGACCTCGCGCGCATCCCCCTCTTCGGAGCGATCGGCACCGTGGAGGTGAGCGGCGACGCCGCCGCACCCGTTGACCGGTACCGGAGCCTGCTCGGCTCGCCCGCACCATGAGCGGCAGCCGGCGACAGCGAGTACGGGACGAGCGCGGCGCCGTCCTCGTCGCGGGGCTCCTGCTCACGGTCGCCCTCCTCATCGTCGTCGGCGCCGCCGTCGACATCGGCCGCGCCTTCATCGAACGCCGCGAGCTCGTCTCGCTCGCCGACGGGGCGGCGCTCTCGGGAAGCCAGGCGCTCGACCTCGACGCACTCCACGCTGGCCGGCTCGCACTCGACCCGAGCCAGGCGCAGGCAATTGCCCTGCGAACGCTTGCGGGCGAGCCCGACCTGCGCGCAGAGGCGAACGCGGATCCGGCAGCGGTGTCCGTCGAGGTTGAGCGTGAGATCCCGACCGTGCTTCTTCGCCTAGTCGGACTCACACGCCTGACGGTGAGGGCACAGGCGACCGCGGAGGCGAGAGCACCATGAGACCCGCGGGATCGTTCGGAGCAGCGATTGGCGGCGGACTCCTTTTCTTTACGGCGGGCTTCCGCTTGGAGGCCGATGGCTCAGAGCTCGCGCGCCTCTCGATTCTCGGGGCAGCGCTCGGTGCCGTCGTCGCGAGCGACCTCGCCGAGCGGCGGATTCCCAGCGGGATCGTGCTTTTCGCGGCTGTTGGCTGCTCGGTGGTCCTCGCCGCCGAAGGGGTCCGGCCGGGAAACGTGCGCGGCGGCCTCGTCATCGTCGGGCTCATGCTCGGCCTCAGCCTCGCCTGTCCCGCCTCGTTTGGGATGGGCGACGTCAAGCTCGCGCTGCTTCTCGCTGTCGGCCTCGGCGGTGTCGCGGCCGAGGCAATCCTCCTCGGCCTTGTCCTAGCCGCGATGTTCGGAGGGTTGCTCCTCCTTCGATACGGGCGCTCGGCGATCGCGCGGTCGCTTCCTCTGGCGCCGTTCCTGAGCAGCGGTGCAGCCGTGGTGGTGCTGTTGTGAGGTTGACATCGTTCCGTCTCCGATCGCTCATGTCGGCAGCTGTGTCGCTGGCTGGCCTTGCCCTCCTCTGGAGATTCCGGCCCGAGTGGCCCGAGCTTCCGAACTCGCTGTCCTCGCCGGTCACGACCGCGATGGTCCAGCAACTTGTCTTTGTCGCTGCGTGGTTCCTGGGCGCCCTCGTCATCCTGCTGCTCCTCGCCCGCTCGCTCCGAGTCCTAATTGCGCGCAATCGTCGACAGCCGCCGCGGACGCTGCGACCCGGCGCGCCCGCGACTCCGCGCGACCGCTCGCTCGGGCAAGCCCGGCCCGCAGCCGGATCCTCTCAGCCGACTTTCTCGCCACCCTTCCCGCTCATCCCGCGTGCCCCCTCAGAGCCGAACAGCGAACTCCAGCATGCGTTGGTGCCTGCTCAGGAACCAACGCTGGCGGTAGCACCACCGGTTGTCGAAACGGATCAACCACAGGCCGCGCGCACGCGAGCGGCGCCCGGGCCGGAGCTGCCGCCACCGTCGATCGCTCTGCTCGGGCCGCTCAGCATCGCCGCCTCGAAGCCGCGCCTCCGCGGGCTACGCTCGCAGACCCAGCAGCTCCTCGCTTACCTTGCCCTGCACGTGGAAGGGGCGACGACCGACGAGCTCGTCGCCGCCCTCTGCCCCAACGTCGACGACGAAAAGGCAAGGAAGCGGCTCTGGCGGTCAGTCAGCGAAGCCCGCTCGCAGCTCGGCGACATCATCCTGCGTGCGAGCGACTGCTATCTCCTCGACCGCCGAGCGGTTGCAGTCGACGTCGACGTCTTCGACGACTTGCTCGCACAGGCGGACGCGACACGCGGTTTCGCACCCGAGCAGTTCCTCGAGCGGGCGCTGGCGCTCGTCCGCGGCCAGCCGCTCGCGGGCACGGACTACCCGTGGGCGGCCGGCGAGATACGCCACCTCCGCGCACAGATCGTCGGCCTCCTCGCAGAACTCGGCTATCACCGCCTCGATGACGGCAACGCAACCGGCGCGCTCGCGGCAGCCGAGCAGGCGATTGCGCTTGATACCTACAACGAAGCCGTCCACCGGCTCGCGATGCACGCCGAGTCGGTCCTCGGCCTCCGGCAAGCGATCGTCGAGCGCTACGAGCGGCTCTGCCACGAGTTCGACACGCGCTTCGGACTCGAACCCGAGCGCGAGACACGGCTCCTCTACAGGCGCCTTCTCAGCCAGGATGCCAAAACAGCGATGACGCACCGGTCGGCGCGCGACGGCCAGACGGCCGAGCGCGAAGCTGCGGGCGCGGAAAGCGCCTCTCTCTGACGAGCGGCGATCAGCAATCGTGAAGTCTGGGGCGTCTGCACTTGCCCGTAGGGTCGCGTAACCAGCGGATCAACTGGATTTCCGTTGAACTGCTGATATAGTCGCGAGGTCATGACGCCCGGGTCGGTGGCCGCGCGAGTCCCGGTTGCTCGGCACGAAGCACGTGCCGTTCTCATCGGAGCGGCCTCGCTCGTGTTCCTGATCATCGTGATCGTCGGCGGCATCGTCAGCTGGCCGACGCGCTCCGCCACGTTCGCGCCGTCATCGGCAGCGATCGCCGACATTCCGGCGGACCATCTCGTTCTGTATCAACAGGCGGCGGCCCGCTTCGGCGTCGACTGGGCCGTCCTGGCTGCGATCGGCAAGCTCGAGTGCGACCATGGGCGACTCCAGGCGCCCGGGTGCAACCCAGCCGGCACCGTCAACAGCGCGGGCGCGACTGGGTCAATGCAGTTCATCGGGTCGACCTGGCGCGCCGGCACACCCCCGATGACGGTTCCTGAAATCGGGCCGCCCACGAACAGGACCGGGGAGGGGTACGCAACAGACGGAGACGGTGACGGCCTCGCCGACGTCTGGAACCCCGCCGACGCGATCGCGGGGGCCGCCCGACTTCTCCGCGCGAACGGAGCACCGGCCGATTACCGCCGCGCGGTCTCCGCGTACAACCCCGCCGGCTGGTACGTCGATGCCGTCCTCGCGAAGGCGAACGAGTACCGCGGCGCCTTCGCACCCGGCGCCTCAGGCAGTGCCCGCGTCGTTCTCGCCTGGGCCCTCGCGCACGTCGGCCGCTTCACGTACAACCTCGGGCCGCCGACCGACCGCGGCGGCTCGGTACAGGACATGCAGAGCCGCGAGCCGACGGGCTCGACCTGCGACTGCTCGATGTTCGCACGCTGGGCGATGGCCCAGGCGGGCCTGGACATCGGACTCACGACCTCCACCCAGTGGAGGGCGAACGGGCTCCTCCCCGCGGGAAACAGCGCGCAGGAAACTACCGTCGTCTCCCGCGGCCTCAGCGCAGAGCCACCCCGCGGCGGCTACCAACCTGCGGACCTCATCTTCTTCGGCATCGACGACGGCCCAGGTGGCCACGTCGCCTTCTGGCTCGGTAACGGCCAACTCGTCCACTGTTCGTCGAGCGGCGGCGGGTCGAACATCCGTCCGCTGGCCGACTACGTCGCGCCGACGGGATGGGTCAGGTGGAAGGCACTGTCCGGGTAGTGGCCTAAGCGCCCTCGCTCAACGCTCGATCACGCGCTCGCGAACGAGTTCGAGCTCGACGAGCCGACGCAGCTGCATCAGTTGCGGGAGCCGCTGTTCGTCGCCGAGCGCGGAGACCATCCGTGCGAGGTCGCCGATCGACGCGACCGAGGGTCGGACGCCGCGCCCGAGAGGCTCGCGGGTGGCGGCGCGGCGCAGATCGTCGTAGCCGCGCGTGCCCAGCGGCTCGGGGACGATCTTCAGCTCGCCGTGCTCGGTCGCCAGCTCGAGCACGGGCTGGGCGGCGATCGTCTTCTCGTCGATCGTCGGCTCGCGCCCGTCGGGCCGTCTAGCACCGAGGTCGCGGACGGCCGCGTCAAGCCGGCGCAAATTCTCCGGGCGGGTGGAGGGGACGATGTCGAGGGCGCGCGTGATCTCCTCGGTCCCCTGGAGCACGCGCGCGAAGCCGCCGATCACGATGAAGCTGACCCGCCGCCGGTCGAGCGCCTGCAGCAGAGCGTAGGGGTCGAAGCTGGCCGAGGGCTCAACCACGCTCGCTCTCCTTGTCGAGCTTCGCGAGCAAGCGGCGGGCACGCCGCTCGGGCGAGAGCATCCGGTTCTTGCCCAGGCGGTCGTCGAGCGCTGCCTCGCGCGGGACGAGCATCAGCGGCAGCTCGAAGCCGCAGGCCTCGATCACGTCAAGCATGTTGTCGAACCCAGGCGAGATCGCGCCCTGCTCCCAGCGCGCGATCAGCGAGCGCTGCGTCCCCGTCAGCCGCGCCAGCTCCGCCTGCGTCAACCCGGCCCGCAGACGCGCCTCCCGGATCAGATCCGCACCGCGCATCCGGGCCAGTCTACGACCCAGGGTCATGACTCAGAAGAGGCACACAAAGCAGGTTTGACATCCGGATAGCAACCCATATAAGATACACATACCATGTACGGGTCGCACGGGACATACTCGCGATGTGGCCAGCTCCCAGCCCGACCACTCCGGCTAGTCGACGCGCGACCTGTTGGACCCGTTGTGCTCGCGCCGTTCTGGACCAGACTCCCGCCCGAGATCCTCGACCGGCTCCGGGTCGCCGCGCCCCAGCTCGGCCTGCACCAAGCCGAGATCACCGCCGCCCTCGAAAGCTTCCTCACCGGGGAGGCCTTCTAACGATCGAGAACAGCCAGCAACCGGTGCGCGCAAGCGACTTCTACACCGAAACGGTGCTGCCCCGCCTCGCCGGGCGCCTCGACACCGCCTTCCCCGAGTTCGGCTGGCGCCGGGACGCCCGCGGCTGGGTCGCGACAAACGAGCAACACACGCACGCCCGGCTCGGCGTGCGCGCCGAGCGCGTCGTCGCGCACGGACCGGCGCCGCGGGGTTTCCTTGTCCACGGCGGCGAGCCGATGCTCTGGACCGCCTACGTTAACGGCGGCAGCGTCCCGCGAGGCCCCGACTTCGTGCGCGCCGTCAAGGAGCTGGCCGAGCGCGCCGACGTCGACCCCTCGCCACTCGACCGTCCCCACCCCCATGACCGGCGCGCGGACCTGCTACGCGACTTCTTCGACCTCTGCCGTCGCGAGCTCGCCGGCAAGGGCGGCGCCGAAGCGCGCGCGTACCTCGAGCGCCGCGGGTTTCCTAACGAAGCGATCGCAGACTCGGATCTTGGCGTAGTACCCGCTCCGGGAAAAACCCGCAGACTGCTCGAGCGGGCGGGCTACCCGCCGGCAGAGATCGCCAACGCCGGCGTTATCGCCGACTCACGCTGGCCGGGCAGGCTCTGCGGCGCCTGGCGAGACGCCTACGGACGGATCGGCACCCTCTGGGCGCGATCACTCGACACTGCGGCGGCGGCCGACCGTTACCTCTACCTCCGCGGCGCCAGCCGCACCAATCTGCCGCCCTACGGTCTCTCCGACCTGCTCGCCCGAACGCCCAATGCGCGGCGCGAGATCGTGCTTGTCGAAGGCTTCTTCGACGTTCACCAACTCCGCGCGCAAGGGATCGACAACGTCGCCGGGCTCGGCGGCACCTCCCTAAGGCCACAGACGTTCGAACGGCTTCACCGCCACGGCATCGACGTCGTCGCGCTCTGCCTCGACAACGACGATGCCGGTCGCGCAGCGACGGCGCGGGCCGTCGAGAATGCCGCACGCGCCCGCTGCAGTCCAGAGGTCCACGTCGTCGACCCGGAGCAGCTAGGGTCGGCCAAGGATCCGGACGAGCTCGTTCGCAAGCGCGGGCCGGCTGCTTGGCGCGAGTTGATCGCAGCACGGACATGCGGCATCACCTGGCGTGCCCACGAGTTCGCGTCCGTTACTCGCGATTCTCCGACGCCGGAACGTCGCGCCGCACTCGCGCGAACCGGACACTGGCTGGGCACGCTTCCGCCGCGGCTCGCACTCGAACAGGAGGACGCGTTACGGGCCATTGCCGAGCGCTGCGGTTACTCGACCGCAGCGGTAGAGCGCGCGTTCCGAGCGCGCTTCTGGAATCCACCTCAGCGTGAACGACAATCGGCTCGATCGGGAACCGACGAGCGTGTACTCGGTCTCGAACGGTGAACTACGGTCACCCGACGGCGCGACCTGCTGACCTAATCGGGATCCCATCCGAGGCGGTGGTGCGGCGCGCTCCTGGGTGGCTTCTCTGCGCGGACGCCTCACCGGTTCATTGTGATCGCCGCCGGAGGATCCAGCGCAACGACGGCCGCCGGCTGCTCGTCGCCCGCTGGCCGCCCTGCCAGTCCTTCAAATGTTTTGCGTGTTGCAACGCGCGGAGCGGGAGGCCATCGTGAGCATGCACAGTGTCATCGTGGGGCTAGACGCTGAAACGCTCGAACAGCTTCGCGCCGTCGCGCGTGCCGAGCGGGCGACTCTTGCCGATGTCATCCGGCAGGCGCTCCGCACTCAGCTCAAGGTCGCCGTTCGGAAGAGACCCTGACGCGACAGAGGTGTCATGCTCAGCTTGATGGAGCCGGCTCTCGCAAACGTCAAGCCTAAGAAGCTGCGCAGCTCGTCGCCACGGACCATGGCTCGCGGCTCGGCGCTCGCAGAAAGGTATGCGTCAGGCATGAGCGTCCGCACGATTCGTGCGGACGCCACGAAGCCGCGGATTGGGGTGAGCGCGGCTTCATGTGGAAGCGAATCCGCGTGAGCCTCCGGCAGGATAAACAGCGATGACGCCGTGCGTGATCTATGCGGCCAAGAGCACGACTGACGAGCACGGCTCGATTCAGTCGCAGCTTGAGCGATGCCGAGAACACGCTGCGCGGCAGGGATGGTGGGTGGCCGGTGAGTACCACGATGAGGCCGCGTCTGGGTACAAGCGGAGCCGGGGCCCCGGCCTGCGGAATGCGAAGGCTCATGCCTCCACGCTCGCTGCTGAGGGAGAGGCCGTCCTGCTCGTGTTCGCGACCGACCGTCTCGCCCGAGGTGATGGCCGAACCGCCGCCCATCTCGTCGAGTACGTCCTTGAGGGAATGAAGGCGGGCTACCGCATCGAGGCGGTCAGCGAAGACCTCGGCGGGGAAATGGCGCTCGTGCTTGCCAGCCTCTACGGGCAGCGCGCTCACGCCGACTCGCGGGCGAAGTCAGCGCACACGCGCGCAGGCAAGCGTCGGGCGGCTGAGCGCGGCCGACGCAACGGCGGCCCACGCCCCTTCGGCTACCGGCACGAACCACGCGTGGTCGACGGCGTCGCGACGAGCACGCTTGAAGTCGTCCCCGACGAAGCGGCGGCAGTCCGCCGCATGTTCGAGGACTACGCGCACGGCAAATCGCAGGCAACGATCGCACGAGAGTTGAACGTTGCCGGTATCCGCACGGTGCGCGGCGCAGCTTGGACGCAGTCGCGCATAGGACAGATGCTGCGGAATCCGCTCTATCGCGGGATGGTTCGATACGGCGCCGACTTCTTCCCCGGCCGCCATGAGGCGATCATCTCCGATGAGCTGTGGGGCGAGCTCGAGACATTGCGCGCAGCCGCCGTGCGGCACGGAAGGCAGGCTGGGGGCCGACCTGTGAAGGGGAATCACCTTCTGACGGGCGGTCTGCTTCGGTGCTCGTGCGGAGCAGCCATGCGTGCCCGCACGCAGCGGAAGAACTACGGAACCTGGCAGGCGTACCTCTGCAACGGTCGGCTCTCCGGTTCGACGAACTGCACGATGCCCGCCCTTCCACGCGACGAGATCGACCGGGCCGTCTGGCATTACTTCGAGAGCGTCGGACTCGACTACGACGCGATGGTGCGAGAGGACGAGGAGCGACGCTCGCTCCACCTCGCCGAGATAGCCGTGCAAGTCGAGGTCGCGAATGCTGAGCTGCGCCGCGCTGAGGAACGGCTCGAGCGCGTTCGCCGTGATTACCTCGACGGGAAGCTAACCGCCGCGCATTGGGAGGACTTCTTCACCGAGCTCCAGCCCGAGCGAGAGGCCGCTGCGGCCGCGCTCGAACAACTGCACGCCCAAGCCGAGGCCACGCGGAACGAAACGACGCTCCGGGACGCGGAAGCCGAGACGGTCGCCGCCCTCCAGGCCATTCGTGAGGCGCTCGCCGGCCTCGTGACCGGTGCAGCCGACCTGGACGCTGCGCGGCGGGCGCTGCGACGAGTCTTCGAGTCGTTCACGCTGCACCGGTATGCAGACGCCGCCGCAGGTGTCTTCGACGCCGACCTCGCCCTCGGCGATTGGTACATCGTGCCAACCGTTCGCGCTGACGCGATTCTCTCGCCGCTCGTGATTGGGTGTGACGATCATCACGAACCTACGATCGAGCAGGCGCAAGAGCTGCGCCGCGTCCCCATTTCAAGCGGAAAAAAACCCAGCTCGTCGCCACGATGAACATGTGTCCCTGCGGCGCACGTGGCGACCCGGCGGTTACGTGCACGTGCTCGCCGCAGCGTCTCGCTGCGTTCCGCGACAAGCTGTCGCGCGCGCTTCTCGACCGCTTCGACCTCGTCGTCAGCGCTCCGCGCCCTCGCGCCTCCGAGCTTGCCGCCGCAGCGTCGGAGTCCTCCGAGCCGGTGCGCGGGCGCGTCCTCGCGGCCCGCGAACGGCTCTCGTGTGGCGCACCGCGGCCCACGGCCGAAGCGGAAGAGCTGCTGACGAGAGCCGTCGAGCGCCTGCCGCTCTCGGCCCGAGGGCGGGCGCGCGTCGCGCGCGTTGCGCGGACGATCGCCGCGCTGAGCGGTGCGGACGCGGTCGAGGCCGAGCACCTCGCCGAGGCGCTCTCCTATCGCTCGCCCAAGGAGCTCGACCTGCGGTGAGAGTGTTTTCGCGTGCCCGCCTGCCGCCGCTCCTGCGCGCGATCCACGATCCGCCCGCGCGGCTCTACGTCCGGGGTGGCGGAGGCAACGAGCTGCTCGCCCGCCCGGCCGTCGCGATCGTCGGCGCGCGGGCATGTTCGCCCTACGGTGCGCTAGTCGCGCGCATGCTCGGGCGCGAGCTTGCGGCGGCCGGCCTCGTCGTCGTCAGTGGACTCGCACGCGGGATCGACGGCGAGGTGCACCGCGGAGCGCTCGCGGCGGATGGAGCCACCGTCGCTGTCCTCGGCTGCGGCATCGACCGCGACTACCCCGCTGCGCACGCCCGCCTCGCCGACGAGATCCGTGCGCACGGGCTCGTGGTCTCCGAGTATCCGCCGGGCACCGAGCCTGCGCCGTGGCGCTTCCCCGCTCGGAACCGCATCATCGCGGGTCTGTGCGCCGCGACCGTCGTCGTCGAAGCACGCGCGCGAAGCGGAGCGCTGATCACCGCGGACTTCGCGCTGGAGGAGGGACGTGACGTGCTGGCCGTGCCGGGTGAGATCACCTCTGCCCTGTCCGCCGGGACGAATGCGCTGCTTCGACTCGGCGCGACGCCGGCAACGTCCGCGCAGGACGTGCTCGAGCTGTTCGGGCTCACGATGCCGGAGCGCGCGCCACCCCGCATCGATGGACCGGCGGGACGTGTGCTCGGAGCGTTGCCCGGATCGGCAGACGACGTCGCCCGCGCGACGGGGCTCTCCGCAGCGGCGGTGGCAGCGGCTCTCGCCGAGCTCGAGCTTGCAGGACTCGCAGCCGAGGGGGCGGGAACGTGGCGCTCCACGAGCACGGCAAGCGCATCACCCGCGAACGCGTAGGATCGCGCCGAATGGCAACACCCTGGTGGCTTGCGGAAGAGGCGCTGCCCCTGCCGCAGGTGCGAGTCGACAGGGCCGACGTCGAGATCGTCGGCGCAGGCGTGACCGGCTGCTCGTGTGCGCTGACGCTGGCGCGTGCCGGGCTGCACGTCCGCGTCCACGACGCGCGCGAGGTAGCGGGCGGCGCGAGCGGGCGCAACGGCGGCTTCGCCCTCCGTGGCGGAGCGGCGGCGTACGACAAGGCGCGTGTGTGGATGGGCGCCGAGCGCGCGCGAGAGTACTGGCAGCTGACCGAGGAAGCCCTCGAGCGCTTGGCCGGGTGCGCCGGCGACGCGTTGCGGCGGACCGGCAGCCTCCGCATCGCCGCCGACGACGACGAGCGCGACGAGCTTCGGGGCGAGTACGACGCGCTCCGAGAAGACGGTTTCGAGGCGGAGTGGCGCGACGGGTTCGCCCCTCCGCTCGCAGGACGCTTCACGGCCGGGATCTTTCACCCGGGCGACGCGACGCTGCAGCCGGCTCTCGCCGTGGGCCGGATCGCGGTGGAAGCAGCGGAGGCAGGCGTCGAGTTTCGCGAGCGGCAGCGCGTTGCGTCGCTCGACGGGCTCGAGGCGGAGCGCGTAGTCGTCGCGACCGACGGTTATCCGAGCGGGCTCCTGGGTCCCCTCGAAGGGTTGATCATCCCGACGCGCGGACAGATGCTCGCCACGGCGCCGATCGAGCAGCGGCTCTTCGAGTGTCCGCATTACGGCCGGCACGGCTTCGACTACTGGCAGCAGCTCGAGAACGGACGGATCCTCGCCGGTGGGTTCCGCGACTATGCGCTCGACACGGAGTTCACGGCCGACGAGCAGACGACGCCGACGATTCAGGGCGCACTGGAAGAGTTCGTCACGGGACTGGTCGGCGAGCCCGTCGAGATCACGCACCGCTGGGCGGGGATCTTCGGGCTCGTGCTCGACTTTCTCCCCGTCGTCGGCCAAGTCCCGGGCAGCGAACGCGTCTGGGTCGCAGGCGGCTACTCGGGGCACGGCAACGTGCTCGGCTTCCTCTGCGGCGACCTGGTCGCGCGGGCCCTCACGGGCAGCCGGCATCGACTGTTGGATGCGTTCGCGCCGAGGAGGCTGCTCGGCTCGTGACCGTGGAGCGTCGCACCGTCGACTCGTTGTTCGAGCCGCCGGGCTACGCGCACGTTGCCATTGCATCCGGCCGCGCCGTGTTCACCGCGGGAGCCGTGCCGTTGAACGACGCGGGACAGCTGGTGGGCGAGGGCGTCCGGGAGCAGACCCGGCAGGTGATCGAGAACTTGCTCGCACAGCTGGCAGCCGGAGGCGCGCAGCCCGACGACGTCGTCAAGACCACGGTCTACGTCGTCGCGGACGAGCGCGCGACGTTGACAGAGGCGTGGGACGTTGTGCGCACGTCTGCGCTCGCCGGAGCTCCGTCGACCTTGCTCGGCGTCGCCGCGCTCGGGTACGACGGCCAGTTGGTCGAGATCGAAGCGGTCGCGGTCGTCGACTAGAGAACGACGCGCGGCGCGTCGATCTCGTCCAGACGCTCGAGCGCGGCCAGCGCGATCGCGAGGTCCTGAATCGCGAGCCCCGTGGAGTCGAAGACGGTGATCTCGTCCTCCGCGCGCCTCCCTTGGGCCGAGCCGGCGAGCACGTCGCCGAGCGGCGTGACGTCACCGCGTCCGAGAACGTCGGCTTCGACTGCATGCGAGAGATCTCCGTTGTGCGAAGCCTGCTCCCAGTCGTCGCAGAACATGCGCACGCGCGCCATCTCTGCGACCGCGATCTCCGCCTTCCCCGGCCCGTCTGCCCCCATAAGTGACACGTGCTGACCGGGACGCAGCGATCCCTCGGCGAAGACGATTTCCTTGCCGGGCGTGACCGTGACCACCACGTCGGCTCCCAGGGCTTCGCCGCGCGAAGCGGCGCCGGCACCGAGCTCCTCGGCGACGACGCGCGCACGCGACTCGTCGACGTCGTGCAGGAGCACCGACCACCCGCGCGCGACGAACGTGCGCGCGGCGGCGCGACCGTTCACGCCGGCGCCGACGACCGCAGCGGTTCCGTCGCGACCGAGCGTCTCGGCGGCGAGCACTGCGGCAGCCCCGGTGCGGAGCGCGGTCACGGCGGCCGCGTCGAGCGCGGCCTCGAGCATCCCGTTGGTCGCGTCGGAGACGAGCACCAGCCCCGTGACCGTTGGCAGGCCGTGCGCCGGGTTGCCGGGGAACGACGTCACCCATTTCAGCAACGCGTGTCCCGCGCCGAGCGCCGGCATGGCGCGGAAATCCCCGGCGGGATACGCGGGCACGTACACCTTCGGAGGCATCGTCCACTCGCCGCGCGCGTAGGCGACGAATGCCTTGCGCACTGCCTCGACTGCGCGCTCCGGGGAGACGGCGCGTTCGACATCCGCGCCGCTGAGGACGGGAATCTCCACCGCGGGGAAGCGTAGTCTCCGCCGCTGTGAGCGGGATCGAGATCCGCGACCTCAGGGTCGTGCGGGGCGGCCAGGTCGTCCTGCCTGGATTGAGCGTGACCGTCGAGCCGGCCCGAGTGACCGGATTGCTCGGCCCGAGCGGCAGTGGAAAGACGACGCTGATGCGCGCGATCGTCGGAGTGCAGATCGTCGCCGGCGGAGAGGTGCTGGTGCTCGGCGAGCCCGCAGGATCGCCGTCGCTCCGCCGCCGTGTCGCCTACATCACACAGGCGCCGTCGGTCTACGCGGATCTCACGGTGCGCGAGAATCTGCACTACTTCACGCGCATTCTCGGTCTCGCACGCGACCGTGTCGATGCTGCGGTCGACACGGTCGCGCTCGAAAAGGAGGCCGACGCCGTCGTGAACCGCCTCTCCGGCGGAGAGCGTGCCCGCGCGTCGCTGGCCACCGCGCTGCTCGGTGAACCGGAGGTACTCGTGCTCGACGAGCCGACCGTCGGACTGGATCCGCTGCTTCGGCGGGACCTGTGGAACACGTTCCACGGGCTCGCCGGACAGGGGGCAACGCTGCTCGTCTCGAGTCATGTGATGGAAGAGGCCGAGCGCTGCGACGAGCTGATCCTCCTCCGCGAAGGCGGCATCCTCGCAACCGGCACGCCTGCTGCACTGAAGGAGCGCACCGGCGCACATGAACTCGACGACGCGTTCCTCCGGTTGATCGAGGCCGGCGCGTGACGGCTGCCGCGGTCGCGACGGCCGTTCGAGTGCTCACTCAGCTCCGCCGCGACCCGCGGACGGTTGCGCTGATCGTCCTCGTGCCTTGCCTGCTGGTGACGTTGCTTCGGTACCTCTTCGATCGGCAGCCCGCAGTCTTCGACCGCGTCGGCGGAACGATGCTCGGAATCTTCCCCTTCCTCACGATGTTCGTCGTCACCTCCGTGACGATGCTCCGCGAGCGTGTGACCGGAACGCTCGAGCGGCTGATGACGATGCCGCTGCGGAAGCTCGACATCTTGGTCGGGTACGCGGTCGCGTTCGGCGTCATGGCCGTCCTGCAGTCGACGGCCGTCTCGCTACTGGCGTTTTCCGCGCTCGACCTGCACGTGCAGGGCTCTCGCGGAGCCGTGATCGCGCTCGCCGTCGGGAACGCAACGCTAGGGATGGCGCTCGGCCTGTTCGCGAGCGCGTTCGCGCGCACCGAGTTCCAGGCCGTGCAGTTCATGCCCGCGATCGTGCTCCCGCAGGTGCTCCTGTCCGGGCTGTTCGTCCCGCGCGACCAGATGGCGCACTGGCTCCGGGTGATCTCGGATGTCTTTCCGCTGACGTATGCCTACGACGCGCTGTCCCGCGTGACCGAGGGACGCGGCCTCGGGGGCCGGTTCGCGCTCGACCTCTGCGTCACCATCGGCGCGACGCTGCTCGCCTTGCTGCTCGGCGCCGCGACCTTACGGCGGCGGACGGCCTAGACCGTCTTGACGGCCTGAATCAGCTTGCCGAGCGAGTCTTTGGCGTCGCCGAAGAGCATCGCCGTCTTCGGCTCGGCGTACAGCTCGTTGTCGATGCCCGCGAACCCGGGATTCATCGAGCGTTTGAGGACGACGATCTGATGCGCCCGGTCGACGTCGAGAATCGGCATGCCGTAGATCGGGCTGCCGGGCGTGTTGCGCGCGGCCGGGTTCGTCACGTCGTTCGCGCCGATCACCAGCGCGACGTCCGTCTGCGGGAAATCCGGGTTGATCTCGTCCATCTCCTTCAGCTGGTCGTAGGGGACGTTCGCCTCGGCGAGCAGCACGTTCATGTGGCCCGGCATACGCCCGGCCACCGGGTGGATCGCGTACTTGACGTCGACACCCTTGCCCTCGAGCAGGTCCGCGAGTTGGCGCACCTCGTGCTGGGCCTGCGCCACAGCGAGGCCGTAGCCTGGGACGACCACGACGCGCTTGGCATAGGCCAGCATCACGGCGACGTCTTCGGCCGTGGTCGACCGCACCGAGGCGCCGTCGGCCGCCGCGCCCGGCGCTCCCGCCGGACCCGCGACCACTTTGCCGAACGCGCCGAAGAGGACGTTGGTGATCGAGCGGTTCATCGCGCGTCCCATCAGCATGGTGAGCAGCGTGCCGCTCGCACCGACGAGCATCCCGCTGACGATCAAGACGTTCGAGTGCAGCACGAAGCCGGTTGCCGCTGCGGCGAGGCCGGTGAATGCGTTCAGCAGCGAGATCACGACCGGCATGTCGGCACCGCCGATCGGCAGCACGAACAGGATCCCGAAGAGCGCTGCCGCGAGAACCATCGCCGCGAGGAGCCAGAACGACACGCCGACCATGGCCGAGGCGCCGAGCGCAACGGCGCCGGCGAAGAGAAATGCGTTCACGAACTGCTGACCGGGATACGTGATCGGCCGACCGCTGAGCAGCTCCTGCAGCTTCGCGAACGCGACCAGCGAGCCGGCGAACGAGATCGAGCCGATCAGCGCGGAGAGCACCGTCGAGATCGCGCGCTCAGCGCCGACGTCGCCGACGTTGGCCCAGACGCCGTGGAACTCGACCACGGAGATGAGCGCTGCCGCGCCGCCGCCGACGCCGTTGAACAGCGCCACCATCTGCGGCATGGCCGTCATCTTCACCGTGCGTGCGCCGACGAGTCCGATCACTGCGCCGATTGCGACCCCGAGCGCCATGAACCACCAACCGGTGACGACCTCGTTTTTGAACAGCGTCACGACGACCGCGACCAGCATCCCGAGCGCGCCGATCTGGTTGCCGAGGCGCGCATGCCGCGGCGAGGAGAGAAAGTGCAGCGCGAGGATGAATGCCGCGATCGGGATCAGGTACAGCAGATTCGACGTGTTCTGGCTCACCGTCAGTCGCGGCGGCGCTTGAACATCTCGAGCATCCGGTCGGTGACGACGAAGCCGCCGACGACGTTCGCGGTGGCGAGAATGACTGCCACGAACGCGACGATCCGCATGAACCATCCTGGATGATGCGCGCCCATCACGATCAGCGCGCCGACGATCACGATGCCGTGGATCGCATTCGTCCCGGACATCAGCGGCGTGTGCAGCAGTGTCGGCACCTTCGAGATCACCTCGAAGCCGAGGAAGATCGCGAGCATCAGGATCGTGAGCTCCGTGACCAACTGGGCACTCATGCAGCGACCTTCTCGCGCGTGACACAGGCGCCCGAGATCAAATCGTCCTCCCAGTCGAGATTCAGCTGGCCGTCGGCGACGAGGAGTTGCAACAGCGCAGTGACGTTGCGCGAATAGAGCTGCGATGCGTGGTACGGCATCGTCGACGGGAGGTTCGTCAAGCCGACGATCGTCACGCCCTGAACGGTGATCTCCCGGCCGGGGTCGGTCAGCTCGCAGTTGCCGCCCGCCTCGGCGGCCAGATCGACCACGACCGAGCCGGGTCGCATCGCCTGGACGCTCGAGGCCGGGATCAGGCGTGGTGCGGGCCGGCCCGGGATCAGCGCGGTCGTGATCACCACATCGAAATCCGCGATCCGCTCCGCGAGCTCTGCCTGCTGCTGCGCCTGCTGCTCGGGTGTCAACTCCCGCGCATAGCCGCCTTCGGTCTCTTCGCCGCGCACCGAAAGCTCGAGAAACGATGCGCCGAGCGACTCGACCTGTTCCTTGACGACGGGCCGAACGTCGAAGCCCGACACGACCGCACCCAGCCGTCGTGCGGTCGCAATCGCCTGCAGCCCGGCCACGCCCGCGCCGAGGACGAGCACCTTGGCGGGCGTCACTGTTCCCGCTGCAGTCATCAGCATCGGAAAGAAGCGGGGCAGGCGCTCGGCGGCGAGCAGCACCGCCTTGTAGCCCGAGACGGTGGCCTGCGAGGAAAGGGCGTCCATCGCCTGCGCGCGAGTGATTCGCGGGATCGACTCCATTGCGAACCCGGTCACGCCGCGCGAACGAAGTCGCTCGACGCCTTCCGGGTCCGTGAGCGGCTCCAGGAATCCAATCAACACAGTGCCGTCGCGCAGGCGCGCGATCTCGTCCACGGAAGGCTTCGCGACCTTGACCACCACATCCGCAGCGAACGCATCGGAGACGAGCTCTGCGCCGGCATCGGCATACGCCTGGTCGGGGAACGACGCCGCTTCGCCCGCGTCCGTCTCGACGGCAATATCGAGCCCTGATGCCTTCAGCTTCGGCACGGATTCGGGCACGAGCGCAACACGACGCTCGTCCGACTCGATCTCGCGCGGCACTCCGACCCTCAACCCGCACTACTCTAGGCGCCCGTGACGCACTTCGTCGAGCAGTATGGGCTGATCATCGTCTTCGTCGTTGTCGCGCTCGAGTCGGCGGGCGCGCCGTTGCCCGGCGAGACCGCACTCGTCGCAGCATCGATTCTCGCCTCACAGGGTTCCTACTCCATCGTCTCGGTGATCGCGGTCGGAGCAGCCGCCGCGATCATCGGCGACAACGGCGGCTACTGGGCGGGACGCTTGCTCGGGCGGCGCTTCCTGCAGCGCTACGCGATCGTCCGCCGCTTCAGCGCCAAGGTGTTACCCCGTGCAGAGCGGTTCTTCGAACGGCACGGCGGCAAAGCGATCTTCCTCGCGCGCTGGACGAGCGGTCTGCGCGTCGCCGGCGCCTGGATCGCCGGGTTCGCTCACATGGAATGGTGGCGCTTCTTCTTCTGGAATGCGACCGGCGGGATCTTCTGGGCTGCGACGGTGTCGCTCGTCGCGTACTACTTCGGACGCGCAGCCGCCGATGCGATCGGTCGCTACGGGTTGATCGTCGGCGGAGCACTCGTCGCGCTGGCGCTGCTCGCGTGGATCGCCTTCCATTTCTGGCGCCGGCGCGTCATCGAGGACGAGGCGTGACGCGGACCGCGCGGCTCCCGGGGGGACGCGAGTCCCCCTTTTCGAAGCGTCGCACGAATCTTGTGCCGTGTCTGTCCCGGTTCGGCGCCGAGGGCGCGGAAGGAACCGGACGGAGCGCCGCGAATCCCGCCCGGGCATGCTCGCAGCCCTCTGCGCCGCAATCGAGTCGCGGGACCCGTACACCCGCGGCCATTCAGCCCGCGCCTCTGAGCTCGCGGTCGCCCTTGCCGAGCGACTCGACTGGAGTCCCGCGCGCGTCGGTGCGCTGAGACTGGGCGGCTTGCTGCACGACGTCGGCAAGCTCGTGGTTGCCGAGCAGCTACTCCGCAAGGCCGGACCGCTCAAGCCGATCGAGTTCGACACGATTCGCCGCCATCCGGTCGCGGGGGCGCAGCTGCTGCAGGCGATACCCGCTGCGCGACCGGGCCTGGCGTGTGTGCTCTTCCATCACGAACGCTGGGACGGCGCCGGCTATCCGACCGGGCGCGCGGGCAAGGACATCCCAATCGACGCACGCGTGCTCGCGGTCGCCGACGCGTTCGACGCGATGACGACTCCGCGCCCGTACCGTCGCGCACTGAGCGTCTCCGACGCGCTGACGGAGATCATCCGCTGCGCCGGCACGCAGTTCGATCCCGAGCTCGCACTCAACTTCGTGCAGATGTGGGAGCAAGCCGCCGCGTCCGCCAGAGCGGCTTCCTGACCGCGACGCGCCGCGGCGCTACAAGGTCGACCAAACCTCGAGCTTCGCCCGCGTCCGCGAGATCACCTCGTCGGTGAACTCGGAGGTGGAGGCATGTCCACCGAGATCCGCGGTGCGAATTCTCGACGCTACCGCCTCGAGGCAGGCCTCGCGGATCGCGCGCGCCGCCTGTTGCGCCTGTTCGTCGTCCGCATGTCCGAGCAGCGCGGCGCCCGCGAGGATCATCGCCATCGGGTTCGCGATGTTCTTGCCCTGGAGCGCCGGCGCCGTTCCGTGCGCCGCTTCGGCCATCAGCGCGTCGGGCTCGAAGTCGGCGTCGAACGCCACCAGCAGAGACTCCGATCCGGCGATCGAGCCGAACAGGGGCAGCACCAGATCGCTGAGGATGTCGCCGTCGCGGTTCAGCGCCGGGATCACCATCGGGTCGCCGGTGGACGCGATCAGGAGCGCGAAGGTCGCGTCGATCAACTGCGGCTCGTACGGAACCTCGGGGTGGCGCTCGGCGGCGGCGTCCATCTCCTCCTTCAGCATCCCCTCGTACGTCGGCGACACCGTGTACTTCGGGCCGCCGAAGACCTTCGCGCCGGTGCGCTCCGCCTGACGGAATCCGAACTCGGCGACGGCGTGGCAGATCCGGCGCTCGATCCGTTCGGTCCGGAACGCGACCTCGTCGTCGCCGTCGCCTTCGCGCCACTCCTTTGCGCCGTAGGCGTCGCCGACGGCCATGCGCACGATCGAGATCGGCGCGTGGACGCCGCCGAACGGCACGACGCCGGGGATGCGCCGACCCGTGCGGACGATCACCTTGCCCCCGATCTCCTCGCGAAGGATCCGGTTCGGCGAGCCGACGTCATCGCGTCCCTCGGGCGTAATCGTCGCACCCTTCAGCCCCAGGCCGTGCTCGCGAATCGCCGCGGCCGCCTCGTAGACGACCGCGTTGTTCGTCGCCCGCCGGTTCTCGAGCGAGAGATCGAAGCGCGGGAACTCGAGCTCCAGCTCGATCACGTCCGGAGCGAGCACGCGCAGCGCTTCCTCGAGCAGCTCCTGGCCGGTCTGGTCTCCTTCCAGCACGACGATCGTCTTCGCGTCCACGGCGGGGCGATTATGCCCGGGGCGCATGTGGCAGAAGCGCGCCTATGCCCCGTAGAGGTTGGAGGCGCGAAGGCGCTCGACGACCGTTTCGGTATCTCGATGCGAGCGGCGAGCGCATCCGGGACGCCGAGACGGTCGAGCGCCTCGACCGGCTCGCGATCCCGCCGGCCTGGCGGGACGTCTGGATCTCTCCGAATCCCGGGGCGAAGCTCCAGGCGACCGGCATCGACGCCGCCGGCCGCAAGCAGTACCTCTACCACTCGGACTTTCGCGCACGGCAGGAAGCGGCGAAGTTCGAGAAGCTGGTCCGCTTCGCCGAGAGGCTGCCCGACATCCGGATGGCGATGGGTGAGCACATCACGCTCGAGCCGTTCGACCCGCTCAGGGTCTGCGCGATCGCCGTTCGCCTGATCAATCTCGCCTGGTTCCGCGTCGGCGGCGACCGATATGCGAAGTCGTCACGCACCTACGGCGTCACGACGCTGACGAAGGACCACGTGGAGGTCCGCGGCAAACGCGTCACCTTTCGCTTCCAGGCCAAGCACGGACTGCAAGTGCGGACGGCGCTCGTGGACACAGAGCTCGCCGACGCGATCGCCGAGTTGCAAGGAGCACCGGGTAGACGGCTGTTTCGGTTCGGGGCCGACGGCGAGCTTTGCAACCTCACCGACCGGCGCCTGAACGAGTACATCAAGGAGTTCATGGGCGCGGAGTTTTCCGGGAAGGATTTCCGCACGTGGGGCGGGACGCTGCTCGCCGCGATCGCGTTCGCCGAGCGCGGTCCGGTCGAAGGGAAAGGCGAGCAGAAAGGTGCCGTCGCCGCGGTGATGCGTCAGGTGGCACAGAAGCTGGGGAACACGCCGGCCGTTACCCGTTCGTCGTACGTCTCTCCGGCCGTCGTCGAGCAGTATCTCGACGGGCGAACGATCGAAGATTTTCGGCCTCGCCATTTGCGGATCGTCACTGCCAGGCATATTGGGCTCGACCTGGAGGAACAGGCGACGCTCTCGCTGCTGCGTTCGTACCGAATGCGCCAGGCCCGACAAGCCGCGTAGTATTCGGTCCGAATTCCTGTAGCGAAGGAGAGACTGAATGGCCAGAAGGACCGTGCTCGTTTGCGACAACTGCAGCAAGGAAGTCGAGGAAAGCCGCGGCGCCGTGATGCGGATCACCTACTCCGACGCCCGTCGGGGCGCGAAGCAGGCCGATCTCTGCGACGACTGCGCCGGGAACATGCCCGGCGTGGCTGCCGCCCGCCGCGGTCGGCGCCCGAAGTCCGCCGCAGCAGCCTGATCGGAGACGGCTGCAAGGCCGCCTCGGGTCTTTTCCCGCAACGAGCGTAAGGCGCGACAGGGGTCGTCAGGACCCCGGTCTAGGATGGATCGCTTGGGTCTTTCTCTGCTCGTCGGGCCTGCGAACGCCGGCAAGGTCGCCCTCCTCTTGGAGCGCTACCTGGCCGCCCTCGACTCCGAGCCCGTCCTCATCGTGCCGAACCGGCCGGACGTCGACCGGGTCGAGCGCGATCTCCTGAGACGTACCGGCGCTCTCTTCGGAGGTTCGATCGGCACATTCGACGACCTCTTCGAGCGAATCGCGGGTGCCCGCCGATCGCTCTCCGACGAGCAGCGGGCGCTGCTGATCAGGCGCGTCATCGGCGACTCCTCGCTCAACGGGCTCGGCCGCTCTGCCCGCTTCGCGGGTTTCGCCGACGAGCTGGGACGGCAGATCGCCGAGCTGGAAAGCGGACTCGTCGACCCCGATCGAGTCGAGGGGGACCTGGGCCGGCTCTACGCCGCCTATCGCGCCGAGCTCGACTCGCGCGGTCTCTCCGACCGCGAGACGATCCGGCGTCGCGCCGTCGAGCGACTGCTTTCCGAGTTCCAGGCCTGGGGCAACGCGCCGGTGTTCGCCTACGGCTTCGAGGACCTGACAGGGGCGGAGTGGGAGCTTCTGCGGGCACTCGCCGGCCGCACCGAGGTCACCGTCTCGATCCCCTACGAACCCGGCCGCACGGTGTTCGAGTCCTTGCGCGCGACAGTCGACGACCTGGCCGCGCTCGCCGACGGCCGCGTCGAGCAGCTCCAGCCGCGCTCCGACGAGCACGGAGCCCCGGCGCTCGCGCACCTCGAACGGACGCTCTTCGACGATGACGTTGCCGCTGCACCGCCGCTCGAGGGTGCGGTGCGCTTCTTCGAGGGCGCCGGTACCCGCGCGACGCTCGAGCTGGTTGCGGAGGAGATCCTGGACCTCGTTCGCGGCGGCACGGATCCGGAGGCGATCGGGATCGTCGTCCCGGCAGTCGAGCGCTGGCGCGCGCCGCTCGAAACGGCGTTCACGGGCCTCGGCGTCCCGTTCGCGATCGAGGGCACCGTGCGGCTCGCGCAGAGCTCGTTCGGCCGCGCGCTGCTCGGTCTGACGCGCTTCGCTTGGCTCGGGGGCGGCCGCCGTGACCTCTACGGATTCCTCCGGTCACCGTACTCGGGCGTTCCGCGTGGGAAGGTCGACTTTCTCGAAGGGCGGATGCGCGGCCGCGCGATCAACGCGCACGATCGCGTCGAAGCGGAAACGCTCGCGCTGCACGGGCATCCGTTCCCGATCGTCCGCGACCTTCGTGGATCGGACACGCCGCTGGCCGGGTTGCGCGCCGCAGCCGCCGCCATGCTGCGCAATGCGCACGGCCTCCACCGGCCGCCGGCGAGCGAGGACGCGCGGGGCGACCTTCGCGCATACGAAGCAGCCGTCCAGCTGGCGGCAAAGCTCGAGGACTGGGACGTGACGCCGCAACAGGTCGTGGACGCGCTCGAGCGCTCAACCGTGCGCGGGCCGGGCGCCTTCGAGCCCGGACGAGTCGCCGTGCTCGACCTGCTCCGCGCCCGCACACGGAGCTTCGAGGTCGTGTTCGTGCTCGGACTGGAGGAGGGAAGCCTGCCTCGTCGCAGCCCGGCCGCGCCGTTTCTCGACGACGACGCTCGCCGCGAGCTCGGCGCGCGCCTCGTCAAGCCGGACCCCGTCGCGCGCGACCGGTATCTCTTCTACACCGCCTGCACGCGCGCCGCCCGGCGGCTGTATCTCGTCCGTGAGGCGGCGACCGACGACGGCGGCCCGCGCGGAACGAGCCCGTTCTGGGACGAGGTCGTTCGCGTCTTCGCGAGCGAGGATGTCGAGCGGGCGACGACCCGGCGTCCGCTCTCGGAGCTGACGTGGCCGCTGCTGGACGCGCCGACCGAACGCGAGCGGCTGCGCGCGCTCGCACGGACGGCAGCCGACGACCGCCTCCAGGCCGAGGCGCTCGCACAGGCGAACGGCTGGCGGCGGCGCCTCGACCGCGCGCTCGCGGCTTTCGAGCGGCCGACGCAGCTCCGTCACCCGCTGGTGCTCGAGCAGCTGGCTGCCCGCGCGACATTCAATGTCACCGAGCTCGAGCGGATGTCCGATTGCTCGTCGGCATGGTTCGTCGAGCGACTTCTCGATCCGCGGACGATCGACGCCGAGGTCGACCCGAAGCTGCGCGGATCGGTCGCGCATACGACGCTGCACCGGTTCTACGCGGGCCTGCCGAAGGAGGTCGGCGTGGACAAGCTCGATTCCGAGCACCTCGACGCCGCAAAAACGTTCCTGCGCGCCTGCCTGAACCAGGCTGTCGAGGGCGTGCGAATGGAGCTCACCGAGATTCAGCGGCAGGAGCTCGACCAGGGGCTCTGGCGGGATCTGTCCGCGTTCGTCGAGGCGGAGGCGCAGTCCGAGCTGCCGCTCGTCCCGCGCGAGCTCGAGCTCCAGTTCGGCTACGAGCGCTCGAAGTATCCCGGCCTGCCCCTCGGCGACGACCTCTTCCTCAGCGGCAAGGTCGACCGGGTCGACGTCGAGGTGTTCGGCGCGCGGGGGATCGTCCAGGACTACAAGTCCGGCAAGTCGGCCCACTCCGCGCAGGCGATCGAGCAGGAGCAACGGCTCCAGATCCCCCTCTACATGCTCGTGCTGCGCGACCTCGTCGGCGTCGAGCCGCTCGGCGGCCTCTACCGGCCACTCGCCGGCGAGCGGAGGCCGCGCGGGCTGCTTCGCGCTGAGGCGAAGGAGGAGCTGCCGGGCTTCACGCGCACGGACTACGTCGACGACGACGAGTTCTGGCGCCGCCTCGAAGCGGCGCGCGACGGCGCGCGGGGCCTCGCTCAGCGCATCCGCGAAGGAGACGTGCGGCACGATCCCCGCGGCGGAACGTGTCCGTCGTGGTGCGCTCTCTGGCCGATGTGCCGGGTGAAACGGGCATGAACGAGCAGCAGGTCGCCACGATCGAGGCAACCGGCGAGGTCTTCGTCTCCGCTGGCGCCGGAACCGGCAAGACGAGCGTGCTCGTCGAGCGCTTCGTGCGCGCGGTGTGCGAAGAGGGCGTCGACGTCGACTCGATCCTCGTCATCACGTACACGAAGCGGGCCGCGGGGGAGCTGCGCACGCGCATCCGCGGCCGCCTGCACGAGCTCGGCCGCCACGACCTCGCGCGGCGGCTCGACGGCGCGTGGATCTCGACCATCCACGGCTTTTGCAACCGTCTGCTGAAGACCTATCCGCTCGTTGCCGGGCTCGATCCGCGCTTTCGCGAGCTCGACGAGGCGCAGGGTGCGGTGCTGCGCAGCGAAGCCTTCGAGGCAGCGCTCTCGGAGTTCTGCGCGGAGAGAGACGCCGACCGGCTGCGCCTACTCGCCACCTACGGTGCCACCGGCCTGCGCCGCATGCTCACCGGCGTCTACGAGACGCTCCGCTCGGCGGGACGCGAGCTCGTGCTCGAGGTCGACAACCGCGTCTCAGTCCTCCCGGAGCGGGTCGCCGAATGGATGGAGGCGGCGCGCGGTCTGGCCGACGATGTGGCGGCGACGGACGTTCCGCGGGCCGCGGCCGCCCGCGCGCTCGAGCTTGCGCATTCCGAGCCCGAGCGACTGCTCGACCTCTCTCCCGTCAAGGCGAGGGGCGAGCGCGCCGCGTCCTACGAGGAGGCGCGGCTGCGCGTCGAGCAGGCGGCGCTCGACGTCGTCGCAGCTCGTGACCGCGACCTGCTGCAGAGCCTGCTCGACGCCTTCGGGAGGCATTACCAGGCGGCCAAGGACCGCGAGTCGGTCCTCGACTTCGAGGATCTCCAGCTGCGCGCGCGCGACCTCCTGCGTACGAACGAGTCCGTCCGGACCCGCGAACAGCTTCGCTTCCGTCAGATCTGCGTCGACGAGTTCCAGGACACCAACCGCCTCCAGTCCGACCTGATCGACGAGCTCGCCGCTCACGCGGAATCCGTCTTCTTCGTCGGGGACGAGTTCCAGTCGATCTACGGGTTCCGCCACGCCGACGTCCAGGTCTTCCGCGAGCGGCGCGCACGCGCCCAACGCTGCCTGCCGCTCACCCTCAACTACCGGTCGCGGCCCGAGGTGCTGGCCGTCGTGAACGAGCTGTTCGGCGGCGAGTTCGGCGACGAGTACCAGCCGCTGCACGCCTCCGGCGAGTTTCCAGACCCCGTCTTCGGTCATCCCGTCGAGCTCCTCGTCACGGACAAGTCGTCGTATTCCGGTACCGACGTGCACTGGCGCCGCGCCGAGGCGCAGCACATCGCGCGGCGCGTGCGCGAGCTCGTGGAGAGCGGTGACGCCCGGCCGGGCGAGATCGTCCTGCTCTTCGCGGCCGGCACGGACGCCGAGTGGTACGAGGAGGAGCTAAGGCGCGAGGGCCTCGCCACCTATCGCGCGACCGGACGCGGGTACTTCGGCCAGCAGCAGGTCGTCGATCTGCTCGCGTACCTCCGGTTGCTGCACAACCGCTACGACGACGAGGCGCTCCTGACCGTGCTCGCGTCGCCCTTCGTCGGCGTCTCGAACGACGCCCTGGTGCTGATCAGGCGCGCGGCGTCGAAGCGGCCGCTCTTCTGCGGAATCGAGAAGGACCTGCCGCCGCAGCTCGCTGCAGAGGACGAGCGGCTGCTGTCCGCGTTCCTCCAGCGCTTCAAGCGGCTGACCTCGACACGCAGCTCGCTCGAGCGGCTGTGCGAGGAGATCGTCGCCGCGCACGACTACGACCTCGCGGTGCTCGCGCGGTGGGACGGCCGCCGGCGCTACGCGAACCTGCGCAAGCTGGCACGGCTTGCGCGCTCGTACGAGGAGCTGCGGGGCGCCGACATCGAAGGCTTCGTTCGCTTCGTCACCGAGCAGGAGGCGGTGGGCGCCAAAGAGCTCGAGGCCGTCGCGGAGGAGGAGGGAGGCGACGCGGTTCGCCTGCTCACGATCCACGCCGCGAAAGGGCTCGAGTTCAAGATCGTCGTCGTCGCCGACGCGGGGCGCGACAAGCAGCCGCCCGCTCCGGACGAGATTCTCGCGCTCTCGGATGGGCGCTTCGGGTTCAAGGTCGCGCACCCGTCGACCGGCAAGCGGCTCGATGCCTCGGGCTACGAGGGCGTGCGCGCCGCGCAGAAGGCCGAGGAAGATGCCGAGCGGCTGCGTCTGTACTACGTCGCGATGACGCGCGCCGTCGATCGACTGATCGTCTCCGGTGCGATCGATCCCGAGCGCCAGTCCGAGCGGGCGACGCCGATCGGCTGGGTGCTCGACCGCCTCGACGCGCGTCGGGAGCTCGAGCGCGCGGGGCGCGAGCCGATCGAACTCGAGCGGGGTGGGGCCCGTGTGCTGGTGCGCATCGACCGCTACGCGCCCGAACCGGAGCCGGCTCCGGCTCCGGCTGTAATGACAGAGGACGGCCAGCTCGAGCTGTTTGCCGACGACGCCGCCTTCGCGCCCCTACCCTCGGCGCCCGTGCTCCAGCCGCTCGCGCCGATCGCCATGCCGCCGCTTCACCGCGTGCGCCGCCTCTCGTACACGGCCCTCGCGCTGTTCGATCGCTGCTCCTACCGCTTCTACGCCGAGCGCGTCGCCAACATGCGGGAGCGCGCCGTTCGCGGCGAAGTCGCGGCGGAGACGACAGGCCTTGCGGGAACGGAGATCGGCGACGCCGTGCACAGGCTGCTCGAGCTCGTCGACCTCACGGCCCCGAGCATTCCGCCGGAGACGGACGACCTCGTACGTGCGTGGTATCCCGCTGTCTCCAGCGAGGAGCTGGCCCGCGTGCGCGCGCTGGCCGGCGCGTACTGCGACTCCGACCTCGCGCGTCGCGTCGCCGGCCTGCCCAATCCCCAGAAGGAGCGTCATTTCAGCTTCGAGCACGAAGGTGTCCTGCTGCAGGGCTTCCTCGATGTGTTGTCGCTCGACGGCGAGCGGGCGATCGTCGTGGACTACAAGACGAACATCCTCGAGGAGGCGGCGCCGGAGGAGATCGTCGAGAGCGACTACCACCTGCAGCGCCTCGTCTATGCCCTCGCCTGCATGCGCGCCGGCGCGCGCGAGGTGGAGGTCGCGTACGCATTTCTCGAGCGGCCGGACGCGATCGTTTCGACCACGTTCTCGGCCGCAGATGCGCCGGAGCTCGAAGCAACGCTGGCGGCGGCGATCGCGCGGATCCAGGCGGGCGAGTTCTTCCCGACACCGAGCGAGTTCGCCTGTGCGGGGTGCCCTGCGCTCGACCTTGTCTGCGCAGGGCCGCGGCTGCGCAGCGCCGCGTCGCCGCTGGCCGCGGCGCCTGCTTGACATGTGACCGGCGCGCCGAAGACGGCGGAGGCCGTCGCCGGGCCGGGCTGGATGACGGTGCTGAGCGGTCTAAGACGCTGCTCGAGACGGGCGAACCGCTCGCGTAGACAGGTGGGAACCGCGGGGACGCACGCTAGCGTCCCCGCAGTGCCCAGGAGCTACGTCCACGAAGCGCGCAAGCGCGTCCCGCCGGCGAAGAAGCGGATCCGCGAGATCATCGACCGCCTCGCATCCGAGCACGCGGACGCCAAGATCGCGCTTCGGTTCCGGAACGAGCTCGAGCTGCTCGTCTCGGTGATGCTCTCCGCGCAGACGACGGACGTGAACGTCAACCGCGTCACCGAGAAGCTGTTCGAGAAGTACACGCGACCGGAGGACTACCTCGCCGTCCCCCTCGAGGAGCTCGAGCGCGACATCTACGCGACGGGCTTCTTCCGCCAGAAGGCGAAGGCGATCCGCGGCACGATGCAGAAGCTGCTCGAGGAGTTCGACGGCGTCGTTCCCGGCACCGTCGACGAGCTCGTCCGCCTGCCGGGTGTGGCGCGGAAGACGGCGAACGTCGTCGCGGCCGAGCTGGGCAACCCGCAAGGGATCGTGGTCGACACACATGTGCGTCGCCTCTCGCAGCGGCTCGGCCTGACGAAGGAAGACGATCCGGTCAAGATCGAGCGCGACCTGATGAAGCTCGTCCCGCGCGAGGACTGGGGACGCTTCCCGCACCTGCTGATCTGGCACGGTCGGCGAGTCTGTCTGGCACGGCGACCGCTCTGCGAGCGATGCGTGGTCAACGACCTGTGCCCGTCGAGGCGGGTCTAACGAGGGGCGAGTGCGACCAGGAGCCCGCCGTCCGAGTCGTATGCCGGGAAGTAGTCCGCCTGGATCGGTTTGTCCGTGCCGGCGCGCGTCCGGAGCGTGGCCGGCTGCCCGAGCTTGCGTACGCCCCACTCGAGCGCGACCTGGGCGGGGTCGAGGTCGCCGTTCGCCGAGACGATCTCTGCGAGCCGGCGCCCGATGAGGTCCTGCTCCCGGTATCCGGTCAGCTCGAAGACGCCTTCGCCGGTCGCGAGCACCCGCCCATCCTGATCGCAGACGACGAAGCCGGTGTTCGGGCCCGGGTAGTAGTCGTCCATCAGCTCGAACAGGAACCCGAACCCACAATGACGGCAGGCGGGCGCCTGCTCCGAGAATCCTTCACGCGCATCGGTGTCGACCGAGCGCTGCTTGCAGCGCGGGCAGATGAAGTACGGCACGCCGCCGATCGTAGCCACGGGCGTAGGCGCAGGCGCGGCGTTCTGGGGGACTCGCCGCGGCGCGCCGTCGAAGCCAACGGCGACATCGAGGTCTCGCACACATCGACGACTAGCGCCCTAACGGGCGCCGGCTAAAACCATTTCCTCCAGCGGAAGAAGATCAGCTGGGCGATCGTGGTCCCGACGATCAGCGCCCACGACCACAAGTACCCGTACTGCCAATGGATCTCCGGGAAGTGGTGTTGGAAGTTCTGGCCGTAGAGCCCGACAATGAAGGTGGGGACGAGCAGTAGCGACGCGATCATCGTCAGCCGCTTCATGACTTCGTTCTGGTCGTTGGCGATCTTGGACTGGTGATAGTCACGCGCGCCCGCGAGCAGATCGCGCGCGAGGTCGAGTCCGTCGACGGCGCGAAGGAGCTTGTCGTAGGCATCGCCGAAGGCGATCTCGACCTCGTGCGGCAGCGCCTCGGCGCCCTCGACGTCGACACGCCGGTCGACGACCTTGTGCAGTGCCTCGCGGGTCGGGCTGAGCAGCCGGCGGACGCGGAGGATCTCGTGGCGGAGCGTCTTCAATCGCGTGCGAACGCGCTGCGGCGGCCAGTCGTCCACCCCGTCGTCGACGGTGTCGACCTCCGAATCCAACTCGTCGACGGTGTCGAGAAACGCCTCGGCGACATCGTCGACAACGGCGGCCGCCAGTTCGCCGGCCCGGTCCGCCGGACCGAGCTCGAACTCGATCGGCGGACCCTGTTCGGGAGTCTTCCGGACCGTGATCAACAGGTCGCGCGTCACGATGAGATCGACCTCGCGAAAGTGCACGGCGCCCTCGATGCACACCGGCGCGAGCAGAATCCCGAAGACGTGGGTGTGCCTGCCCTCGAAGCGCGGCCGCGGCTCGTCGTCGTGAACCGTGGGCGCGAGCATGCGCTGGATCGCGTCCTGATGAACGTCTGCGGGCAGCTTGGCGCGAAGCTCGTCGAGGTTCGGATCGAGCAGGTCGATCCACTCGGCCATGCGACGAGTGCTAGCTCCGGGGGGCGCTCTCGGCCGCCATCAGGTGGCCTTCGCGTGCGGCGAGGAACCGCTCCGCGTCGAGCGCGCCCATCGCGCCCGACCCGGCGGCGGTGACCGCCTGCCGGTACACGTGGTCCTGCACGTCGCCGACGGCGAAGACGCCCGGGACGTTCGTCTCGGTCGTCCCCGGCTTCGTCACGAGGTAGCCCGCCTCGTCGTGGTCGATCCAGTCCAGGAACAGCTCCGTGTTCGGATCGTGGCCGATCGCGACGAACAGGCCGTCGGCCGGGAGCTCCGAGGTCTCGTCGTTGTTCACGTCGCGGAGCCGAACGCCGCGCATCTTCACGTCGCCGAGTACCTCCTCGACCACGGCGTTCGTCACCCAGTCGATCTTCTCGTTCGCCCGGGCCCGGTCGAGCATGATGTGCGAGGCGCGGAAGTCGTCGCGCCGGTGGACGATCGTCACCTTGGTCGCGAACTTCGTGAGGAAGATCGCCTCCTCCATCGCCGAGTCGCCGCCGCCCACGACCACTACCTCGAGCTCGCGGTAGAAGGCCGCGTCGCACACGGCGCAGTAGGTGACGCCCCGTCCCTGGTACTGCTGCTCCGAGGCGAGCCCGAGCTGGCGCGCGCTGGCGCCGGTGGCGATGATCACGGTCTCGGTGAGGTACTCCTCGTCGTCCTCGCCGACGTAGATGCGCAGAGGCTGCTCCGAGAAGTCCACCCGGGTCACGTTGTCGGTCAGGTACTCCGCGCCGAAGCGCTCTGCCTGAGCCCGGAATTCCGTCATCAGCGAGGGCCCGAGGATGCCGTCCCGGAAGCCCGGGTAGTTCTCGACGTCGCTCGTGATCATCAGCTGGCCGCCGAAGGTGATCCCCTCGACGACGAGCGGGTTGAGGTCGGCGCGGGCCGCGTAGAGCGCCGCCGTGTAGCCGGCGGGCCCGCCGCCGATGATGATGATCTTCCGAATCTCGTTCATAGTTCTGTAGTAGTAAACGTACCGGGCCGGACGACTGTTCCCGTCCGTGCCGCGCCCCAACCGTCGTGGAAGGCCGTGGACCGCCGTCGAGACGTCACGCGCGATGAATAAGATCACCCCTCCCGTGGCAAGGAACCGAAACGTGGGCACGATCTCGTGGGAACGCCTCCGGGACCTGGCCCGGTTTCGCGCCCAGCACGGCTGCGCGATCAGCTTCTACGTCGGCTTCGACCCGTCGACGACTCCGACCCTGCCGGACGCCGCCACGAAGATCAACTCGCTCCTCGACGAGGCCCACAAGTCGGCGTTCGCCAACCGCTCCGAGCTGACCCATGACCAGAAGGTCGGCCTCCAGGACGATCTCGAGCGAATCCGCAGCTGGCTGAGCGTCGATTTCCGCCGCAACGGGACGAACGGCGTGGCCATCTTCGCGGCCGGCCCGGACAACTTCTGGAACGTCGTGACGGTCGGCCCCGTGTTACCGGACGAGGTTCGCACCGGGCCCGACTTCTACCTGTCGCCGCTCGTCCCGCTCGTCGGCCGCGGCGACGGCGCGCTGGTCGTCGTCGTCGGCCGCGAGAAGGGCGTGATCCTGCGCCTCAACAACGGGCGGCTCGAGGAGCTGGAGGACCTGACGGAGGAGCAGCCGGGGCAGCACGACCAGGGCGGCTGGTCGCAAGCGCGCTTCCAGCGGCACATCGACGAGCTTGCCGACAAGCACCTGCGCACGGTGGCCGAGGAGCTCGACAGGCACGTCCGCGTCGGCACGGCGGACCGGATCGTCATCGTCTGCCCCGACGACACGAAGGGCGAGTTCGAGGACATGCTCACGCACGAGGTGCGCAAGGCGATCGTCGGGTGGGCCGCGGGCGAGCAGTATGCGACGCCGGCGGAATTGCTGGCGATTGCCGAGCCGTGGCTCGAGCAGGCGCGGCACGCGAAGGAGACGGCGGTACTCGCACGCTGGCAGGAGGAGGCTGGCCGGAACGGTCGCGCCGCGTCCGGGTGGGAGCAGACCCTCGAGGCCGCGTCCGATGGACGTGTGGATCTGCTGCTGTTCTCCCAGGACGCGAAGAAGAAGGCGTACCAGTGTCCGCAGTGCGGCCGCGCGTCGATGACCAACGGCGCGTGCCCCCTGGACGGAACCGCCATGGAAGAGCGCGTCGACGCCACGGACGTCGCGATCCACCAGACGCTCGAGCACGGCGGCATCGCGCTCGCGCTCTCGAGGGAGCGACCCGAGCTGGGGCCCGTCGAGGGGATCGCCGCGCTTCTTCGCTTCTAAGCCGCGTCGGCGGACAGGCCGGGAAGCTCGAGCACCTCTTCGCCCTCGAGCTCGCCGTGCTCTTCGACCGCGCGCTCGAGCTTCGTCTCGAGCCGGTCGAGGCGCTTGCCTGCTTCGTGGTGCTTCGACTGCGCGTGCCCGAGGTGGGTGCCGATCTTGTCGAAGTCCTCGCCGAACCTGTCGAAGTCCCGTGTGAGCTCGGCGACGTAGGCCATCACCTCGTGCGCGTGCTGCTCGATCTGCATGCCGCGCAAGCCCAGCGCGATCACCTGGAGATAGGCGGTGAACGACGTGGGGGAGACGGGAAAGACGCGGCGATCGTGGGCGTACTGGAGCAGCGCACCTGTCTTGCCGCAGGCGAGCTCGTAATAGACGGCCTCGACGGGGATGTACATGAACGCGAAGTCGTAGGTCCCCTCGTCCGGGCGGATGTACTTCGACGAGATCGCGTCGATGTGCGACTTGACGTCGCGGCTGAACTGCCGCTCGGCGAGGACCCGTTCGTCGTCCGACTCCGCCTCGACGAGCCGGTTGTAGTTGTCGAGCGGGAACTTCGAGTCGACGGGGATCAGCCGGTCGACGCGCACGATCGCGTCGACCCGCTCGCCGGAGGCGAACGTATGCTGCATCGCGAACGCCGACGGAGGCAGCCGGTCGCGCAGTAGGTTCTCGAGCAGCAGCTCGCCGAAGCCGCCGCGTGCTTTCGGAGGCCGCAGCGCCTGCTCGAGCCGACCGAGCTCCTTTGCCCGCGCGAGCATCTGCGTCGTCGCTTCGTCCACCTTGCCCAGCCGCTCGTGGATCGCCGACGTCGTCTTCGAGGCGCTCTCGAGCCGCCGGTCGACCTTCTCGTCGAGCGCGCCCAGACGCCGGTCCATCGTCTCGCCCAGGGCCTGGAGGCGCCGGTCGACCTCGGCGTTCCGCTCGGCGAGCTGGGACCCGCTCGTGTTCGTGAGCGCCGACAGCTCCGCGCGGAGCGTCCGCAGGACCACCGCAGCAGCGCCGGCCACGGCAGCGAGGACGAGGATCAGGCCCACGGCGACCATAGAGCCGAACTACGGTAGAGGAGAGGTCGGACGGAGCCCTGCCGCGGGGGCTCCGCCGCAGAACCGGTCTAGGTGTTCTCGCGCTCGGCGCGATGCTCGGCCGCGCGCGTCCGCTCCTCGGACGCCAGCTCCTCGTGCCGAGCCGCAGCATCCTCGGCGTGCCCCTCCTTCTCCTGGTGCACGCCTTCGCGACGCAGCGATGCATCGCCCATCACGTCGCCGGCCGCCTTCTTCCCGCGGCCGAGCAACTTGTCAAGCAGTCCCATTGGTGCTCCTTCCTTTTGATTGGCGGAGCCTAGGTACCCGCTTACCGACTTGCGACGCCCTGCCGATGGAGGATCCCCGGCCCGACCGCCCGCCTGTAAAGCGAAAGCATCCTGCCAATAAATAACGACACCGGCTCCGACAGACCTTTCGGCTCATCGGCTCCGGTGTCGTAATGCCGGTGCCGACAGACCTTGCGGTTCATCGGCTCCGGCGCTGACGAATGTATGCCGGTCGCCGGACACCGGTCAAGGGCGGTCGGTGCAAAAGATCGCTCCGTGCGGCTTTTTCCTCGACACGCTTCGGATCGCGCTTCCGCCGGTACCATCGGCCGCTCCATGGCGAAGAAAACACGCACGCCGCCCCCGCCTCGGCGACCTGTGCAGGCACCACAGCGGCGCCAGGAGCCGTCGCCCGAGGACCGGCGCAAGCGGCTGCTCCTGCTGGCCTTCGCTGCGGCGGGTCTGGTGGCGCTGGGCGTCGTGATCGCAGTGGTCGCCTTCACCGGGGGCAGCGGCGGCGCCTCGAACGGCGGCAGCTCCGCGGTGGCGGCGACGATGCGCGGTGCGGGCTGCACGTACCGCGACACAGCCGGGATCAAGGCCGAGTCGAACCATGCGAACGTGACCAGCGCGGAGGTGAAGACCGCGTTCGGCGACGGAAAGGGCGTCGTCGACGGCGTGATCCACTACTGGACCTACCCGCCGGCGAACGGCCCGCACTACGGCGTTCCGGTGGTGTGGAACTTCTACGACCAGGCGGTGCCGATCCCCTCGGTCGTGCACAACGAGGAGCACGGCGGGATGGTCATCTGGTGGGGTCCACAGGTGCCGAGCTCGACGGTCGACGAGCTGCGGGACTTCTATCGCTCGGACCCCGTCTCGATCGTCGGCACGCCGGCGCCGAGGCTCGGGAACAAGATCGCGCTCACTGCGTGGACGGGCGACCCGAAGAACTACTTCAAGAACGGTAACTACGGCACGGGCCACGTCGCGATCTGTCCGCGCTTCGACGAGAAGGCGTTCAAGGCGTTCCGGGACGCGTACCGCGGCAAGGGGCCCGAAGGCGTCCCCATGGACGTGAACCAACCCGGGACGTAGTGCCCCATCAGGGGCACCGGAGCTACCCTGTTCCCCGCCGGGGTGGCGAAACTGGACATACGCGGCTGACTTAAAATCAGCTGTCCCCACTGGGGGCGTGAGGGTTCGACTCCCTCCCCCGGCACTTGCAAGCCCGCGGGACCGGCGCGCTGCGCCCGCCGAGAATCCCGCCGCGGTGAGCGTGTGCTTACGTCGCGGGGACGTAGAGCGTGCCGTCGGAGCGGACTTGAAGCCGCTGGTTCGACCAGTACGAGGTCACGATCGTGTAGCCGTCGAGGTTCAGGTCGAAACCGAGGTTGCCCGGCGCCGTGGTCTGGTAGTTGAACTGAGCCGTGCCGTCCAGCCCGGCGACGACGGTGCCGATCGCGAAGAAGCCGACGACCACCCCAGGCACGGCCGGAGGCGCGGCCTGGCTGCCCCAGAGCGTGTAACTCGCGCCGGGCTGCAGGTTGGCGAAGGTGAGGCCGAGGTTCCACACGCCTGCCTTCGGCTGAACGGCATTGATCCGACCGCTCACGCCCGGGAACCGGCTCGTGCCGCCGGCGCAGAACCCGTAGTCGGCGTAGTAGGGGAAGCTGCAAATCGACGTGAAGCTCGTGAAGACGGGAGTCCCTCCGTTCTGCTTGGTAATCGGCCCGCCGGCGGCCGCTGATGTTCCGAAGATCGAAATCGTGGCGACCACGAGCGCGATGGTGATCACGGGCTTCATGTCAGGCCTTCCGTCGCATTGGGCAGAAACACCAGTTTTAGGCGGTTTCGCAGCCGCTGCCGCCGATCATTCGACCAGTTCTCGCTGCCTGAGAGTCCAGGACCTCGAAACGTCCACGAGTGGCGGTGGCTTAACATCAGCTGTCCCCACTGGGGGCGTGACGGCTCGACTCTCTCCCCCGGCATGGTTCCTCTCCGTCGATACTGGCCGCTCGCGGGAATCGTCGCTGCGGCGGCGGTGACGCTCGCCGTCCTCGCGACTCGCGTTCGCGACTGGATCGTCATGACCGACGAGCTCCAGTACGCGAAGCTCGCCACAGCCTTCGCCCAGGGCGAACTGCTGCCCGCCCTGCGCGGACAGCACGTCTCCTCTTACGCCCAGGTCTATCCGGCGCTGCTTTCCCCTTTGTACGGCGAGCTCTCCACGACCTCGGCGCTCGCGGGCGCGCACATCCTCAACGCGCTGTTGTTCGCCGTGGCGGCCGTGCCCGCCTTCCTGCTCGCGCGCTCAGAGGGTGTCCCTCGTCTCTGGGCGTTCGTGGTCGCCGGCGCGGCGGTGGTGTTGCCGTGGAACGTGCTCACGGCCTTCGTCCTGACCGAGTCGGCGGCCTACGCGATCTTCCTCTGGACGGTTCTGGCCCTGCAGCGTGCGGTCTCTGCGCCGTCGCCTCGTTGGGACGCGATCGCCCTCGCGGCGCTCACCGTGGCGTTCTTCACCCGGACGCAGTTCGTCGTGTTGGCTCTGGTGTTTCCGCTCGCGGTGCTCGCGCACGAAGGCCCACGGCGCGCGCTGCGCCGCCACGTGCTCGTCGAGGCATACGCGATCGCGCTGATCGCGGCCGTTGTACTTGCGGCAACCGGCGGCGTCGACCGCGTCGTGGGCCGCTACTCGGTGACCGTCACCGAGGGATCGATCCTGCCCTGGCGCGCGATCGAGCAGGCGGGGGCGCACCTGGACGTCGTCGCCGTCGGAATCGGTCTGCTGCCCCTCCTCCTCGGGGGCGCGTGGCTCGTCGTCGCCGCGTGGCGACGCAACGCGTTCGCGTTGCTCGGGCTGTTCACCGTCGTGCTGCTGACGCTCGAGACGTCCTCGTACGACGTCCGCTTCGGGAACGTGCTGCGCGATCGGTACCTCTTCTATCTCGCCCCGCTGCTGCTCGTCGCCGCCGCCGCCGCGCTGCGCGACGGTGTGCGGCCCGCTGCGCTCGCAGGAGTGACGCTGTTCGTCGCCGTGACGGTCTTTGCGCACGACTTCGTCCCGAGGCCGGGCCTGTATGTCGATTCGCCCGTGAGCGTGCTCAACGGCCTGATCGATGCCAGCGGCGGCGCCGCCTTCGTCGCGCTTGCTGCTGTGGTGCTCGCGCTCGTGTCCGTGCGGCTGCCGTCGCGATTCCGTGCGACGGCGACGGCGGCGTTCGTCGTTTTCGCGTCGGGCGCGACTGCGACGACGGCATGGACGCGCCTCTTGACGAGTCACGGCCCGAGCGGTCGGCCCGTCACGGGAAAGCCCGGCGAGGTTCTCGACTGGGCCGACCGCGTGCTGCCGGACGACGCGAAGGTGGGGATGATCGCCTACTCGACCGCCCCGACCTGGGCATTGAGCGCGATCTTCTGGTGGGACGTCGAGTTTTGGAACCGCACGGTCGACCGTGCGTACGTCGTCGGCAACACCTGGGAGTACGCGCCGTTTCCGCACGAGCAGCTCGAGATCGACCCGCAGACGGGTGCGGTGCACACGCAGTCGATCAGGCAGTTCGCGATCGTCGCCACGTCGGATGCGCGCTTCCGGCTCGCGGGGCCGCGGGTCGCGCAGAACCTGGGCGTCGAGATCCTGCAACCCGAGCAACCCTGGCGCGTCGAGTGGCTCAGCATGGGACTCGACGCCGACGGTTGGACGCGCGCGGGACGCACCGCCTCGTTTCGCGTCTTCCCAAAGCCCGGACTCGGTGTGGAGCGCGTCCGCGTGACCGTCCACCTCAGTGCACCGCGCGGTCAGCCGCTCGCCTATCGCTTCGCGGGGAAAGACCGTGCGCTCGACGCAGGCGGGGCACGCACGGAGCAGGCGGATGTCTGTGTTGCCCCGCCCGGGTATGCGCCGCTCGAGCTGAGTCCGACGCGGACCGCCCGGATCGTCGGTCTGCCGATCGGTCCGCTCGTGACGACGACACGCGAAGTCGGCCCGCATGTCACGAGTGTCGCCGTGCTGCATACCGCACAGCCCTGTTGAAGGGGGCCGAACTACACTCAGGCCGTGGCCGAGGCAGTCCACATCGAGGCACCGCTCGAATGGGACACGCCTTTGTATCGGCAGGCGCTCACGCAGTACGAGCAGGCGCTTCCGCACGCGGACGTCTCCGAGTCGGTTGCCGAACGGCTCCGCTACCCCGAGCGCTCGGTCCTGGTCTCGGTTCCGGTCCGCTGCGACGACGGGCACTACGTCGTCTATCCCGGCTACCGGGTACAGCACTCCTCCGTGCTCGGCCCGACGAAGGGCGGCATCCGCTACGACCCCGAGGTATCGCTCGGCGAGTGTGCGGCCCTCGCCGCGTGGATGACGTGGAAGTGCGCGCTCCTGCGCCTGCCCTACGGCGGCGCGAAGGGCGGCGTACGCTGCCACCCGCGCGAGCTCTCCCAGAGCGAGCTGCAGCGGATCACGCGCCGGTTCACGATCGAGCTCGTCGACGTCATCGGCCCGCAGGCAGACATCCCGGCGCCGGACATGGCCACCAACGAGCAGACGATGGCCTGGATGATGGACACCTACTCGATGCAGAAGGGATTTGCCGTCCCGGAGATCGTGACCGGCAAGCCGATCGCGATCGGCGGCTCAGTGTTCCGGCACGAGGCGACCGGCGCCGGCGTCGTGATGGTTGTCGAGCGCGCGTGCGGGCGCCTCGGCCGCCAGCTGGCGCAGCAGCGCTGCGTGGTGCAGGGGTTCGGCAACGTCGGCGGCATCGCGGCGGACGAGCTGGCGCTGAAGGGCGCGACGGTGATTGCGGTTTCCGACCTGTCCGGCGGAGTCCTCGACGAGAGCGGCCTCGACCTGCCGGCGCTGCACGCGTGGGCGGCAGAACACGGGTCGCTCGCGGACTATCCCGACGCCGGACACGTGACGAACGCGGAGCTGCTCGAGCTGCGCTGCGACGTGCTCGTGCTCGCTGCCCGCGAAGACCAGGTGACCGAGGAGAACGCGGCGCGCATCGACGCGAAGCTGATCGCGGAGGGCGCAAACGGGCCGACGTCGGTCGAAGCGGACGCGATCCTCGCCGAGCGCGGCATCCCCATCCTGCCCGACGTGCTGACGAACTCGGGCGGCGTGACCGTGTCGTACTTCGAGTGGGTGCAAGACCTTGGGCGCCTGTTCTGGACGCGCGACGAGATTCGCGCGCGCCTCGCCGAGAAGCTGGGCGACGCGTTCGACCGCGTCTGGGAGCTCGCGGACGAGCGGTCGCTGACATTGCGACAGGCGGCGCTCGTCGCCGGCATCCGCGAGGTCGCGGGCGCGCTCGAGGCTCGCGGGATCTACCCGTGACACAGCACGTCCGGGACGCGATGGTGCCCGATCCGATTGCGCTGGACGGATCCGATTCGGCGCAGAAGGCCGGCGAGCGTCTATCCGATCCGGGGGTGCGTGCGGTGCTCGTCTGCGATGACGACACGCTGCTCGGCGTGGTCACGCGCAAGACGCTCGTTCGCGAGGTGATTGCCGCGGGTCGCGATCCGCGCACGACGAAGCTGAGCGAGATCGTGGAGCCGCCGAACTACACGCTCGATGCTTCGATGGACCTGGAGCAGGCGTTCCACGAGCTCGAGGAGCACGACCTGGAGCGCGTCCCGGTGATCGAGGACGGCCGGTTGGTCGGAATTCTTTCGCGCTCCGGCGTGCAGCGGCGTCTGGCCGAGGACGAGTCGCCGCCGCCCTAGCAGCAGGTGTAGGCGCCCGGCGGCGCGGCTCCTTCCTCCGGCTCAGGGAGCTCGGCCGCGGCGAGGGCCGCACCGTCGAGGATGTCGTGTTCGCTCACCTGCAGCTCGTCGAGGCCGAGCACACGCAGCGCTTCGCGGACGATCACGGCGCCGGCAACGATCACAGGCGCGCGATCCGGTTCGAGCAACACCTCGCGCCGCCGCGCTTCGGTCATCGCAGCGAGACGCCCGAGCTGCTCGTCGAGCGCACGCGCCGTGAGTAAGTGACCGTGGACACGCTCGCGTTCGTACTGCTCGAGCCCGAGATCGAGCGCGGCGATCGAGGTGACGGTTCCGGCGACGCCGATCGCGCGCGTCGCGTGCAGGTCGCCGGGCAGCGACTCGCGCGCGTGCACTGCGCACGCGTCCAACTCCTGCGAGCTCGGCGGATCGCTGTGCACGAAGCGTTCGGTCAACCGCACCGACCCGATGTCGACCGAGGTGCGGTAGCCGCGCATCACGAGCTCCGTCGAGCCGCCGCCGACGTCGAGCACGACCGTCTCGTCGTCGACGTCGCCGACTCCGCGCAGGATCAGCTCGGCCTCCTCGTCCCCCGAGAGCAGCTGCGTCGTGAAGCCGTAGCTCCACTCGATCTCGCCGAGGAAGGCCTCGCCGTTCTCCGCGTCGCGCACGGCGCTCGTCGCGATCAGCAGCGCTCGTTCCGCGCCGAGCGCCTCGAGCTCACGCCGGTAGTCGGCGAGGACGTTGCGCACGCGTGCGATCGGCTGCGGCAGTAGGCGCCTGCGCCGGTCGACGCCCTCCCCGAGTCGCGTGATCGTCGTGCGGCGGACGACTTCGTCGAGGTGGCCGTCGACGACGTCCGCCACGAGCAAGCGGGTCGTATTGGTTCCCTGATCGAGTGCGGCGACTCTCACTTACGCGGATAGACCGCGGTGACGCGCCCGACCGAATCCCTGACGTCCTTGACGGCGGAGCGGAGCACCGCCAGCCGCGCTCTGGAGCTGCGGAAGCGCGCCAATACGGTTTCCAACCGGGGAGAACCCGCCCCGAAAGCGGCACTGCGTCCGGCGAGCGCCTCCGCCGAGGCGTTCAGTTGTATGAGCGCGCTGTCCAACGAAGAGAGGAAACTCCGCAGGTCACGCCAAAGGGCCCTGGCAGACCGGAACAGCCGAACCCCTCCGAACGTTAGAGCGAAGAGGAAGAAGATCAGGCATACCCAAACGGCGAGAGGCACTGTGGACACGCTAGCAACGCCGAATAAAATGAGACACGTGACGGCCGTTTGGCGCTGGTTCCGTCGCCGGGATGGACTGTTCCAAATCCTGATCGTCGTCGGATTGTTCGAGGTCTACGAGATCCTCCGTCACTTCATGGTCCCGAACTGGACGCTGGCGCGGGCGAACGGTGAGCGCATCGAGGCTCTCGAGCACTGGGGCCACTTCGCATGGGAGCAATCGCTGCAGCGCCTCTTCCTCGAGGTGCCGGACATCGTGAAGGCGATGAACCTCTTCTACTTCGTCGGGCATTTCATCCTGACGGGCGTGTTCTTCACGTGGTTGTACTTCCGCTCGCGCGACGGATTCCGCAGCTTCCGCAACGGCTTCATCGTCGCGACGGCGATCGCGCTCTTCATCCATTGGAAGTTCCCGACCGCGCCGCCGCGGTTGATGGGCAACGGGATCGAAGACACGCTGCGCGCGCTGTCCAACATCGACATCGGCTCGCAGGCGACCCAGTCGTACTCCAATCCGGTCGCCGCGGTGCCGAGCCTGCACGCGGGCTGGGCGGTGGGGGTGATGATCGGCGTCCTGCGGTACTCGCGCCGCAGGCCGATCAGGGTGCTGGCGGTCGTCTATCCGATCGCGGTCCTGCTGACGATCGTCGTGACGGGCAACCATTTCATCTTCGATGCGGTCGCCGGCATCCTGGTGATGGCGATCGGCTTCCTGGTCTCCTTCCGGGTGTTCGAGCCCCGTCGCGAGCGGCAAGAACTGGCTCCGGTTCAAGCCTCCTGCCGCCCCTGAGGCGATTTCAGGTCGGCTATACTCCGTCCTGCGACGCGGGGTGGAGCAGTCAGGTAGCTCGCCGGGCTCATAACCCGGAGGTCGCGGGTTCAAATCCCGCCCCCGCTACTTAAAAGGCCTGCAAATGCAGGCCTTTTTCATGCACGCAAATAGCGGCGCGGCCGAACTAACGGGATCGAGCCAAAGCTGTACACACCATGAGGTCGTGGGTCCGGCTGACGCCACCATGAACACCTGCCTTTGCAGGCCATCAGGCGACTTGGGCGGCGAGCGGGAGCGACGTCTACTCTCACGATCCGGACGATCGTGCTGGCGCCGGGTCGAATCGAAGCGTGCCGCGGAGTGATATAGGCGGCGCATGACGGCGGAGGGCATCTCGACCGTCCCGCGCGTCGGCTCGCATCCAGGCCTTTCTCGGTTTGGCTTACCGCGCTTGCCAGCCGATGCCGTGGGTCTCGAGAGTGCCGTTGACGATCTGTCTCGTCGTACCGTCAGCGAGTGATCGGATGAAGACGCCTTCGACGGTTCCGTAGGCGATGCTGGTTCCGCTCGGGGAGAACGTCGGGTATTCGCCGTTCCCGAGTGAGCGTATGACGTTCCCGCGGAGGTCGGCGAGCTCGATGCCGAGACCGCCGCCGCAAGCGCTGCCGTTACACCCTGTCCAATGCTCGTAGGTGATCCGGCGCCCGTCGGGCGACCACTTCGGATTGACGAAAGCCTCGTCACGTAGACCGCGTCGCAACGTCCGCAGGCCGCTCCCGTCAGGCCGCACCAGCTCCAGCAACGGAGCGTTGAGTCCGTGCGTGATCAGAAGCTGGTTGCGCGATGACCACGAGACCTGCGTCGCGCCTTTCGGCACCGGCGATCGGGCGACGGATGCTCCGCACCGTCCCGCGTGAGGGTGTAGGTCGAGGTTGCCTTGCTGACGACCTCTGTCACGATCAAGTCGGTGTTCGAGATAGTCGGCAGGGAGGCGGAGTTGGGCTCCCTCTACGCCTTCATCGGCGAGGCAGGGGGACGGCTGGCTGCCCTCGTGCTCGAGGGCGAAGCGGGCATCGGGAAGTCGACCCTCTGGCTCGCCGGCCTCGAGCATGCGCGCACGCGAGGGTTACGCGTTCTCTCCTCGCGACCGGCCGAGGCCGAGCGCAGCCTCGCTCACGTAGGACTGGGCGATCTGTTCGCGGACGTCCTCGACGACGTCCTGCCTGCGCTAACAGCGCCGAGGCGGCGCGCGCTCGAGATCGCGCTGCTCCGAGAGGAGGCGTCAGGTGATCCCGTTGATGACCGCGCCCTCGCGGTGACGGTGCACGACGTGCTGCAGATTTTGAGCGAACGGGAGCCGATTCTGATCGCTGTCGACGACGTCCAGTGGCTCGACCCATCCTCGTCGAGCGCGCTGGCGTTCGCGCTGCGAAGGCTCTACGAGAACCAGGTACTCGTTCTGCTCGCTCGGCGGCTTGTGGACGGAGCGCAGCCGTCGGGGCTCGAGCAGGCGCTCAGTGGGGAGTGCATCCAGCGGCTAACGGTAGGACCGCTTAGCGTCGGCGCGCTCCATCGGTTCCTGCGTGATCGGCTTGACCGGCCATTCGCTCGTCAGACATTGCTCCGCATTCACGAGAGATCGGGCGGAAACCCGTTCTTGGCGCTGGAGCTGGCCCGGCTTCTCAACGCGGACAGCGACGCACTTCAGCCGCTCGCCGTTCCAGAGACGCTCGAAGAGCTCGTGCGCGCGAGGATCACGGGACTCCCGGCGTCCACTCGCAAGGCGCTCGGGCTCGCCGCGGCCCTGGGCACCACGTCAGCGTCCTTCCTGGAGCGGGCAGGCGTTGCGTCAGACGCGCTCGACGCGGCGGCCGTTGCGCACGTGATCGAGCGCGAGAATGGGACGATTCGCTTCACCCACCCGCTGCTGTCGTCGGTCCTCTACCAAGATCTGGGCGAGGAGCGGCAGAGCGTCCACGGCCGGATCGCGACAATCGTCGACGACCCGCTCCTTCGCGCCCGTCACCTCGCGCTCTCGAGGGACGCGCCGGATGCCGGCGTCGCGGGTCTGCTCGACGGCGCCGCGAGACTGGCGGCCGATCGTGGTGCGTCAGCCGCCGCGGCCGAGCTCGCCGAGCAGGCGGTTCGGCTAACGCCGCCGGACGAGCACGGCGAGCGCCATCGTCGAGCGCTCGCTGCAGCTCGTGCGCATCAGGCTGCCGGCGAGTGGACGCGCGCCCGAGCGATTGCGACCGACCTGCTGGCCGAGGTGGAAATCGGCTCGGTACGCGCCGAGGCGCTTATCCTCCTCGCCGAGCTCGAGAGCCGCGATCGTGGGCCCGAGCTGCTCGAGGCAGCGCTGCGCGAGGCGGCCTCGAACCCGGCGTTGCAGTCGATCGTCCATTGTCGCCTCGCATGGGCGAGACGCGAGGAAGGGTCCGTGCACGCCCGTGCAGCGCTCGAGCTTGCCGAGCAGCTCGACGACGACGTGCTCCGAGCGCGCGCCCGCGCGGTCCAAGTCATCCTCGGCTGGTTCGCCGGCGACGCGGAAGCATCGGATGATCTGCCGGCGCGGGCCCGCGAGTTCCCGAGCGCCGTCGGCGGCGATCAGCTGGTGCGGGAGGCGACGCTGGCCGTCGTGAACACCTTCGCGCCGTCCTCCAAGAGGGGCGAGGCCCGCGCGCTGCTCGAGCGCGAGCACCAGGAGTGGCGCGAGCGCGACGAGCCGCGCAGCGCCCGCGCGCTCTGGGGCCTCGCATGGGTCGAGTTCTGGGCCGGGCGCTGGGCGCTCGCGGCCGCACACGCCGCCCACGCACACGACATCTCGATCCAGTACGGGCTCGAGGTGCCGCAGGACCACCTTCCGATCGCTGTGATTGCCGTCCATCGCGGCCAGCTCGAGCTCGCGCGCGAGCATTCGGAGCGAGCCCTCAAGCTGGCTGGAGGGCAGTTCCCGCTCCACCCGCCGCAGCACGCGGCGGTCCTCGGACTTGTCGCGCTCTGGAGTGGAGATTCGGCCGCGGCGGCGGAGTGGCTCGGCGCGGCCGACCAGCGGGCCGCGGCGGCCGGGTGGGGCGAGCCGAGCGTCCGCTGGTGGACCCCCGACTATTCTGAGCTTCTCCTCGAGCTCGACCAGATGGCTGATGCGGTGCGCCTCCTCGACGTCTGGGAGAGAGATGCCGCGCGGGTCGGCCGCGACTGGGTGCTCTCGCACGTGACACGGTGCCGCGGTCTCGTCGCCGCAGCCGAGGGGAACGTCGAACAGGCCGCTTACCTCCTGCAGCAGGCGGTTGCGCAGCACGATGACGTCGGGGATCCCTTCGGCCAGGCTCGTGCACAGCTTGCACTCGGGATCGTCCGGCGCCGGGCGCGGCAGAAGCGCGGCGCCCGCGAGGCGATCGAGGCGGCGCTCGCCGGCTTTGAGCAGCTCGGGGCGGCGACCTGGGTCGCGAAGGCGCGCGCCGAACTCGGAAGCATCGGCGGGCGCACGCGCGAGGAAGGCCTGACCGCCGCCGAGCATCGCGTCGCCGCCCTGGTTGCCGAGGGTCGAACGAACCGCGAAGTCGCGGCCGCGCTTTTCCTCGGCGAGCGGACGGTCGCTGGGCACCTGACCCGCATCTACGCCAAGCTTGGCGTGCGCTCGCGCACCGAGCTCGCCCGCCGGCTGGACTGACGAACGCCGCCCTGCCGGGCAAAGTCAAGACGTTCTGACCTTTCCTCGCCGTGCCCCCGGCCGTAGCGTCGAGGGCATGCCGAGCTACCTCGTCGAGACCTATCTCGCCCGCGGGCGAACGGGAGAGCGCGAAGCCCGCGAGCGGCGGGCACGCTCGGCCGCGGAGGAGCTGACCCGGGAGAAAACCCCTGTCCGCTTCGAACAGTCGATCCATATCCCCGAGGACGAGATCTGCTTCATCGTCTTCGCCGCACCCTCGAGCCGAGACGCTGCGCTCGCCGCGCAGCGCGCGCAGCTCGAACCTATCCGCGTCGTCGAGGCGGCCGCGTCTCCGAGCCAGTAGCGACGCAAGCGAAAGGAAGGTGGGCAAGGTCATGCCAAGGATGAACAGGAACCACCGGCGTCTGGTCATTACGGCCGTCGGTGTCGCAACGGTCGGAACGGTCGCGGCCGTGGCTCTCGGATCGCCCGGTTCCGGAAGGGTGACGACGCTCCTCGTTGCGAAGGCGGACAACAACGAGACCGTGCAGCTGAACAGCGACCGGATCAAGTTCCAGACAAAGGGTCCGACCGACGTTCGTGTCCAGACGATTACCTTCGCTCCAGGCGGCTACAGCGGCTGGAATCACAAGCCGGGCTTCGCGATCGTGGCGGTGCAGTCGGGCGAGGTGACGGTGTTCGATGCGGAGTGCAACTTGAAGGCATACGGACCGAGCTCGCCGAACGGAGCCGTCTTCATCGAGTACGGCGACGAGCCGGCCGAGGTCCGCAACATGACGAATGCGCCGGCGACGGTCTATGCGACCCTGGTTGCGCCGGACGCCGATCCAGCCGTCTTCCGGATCGAGGACGATCCGCCGCCGTGTGCGTGAGGCACCGAGGACGTACCTTCGCCACCCGATCGTTCCGCCAGGAGGAGCCCCGCCACGGCCGGGGCTCCTCCTGCGTCCGTGACCGGACTGTGCACCACCGCCCGCACGTCGGGCGGCGTCCAGAGGCGGAGCGACGGGAGTCGAGGCCGCCATTGCGGATCGTGATGAGCGGCGCGGGCTTTAGATTCGGCGGATCCGAGATCGACCGGCTTGCGGAACCGCCGCAGGCGACGGGGACACCGGAGCCAACCGCGGCTACGAGCTGGGCGGTCCCGCGCCCGGGCAATCCCCGCGGTGGTGGAGGGGGCATCGGGACTCGAACCCGCGACCTCAGATAGCGATTAGAGCTGCCGGACCTCGCTAAGGCGGTACGCGGTCGTAGATGTCTGTTCAAATCCTGCCCCCGCTATCGAACCCCCGCATTTGCGGGGGTTTCTCGTTGCAGGGCGATATGAACCCGCGACCGATGGGCCGTGAGCAGCTCCAAGCGCTTTCGCTTGCTCGCGCCGCAGTCAACGCGTCGCGGTCGGTTCCGACGACAGTCTGCAACCCGCTGTCGGAGAAGGGCGTCCGAGGGTCTATGGGCGCATCGCGTCCATCCGCAGCATCGAGCCGTTGTCGCCGGGGATCGTCAGGCCCGGAATCGCCTCCGGTGCGACGAGTAGTAGCAGCCCAAGCGCGACGAGGGCGAGAGCTGTGCCGTACGTGGCAATGCGACGCCAGGGAAGTGTCTTCTCGGCCGCGATGAGCGCGGCGACCAGCGCCATCCAGGCGATGCTCATCACGCCGAGCGCGAAGAGCGACGCCATCAGCGCCCAGCAGCAACCGACGCACCAGGCGCCGTGCCGCGCTCCCATCGCGAGTGCGCCCGAGAGCCCGCTGCGCCACGAGCCGAGGAGAAAGCCAAGCGGGCTTCGGCACTTCGAGAGGCACACGTGCTTCAGCGGCGTAAGCTCGTACACGGCTGCGGCGAGAAGGATTCCCCCCGCGAGCCAGCGACCCGCCCTGTCCCACACCAGCACGTCGCCAGGCAGGCGGCCGCCGGCATCCGAGAGCCCGAACGCGACGATGCCGGCCGCGCCCCAGACGAGCAGGTAGCTCGACATGAAGGCGAGCGGCGCGGCCGCAGAGCGTCCGCGCGTCATCCGCGAGTAGAGCGCGACGGTCGGCGCGACGGAGGGGAGCATCATCGCCGCCATCATCACGAGCCAGACCGCCGAGGAACCAGCCGAGCGTCCCGAGTTCGGTGCCTGGGGCGCCATCCATCCCCCGCATGCGGTCGACGGTCGACCACCAGGCGACGCCGGAGAGGACGAAGAGGACCGCGATGAGCCCCAGCCGCGCGCGCGCGACCGTGAACGCGGAGGCGAACTCCGCTTCCTGCGCAGAGGCGATCACGGTCCTAGGAGGACCAGGAGAACTCGGACGTGGAGAGTCCGGACTTGCCCTCGAACTCGACGCCGAAGGCGTTGATCCGTGATCGCGTCGCCTTCGACACCGTGAAGTCCGAGCCGACCGGATGGAAGATGCCCGCGATGCGCGCCGGCTCCCCGGTCTCGATGCCGAACGGCACCACGTTCTCGATCTCGAACTCGATCGCGTCGCCGATCTTCACGCTGTGCCGGAGGCCCTCCTCGTGGATCTCGAACCGAGCCTGCTCGACACCGAGGTTCTCGCCGACCAGGGGTCCAAATGCCTCCATCGGTCCGCCGAGCTGACCGCTGAAGACGCCGAGGAGCTTCTCGGCCTGCTCGTCGGAAGCCCTGTCGTCGACGAACACGCCAAGACGCCAGTTTCCGTCGGTCATGACCTTCGGGGTGTCTGCGATCGCGGCGACTGCAAGACCGCCGACATCCGTCCCCTCGACATTGCCCTCGGCGAGGTCGAAGACGAGCGCGGGAGCCACTCCACGACCGATTCGACAGCGAACGAGCGGTCGCTAATGGGTCCATATCGTGCCCCCGCTATAGGTTCCAAGAGTGGAACCGCGGGTTCGCCTCTTTCGATCTCCCCTCCATCTTGTTCGGATCTGCGCGCGTAGTACGTGCTCACCGGCACGCCGATCCCTATCGCACGGCACATCGGCTCTTTGTCAGCAGGTCGCGCCGGCGGCCGTTGTCGGCCTCCGCCTACCGCACCAGCGTGTGTGGTGGAGCAGCGTCTGCGGGAGAGCAGCCGGTAGCGGTAAGTCGGAGACTCCAGGTAGCAGGATCCGGAATTTGCTCGCTGGCGGCGATGACTTGTGACCGTTCGATCGAGGTCACTCGGCTGCGAATGGGAGCGGTCGCAGTGGTCCCAATTGCGACGGGGACTAGTCGGAGCTATCAACGGGAAGTGAGAGTGTCGAAGGAGAAATGGTGAGCCACATCCCGGGCGAGCTCTTCTCGGATCCCAAGGTCGATAGCGCCACGGTCCCTGTTTCCGCTGAGGAGGCGGCGGCTCGATCGCCCGTCGCGGCCGTGAGCACGCTGCAGTCGCCGCTTCAGCGAACTCCCATTCCTGTAACACCCCGAAGCTGGGCAGGTCAAGCCACCGCAAGGAGGAAGCTATGAGAAAGCTCGTCACACTGGTCGCTGCCGGCGTCGTTTGCGCTCTGGCGCTCACGGCGTTGTCGGCCGCGGCCACTCGAAAAACGGTCTGGACGGCCGCCCTGTCGTCCGGGCAGGAGGTGCCAAAGCAGGTCGTCAAGAACGCTGCTGCGCACGGCCTGTTCAAGGGGACGCTCAGCGGCAATAAGCTCAAGTGGAAGCTGACCTTCGCGAAGCTGACGGGGCCGGCGACCCAGTCTGCGCCCCCTGCACCAGCGGCGCGACCGGCACGGCGACCATCACACCGACGCTGATGTCCGCCTTCAACAAGCATCTCCTCTACGTGAACGTCCACACCGCGAAGAACCCGATGGGCGAGATCCGCGGGCAACTCGCTCGCGGCTAGCTGCTCCCGCGCCTGGGTGTCAGGTCTTGCGATCAGGAGTCGACGCAAGACCTGACACCACGCTTCACTGAATCGGTCGTAGCCCCTGAGTCGCGAAAGCCGGACTGACAAGATCTGCTCGTGCCGGCAGACGAGGAGGGCTTCTTCGGTGAGCGCGCGGCGTCCGTCTATGACGACCGCGCTGCGGACATGTTCGACCCGACGGTGGTGATGCCGGTCGTCGAGATGCTTGCGGATCTCGCTGGGCAGGGTCGCGCGCTGGAGTTCGGCATCGGCACCGGCCGGATCGCGCTTCCGCTCGCCGAGCGTGGCGTGCGCGTTCACGGGATCGACAACTCGGAGGCGATGGTGGCTCGGCTGCGCGCGAAGCCGCAAGCTCAGGACATCGACGTCACGATCGGTGACTTCGCCACCACCCGCGTCGACGGCGAGTTCTCGC
>WNFU01005382.1_pt1 | contig 50703 bp, 42 predicted proteins | sample 5400121 | NCBI WGS metagenome assembly WNFU01 (sample SAMN13153360, study PRJNA577476) | soil metagenome | isolation source: 100 cm soil or saprolite under grassland replicate 1 | place: USA:California | collected 2016-06-15 | reverse complement strand
TGCGCGCGGCCGACGCGCTCGGCGCGGGCGGGGTGTCGCCCGCGGTCGAGGTCGTCGCGTCGGTGAGCCCGCCGCCGACCGACGACATCGTTGCCGCGCTCGAGCGTGCCGGCGGTGTCGCGGTAACGGTCGAGGCGCACTCGGTCGTGGGTGGGCTCGGCTCGCTCGTGGCCGAGACGGCCGCCGTGCACGGGATCCCCTGCCGGCTGACGCGCTGTGGCGTGGACGACTGGTATCGGACGCTGGGCGGCAGCGAGCAGTACCTCCACGACATCCACGGGATCGCGATGGAAGCGATCGTCGCGACGGTCGGTGCGGCCGTCGAGAGGCGGTGAGGGTGCCGGCGCGGCGCGTCTCGGTCGTGATCCCCCTGTACCGACAAGTCCACCAGGTCCCGGGGCTCGTGGCGGAGTACGCGTCCGCGCTCGGTGCGCTGCCGATCGAGCACGAGATCATCGCAGTGCTCAACGGGCCGGACGACGGCACCGCGGAAGTCTGCAAGGCGCTCGAGGCCGACCATCCCTCGTTCCGTTGGGTGTCGACGCCGCAGGCAGGTTGGGGTCGCGCCGTGCGGCTCGGGCTCGCCGAGGCATCCGGCGAGCTGCTGTCGTACACGAACGCGGCACGCACCACCGGAGAGCTCCTCGCGACGATCGTCGGCTACGCCGTAGCGCTCCCCGGCGTCGTCGTGAAGGCGAGCCGACGTAGCCGCGACAGCTTCGGCCGGCGCCTCGGGTCACTCGTCTACAACCTGGAGTGCCGCGCACTCTTCGATCTGCCCAGCTTCGACGTCAACGGCACTCCGAAGGCATTCTCTCGCGACCACACGCAGCTGCTGAGCCTGCAGCGCGACGACGACCTGATCGACGCGGAGCTCCTGTCGTGGTGCCGGCTGTGCGGCTATCCCGTGGTCGAGGTGCCCGTCGTCCAGGAGACGCGGCGCAGCGGCCGTTCGACCACGAAGGTCGGGTCGGCCGTGCGCATGTACCGCGGCGCGTTCGCGTTGCGACGAGAGATCCGGCACCAGCTCATCGACGGGGCCGGGGACGGATGACCGTGCTGTGGGAGCGTCACGATGTCGCCTGGCGCCGGCCCGAGGAGGTCGTCGCCGGGTGGGCGGACGCCTCGAGCGTGGACCCGCGGCTGCTCAAGTACCGCACCCGCGGCCCGTGGTGGGACCTGCTGGAGGACTTGGCGATCACGCTGCTGGTGACGCGGGAGTACGAGCACCTTGCCCTCGCGCTCGGCGTCGACGACGGTCGGCCGGTCATCTCGTACCTACCGATCCCGCATCCCTCGGGGCTCGCGGTCGACCGGGCGACCGGCCTGGTCAGCCTCGCGAGCACCCGCAACCCGAACCAGGTGCTCGAGCTGCGACCCGCCACCGCCGAGTGCGGCGCACCCCCCGAGGTGCGCGCGCCGCTCCTGCCCACGGCGGGGCATTGGTACGCAGGGCGTCTGTACCTCCACGACCTTGCGTCGATCGGGGGCCGTCTCCACGCCAATGCCGTCGGGCAGAACTCGGTCGTCTGCTTCGAGGGCGGCACGGCCCGCCGCGTGTGGTGGCCGCGCTGCATGGACCGCGATGTCGTCGACCCGTTCGGGCAGAACTATCTACAGCTGAACTCGATCGCGGCGGGTCCCGACGTGGCGTCGTCGTACTTCTCGGCGTCGACGGATCAGCCGTCGACGCGTCGACCGGGGCACCGCAACTTCGCGGTCGACCGGCGAGGGGTCCTGTTCGCAGGCTCGTCGCGCGATCCCGTCGTCCGTGGACTCACCCGCCCGCACTCGGCGCGCTTCCACGACGGAGAGGTGTGGGTGGCCAACAGCGGCTACGGCGAGCTCGTGCGCACCGCGCCGCCGGGATACGACGTCGTAGGCCGGCTGCCGGGCTGGACGCGCGGGCTGTCCTTCCGCGGCGACGTGGCGTTCGTCGGCTCGTCACGGGTGATCCCGCGGTTCCGCCAGTACGCTCCCGGCGTCGACCTCGACCGGAGCCGGTGCGGGATCTACGCGGTCTCGACCGAGACCGGCAGCCGCGTCGCCGGCATCGAGTGGCCCCACGGCAACCAGGTGTTCGCGGTCGACTGGCTGCCGTCGGAGCTGAGCCAGGGCTTCGCGTTCCGGCTCGGCCGCCGCTCGCCGCGGCGAGAGCGTGAGCTCTTCTTCTCTTTCCGCCCGACCGGGTCGGCCGGGTGCTCAGCGGTAGGGAGTGATGCATGAACGGCGACTTCCGTCTATTGATGATCGGAGCGATGTACGAGAACGGCGGGAACACCACTCACCGCTTCCTCGACGGCCACCCCGAGATGTTCGTGTACCCGTTCGAGTCGCAGATCGGGACTCGGCTCGTGAACGACATGCTGTCCTCGACGTTCCCGGTCAAGTACCGGTGGCCGGTGTTCGCGCTCGACGCGACGCCGGGCCAGGACTACGCGCAGATCATCGACGAGGAGTGCAAGGTCCGTGCTCGTACGCCGGACGTGAGCAAGTTCCGCCACAAGCCGTTCGACTTCTCCGATGACGAGCGTCGGGCCGTGTACGAGGAGATCGTCGGCGGCAGCGGGCGGTCGCGTCCTGCGAACGTCGCCGCGTTCTTCGAGGCGACCTTCCGCTCCTGGCACGACCACGCGGCGAGCGGGCGGGAGACGGTCTACGTCGGGTACAGCCCGATCATCACGGTGGACGCCGAGACGATCCTGCGGGAGCTCCCGGCCGCGCACTTCCTCCACGTCGTGCGGAACCCGTGGTCCGCCTACGCCGACACCAAGAAGCGGCCGGTCCCTTTGGCCCTCGACAGCTACCTGCTCGGTTGGACGCTGAACCAGCACTTCGCCCTGTACGTGCAGGCTCGGTACCCGGACCGAATGCACGTCGTACGGCTCGAGGACGTGTTGGGGGACCCGGAAGGCACGCTCGGCTCGCTGTGCGAGCAGCTCGGCATCGAACGTGCCGCTTCGTTGAAGGTGCCCACCTGGAACGGAGAGCCCCTCGACGAGGTGTACCCGTGGGGAACCATCCGGACGGCGAGCACCGAGGCGAACCGGGCGACCGCCGCGGAGCTGGATCGTGACGAGATCGCGACGGTGCGCGCGCGTACCTGGCAGTACCTCGATGCTCTGGGGTACCGCGACTTCGGCTGACATCATGCGCACGCTGTTGACGGGAGCGGCCGGGTTCGTCGGTGCGAACCTCGCGCGTCGACTCCTCGTCGACGGGCACGAGGTCGCGCTCGTCGTTCGACCCGGATCCGAGCTCTGGCGCCTCGAGGATCTCCGCGGCACCTGCCGCATCGTCGAGGTCGACATCGAGTCGCTCGCAGAGGTCGACGACATCGTGCGCGAGGTCGCGCCGGACTGGGTCTTCAACCTCGCGGCCTATGGTGCCTACTCGACGCAGTCCGACGTCCATCGCATGGTCGCGACGAACGTCGTCGGGACGGCCAACCTGCTCGAGGCCGCGGCCGGGGCCGGCTGCTCGGCATTCGTGCAGGCCGGCTCGTCGTCCGAGTACGGCTTCAAGGACCACCCACCCGCCGAGTCGGAAGCGGTCCAGCCGAACAGCTGGTACGCCGTGACGAAAGCGTCGGCCACCCTGCACTGCGTGCACGCGGGCCAGTCCGGGTTGGTCCCTACCGTGACGCTGCGGCTGTACTCCGCATTCGGGCCGTGGGAGGAGCCGACCCGCCTCATGCCCACGTTCGCACTGGCGGCTCGCGACGGACGACTCCCACCGCTCGTCGCGCCGGATGTTGCGCGCGACTTCGTTCATGTCGACGACGTGGTCCACGCGTTCCTGCGCGCCGCCGACTGCGCGTCGGTCGTCAGCGGCTCCATCTACAACGTCGGCACCGGGACCCAGACGAGCATGCTGCAGCTCGTCGAGATGGGGCGAGCGGTCCTGGGCGTTCGCGACACACCACGCTGGGGGTCGATGCCCAACCGCACCTGGGACTCCGCCGTATGGGTCGCCGATCCGTCGCGGATCCGTCGCGACCTCGGGTGGCGCCCGCAGGTCGGCGTCGACGAGGGGATTCGACGGCTGGCCGACTGGCTCGACGACGACCGGATCCGGACCGTCTACGAGACCCGCCGCGCCCCGCCGACGTAGGCCGCTATCCGCGAGCGCGCGCTCTCCGCCAGCGCCGCGGCGGCGGTGGCGGCACCGGCGTCGGAACGTCGACCTGCGCGAGACGTGCCGCCAGCTCGTCGGCCCGCGCCTGCGCCGCCTCGTAGGCGCCGCCCGCCGCGCTCGCAAGCCGGCGCCACGCCGCCATCTCGCGGTGCACGTACGCGAGGTTCGTCTGTACGGCGCGCAGCTCGCGCGCGCCGCTCGGCCCGGGCACTTCGAGCGCGGCGCGGTCGACCGCTACGTCACGCTTGCGCATCGTCACCCAGCCGTGGCCGGCGCGCAACCCGGGTTCCTGCGCGAAGCCCCAGCGGCGTAACCGGAGGATGTCGAACGCGCGACCCCAGTGCTCGCGGAGCCACCATTCCGAGTGGTACACGACCGGGCCGATGTCGTCCTGGGGCAGCCCGTAGTTCGTGACGAGCATGCCGGTCGCGTCCTCGTCCCACGCCCGCTTGAGCTCGTCCTGGAAGAACGGCTTGCCGGCGAGGTCGTTCCACATGGGCTCGTTGAGGAACGTGATCACCGCGATCCCGCCGGCGCGCAGGAGGCGGTGCAGCTCGACGAGCCATGCGCTCCAGTCGTCGGCGAGATGCGTGAACACCGACAACCCGTACACGAGATCGAAGGATGAGTCGTCGAGCAAGAGCGGCGGCTCCAGATCGTTGACGAACGCGTGCAACGGCGGGCAGAGGTGCTCACGCAGCCACGCGATGCTCGGTTCGTGCACATCGCAGCCCCAGATCTCGTTGCGATCGGCGACGTCGAGGAACTGGCGAAGTGTTCGCCCGGCGCCGCAGCCGAAGTCGAGGACGCGCTTGTCGTCGAAGGAGAACCCGGCGGGCAGCGACGCCATGATCGACTCGTGGCACATGCGCCCCTCGAGCTCGAACTCATCCTCGGTGCCTTCGATCGTCCCGACGCGCTCCCGCAGCTCGGGCGGGGGGACGGGCGTCATGTGACGAAGTACTTCGCCTCGGGATGCGGGACGATGATCGCGGAGGTGCTCTGCTCGGGCTCGAGCTGGAACTCCTCCGAGATGCTCACGCCGATTCGGGAGAAGTCGAGCAGCGCGTCGAGCTTCGCCTGCTCCTCGAGATCGGGGCACGCGGGATAGCCCCACGAGTAGCGCGACCCGCGGTACTGCTGCCGGAACAGGCCCGCGAGCGTGGGCCCGTCCTCGTCGACGAAGCCCCATTCCTCGCGGATACGCCGATGCCAGAGCTCGGCGAGTGCTTCGGTCATCTCGACCGACAGGCCGTGCGCGAGGAGATACTCCTGGTACCGATCGGCGGCGAACAACTCGCGCCCGTGCTCGGTGGCGCGGGGGCCGACCGTCACGACGTGGAACGCGGCGTATTCGGCGTCACCCGAGTCGACCGAGCGGAAGAAGTCGGCGATGCAGAGGTGGCGGTCCTTGCGCTGGCGCGGGAACGTGAAGCGCACGCGTTCGGTACGTCGTTCGTCGTCGGCCCAGACGACGAGGTCGTTGCCCTCGGAGTTGACCGGGTAATAGCCCCACACGACGGCGGGGACGAGGGTCGACTCGGCGTGAGCCTTGGCGAGCTCGTCGCGCAGGATCGGCCGGATGCGCGCCTTGAACTCCTCGTCGGTCTCCGCCTTGGTCTTGTCGGGCCTGAACTGCCACTGATTCCTGAACAGCGCAGTCTCGTTCAGATACGACGCGATCTCGTCGAGCGCGATGCCCTTGGCGACCTGTGCCCCGAGGAACGGCGGGTCGAAGACGCGCACGTCGGTGTCGACGTCGGAGCGCGTGACTTCGGGCTCCTCGTCGCCGTCGCGCTCGGCGCGCCGCGGCGGCATGTCACGTCCGGTCGGGACGCGGCCGAAGTCGGCGTCGAGCGCGCCCGACCGCTTGCCTTCCATGAGCGTGTCCATCGTGCGCAGGCCCTCGAACGCGTCCTTCCCGTAGAACAGCCGGCCCTCGTAGAGCTCTCGCAGGTCGCGCTCGACGTACGTCCGTGTGAGCGCAGCGCCGCCGAGGAGGACGGGGAGCTCTTGGAGACCGAGCTCGTTCATCTCCTCGAGGTTCTCGCGCATGATCAGCGTGCTCTTGACGAGCAGGCCGCTCATGCCGATCGCGTCGGCCTCCACCTCCTTCGCCTTGTCGACGAAGGCCTGGAGCGGCGCCTTGATGCCGATGTTGTGGACCTCGTAGCCGTTGTTCGTGAGGATGATGTCGACGAGGTTCTTGCCGATGTCGTGCACGTCGCCCTTCACGGTGCCGATCACGACGGTGCCCTTGCCGCCGCTCTCGTCCTTCTCCATGTGCGGCTCGAGGTGCGCGACCGCCGCCTTCATCGTCTCCGCGCTCTGGAGCACGAACGGGAGCTGCATCTCGCCGGACGCGAAGAGGTCGCCGACGACCTTCATCCCGTCGAGCAGGACGTCGTTGACGATCGCGAGGGCGGGCAGCGTCCCGAGCTGCTCATCGAGGTCGGACTCGAGCCCGTCGCGATCGCCGTCGATGATCCGGTGCTTGAGACGCTCGTCGACGGGCCAGCCGGAGCGATCCTCCTTCTCCACCGCGCCCGACTCGACGTCCGCGAACAGCGCCATCAGCTCTTGGAGCGGGTCCCACCCGTCGCGTCGGCGGTCGTAGACGAGGTCGAGCGTGACCTCACGGACGTGCTCGTCGATCTTGTGCATCGGCAGGATGCGCGCCGCGTGCACGATCGCCGCGTCGAGGCCGGCCTCGACGCACTCGTGCAGGAAGACGCTGTTGAGCACGTGGCGTAGCGCGGGCTTGAGCCCGAAGCTCACGTTCGAAACGCCGAGGATCGTCGAGACGCCCGGTAGCTCCGCCTTCACCCGGCGGATCGCCTCGATCGTCTCGATGCCGTCGCGGCGCAGGTCTTCCTGTCCGGATCCGAGCGGGAACGTGAGACAGTCGAAGATCAGGTCGGTCGGCTCGAGCCCGTACTCGTCGACGGCAAGGTCGTGGATTCGCTTGCAGACCCGCACCTTCCAGTCGGCGGTGCGCGCCTGACCCTCCTCGTCGATGGCGAGGCAGATCACCGCGGCGCCGTACTCGCGCGCGAGCGTCAGCACCTTGTCGAGTCGCGAGCCCGGGCCCTCGCCGTCCTCGAGGTTCGCCGAGTTGAGGACGGCCTTGCCACCCGAGTGCTGAAGACCGGTCTCCATCACCGGCGGTTCTGTCGAGTCGAGCACGAGGGGGAGCGCCGCCTGCGTGGCGAAGCGGCTCGCGATCTCGTGCATGTCGGCGACGCCGTCGCGGCCCACGTAGTCGACACAGACGTCGAGGACGTGCGCGCCCTCCTTCACCTGCTCGCGTGCCATCTGCACGCACGTGTCCCAGTCGGACTCGAGCATCGCCTCGCGGAACTTCTTCGAGCCGTTCGCGTTCGTGCGCTCACCGACGACCAGGAACGACGTCTCCTGACGGAACGGCACATGCGTGTACACCGATGCTGCGCCGGGCTCGTGCTCGGGGTGCCGCGGTGCCGGTGCGCGCTCGCCGATGCGCTCCACGACGGCCCGCAGGTGCTCGGGCGTCGTGCCGCAACAGCCGCCCACGATGTTGACGCCGAACTCCCGCAAGAATCGCTCGTGCGCGTCGGCGAGCGCTTCAGGCGTGAGGTCGTAGTGCGTGTGCCCGTCGACGACGGAGGGCAAGCCCGCGTTCGGGAGGCACGACAGGAACGTGCGCGCGTGCTGGCCGAGGTAGCGGACGTGCTCCAGCATCTCCGCCGGGCCGGTCGCGCAGTTGAGCCCGATGACATCGGGCCGCATCGCCTCGAGTGTGGTCAGTGCCGCGCCGATCTCGGAGCCGATGAGCATCCGGCCGGTCGTCTCGATGGTCACCTGCACCATCAGAGGCACGGTCACGCCGGTCGACGCCATGGCTCGACGCGCCGCGATCAACGCCGCCTTGCCCTGGAGCAGGTCCTGGACCGTCTCGACGAGGATCACGTCCACGCCGCCTTCCAGCAGGCCTTCCATCTGGGGGAGATACGCGTCACGCAGGTCGGTGAACGAGATGTGGCCCAGGGACGGGAGCTTGGTGCCCGGGCCGACCGAGCCGATCACGAATCGCGTGCGGTCGGGCGTCGAGTGGTCGGACGCGACGTCGCGAGCCAGCCGTGCCGCGGCAAGGTTGATCTCGTGTGTCTTCTCGGGGATGGCGTACTCCGACAGGACCACCGGGAACGCGCCGAACGTCGCGGTCTCGACCGCGTCGACACCGACGGCGAAGAACGACGAGTGCATCTCGCGGATCTCGTCGGGCCGAGTGAGCACGAGATGCTCGTTGCAGCCCTCGAGTGCCGGTCCGCCGAAGTCTTCGGCGTGCAGCCCGCGGCTCTGCACCCACGTGCCGAACGCGCCGTCGAAGACGAGCACGCGCTCGCGCAGCAACTCGAGGAAACCGGGCACGTCACCCAGGGTACCGGCATGACCGGTTCGTCCCACGATGGGTTCCCGGGTGGAGCCGGTCGTAGACTCCGCACGCAGATGGAGCGGTCGAGCGTCCCGAAGGGCAGTCGCAGGTACCCTGCGACTGAGCGAGCGCGACCGTAGAGATGGCGAAGCCGCGGAGGGTCTACACGCGCACAGGTGACGACGGGACCACCGCGTTGCTCTTCGGCGGACGTGTCGACAAGGAGAGCCCGGGGCCCGCCGCGTACGGCGCGGTCGACGAGGCAGTTGCCGCGCTCGGGCTTGCTCGCGCCGAGGTGGCGCGCGGCTCGGAGCTCGACGAGCTCCTGATCCGCCTCCAGCGAGAGCTCTTCGTCGTCGGAGCGGAGCTCGCGACCGCGCCCGAGAACCGTGCTCGACTCGAACCGGCCGTCTCGCTGGTCACCGACGACATGGTGAGCGCCCTCGAGCCGGTCATCGACGACGTCACCAGCCGCTTCGATCCACCGCAGGAGTTCGTGCTCCCGGGTGAGAACCGCGCGGCTGCCGCCCTCGACCTCGCTCGGACGATCGTCCGCCGAGCCGAGCGTGCGGCGGTCGGGGCGGCGCGCGCCGGGTGGCTCGACGGCAGCCGGGTGGTCGCCTACCTGAATCGCCTCGCCGACCTCGTGTACACGCTGGCACGCTGGCAGGAGGGCGCGTTCCGACCCGTCCGTCAGCGCTGACCCGATCTGGAGCCCGGAGACCCACTGTGCCCATCACCTTCAGCGTCACCGACCGGCCCGCGGCGCGCGTCCGATCCGATGTGCTCGCGGTGCCGGTGCTCGCCGAGCGCGAGCTGGGCCCGGGCGCGGAGGCGGTCGACGCGACGCTCACGCCCTTCATGGAGGAGGCCGGCTTCGAGGGCAAGGAGGGTCAGACGCTCGCGCTTCCCGCCACCGGCGCGGTCGCTGCCAAAGCGGTGCTGCTCGTCGGTCTCGGCAAGCGCGACGAGCTGACCGCCGACTCGTTCCGTCGCGCCGGCGCTGCGATCGCCCGGCGTGCCGACAAGGCGAGCACGGTCGCTACCACATTGCTTGCCGCCGCGCCCGACGCGCTCGACGGCGACGCAGTGGCGAGCGCGCTGGCGGAAGGTGTGATCCTCGGCTCGTACCGCTACCTCGATTACAAGTCGGACGGCAAGCCGACCGCGCTGCGCCGCGTCATCGTCGTGGGTGCGGCTCCGAGCGCGAAGGGCGCGTTCGACCGGGGTCGCGTGGTCGCCGACGCCGTCACCTGGGCGCGCGACATGGTGAACGAGCCGTCGGGCGCGAAGGCGCCCGCCGAGTTCGCGGCCGCGGCGCGCAAGCTCCTCGCCGGGCGGGGTGTCACCGTCACCGTGCTCAGCGAGTCGCAGCTCCGGGCGCAGCGCATGGGCGGCGTGATCGGCGTCGGGCAGGGCTCGGCGCGCCCACCGCGCTTCGTGAAGGTCACGTACAACCCGCCGGGTGCACGCGGGAAGGGGACGCTCGCGCTCGTCGGGAAGGGCGTCGTCTTCGACTCGGGCGGCTTGTCGATCAAGCCGGCGGGGGGGATGGAGACGATGAAGACCGATATGAGCGGTGCGGCAGCGGTGCTCGCGGCGATGTCGGTGCTGAAGAACCTCGGTGTGCGACGTCGCGTGATCGCGTACACGCCGCTGGTCGAGAACATGCCGAGCGGCACCGCCATCCGGCCGGGTGACGTACTGCGTATCCGCAACGGCACGACCGTCGAGGTGCTCAACACCGACGCCGAAGGCCGGCTGATCCTCGCCGATGCGCTCGCGCTCGCGGTCGACGACGGCGCGGACGCGATCGTCGACCTGGCGACCCTCACCGGTGCGTGCGTGGTCGCGCTGGGCGAGAAGGTCGCCGGGCTGATGGGCAACCACGACGCGTGGAGCGCACAGGTCCGTGCCGCCGCCGACCGCGCTGGGGAGGCTGTCTGGCCGCTCCCGCTTCCCGACGATTACCGGAAGATGCTCGACTCCGAGGTCGCCGACCTTCGCAACATCGGGACCGGAAGTTACGGAGGCGCGTTGACTGCAGGCTTGTTCCTCCAGTCGTTCGTCGACGACGTGCCCTGGGTCCACCTCGACATCGCGGGCCCGGCACGCTCCGGCTCCGACGACGGCTACGTCGTGAAGGGCGGCACCGGCTTCGGCGTCCGGACGCTCGTGGAGCTGCTCCAGTCGTACGAGCCGCCCGAGCACGAGAAGCCGGGCAAGAAGCGAGCCACCCGGCCGAGGAAGCCCGCGCCGCGTGCCGGGCGCGCGCGCAAGCCGCGTTCGACGAAGACCGGTACGAAGAAGACCCGTACGAAGAAAAGGTGAGACGAGTGAGGAGGCGGGCACGGAAGACGAAGCTCGCGTGCGTGGTGGCCGTGGTCGGGGCGCTCGCCGCCATGCTGCCCCTCGCCGGTGCCGTGCCCGCCGCGGCCCGGCCGCGCGGGCAGGCCGGTACCACGGTGAAGGTCACCGTGGGCGACAACTTCTTCAAGCCGAAGACGATCACGATCGTCGCGGGCACGACCGTGCGTTGGGTCAACAAGGGACACAACCTGCACGACATCAAGCCGAACAAGGGCAAGAAGTTCGGGCTCGACCGGCTGCCACCCGGCAAGAAGTACAAGTTCACCTTCAAGAAGCCCGGCCAGTACCGCTACTACTGCTCGTTCCACGGATCGCCCGGCCACGGCCAGTACGGCACGGTCAAGGTGGAGGCGCCGCCGCCGAGCACCGAGTCGCCGCCGCCCTCGAGCGCGGCGTTCGGCAAGGGCTTCCGTGCGGGCCGGGCCACGAGCTCGGCCCGTCGCACGATCGAGGTCCCTTCCGACGCGAAGACGGTCCAGGCCGCTGTCGACCGCGCCAAGCCGGGCGATCTCGTGCTCGTGTCGCCGGGCGTCTACAAGGAGGCCGTCACCGTCACCACGCCGCGGATCGTCATCCGCGGGCTCGATCGCAACCGCACGATTCTCGACGGCAGCTTCAAGCTCGACAACGGCGTGAAGGTGCTCGACGCGGACGGCGTGGCGGTCGAGAACCTGACCGCGCGCAACTACAAGCTGAACGGCTTCTACTGGAGTGGCGTCGACGGCTATCGCGGCTCGTACCTCACCGCACTCCGCAACGGTGACTACGGCATCTACGCGTACGAGTCGGTCGACGGCCAGTTCGATCACTCGTACGCCGCGGGTAGTCCCGATGCCGGCTTCTACATCGGTGCATGCTTCCCGTGTAACGCGGTGATCAGCGACGTCGAGGCGGAATGGAACGGGATCGGCTACTCGGGCACGAACTCCGGCGGCCACCTCTACGTCGTCAACTCGTCATGGCACGACAACCGCGTCGGGATCGTGCCCAACAGCGGCACCGGCGAGGAGCTCTACCCGCAGCACGGGGCGACGATCGTCGGCAACGACATCCGTGACAACAACAACGGGAAGACCACGGCGATCGAGGTGGCCAAGCTCGCCACCGGCAACGGGATCCTCCTGGCGGGCGGGAACGAGAACGTCGTCGAGCGCAACCTGGTCACGAACCACGACGTCACCGGGATCGCGGTGATACCGCTGCCGGAGAAGCTCATCAACACCAGCGACGCGAACGCCATCAACTTCGACGCTCGGAACAACAAGGTGCGCGACAACATCGTGCGCAAGAGCGACGCAGCGGATCTCGCGCTCGTCACGACGATCGCGTCCGACACCGATACCGGCGGCAACTGCTTCGCCGGCAACGAGTTCGCGAGCAGCCTGCCCGCCGATCTCGAGACGCTCGTCCCCTGCGACGGGAGCCCCTCGCCCTCCTTCAAGACCGACCTCGTGCGGTTCGCGGCGCTGCTCACCGCCGACAAGCCACCGTCGGCCGACTACCGCAAGGTGCGACTACCGGAGCGGAAGCTCCCGAACATGCCGCACGCAGGCAACGCGAAGGCACGCGCCGCGACCGACGAGCCTTCGATCGAGGTGCACGTGGACACGATCGAGGTGCCGCACGGCTAGTCGGACGACATGAGTGGGCAGGCAGAGGTCGTCGTACTCGGCGATGACGATCGGCGCCGCGTCCTCGCCGCACGTCGGGCACTTCGGGTCGCGCCGGACCTTGAAGGTCCGGAAGCTCTCCTCGAGCGCGTCGTACGCGAGCAGGCGCCCGACGAGCGGGTCGCCGAGGTCGAGGAGCACCTTGATCGCCTCGAGCGCCTGGATCGACCCGACGATGCCGGGCAGCACGCCGAGCACGCCGGCCTCCGCGCAGCTCGGCGCGAGCTCGGGCGGCGGCGGCTCGGGCAGCAGGCAGCGGTAGCAGGGGCCCTGGTACGGCTTGAACACCGTCACTTGCCCCTCGAACCGGAAGATCGAACCGTGCACGACCGGGATTCGCTTCAGCAGCGACGCGTCGTTCAACAGGTAGCGGGTGGGGAAGTTGTCGGTGCCGTCGACGATGACGTCGTAGCCGTCGATGATCTCGAGCACGTTGTCGGCGCCGAAGCGCACGTCGTAGGTGACGACGTCGACGTCGGGGTTGAGCTGCGTGAGCGTCTTCTTCGCGGAGTCGACCTTGCGCTCACCGATGCGGTCGACGTTGTGCAGGATCTGACGCTGGAGGTTCGACGCGTCGACGACGTCCATGTCGACGATGCCGAGCGTGCCGACGCCCGCGGCCGCGAGGTACAGCGCCGCCGGTGAGCCGAGCCCGCCGGCACCGAGGAGCAGGACCTTGCTCGCGAGCAGCTTCTGCTGCCCGGCCTCGCCGATCTCCGGCAGGAGCAGGTGGCGGTGATAGCGCGTGCGCTGCTCGGGGTTCAGGACCGCGGGCGTGGCCCAGGGTCGACCCTCGTTCTTCCAGCGTCCGAACCCGCCTGCCATCGAGACGACATCGGTGTAGCCAAGCTGCTGGAGCGTCTCGGCCGCGAACGCGGAACGGTTGCCGCCCGCGCAGTAGACGACGACCGGCCGATCGTGGTCGGCGATCCGGCTCTCGACCTGTCCCTCGAGGTGGCCGCGCGGAATGAACAGCGAACCAGGGATCGTTCCCTGCTCGTACTCGTCCTGTTCGCGCACATCGAGGAACGTGGCGTCGGCGAGGCGCGGCTCGGCCTCCTCGGGTGACACCTCCCGGATGTGCTCCTTGGCGCGGGCGAGCAGGTCGCGATAGCCGGCCATGCGGCGCCTCCTGTCCTTCTTCGTGAAAAGGCTACCCGACGGTCGGAAATTCCCGACAATCCCGTCCGCACTAACGTCCGGCGGGTGCTGAGCCACCGCGCCCCCGACGCGGCGGAGCCCGGCTACGTCGACTGCGTCGACGGCTTCCGTGGGGCGGCAGCCCTGGCCGTCGTGGCCTTCCACCTGTTCGCCAACGCCGGCGTCCCGGGCCTGCTCGGCATCGGCCCCGCCCGCGCGCTGGCCGAGGGGGGCTTCGTCGGGTTCGAGTGGTTCTTCGTGATCAGCGGCTTCGTGCTGTTCCTGCCCATCGCGCGCCGGGGAGCGGTCGGCTCGGTCAAGGGCTACTTCACCCGCCGCGTCGCGCGCATCGTCCCCCTCTATTACGTCACGCTGCTCGCGCTCCTGGTGCTGTGGCCGCTCTTCGAGCACCCGGCCGGCGCGTACGACGTGTTCCCGTTGCGTACCGGCGACGGGCTCACCGCGTTCGGGCTCCACGTCGGCTTCCTCCACGACGTGTTCCTCGGCCAGAGCCCCAACGGGCTCAACGCGCTCTGGCACAACCCGTGGACCGACGGCTTCGCCGTCAACGGCGTCGTGTGGACGCTCACCCTCGAAGCGATCTTCTACGCGCTGCTCCCGCTGGTGGCGAAGCCCTTCCTCCGCCGCCCGCTCCTCTGGCTCGCCGCCGCCGTCGGGGGAGCGTTGGCGTTCCGCTTCGGGTTGAACCACATCGAAGACATCACCGACTTCTTCGGCGTGCACCTTGCGCCCGATACCGCGATCCATCTGAAGATCGGGCTCGGTCCGTCGTTCCCGTGGTACATGTCGCACTTCGCCCTGGGCATGAGCGCCGCGTGGCTCGTCGTCAAGTTGGAGCGCGAGCCCGGGCGGTGGCGATGGCTGCGCGCGTCGTGGATCCCGCTGGCCACCGCCACCGGGCTCGTGCTCTACACGTGGTGGTACGTGGGCCACGCGTTCCTCTTCACGGTCAGCCACCCCGGCCACCCGTACGACAGCAGGTACTTCGCGTACGGCGCGGAGATCGCGGTGGCAGCGTCCTTCGCGCTCTTCCTCTTCACGACGATCGTCGGCCCGGCGTGGGGGCGTCGGGTGTGGACCGTGCGGCCGAGCCGGTGGCTCGGCGACATGTCGTACGGGATCTACCTGTGGCACCTGATGGTGCTCGAGTTCGTGATCGGGACCCTTGGCATCGCCGCGCTGCTGCCGACCCTGGGGACGAACACGCGACTGCTCGAGTTCAGCGCGGTGGTGGTGCCGGTCACGTTCGCGCTCGCCGCGGCGAGTCGGCGTTGGATCGAGCTGCCGGGGATCCGTTGGGGCCGCCGGCAGTCGCGCCGGTACTCGGCGCCGCAACCTCCTCGCGAGGTCCGCCGTGAGGCGGCGGAGGCCGCCGCGCTGTAGTCAGATCCGCGCGACGAGGTCGGGGAGGAGCGCACCCAGCTGCTCCCGCCGCACCGCGGCGGCGACGCCGTCGAACGGCGTCGGCTCCGCGTTCATCACGACGAGCCGCGCGCCGTTCGCGAGCGCGATCTCGGGCAGCCCGGCCGCCGGGTAGACCCCGAGCGACGTGCCGATCGCGAGGAACAGGTCGGCGGCGGCGGCGGCACGCTGTGACCGGGCGAGATCGTCCGGCACGAGGTTCTCCCCGAACGAGATCGTCGCCGACTTCAGCATGCCTCCACACTCGAGGCACGCGGGGTCGTCCTCGCCGGCGCGCACGCGTGCCAGCGTCTCCTCCATCGGCCCGCGCCAGCCGCAGGCGAGGCACTTCGCGTCACGCACCGTCCCATGGATCTCGACGATCTTCTCGGGCGAGCTCCCGGCGCGGTGGTGCAGCCCGTCGACGTTCTGGGTCACGAGCGTGTGCAGCCGCGCCTTGCGCTCGAGATCGGCGATCGCACGGTGACCGGCGTTCGGCTCCGCCGTCCAGTACTGGCTCTCGACCCGGTTCTTCCATGCCGTGCGCCGGACGTCCGGGTTCGAGACGTAGTGCTGGAGCGTGGCGGTCTTCTCGGCCTCGGGGTTCTTCGTCCAGACGCCCTGGGGCCCACGGAAGTCGGGGATGCCCGATTCGGTCGAGATGCCCGCACCGGTGAGGATCACGATGCGTTCGGCGTCGCGCACCCATCCCGCGATCTGGTCGAGGTCAGGCACGGCCGCAGTATGACGCGCGGTCAGGCGATGAGGCCCGCCTCGTGCGCGGCTTCCCGGTGGCGCCCCCACGCCCAGCGCGCGGCCTCGTGGCACACCGCCGGGTGGAAGCCGGTCGAATAGAGGACGCGCTCGACGTGGTCGGCGTCGTCGCCCTGCTCGAGCAGCGCGAGCGCGAGGCGGCGCGCCCGGCGGCGAGCTTCGGCGAGGGGCTGCTCGGCCAACCGGGCCTCCGCCCATTCGTCGTGTGCGACCTGGAGATGTGCCGGCAGCCGGCGCACGTGGCGGCGGTTGACCGGCGGCAGGTTGCGGCGCACCGCGACGGTCGGGGAATGCGGGTCGGTGCACGCAAGGTCGAACTGCTCGAGACGGCCGAGGCTGCGGACGATCGGCGAGCTGTTGCCCGCTCGGTCGCCGAGACCGAGCGCCTGGGACGCTTCGGCGACCGGCAGCTCGATCCCCGCCGGGTGCTCGTCGAAGCGCGCCGCGAGATGACGCAGCAGGAGCAGCGCGGTCGGGCCGAGCGTCGGGAGCCAGAAGGTCTCGACGTACAGCGATCGCGGATCGTGCCCGACCGTGTCGACGACCGGGTCGTTCCAAGGCTTGATCGTGATCGTTGCCGGCATGGCGAGCCTCCCAGTCGGTTGTGCGCGGTCGGTCGCGTCAGGGTGCGACAAGTTGTGTGTGCGGAGACGGACGGCCGGGACCCCTGTGACGGTCGGTCGACGCGGGTGCTACTCGTCGGGCAGCCGCCCGCGCTCGTCCGAGCGCCGGGACTCGGCCGCGGCACGACGCGGCGCGCGGGTACCGCCGTTGCGCGGGCCGGCCGCGGGGGAGCGGGCCGGCGGTGCGTCGTTGCTCGGGCGGTGACGGCGCCGGCCGTTCGAATCCGACCGCTGCCCGTTGTGTGCATCGTCACCGTTGTGGCCGTTGCCGTGGCCAGTGTCAGGAGGCTTGGCCCAGGCACGCTTCGCCGGGACCATGATTCGTTTGGGCTCGATGACCAGGATCGGCACGGGCTCGCGCGCGATGCGCGGCGCCGCCTCGGGCCGGGCAGGCGGACGAACCGGCGCGGCGCCGTTCGGGTGCGGGGCCGCGGCGCGACACACGGTCTGGTCGGGCCGGTCGCCATGGATCTCGGCCGGCTCCGGGCGACCGAACAGGTAGCCCTGTCCGAGATCGCACCCGAGCGTGCGGAGCTGGGCGAGCTGCTCGGGGGTCTCCACGCCCTCGGCCACGGACTTGACGCCGAGCGCCTGCGCGAGGCTGACGACCGCGGTGCAGATCGCGGTGTCCTCGGGCTCGCGCCCGATGCCGTCGACGAACGTGCGGTCGACCTTCAGCGCTTCGACCGGGAATCGCTTCAGGTAGCTCATCGACGAGTATCCCGTACCGAAGTCGTCGACCGACAGGTGCACACCGAGCGCGCGCAGTGCCTCGAGCGCCAGCACGGCGCCCTCGGCGTCGCTCATCAACGTGCTCTCCGTGATCTCGAGCCAGATCGCGTCGGGATGGACGCGGGTCTCGTTCAGGACCCTCGCGAGGTCGTCGGGAAGGCTCGGCTCCGCGAGCTGACGGGGCGAGAGGTTGATGCTCATCGTGACCATCGCGCCGCGCTCGTGCCAGTGCGCGGCCTGGCGGCAGGCCTCCAAGAGCACCCATTTGCCGATCGGCACGACCAGCCCGGTCTCCTCGGCGAGCTGGACGAACTCGGCCGGCCCGACGAGCCCGCGCTGCGGGTGCTGCCAGCGCACCAGCGCCTCGAAGCCGCTGATCCGCCCCGTGTCGAGACGAACGATCGGCTGGTAGTGCAGGCACAGCTCGCCGCGCTCGAGCGCGCGGTGCAAGTCGTTGCCGGTGCGGAGGTGCCGCACGGCACGATCGTGCGTGCCCGAATCGTACGTGGCCGACCGTGCGCGGCCCTGTTCCTTCGCCTTGTACATCGCGGCGTCCGCATTGCGCAGGAGCGCCTCGGGCGTCTCGAGCTCACCTCCCGACCGCGCGATCCCGATGCTCGCGGTGACGAAGACCTCGCCCTCCGCGAGCGCGACCGGCTTCGCGACCGCCACCGAGATCCGGTCGGCCAGCTCGCCTGCTGTCTGCCCGTCCGGAACGCCGACGCACAGCACGGTGAACTCGTCGCCACCGAAGCGCGCCAGGATGTCGCTCGGGCGGATCGCGGTGCGAAGCCGGTCTGCGATTCCAACGATCAAGCGGTCGCCGGCCGGATGCCCGAGACTGTCGTTCACGACCTTGAAGTGGTCGAGGTCGATGAACAGCACCGCGACCTCACCGGGCTCGGCGCTCTCGTTGAGCGCGCGGCGCAGGCGGTCGACGAAGAACATCCGGTTCGGCAAGCCCGTCAGTGGGTCGTGGATGGCCTGGTGCGCGAGCCGCTCGCCGCTGGCGCGCCGCTCCGTGATGTCCTCGATCTGACTCACCGTGTGCAACGGCTTGCCCTCCGCGTCGCGGATGAGCGATACCGACACCGACACCCAGACCGGACGGCCGTCGCTGTGGACGAAGCGCTGCTCGAGGCGATACCCCGGGACCTCGCCGTCGAGCAGCCGGCGCATCGCTTCCTGCGACGACTTGCGGTCGTTGGGATGGGTCAGCGTCATCATCGACGCGCCCGTGAGCTCGTCGTGAGCGCGCCCGAGCATGCACGCGAGCGCGCGGTTGACACGGAAGTACCGGCCTTCGAGCGACGCGAGCGCCATGCCGATCGGTGCGTAGTCGAATGCGCTGCGGAACCGCTCTTGCGCCTCGCGGAGCTCCGCCTCTGCGCGTTTGCGCTCGGTGATATCGCGACACGTCAGCACGACGCCCTCGACCGACGGGTCGTCGAGCATGTTCGCCGACACCGCCTCCAGCGCCACCCAGCTGCCGCTCTCGTGGGGCACGCGGAACTCGGTCCGCCCGGGATCGCCGTCGACGCCGACGCGCGCCGCGAGCAGCGCGGCGAGTTGCTCGCGATCATCCGGGTGGACCCACGACAGCGGGTTCGTACCCACGAGGCGTGCGCTGCTCCGGCCGAGCGAGCGGTCCGCGGCCGGGCTGAGGTAGGTGACGGTGCCGTCGGCACCGACGATCGCGATGATGTCGCGCGCTTCGCCGAGGAGTGAGTTCACCCGCTTGTCGTGCTCGCGGAGCTGCGCCCTCACCTCTTCGAGAGCGCGACGCGACCTGTGTTCGTTGAACCACAAGGCTGCGGCGGTGCAGAACATGCCGCCGAAGAAGCCTGCTGTGGTCGCGAGGAGCCCGGTCGTGCCCATCCCGTCGAGATGTCGACTGATCCGGCTCGATACCTGAGCGCCCCGCAGGCGAGGCGCTGGTCAGACGGCCCGCAGGAAGGCGTCGAGCACCCGTTCGGCCGCCACCGGGGCCGGGACCGTCCCCCCGACGACGTCGGCTTCGAGCCGCGCCGCGACCGCGGCGGCCTCGGGGTCGGCCTTGAGCCGCTCGAGCAGACCCTCGCCGATCTCGGCCCACATCCAGTCGCGGGCCTGGGCGGCCCGGCGCGGTTCCAGCTCGGCGGCGACCGCGGCCCGGAAGTCGTCGACGGCCGCCCAGACCTCGTCGATCCCGCGTCCCTCGAGCGCCGAGCACAGCACGACCCGGGGTGTCCACGATGCGGTCTTCGGCTGCACGAGGTGGAGCGCGCTCGCGTAGTCGGCGGCGGTGGCGCGGGCCGCGGGCTCGAGCGCGCCGTCGGCCTTGTTGACGACCACGAAGTCGGCGAGCTCCATGATCCCGCGCTTGATCCCCTGTAGCTCGTCGCCGGCCGCCGGCGCGAGCACGACGAGGAAGAGATCGACCATCGCGGCGACCGCGACCTCCGACTGCCCGACGCCCACCGTCTCGACCAGCACGACGTCGAACCCGGCGGCCTCGCACAACAGCATCGCCTCACGCGTGCGCCGCGTGACCCCACCCAACGTGCCTCCCGTCGGTGACGGTCGCACGAACGCCTCGGCGCGTCTCGTGAGCTCTCCCATCCGCGTCTTGTCCCCGAGGATCGAGCCCCCGGTCCGTGTACTCGAAGGATCCACCGCGAGTACCGCGACGCGATGACCGCGCTCGACGATGTACGAGCCGAGCGCCTCGATGAAGGTGGACTTCCCGGCCCCCGGCGCGCCGGAGATCCCGATCCGGATCGAATGACCGGTGTGCGGCAGCAGCTCGGTCAGCAGCGCGTCGGCCTCGTCGCGATGATCGGCACGCGTCGACTCGACGAGCGTGATCCCGCGAGCCAGCGCGCGCCGATCGCCACCGAGGATCTGCTGCGCGAGCTCGCTCATCGCGCTGAGCCGGACGCGGCGCTGCGAAGCGGCGGACGTGGTCGGCGCAGCCGGAGGCGAATGCCCGAGGAGACGATCACGCGTGCCGCGGGAGCAGCGTGAGCACCTTCGCGGCCGCTTCGGGGACGTTCGTGCCGGGGCCGAAGATCGCGGCGACGCCGGCGTCGTAGAGAAACTCGTAATCGCGCTGCGGGATGACCCCGCCGCACACGACGACGATGTCGTCGCCTCCCTGCTTGCGCAGCTGCGCGATCAGCTCGGGCACGAGCGTCTTGTGCCCGGCGGCCTGGCTGCTGACACCGACGACGTGCACGTCGTTCTCGACGGCATCGCGCGCCGCCTCTTCGGGCGTCTGGAACAGCGGACCGATGTCGACGTCGAAACCGAGGTCGGCGAACGCGGTCGCGATGACCTTCGCGCCACGGTCGTGCCCGTCCTGACCCATCTTCACGACGAGCAGGCGCGGCCGGCGACCTTCGGCCTTCGCGAACTCCTCGACTTCTTCGCGCACGTGCGCGTAGGTCTCGTCGCCTTCGTAGGCCGCGCCGTACACACCCGAGATGCTACGGATCGTCGCGCGGTGGCGGGAGAACACGTCCTCGAGCGCGCCCGAGATCTCGCCGACGGTCGCACGGGCGCGAGTCGCCTCGATGCTCAGCTCCAGCAGGTTCGCGTTGCCGGCGGCACCGTCGCGGAGCCGCCGCAGCGCGTCGTCGACGGCCCGCTGGTCGCGCGTGGCGCGCAGATGCTCGAGGCGGGCGATCTGCTGCTCGCGCACCGCAGTGTTGTCGACCTCGCGGATATCGACCGGCGACTCCTCGGGCAGCCGGTACTTGTTGACGCCGACGATGACCTCCGCGCCCCGGTCGACGCGCGCCTGCCGCCGCGCCGCGGCCTCCTCGATCCGCAGCTTCGGCATCCCCGACTCCAGCGCCTTCGTCATCCCGCCGAGCGCCTCGACCTCCTCGATGAGGTCCCACGCCTGCGATGCGAGCGAGTGCGTGAGAGCCTCGACGTAGTAGCTGCCGCCGAGCGGGTCGACGACATGGGCGATCCCGGTTTCCTCCTGGAGGATCAGCTGTGTGTTGCGCGCGATGCGCGCCGAGAACTCGGTCGGCAGCGCCAGCGCCTCGTCGAACGAGTTCGTGTGGAGGCTCTGCGTACCGCCCAGCACGGCGGCCAGGGCCTCGTACGCAGTGCGCACGATGTTGTTGTACGGGTCCTGCTCGGTGAGCGAGACACCCGACGTCTGGCAGTGCGTCCGCAGCATGAGCGAGGCCGGCTTCGCGGGCCCGAACTCTCGCATGATCCGGGACCACAGCAGCCGCGAGGCACGCAGCTTCGCGATCTCCATGAAGAAGTTCATGCCGATTGCGAAGAAGAAGGACAGGCGCCCGGCGAAGGCGTCGACGTCGAGCCCTCGGTCGATCGCGGCGCGCACGTACTCGAGCCCGTCGGCGAGCGTGAACGCGAGCTCCTGCACTGCGGTCGCGCCGGCCTCTTGCATGTGGTAGCCGGAGATCGAGATCGAGTTGAACTTCGGCATGCGATTCGCCGTGTGCTCGATGATGTCGGCGACGATCCGCATGCTCGGCTCGGGCGGGTAGATGTAGGTGTTGCGGACCATGAACTCCTTGAGGATGTCGTTCTGGATGGTGCCCGCGAGCTGCGACTCGTCGACGCCCTGTTCCTCGGCCGCCACGACGTAGCCCGCGAGCACCGGCAACACCGCGCCGTTCATCGTCATCGAGACCGTCATGCGGTCGAGCGGGATCCCGTCGAAGAGGATCTTCATGTCCTCGACCGAGTCGATCGCGACCCCGGCCGTGCCGACGTCGCCGACCACCCGGGGGTGGTCGCTGTCGTAGCCCCGGTGCGTGGCGAGGTCGAAGGCGACCGACAGCCCCATCTGCCCGGCTGCGAGGTTCTGGCGGTAGAACGCGTTCGACTCCTCGGCGGTGGAGAACCCCGCGTACTGGCGGATGGTCCACGCCCGGTTCGCGTACATCGTGGCGCGCACGCCGCGGAGGAACGGCTCGAAGCCCGGGAGCGAGTCGACTGCCTCGAGGCCCTCGAGGTCGGCGGCGGTGTAGAGGGGCTCGACCCGGATGCCCTCGGGCGTGTGCCAGATCAGCTGCTCCGGGTCCGCTTGCAGCTCCTGGCCGGGGATGGCCGGGCGAGACCGGGCTGACCGGCAATCGCTACGCTGACGTCCGCCACACCGAGTGGTCGAAGGCACATCCAGTGGTCAAGGGGCCCGAAACGCGTGCCGAACCTCTTTGTTGAGAGGGACGGCCGCCGGGTGGGACGGCCGCCCCGTACCGAACGCCCGACTCCGAGGGATCCCCCAACCCATGCGCCGACTCCTGCTGCTCCCTGCTCTCGCACTCGTGCTGATCGGCACGCCGGTGCTCGCGCTCGAACAGCCCCCGGCCGCGTCGCCGTCACCCGGGCCGACTCCGTCGGTCACCGACGTGCCGCTGCCCGGCGCGCAAGGGACCACCGTCCAACCCGGCTTCGAGCGGCAGGTGCCGGTCGATGCCAGCGTCGTCGGCGTCACCTGGCGCGGTGACCCGAGCGCCACGTTCACCGTCGAGACGAAGGACGCGTCGGGCAACTGGGAGCCGGCGACGAAGGTCGAGGCCGTCGACAACGCGCCCGATCCCGGCACCGCGGAGGCGCAGCGGGCCGCGTCGGCCCCGAAGCAGGCCACCGAGCCGATCTGGGTGAAGGACGCGACCGCGGTGCGTGTCCGCCTGGACGACGGGACCGCGGCCGACGTGAAGGTCGCCGCGGTCGATCCCACTCCGGAGACCCCGCAGCCGTCGACGGGCGACCGCACGACCTCCACGTCGACGACGTCGACGCCGCCGACCACGGCGACGCCTTCGTCGTCGGCACCGGGTGGGTCGACGCCGCCGTCTACGCCCTCCGGCACGGGGCAAGAGGCGACCGCGCCGCCGGGGTCGGCCGGAGCCGCGACCGGGTGGTTCCCGAGGATCGACGGTCCGCAGCGCTATGCCTTCGCGGGCGCGCTGTTCGCACTCGCGCTCCTGCTCGGCGCGATCGCGCTCGGCTGGTCACCATGGCGGCGCGGAGGCCCCCGACGCGGCCTCGTGGTGCTCGCGGCGCTGGCCGTCCTGCTCCTCGCAGCGTGCCATCCGATCCCGGTGAGCTCACCGACGACCGGCACGACCCAGCCGGCAATCACCATGCGGTCGCAGTGGGGGGCGGCCCCGCCACGATGCACGAACCCGAACACCGACCCGCTCAAGTTCGCGGTCGTCCATCACACCGTGAACAGCAACAACTACGGCCCCGCTGACAGCGCGGGCATCGTCCGCGGGATCCAGGCGTACCACGAGAACACGCTGCAGTACTGCGACATCGCCTACAACTTCCTCGTCGACAAGTACGGCCAGATCTTCGAAGGACGCTGGGGCGGTATCAAGAACGTGGTGCTCGGCGCCCACACCGGCGGCTTCAACAGCCATTCCACGGGCATCGCGCTCATCGGCGACTATCGCTACGCGACGATCACCTCCGCGCAGTGGCGCTCGCTCGTGCACCTGCTCCAGTGGAAGCTCAGTCTGCACGGGATCGACGCCACCAGCCGCTTCACGACCGTGAGCAACGGCGGCGGTTCGCGCTTCCCCGCGGGGACGCTGGTCTCGTTCCCCTATCGGATCCTCGGGCACACCGACCTCTGGCCGACCGAGTGCCCGGGCGCCAACGTGATGAGCCAGCTCCCGCGGCTGCGGAGCGAGGTGCAGGCCGGCATCGTGGCCCCGACCACCACGACGACGACCACGACCCCGCCGACGACCTAGACCGCCGTTCTGGACCGGCGTCCTGGACCGCCGTCGTCCTTGGACCGCCGTCGTCGTTGGACCGCCGTCGACCGAGCGGCCCGGCTCAGCTCGCCTTCGACAGCTCGCCTTCGACCGGGGGCGGGTCGGGCCCCGGACGCTGCGCCTCGGCCAGCGCCGCCCGGGCGGCCGCGACCCCGCGCCGCCCCACATGGCGGGTCGCCGCGTCGAGGCGCCACTCGGATGCCCAGTGCGCGCTGCGCCCGCGACCAGCCCGGACCGCCCGGCCTCGCGAGGAGCGGCCCGCGGTCCGGCGCCGACGGGACGCGCGTCCGGTCGTCGGCTCGGGTGGCTCGACCAGACGTAGCTGCGTGCTCACACCAGGAATATCCCCCAGGGCTATGACACTCATTCCCGCGTGTGACGGGGGCCGTCCCTTTCACCCGGCCGGCCCGGATGGCACCGCTCGTACACTCGGGTCGTGACGCCCGCTCGCAGCGCTGCTGCTCCCGCCTACCTGGACCACGCCGCCAGCACCCCGATGCGGCCCGAGGCGGTCGACGCGATGCTCCCGTATCTCAGCGACTGCTTCGCGAACCCGTCCGGCGGTCACGCCGCCGCGCAGGCGGCGAAGGCCGCGCTCGAGGAGGCCCGGGAGGTGGTCGCCGGCGCGCTGGGCGCCGACCCGTCCGAGGTCGTCATCACCGCCGGCGGTACCGAGGCCGACAACCTCGCGATCGAGGGAGCCGCCCGGGCCGCGGCCGCGGCAGGCCGCGGCCGCGGCGTCGTCACGACCGCGTTCGAGCACAAGGGGGTGCTCGCCGCGTGCGACCGGCTGGACCACGAGGGCTTCCGGGTGAACCGGGTCGGCGTCGGCCGCGACGGGATCGTCGACCTGGAAGCGCTGGCCGAGGCGCTCGACGCCGACACCGTCGTCGTCTCGGTGATGCTCGTCAACAACGAGGTCGGGACGATCCAGCCGCTCGACGAGGTGGCGGCCGTCGTCACGACGAAGGCACCCGGCGCAGTGCTGCACACCGACGCGGTGCAAGCAGTGCCGTGGCTCGACGTGGCGGCCGCGACTGCGCACGGGCAGCTCGTCTCGATCTCCGCGCACAAGTTCGGGGGACCGAAGGGCACGGGTGCACTGGTCGCGCGCGACCGCGTCCCACTCCAGCCGCTGCTCGAAGGCGGCGGGCAGGAGCGCGGGATGCGGGCCGGCACGGTCAACGTCGCGGGCGCGGTCGCGATGGCGGCGGCCCTGCGTGTCACAGCGCAGCAGCGGGACGCCGAGGTCGCACGCGTACGGACACTCCGGGATCGCCTGCTCGACGGCATCCTTGCCGAGGTGCCGGACGTCTTCACGAACGGCGATCCCCGTCGGAAGGTCGCGGGCAACTGCCACGTCGGCATTCGCGGCGTGGAAGCCGAGGCGCTGCTGGTCGCCCTCGACCGGGCCGGCGTCTACGCGGCCGCCGGCTCGTCGTGCTCGTCGGGTGCCACCGAGCCGTCGCACGTGCTCGCGGCGATGGGCTTGTCACGCTCCGACGCGCTCGCGTCGATCCGGCTGAGCCTCGGGTTCGCGTCCACGGAGGCCGACGTCGACCGGGCGCTCGAGGTGCTGCCCGACGCCGTTCGCCGGCTGCGGGCGCACGCGCTGGCGGTCTGACCGTGCAAGTGCTCGTTGCGATGAGTGGGGGAGTGGACTCCTCGGTCGCGGCCGCGCTGCTGCTGGCCGCCGGTCACGACGTCACCGGTGTCACGCTCAAGCTCTGGGGCGGCCAGTCCGACTCGGGATGCTGCAGCGTGGGCGATGTCGAGGACGCCCGCCGCGTCGCCGCGCAGCTGGACATCCCGCACTACGTGTTCAACTTCGCCGACGAGTTCGAGTCGTCCGTGGTCACGTCGTACGTCGATGCGTACGAGTCAGGTCGTACACCCAACCCGTGCGTCGAGTGCAACCGATCGATCAAGTTCGGACGGCTGCTCGCGCGCGCGACCGCGCTGGGCTTCGATGTCGTCGCCACCGGCCATCACGCCCGGGTCGTGTGCGACCAGGACGGTACGTACCGGTTGCTCCGCGGTGTCGACCCGGCCAAGGACCAGTCGTACGTCCTCTACATGCTCGGACAGCGCGAGCTGGCCCGCACGCTCCTGCCGGTCGGCGAGCTCACGAAGCCCGAGGTCCGGTCGATCGCGGCGGAGCTCGGGCTTCGCACCGCGGCCAAGCCCGAGAGCATGGACGTGTGCTTCATCACCCGTGGGGGGAGAGCCGCGTTCCTCGACGCCCGCGTCGCAGCGCGCAAGGGCGCAATCGTCGACGTCGGCGGTGAGGTGCTCGGGCACCACGCCGGCGTCACGCGCTTCACCGTGGGACAGCGGCGCGGGTTGGGGGTCGCCACCGGCGGGCGGCGCTACGTCGTCGACGTCGACGCCGTGACCTCGACGGTCACGGTCGGGCGCCATGCCGACCTGCTGCGCGAGACGATCCCGGTGCGCGACCTGTCGTTCGTCGCCGGGCCGCCGCCTGCCGGCTCTCCGCTCACGGTGCAGACGCGCGCGCACGGCAAGCCGGCGCTCGGCCTGCTGGACGACGGCGCGGTCCGTCTCGTCGAGCCGCAGCCCCGGGTCGCGCCCGGCCAGGTAGTGGCGCTCTACCGAGGTGACGCGCTCGTCGGGGGTGGCATCGCCGCGTGAGCGGCCCGATGCTGGGGCGTAGGCGGTTCTTGATCGCTTCCGCAGCCGGTCTCGCGTTCGCGGCCGGAGCACGCGTGCCTCGACTTCGCCGCCCGACGGTCGACGTCCGCGAACAGGGTGCCCGCGGCAACGGGAAGACGCTCGACACGAAGGCGTTCCAACGGGCGATCACCGAGGTGGCGAAGCAGCACGGCACCGTACGCGTGCCGCACGGCACCTATCGCGTCGGGACGATGCGGCTGCGCAGCAACGTGCGTCTGGTGCTCGAAGCGGGAGCGACGCTGCTGGCGAGCACGAAGGTCGCCGACTTCGAGACCCGCGAGCGGCTGCCGTACCCGACGTACTCGGACGTCGAGACCAGTGCCTTCCGCAACGCACTGGTCTTCGGCGAGCGTCTGCACGACGTGGCGATCGTCGGGGAAGGGACGATCGACATGCGGCGCGAGCGCCGCTTCGGGCCGAAGCCGATCGCTCTGCGCCGATGCCGCGACGTCGAGGTTGCCGGCATCACGATTCGACGAGCACCGAACTACTGCGTGAGCCTCGGTGGCTGCGACGACGTCGTCGTCAGGGGCATCACCGTGCGCGACGCGTTCGCGGACGGCATCGATCCGGACTGCTGCCGGCGGGTCCGGATCGAGGACTGCGACATCGAGTCCGATGACGACGCGGTGGTCTTGAAGTCGAGCTTGATCCTCGGTGTGCCCCGCCCGACGGAGGACGTCACCGTGCGCCGATGCCGCCTCAACAGCCCGTCGAACGGGTTCAAGATCGGCACCGAGACCAGCGGCGACATTCGCCGGGTCACGGTGTCGACTGCCGGATCGACGGCCGCCCGCGCAAGGGTGCCGATCCGGCCGGGCTCGTCCTCGCGCAGGACGGCGGCGGCGTCGCGATCGAGAGCGTCGACGGCGGCCACGTCGACGACATCCGGGTCACCGACGTGACAGTCAGGGCGTGCGACGTGCCCGTGTTCATCCGGCTCGGGAGCCGAGGACGCGGGCAGCCGACGCCGGCGCCGGGGTCGATCCGCAACGTCACGATCACGCGCCTGACCGCCGGCGGGGCGACCGACGCGTGCACGCTCAGCGGGGTGCCCGGTCATCCGGTGGAGGGCATCACGTTCGACGACGTGCACATCACGACCGCGCCCGCCGCGCCGCCGCCCACCGGGCCGGTGCCGGAGCTCGAGGGCGAGTACCCGCAGGCCGGCATGTTCGGGCCGCTGCCGGCATCGGGCTTCTTCGTGCGGCACGCCGCCGGAGTCACGCTGCACGAGGTCACGGTGGAGTGTCCGCCCGGGCGCCCGATCATCGTGTCCGACGACGTGATCCGGCTGAGCGTCGAACCGCCGCTCTGACGTTCCCGCTCTCCGCGCTAGCGCACCTCGACGCGTACGCGCCGTCGCGCGGCGGTCTCGAGCGCTCGTTGCCGCCGCACCACCGCGACCAGGATCCGCGCGGCGCGGACGGTCCGGCCGCCGTGTCGCCCGCGTGTGGCACGGACGATGTCGCCGGCCTCGTCGAGCACCAGCTCGGTCGATCCCGCGATCGCGCCCAGGCGAAGGTCGAGCGCGCCGGGAGATGGAGTCGTGGTGTCGACGGGTCGGAGCGCGCGGATGTGCTCACGCGGGCACAGGATCGGGTCGGCCAGCGTCATCGGATCGACGATCACGAGACCGGCAGGTACGAACACGATCCAGCGACGGGACAGCGTATGAAGCGCGCGGAACGCGAGCACCGCGGCGGGGAGGCCGAGCGCGAGCGCGACGCCGCTGGCCACCGCTCTGCCGGCCGCGAGGAGCAGAGGTCCCGTCGCGAGGCCCGCCACCGCGACCGCGCGCGCGAACGGCAGCGGACCGAGGAAGAGCGGGAGCGGAGTGTGCAGCGGGAAGCGCTGCTCGTCGCCGTAGGCGGCGCCGTTCGCAGCCGCCATCGCCACGTCGGGGTGCGCGGCGAGGCCCGCGGTGAGCAGCGTCGCCGTGACGGCGCCGGCGGCCGCGAGGGTCGTGGTCGCGTCCCCAGCCGCGATCACGATCGCCACGACGACGAACGCGGGGCCGAGCGCGCGCAAAAGTGTCAGCCCCATCGGCCGGGGCGCGAGCGTGGCGAGCAGCCCGGCTCCCCAGGCGGCCCAGAGGAGGACGGAGCCTGCGACTCGCGGGCCCGTCGACCATTCCCCCAACGCATCCGACGCGGCCGGTCCCGCGGTCAGCGGGAGCGTCACCCACGTCGCTCGGAGCGCCCACACCACCACGACGTCAGTCTCGCGGGAGGTGGTTCGTAGACTCGGAACGGCATGGCCTGGGACGAGCCGACGGTTCCGCAGCGCCCCGCGTCGCCGAGCGAGCCCACGCGCACTATGGCCGGCTCGCCGCAAGGCGCCCCGCCGGACGGACCCGAGGATCGCGACTGGTTCGAGCGTGTGCAGCGGCCGATCGTGATCGGGCTGGTCGCGGCCATCGTGATCGCGGTGCTGGTGCTCGTCGCCTTCGTGTTCACCGACGACGGGAACGACACGACTCCGACCACGACGACCCCGGCGACGGCGTCGACGACGACGCCGGCCAGCGTCGAGCCGTCCACCGGGGCGCCCACGACGACCGCGACGCCGGCCCCCCAACCGTCGCCGACGGCATCGCAGTCGCCCTCATCGCAGTCGCCCTCCTCGCAGTCGCCATCGTCGAGCTCGCCAACGTCGCAAGGCGTGCTGCCGTCGCTCGGCATCTGAGCGACGACCTCGGGCTCGTACACCGTCGATAACCTGCGAACATGGCTTCGCTCGCGGCGGGCGGCGATACACCGCCCGCCGACGCTCGCTTCGCGGTGGACGCCGACCGCATCACAGAGCTCCGCGCGCTCATCGAGTACCACAACGAGCGCTACTTCGTGCACGACGCGCCGGAGATCTCCGACGCCGAGTTCGACGCGCTCGTCCGCGAGCTGAGAGACCTCGAAGCCGCGCACCCCGAGCTGATCACGCCCGATTCGCCGACGCAGCGGCCCGGTGGCGCCCCGGCCGCGACATTCGCGCCGGTCACGCACGTCCTGCCGATGCTGTCGCTCGACAACGCTTTCAGCAGGGACGAGCTCGTCGCGTGGTACGAGCGCATCGTCAAGCTGGTGCCGCCGCCCATCCACTTCGTCGGCGAGCCGAAGCTCGACGGACTGGCGGTGTCGTTGCTCTACGAAGGCGGCCGGTTCACGCGTGGTGCGACGCGCGGCGACGGCGTCACCGGCGAGGACGTCACCCCGAACATCGCGACGATCTCGTCGATCCCGAAGCGGCTCTCGCGCGCCGCGATCCCGGAGCGCATCGAGGTCCGTGGCGAGGTGTTCATGCCGCTCGCTGCGTTCGACGAGCTCAACCGGCGCCAGGGTGAAGTGGGCGGCCGGCTCTTCGCGAACCCGCGCAACGCCGCGGCCGGCAGCCTTCGCCAGAAGGACGCACGCATCACGGCGTCACGCGAGCTCGACTTCTTCGCCTACCAGCTCGGGGTCAAGGAAGGCGGGGCCACGCTGCGGTCGCACCACGACACGCTCGGCTGGCTGCACGAGCTCGGCCTCCCGATCAACGACCACATCGAGGCCTTCGACGACATCCAGGCGGTCTTCTCGTTCTGCGAGCGGATGCTCGGCCAGCGGCACTCGTTCGGGTACGAGATCGACGGCGCAGTCGTGAAGGTCGACGACCTCGCGCAGCGCTCCGAGATGGGAACCACCAGCAAGGCGCCGCGGTGGGCGATCGCGTACAAGTTCCCGCCCGAGGAGAAGACCACGCTGCTGCGCAACATCTTCGTGAGCATCGGTCGCACCGGCCGAGCAACCCCGTTCGCGCAGCTCGAGCCGGTCTTCGTCGGCGGCTCGACCGTCGGGCTCGCGACGCTGCACAACGAGGACGAGGTCGCGCGCAAGGACGTTCGCCCGGGCGACACGGTGATCGTGCGCAAGGCCGGCGACGTGATCCCCGAGGTTGTCGGGCCCGTCGTCACGAAGGGCAAGCGGCGCGCGGCGAAATGGAAGTTCCCGGCAACCTGCCCGGCGTGCGGTTCGCCGCTCATCCGCCTCGAGGGCGAGGCCGACCATCATTGCGACAACGTCGAGTGCCCCGAGCAACGCGTGCAGCGCATCGTGCACTTCGCCAGTCGCGGCGCAATGGACATCGAAGGACTCGGCGAGGAGCGGGTGCGCCAGTTCGTCGGCGCCGGGCTGCTGCGCGACCCGGGCGACATCTACGCGCTGACGGTCGAGCGGCTCGTGCCACTCGAGCGCATGGCGCAGCGCTCCGCCGAGAACCTGGTCGCGGGCATCGAAGCGTCGAAGACACGCGGGCTCGCGCGCGTGCTCGTCGGGCTCGGCGTGCGGCACCTCGGCCCGACCGCCGCGCAGGCGGTCGCGCGGGCGCTGGGCCACCTCGACGTGGTCGAGCGCGCATCGGTCGACGACCTCACGGCGGTCGAGGGGATCGGGCCCGTGATCGCGCAGAGCGTCGAGCGGTTCTTCCAGGTCGGCGGGAACCGCGATGTCGTCGAGAAGCTGCGTCGCGCCGGCCTCGATCTGAGCGGGCCACGCGGGCTCGAGGTCGCGCCGGAGGCGGCGACGCTCGCCCGGCTCACGTTCGTGCTGACGGGTGGGCTGGAGGCGTACTCGCGGGAGGAGGCGCAGGCCGAGATCGAAGCGCGTGGAGGGAAGGTCACGTCCAGCGTGTCGAAGAAGACGAGCTACGTCGTGGTGGGTGAGAATCCCGGCTCGAAGCTCGCCAAGGCGGAGAGCGTGGGCGTCCCGATCCTCGACGAGGCCGCGTTCGTTCGCCTGCTCGAGGAAGGTCCGTCCGACTAGCTCGACGCGGCGACCGGAGCGAGGCGTAGGGAGCTCGCACCCGCGGGCGAGCGTCAGGGCGGCGGCAGGTACCCTGCCGCGGAGCAAGCGCGGGAGACATATGGTCGACAAGTCGACGGTCGGGCTCAGGGACGAGCCGACCGAGATCCCGATCGAGCGGGGAAAGATCCGCGAGTTCGCCCGGGCGACGATGTCGCACAACCCCGCCTACGTCGAAGACCGGTCGCCCGTCGCGCCGCCGACGTTCTTGACCACGCTCAACTTCTGGACCCGCGGGACCGAGTCGCCCCTCGCCAAGGTCGGGCTCGACCTGCGCCGGCTCCTCCACGGTGGCCAGGAATATGTGTTCCACGGGCCGCCGCCGCGCGCCGGCACCGAGCTCACCGCGCAGACGCGCGTCGACAACATCTACGAGAAGGAGGGCAAACGCGGGGGCACGATGACGTTCGTCGAGACGGTCACCGAGTTCCGCGACCCGAGCGGCAACCTCGTCGCCGAGGCGCGATCGACGGCCATCGAAACCGCGCAGGCACCCACATGAGCACCAGCTGGGACGACCTCACCGAGGGCGCCGGGCCGGCGCCGCGTGAGTACGGCCCGCTCACCCGCACCGACTTCGTCCGCTACCAGGGCGCGTCGGGTGACTTCAACCCGATCCATCACGACGAGGAGTTCGCCAAGTCGGCGGGGTTCCCGACGGTGTTCTCCGTCGGCATGTTGCAGGCGGGCATCCTCGGCGCGTATTGCACCGACTGGCTTGGTGCCGAGAACGTGCGGCGCTTCGCGGTGCAGTTCCGCGAGCAGGTGTGGCCCGGCGATCACCTCGAGTGCACCGCCACCGTCGTCCGCAAGTACGAGGACGGCGGTGAGCGCAAGGTCGACCTCGGCTTGCTCGTCACGCGCAAGGAGAGTGGCGGAACTGCGATCAAGGGCGAGGCGACCTTCGTCGTGCCGTGACGCCGCCCTTCCGCCTCCTCGGCACGCTGGTTGTTCCTGTAGGACGATGAGCGTGCCGAGAAGGGGATGACCACGATGGTGAGGGCGCAGGTCCTGCATCGCGCCGCGCCGATCGCGGCGCGGCCGCTCGAGCTCGAGGAGCGCCCGCCGCCCGAGCCGGGACCGGCGGCGGCGCGGGTGCGCGTCCGCGCCTGCGCGTGCTGTCGCACCGACCTCCACGTCGTGGAAGGCGACCTCGATCTTCCCCGGCTCCCCGTGGTGCCCGGCCATCAGGTGGTCGGCGTCGTCGATGCGCTGGGCGAAGGTTGCACGCGGCTGACCGTCGGCGACCGCGTCGGCATCGCGTGGCTCCACTGGGCGTGCGGTGTGTGCGCGTTCTGCGTCCGCGGTGAGGAGAACCTCTGCGAGAACGCGCGGTTCACCGGATGGACGGTGGACGGCGGGTACGCGGACGCGGTCGTGGTGCCCGAGGCGTTCGCCGTATCGCTTCCCGACGCCGTCGACGATCTCGCGGCCGCGCCGCTGCTGTGCGCGGGCGTGATCGGCTACCGAGCGCTGCGACGAGCGGAGATACAGCCGGGTGAGCGTGTCGCGCTGCTCGGCTTCGGCGCGTCCGCGCATCTCGCGCTCCAAGTGCTGCACCACTGGGGGTGTCGCGTCGCCGTGCTGACGCGAGGTGAGCGACACCGCGCGCTCGCGCGTGATCTCGGCGCGGAATGGGTCGGCGGTGCCGACGAGCGCCCGCCCGAGCGGTGTGACCGCGCAGTCGTGTTCGCACCGGCAGGGGAGCTCGTGCCCGTCGCGCTCGAGACGATTCGCCCGGGCGGCACGGTGAGCCTGGCCGGTATCCACATGACGCCGATTCCGTCGTTCGACTATTCGTTGCTTTGGCGCGAGCGCTCGATTCGATCGGTCGCGAACATGACCCGAGCCGATGCGCACGAGCTGATGTCCATCGCAGCGGCGGGGGGGCTGCACGCGGAGTACGAGACGTACCCGCTCGAAGCCGCCAACGACGCGTTGCTCGCGATCAAGGAGGACCGGGTCCAGGGCGCGGCGGTGTTGGAGGTGTCCTAGGCAGCCCGGAACGGTGTCAGGCGCCCACCCGGAAGCTCCACGAGTACGACGCAGGGTGCGCCGGGCGCGGCTTGGCCTGCTCCCAGTACCGGACGACGGCCGTGTGCGGTCCCGGCGCGAACTCGTCGAGGTCCTTGTCGGGACCGGGCCGGAAGGAGACCTGGCCGAGCGTCGTGACCCGGTCGAGCTGGTCCTCGGGCACCTCCTGGCCGTCGAGCACGAGGACGCCGGTGAGGTCGGCGCGCAGGTCGGCGATGATCGTGTCCTGGGGGCGGATCAGCTCCCCGGGCAGCGGCGCGACCGCGTCGACCGCCGGCGGGAAGGCGCGGCCCTCACGCTTCGTGTCCGACTGACTCAGCAGGAACACGAACAGGTTCGCCACCAGCAGGAGCGCGCCGACGACGATCGCCAGCCGCCACGGGTGCTTGAGGATCGGCGGCGGCTTGCCCGGCAGGGCACGGAGCTGCGTCTCACCACCCGTCGCGGTCACGCGACGCACCCTACAGATGGCTTGTCCAGGGCATGGCGTCGGGGACGCTCGCCGCTCCGGTGTCCCCGATCCACGGGATGCGGCTCGTAACCTGAAGCGATGTCCCACTCCGCCGTGGCCGACATGGTCGGTCGCGTCCTGGCGAGCCGGTACCGCCTGCTCGCGCCGGTCGGCGCCGGCGGCAGCGGGCGGGTCTTCGTCGCCGACGACGTCCGGCTGCGGCGACGGGTCGCGGTCAAGGTGCTGCACAGCGCGCTGGCCGACGATGCGGGCTTCCTGCGCCGCTTCCGCGCCGAAGCCCAGCTCGCGGCGTCGCTCCACCATCCGCACGTGATGGCCGTCTACGACTGGGGCGAGGACGTCGGCATGCCGTTCATGGTGGTCGAGCTCCTCAAGGGCGGGAGCCTTCGCGGGATGCTCGACAACGGGGCGCGGTTGAGCCCGTCCCAGGCCGCACACGTCGGGCGTCAGGTCGCGGCCGCGCTCCGATACGCGCACATGCGGGGGCTCGTGCACCGCGACATCAAGCCGGGCAACCTCCTCTTCGACGAGCACGGGCTCGTGCGCGTCGCCGACTTCGGGCTCGCACGCGCCCTCGCCGAGGCGAGCTGGACCGAGCCCGCCGGGGAGGTGCTCGGCACCGCTCGCTACGCCGCGCCCGAGCAGGCCTCGGGCGCGCCGCTCGACGGTCGCGCCGACCTCTACGCCCTCGCCGTCGTACTCGTGGAGGCGTGCACGGGAGAGGTGCCGATCGTCGCCGACACTGCCATCGGGACGCTCGCGGCGCGTGGCTCGCGCGCGATCGTCGCGCCGCCCGAGATGGGCCGGCTCGGCGCGATCGTCGAACGCGCCGGACGACCCGAGCCGGCCGACCGGTATCCCGACGCAGCCACGATGGGCGCCGCGCTCGCCGACGCGGTCCGCGAGCTGCCCGCACCCGAATCGCTGCACCTCGCCGGGCTCGGCGAAGCCGGCGAGGACCTCGATCCGACGCGTGTCGGCCGCAGGTCCGGCGCGGCGGGTGTCTTCGACCAGGACCGCGCCCCGTCCGACTCCACCAATACCGACGAGGTGTTGCCCCTCGCGATCATGAGCGACGAGCCGCGCCGCTTCCGGCGCAGCGCGATCCCGTTCGTCGTCGGGATCGCCATCGTCACGGCCATCGTGGTCGGGCTGGTCGCGCTCGCGGGCGCGCTCGGTGGCGGAGCGACGATCGCGGTGCCGCGTCTCGTCGGACAGGACCAGCAGGCGGCAGCGGCGAGCGCGACTCGCGCCGGGTTGCTGATGAAGGTCGTCGAGCGTCGCACCGCCGACGATCCCGCCGGGTACGTGATCGAGCAGCGTCCGGGGCCCGGTGACTTCCTCGAGGATGGCGCCGAGATCGAAGTGGTCGTGTCGCGCGGACCGCCGCCGGTCGCGGTCCCCGATGTCGTCGGCAAACCCGCGGCCGACGCACAAGCCGCGCTCGAGCAGGCGAGCTTCGTCGTCGCCGTGGAGCGTCGGTTCGACGACAAGATCCCCAGGGACGCCGCGATCGGCACGCGGCCGGGCGGCGGCGAGCGCGCGCCGCGCGAGTCGAAGATCACACTCGTCGTCAGCGACGGCCCGACGCCGACTCCCGTTCCCGGTGTTGCGGGCAAGAGCTACGAGGAGGCCGCGGGCATCCTGCAGAACCAGGGATTCGAGGTCACCCGCCGCGACGACTTCAGCGACACCGTGGACGTGGGCCTCGTCATCGGCACCGAACCGGCCGAGGGAAAGTCGGCTCAGCGCGGCTCGCAGGTGACGATCATCGTGAGCAAGGGCCCCGACCTCGTCGAGGTGCCGCGAGTGCGCGGGATGAGCGTGGAGGAGGCGAGCCAGGCGCTCACGGCCGCCGGTCTCGTGCCGGACGTCCGGAATTACGCACCCGGCGGACGTGTGCGCGCGCAAGATCCCGACGCGGGTCAGAAGCTCAAGCGGGGGAGCACGGTCACGCTGTTCCTCTGACCTATACGATCCGTCCCATGGGGACGCTCGACGGTCGGGTGGCGATCATCACCGGTGCCGGGCGCGGGCTCGGTCGGGAGCACGCGCTGCTGTTCGCCGGTGAAGGCGCGAAGGTCGTCGTGAACGACCTCGGTGGCGACATCCACGGCGAAGGCGAGGACCGCGCGCCCGCGCAGCAGGTGGTCGACGAGATCGAGGCGACGGGCGGCGAGGCGGTCGCGAACACGGACAGCGTGGCCGACTGGGAGGGTGCCAAGCGCCTCGTCGACCTCGCGATCGAGACGTTCGGAGATGTGCACGTGCTGGTGAACAACGCGGGCATCCTGCGTGACCGGGTGCTCGTGAACATGACCGAGCAGGAGTGGGACGCGGTCATCACGGTCCACCTCAAGGGTCACTTCTGCCCGACACGCCACGCAGCGGCGTACTGGCGCGAGCAGACCAAGGCCGGCAAGGAGGTGAACGCGTCGATCGTGCACACCTCGTCGACGTCGGGCCTGCTCGGCAACCCCGGTCAGACCAACTACGGCGCGGCGAAGTCGGGGATCGCGACGTTCTCGCAGATCTGCGCCATGGAGCTCGGGCGCTACGGGGTCCGCTCGAACGCAATCGCACCGATGGCGCGGACGCGCCTCACCGAGCAGACGCCCGGTCTCGAGGACGTCGTGAAGCCGCCCGAATCCGGGTTCGACATCTGGGACCCCGCGAACGTCTCGCCGATGGTCGCCTACCTCGGGACCGAGAGCTGTCCCTTCACCGGCCAGACCTTCCTCGTGCAGGGCGGCCGAGTCACGCGCTTCGTCCCGTGGACGCTCGACGGCAGCATCGACAAGGGCGACGACCGCTGGACCGTGGAGGAGCTCGCGAAGCAGGCACCCCGGCTCCAGCCCGAGAAGCCCGAGGGCGGGCCGAGCGCCCTCGACCCGCAGTAGGGCCCGGGCGCGGCGGGCGGCGCCGGTCTAGCGTCTCGGCGACCCGCTGGGGGGAGGTCGCCGTGTTCCCGTTCTTCTTCCCGTTCCAGAATCAGGACGTCATCCCGTCCGAGCTGGGCGTCCTGCTCACCGCGGTGCTCGTCGCCGCCGCGATCGCGATCCTGCTCGTCGGACGCAGGGAAGACGACGCGACGGAAGGTCGTCTGGCGCTGCGGTACCTGGGCGTGATCTGCATCATCACGCTGTTCGTGACGCTGTTCGCCACCTTCAACGCGGTGCGCGCGCTGACCGACCTGGTCGTCGATCACGCCGAGCGCGCCCAGCAACACGCCGTTCATTTCGATGTCAACAACCCGGACACGATCTTCGACTCCGTGCGGTCGACGTTCGACGATGCTCTCCGGCCCGGGTACGTCACCGCAACGGACAACAACGCCAACTACACGGCCGCCGTACAGAGCGCGCTCGTCGCGTTGACGGCCGGCGCCGTGTTCGCGTTCCATTACCGGTGGCGACGCCAGCTGGCCGACGCCGCCGCGGACCGCTCACCCGCCCGACGTGTCGAGCGCACCTACCTGTACGGCGTCTGCCTCGTCGGCGCGCTCATCGCCGCCTACGCGGCAGCGCGGTCGTTGTTCGGCGTGTACCAGATCATCTTCCCGGGTACTGCCGCCGCCGGCAGCTCCGATGTGACCCGCGCCGAGGGCATCTCGTCGCTCCTGTCGTACGGGCTGCTCGCCGCGGGCGCGGGTGCGATCTTCTGGTCGGGATGGACGCGGGTGGCCCCTGCTGCCGCACCCGCGACGAAGCGATCACCCGCGAAGAAGGCGACGAAGGCCGGACGCGCTACGCGGTGATGCCCTGGATGGCCTCTTGGAGCGCGTTCCCGCCCGCGCCCTGCCCACCGGCTTGCGCGGCCATGAGCTTGGCCATGTCGCCTTGCACCCTGACCTTTCCGGCCATGAACGCCTGCATGCCCGCCTGCGGGTCGCCGGAGACGAACACCTCCTTGGCGGTCGCATAGTCGGTCGTGAGCGTGACGTCGGCGGCTTGGGCGTGCCCGATGCCTGGAGCAGCCGAGCGTCCCGAAGGGCGGTCGCAGGTACCCTGCGGCCGAGCGAGCGCGACCGTAGAGATGGAGCAGCCGAGCGTCCCGAAGGGCGGTCGCAGGTACCCTGCGGCCGAGCGAGCGCGACCGTAGAGATGGCCCGCATCACTCGCGCCGACGTCGAGCACGTCGCCGCGCTCGCCCGGCTCGCGCTGACCGACGACGAGGTGGAGGCGCTCACCCGGGAGCTCGGTGTGGTGCTCGAGCACGCGGACGAGCTCGCGGCACTCGACCTCGGCGACGTGCCGCCGACTGCGCATCCCCTGCCGCTCGTCAACGTCTTCCGGGACGACGCGGCCCGCCCGACCCTCGACCGCGACGAGGTGCTCGCGCAAGCACCCGACACCGAGGACGGTCGCTTCCGGGTTCCGCGCATCCTCGACGCGCCGTGAGCCCGACCGCGGTCGAGATCGCGCGGGCCGTTCGGTCGCGAGAGCGCTCCGCGCGCGAGGTCGTCGACGACTACCTCGCCGTAATCGACGCCCGCGAGCCCGAGCTCCACGCCTTCAATCTCGTGCTCGCCGACGACGCGCGCGCAACCGCCGACCGAATCGACGCCGCGCTCTTGGCGGGTGACGATCCCGGGCCGTTCGCCGGTGTGCCCGTCGCGGTCAAGGACAACATGTGCACGCGCGGGGTCCCGACGACGTGCGGGTCCCGGATCCTCGATGGCTGGTGCCCTCCCTACACGGCGACCGTGGTCGATCGTCTCGGAGCAGCGGGCGCCGTCGTGATCGGCAAGACAAATCTCGACGAGTTCGCGATGGGCTCGTCGACGGAGAACTCCGCGTTCGGACCGAGCCGCAACCCGCACGACCCGGCGCGCGTGCCCGGGGGATCGAGCGGAGGCTCCGCGGCTGCGGTCGCGGCGGGGTTCGTTCCGGTCGCGCTTGGCTCCGACACGGGCGGCTCGATCCGCCAACCGGCTGCGCTCTGCGGCGTCGTCGGCGTGAAGCCGACCTATGGCCGTGTCTCGCGCTACGGCCTCGTCGCGTTCGCGAGCAGTCTCGATCAGATCGGGCCCCTGGCGACGAGCGTCGAGGATGCCGCGGCGGTGCTCGATGTGATCGCCGGCCACGACCCGCTCGACTCGACGTCGATCCCCGACGCACTCGAACCCGTGTCGGGCGTGCTCGATCAGGGTGTCGACGGGTTGTGCATCGGGCTCGTCGAGGAGCTCGTCGACGCGACCGGTGTGCAGCCAGAAGTGCGCGACGCGGTGGAGCGAGCGGCGAATGCGCTCGAGGCTGCCGGCGCGACGGTCGAACGCGTCTCGGTGCAAAGCGCGGTGTACGGCATCTCTGCGTACTACCTGATCGCACCGGCCGAGGCATCGTCGAATCTCGCCCGTTACGACGGCGTGCGGTACGGACTGCGCGTCGACGGTGACGACGTCGCGACGATGAACGCGCGCACTCGCGATGCCGGGTTCGGTCCCGAGGTCAAGCGCAGGATCATGCTCGGGACGTACGCGCTCTCTGCGGGTTACTACGACGCCTACTACGGCCGGGCACAGCGGGTCCGCACGCTGATCATCCGTGAGTTCGACGAGGTCTACGAGCGGTGCGACGCGCTCATCGGCGCGACGTCGCCGACGGTTGCGTTCAAGCTCGGCGAGAAGACCGCGGACCCGTTCGCCATGTACCTCTCGGACGTGTGCACCGTGCCGAGCCCGCTTGCCGGGCATCCGGCCATGAGCGTGCCGTTCGGCAGCGGCGAAGGCGGGCTGCCGATCGGAGTGCAGGTGGAGCCTCAGTCGTGAGCGTGCGAGCGGAGAACGTTCGCCAGCGCCCGGTTGAACAGCGGCGCGGCTTCCCACTGGAGGAAGTGCCCCGCGCCCGCGACCCAGAACGGCCCGATGCACTCGGTGAAGGCGACGGCGCAGCGTTCCGGGAAGCTGCGCGGCACGACATGGTCCTCGGGCCCGTACAGCACGAGCGCCGGTGTGGGGTTCGTCTCGAACAGTCGCGGGACGCCACTGAGCTCGCGCTTGCCGCCCGCTCCTTCGTACACGCCCCAGCTGGCACGCAAGCGGTCGCCGTCGGCGAACGGCTCCGTCATGAAGTCGATCTCGGCGGCACTGAACGCGCCGGGCGCGGCCCAGAGGCGATGGCCGTACATGTCGGCGACGTAGGCGCGGCGGCGGCCGGGCGTGTCGAGCTCGGCGAGGAGCCCGTCGGCGTCGTTTGCCTGCCGGCGGAAGTAGTCGGACGTTGTGCGCTCGGAGTGCGGCACGTCGGGCGGGATGCCGGCTTGTGCGTAGAGATCGTCCAGCACGGGCGGCAGCGTGTTGAAGTAGCAGAGGCGCGGTACGAAGCCGGGGTATCGCAGGCTGAGGTCGTACACGACCGGGCCTCCGACGTCGCCGCCCGCGAGCGCGCACTCCCCGTGGCCGAGCGCGTCGTGCACGAGTGTGTAGAGATCAGCCGAGAACGCGGCGATGTCGTAGAACCCATCGGGCGCGAGGTCGGAGTCCCCGTGCCCGCGCAAGTCGGGGGCGATCACCTCGAAGCCGGCCTCGGCGAGCGGCTCGATGTTGCGCCACCAGATGCGTTTCGTCTCCGGATAGCCGTGCACGAGCAGCAACGGGTACCCACCGACTCCCTCACGCACGAACGCGAGGGCGAGCCCAGGCCGCACTTCGGCGCGATGGATCGCGAAGGCGTTCGGATCGGGCGTGCCGGTCATCGGGCCGGAGTCTGACATGGCGTACGAGGCCGTCATCGGGCTCGAGGTGCACTGCGAGCTCGCGACCGCGACGAAGCTGTTCTGCGGTTGCCCGAACGAGTTCGGCGCCGAGCCGAACACGAAGGTCTGCCCGGTCTGCCTGGGATTGCCGGGCTCGCTCCCGGTCCTGAACGAGCACGCGGTCGACTTTGCGCTGTGGTTCGGAGAAGCGCTGGGGTTCGGCGTGCCGCCGCGGTCGACCTTCGTCCGCAAGAACTACTTCTATCCGGACATGCCGAAGGACTATCAGGTGAGTCAGTACGAGGAGCCGATCCTCGTTGACGGCTCGCTCGAGGTCGACGGCGCGACGATCGGGATCGAGCGAGCCCACCTCGAAGAGGACACCGGCAAGACCGTGCACGTCGGGGGTGGAGGCCGGATCCACGAGGCCGACTACTCGCTTGTCGACTACAACCGTGCCGGTGTCCCGCTGATGGAGATCGTCAGCCGGCCTGATCTGCGCGGTGCCGACCAGGCGCGAGCGTACGTAAGCGAGCTGCGCGCGGTGTTGCGAGCGCTGGGCGTGTCCGACGTGAAGATGGAGGAAGGTTCCCTGCGCGTCGACGCGAATGTGTCGGTGCGCGCGGTGGGTTCGAGCGAGCTCGGTACGAAGGTCGAGATCAAGAACATGAACTCGCTGCGTTCGCTTGGTCGGGCAATCGAGTTCGAGATCGAGCGACAGTCAGCGCTGCTCGACGCCGGTGAAGCGGTGGTGCAGGAGACGCGTCACTGGGACGAATCCGACGGGCGAACCCACGGAATGCGGACGAAGGAGGGCTCGAGCGACTACCGCTACTTCCCCGAGCCCGACCTGCTGCCGGTCGCCCCGCAACCCGACGCGCGGGAGCACGTCCGTGCCTTGCTGCCCGAGTTGCCGGCGGCGCATCGCGCGCGCCTGGTGGACGAGTGGGGCATCGCCGACGCCGACGCGCGCATCCTCGTCGACGTGCCGGGCCTCGCCGAGTACGCGGAAGTCGCGGTGACCGCACTGGACGGCGGCACCGCCAAGGACGTCGCCAACTGGTGCACAGGTGACGTGCTCGCGTATCTGAACGAGACAGGACTCTCGCCCGAGGTCCTGCCGCTCGCGGCCGACGGCCTCGCCGAGCTCGTCGGGCTCGTGGCCGACGGCACGCTGTCGCGCAATCTCGCGAAGGAGGTGCTCGACGAGTGCCTTCGTCAGCCGAAGCGACCGAAGGAAGTGGTCGCCGAGCGCGGCCTCGCGCAGGTGAGCGACGAGGGCGAGCTCGCCGCGATCGTCGACGAGGTGCTGGGCGCACATGCGGACGCGGTGCGGGAGTACCGCAGCGCCGACGACAAGGACCGCAAGAAGAAGCGCGGGTTCCTCTTCGGACAGGTCATGCAGGCCACCCAGCGCAGGGCAAACCCTCAGCTGGTCAACAAGCTGCTCGACGCGCGCCTCGAAGGCTAGCTGTCACACCCGGGTGCTTTCTTTGCACCGTGAGTTCTCCTGAGCAGAAGAATCCGTGCAATGAAGGCTCTCTCCACGCACTCGCGGCATCGCAACACGGTGTCCTGACCGCGGCGCAAGCCGCCCAGCTCGGCTTCGCGGCGCCCGCACTGAGTCGTCGGGTGCGGGCGGGAGTGGTCGAGCGAATGCTTCCCGGCGTGTACCGGCTCACTTCGGTGCCGATCAGCGCGCGGCAAGCCGCCATGGCGGCGCTGCTGTGGGCGGGCGACGACGCCGTCGTCTCGCACATGACAGCCGGTGCCCTCTGGGCGCTCGACGGCCTCCAGGCCGAGCGGGTCGATCTCTGGGTGCCTTCCAGGCGCGCTCCCCGCTCGCCGCTCGTCGAGGTGCATCGCGGCACCGTCGACGCGATCGACCGACGTCGCGTGGAGTCGATCTGGGTCACCAGTCCGGCGCGCACGCTGATCGACCTGGCCGCGGTGCTCGAAGCCGAGGTGCTCGAGACTGCGCTGGAGTCCGCGCTTCGTCGCGGGCTCACGACGCCCGGCTCGATCGAACGGCGTCTGATGTCGCTCGGCGGCAGGGGCCGGCGCGGCACGGGTCAGTTGCGCGCGCTGATCGACGACCGAGGCAAGGGTGCCGCACTCGAGTTCGAGCTCGAGGTCCGGATCTGGCGCTTGCTCCGGAGCGCGGGGCTCCGGCCGGTCCGCCAGTACTCCGTGCGGTACGACGGCCGAACGTACCGCCTCGACTTCGCGTGACCGGCGCTCCGGGTGGCGGTCGAGGCCGACGGGTTCGACGCCCACGGCGGGCGCGGCGCGTTCGAACGTGACCACGCCCGGTTGGCCGTGCTGTGTGCCCACGGCTGGCGGGTGGTCCCCGTGACCTGGGAGCAGGTCACGAAACGGCGGGCATGGGTGCTCGACACGATCGTGCGCGCCCTGACGAGCGCAGCCGCGTGATCAGCGCAGTCGCATCAGTCCATCGGGACGTTGCGGACGATCTTGCCGTCGATGCGATCGAAGATCTCGTCGAGACTGTGACCGGTGATCGTGAGCCCGTGGTTGCGCTGCCCGACGACCGCCCGTGAGGGGTCGGGCGCCTGGCGCACGAGGTCCGCGACCGACTCGGCGAGCTGCACGGTGCCGCACGGATAGTTGATCTCGGTCGCGACGGTGCCGTCGATCCACGCATGGACGTGCACGATCGCGCCGACCTCGGGATGTTCCCGGTAGATCATCCAGTGCTCGATCGCGTCGACCGACACACGGTTGGGCTCCACGTCGGGCGGCACGCTGAGCACCATCGCGTCGTTGTCGGGGTCGTACCCCCGTACGAGCAGCACGTCGTGGCCGACCGTCACCAGCCGCGACTTGTCGACGCCGCTCGCGCTCATCCAGAACTCGGGCCCGTAGCCGGATTCCGTCGGCGGCTGGCGCCGCGCGCTGACGTTGCCATAGCTCAGGCCGCCGATGCCGTACAGCAGCATCACGTGACGCAGATCACGCGGCGAGAGGATCTCCTCGATCGGGAACGCGGCGGGCAACAGGTCGAGGGCACCGAGCCGTTCGCCGGCACGGGTGATCTGTCGTGTCTGCTCGTCGCCGTCCCAGAGCTCGCGCGGCAGATCGGGCACGAACTCGTTGCCGATCACGAGCCGTGACGACGCGAGCGGCTGCACGCGTTCGAACACCGCATGGAAGAACTTGTCCTCGTCCGCCGCACACGCGAGCGTGTACGTACCCTGCTCGAGCGTTATGAAGTGCGCGGCCGGACCGTCGGCGTCGTCGGTCACGAGGATCGCGAGATTCGCGAGACAGCGCACGAGGATCGGGTAGCCGGTGCGCAGCAGGTCGGTTGGTCGCTCGGGCAGCTGCACGATCGCGATCACGAACGTCGGCGCAGCTTTGCGCCGGTACGGCCGAAGGCGTTCCGGGTCCGGGAGGTGGACCACGACCTGGACGTCCGGCCCGGGACGGTCGCGCTCGTCGTAGCCCTCGTCGGCCATGACGCGCCGCAGACCTTCGACGAACCAGTCGAGACGTACGCTCGACGGCGATCCGTTCCGTGCGAAGGTGCCCTCGACGATCGCGTCACGCGCCGCAAGGCCTACCGAGGTGGGTGGGGACGCCGGCATCGTGCTCCTGGTGGAGGGGAGGGGCGGTTTCGAGTCGGACTACCCCTGAGCGGTCGCGGTTACGCCTGCACACCTACGGCGGCAATACGGCCCAGACCCTGCGCGAGCACGTTCCAGGACCCACCGTCGTCCGCAGACACGTACACCGTACCGTCGGCGTCCCCGAACGCCACCATGGAGCGAACACCGGCGCGCCGCCCGGCGTCGAGGCATCCGGTGTCGACGTTGCCGGCGAGCCATTCCGGCAGCCCGTCGCGGCAGCGCTCCAACCGGCCACCGTCGAGCGGCCGCCGGTACAGCGCCGACTTCCCACCGAACGGCCCGTCGGATGCGCTGAGCACCACGCAGGAGCGTGGGAACGCAACCGCGCGCAGGTAGGTCGCGTGCAACCCATCGGTGTGGACGTCCCACGTGACGCCGCCGTCCCGGCTCTCCGCCAGACCGACCGCCGCGGCGGCCATCACGAGCTGCGGGTCGGCCGGATGCGCGCGGACCTCGTGCACGTCGGCGTCGACGTCGATCGTCGGGCTCCACGTCGCCCCGCCGTTGGCCGAGCGCGGGATGCCGCCGACGTGCACGCCGGCGAGCAGCACGCCGCCGACGGTCGCGGTGATCGAGCGGACGTAGGGCGTCCGGCTGCCGACCGCGTGCCACGTGTCGCGGCCCTCCACGTCGTCGAAGCCTTCCACCGGCGCGAACGATCCCCGGAACAGCCTCAGCAACCGCGCATCGCCCGTGCCCACGTGCGCGCCCTCGGGCGCCGGCGAGAGGCACGTGAGCACCTGGTCGCTCACGGCGACGTCGTGCCACGCGCCACCCGGATCTCGGCGGACCACGGTTCGCGTGTCGACGATCGCCCACCACTCGTCTCGATCACGCGTCAACGCGCGCACGGGGCGCCCCTCCAGCTCGCTGCGACGCTCGCCGTCGGTCCCGAGGGCGACGACGCCGTCCTCGGTGCCCACCAGAACGCTGCTCATGTCGACCCAGAATACGGAGCGCGACCCACGGTGCGGACCGCCGGTACGCTCGCGCCCATGACCGATGCAAAGCCCGACCCGAGGAAGCCGCGCAGCTTCGAAGTCACCGACGGCATGGAGCGTGCGGGCGCGCGGGCGATGCTGCGTGCCATCGGCATGACCGATGCCGACTGGGGCAAGGCGCAGGTGGGCATCGCGTCGAGCTGGAACGAGGTCACGCCGTGCAACCTGCCGCTCGACCGGCTGGCGAAGCGGGCCAAGGAGGGCGTGCGAGACGCGGGCGGGTTCCCGATCGAGTTCGTCACGATCGCGGTCAGCGACGGTATCTCGATGGGCCACGAGGGCATGCGCGGGTCGCTCGTCTCGCGCGAGATCATTGCCGACTCGATCGAGTGCGTGATGCACGCCGAGCGGCTCGACGCGCTGGTCACGTTTGCCGGTTGCGACAAGAGCCTGCCCGGCATGCTGATGGCCGCGGCGCGGCTGAACGTGCCCTCCGTGTTCCTCTACGGCGGGTCGATCCTGCCGGGCCACTGGAAGGACCGTGCGCTCGACATCGTGAGCGTGTTCGAGGCGGTCGGCGCGTGCGCGGCCGGCACGCTCACGGAGAACGAGCTCGGCGAGATCGAGCGGCGCGCCTGCCCGACCGAAGGGTCGTGCGCGGGCATGTTCACCGCGAACACCATGGCGTCCGCGGCCGAGGCGCTCGGCATGGCGCTGCCCGGCAGCTCCGCGCCGCCGGCAGTTGACCGGCGTCGCGACGACTTCGCCTACGACACCGGGCGCACCGTCATCGACCTGCTCGACGCGAACATCCGGCCGCGCCAGATCATCACGAAGCAGGCGCTGGAGAACGCGATCGCCGTCGGCATGGCGCTCGGAGGGTCGACCAACCTCGTGCTCCACCTGTTGGCCATCGCCAACGAGGCGGACGTCGAGCTGGAGCTCGACGACTTCAACCGAGTCGGCGCGCGCGTGTCCCACATCGCCGACATGAAGCCCCACGGCAAGTACCACATGGTCGACCTCGACGGCGTCGGCGGTGTGCCGGTCGTGATGCGTGAGCTGCTCGACGCCGGGCTGCTTCATGGTGACTGCGTCACGGTCACCGGCAAGACGGTCGCCGAGAACCTCGCCGCGCTCGACCCCCCGCGGCCTGACGGCGACGTCGTGCATCCGCTCTCGTCGCCGATCCATGCGCAAGGCGGCATCGCGATCCTCACCGGCTCGCTCGCGCCGAAGGGCAGCGTGGTGAAGGTCGCAGGCATCGACACCCTGCGCTTCGAGGGTGCCGCGCGGGTCTTCGACGGCGAGGAGCTCGCGATGGATGCGATCCTCGCCGGACGGATCAACCCGGGTGATGTCCTGGTCATCCGCTACGAGGGTCCGAAGGGCGGGCCGGGGATGCGCGAGATGCTCGCGGTGACAGGCGCGATGACCGGAGCCGGTCGCGGTGACGACGCCGCGCTGATCACGGATGGTCGCTTCTCGGGCGGCACGCAGGGATTCTGCGTCGGCCACGTCGCGCCCGAAGCCGTCGACGGTGGCCCGATCGCGCTCGTCGAGGACGCCGACCGCATCGTGATCGATGCTGAGCAGCACACCCTCGAGTTGCTGGTCGACGACGCGACGCTCGAAGCGCGACGCGCGAGCTGGAAGCCGATCCAGCCTCGATACACGAAGGGCTTCCTCGCGAAGTACGCGCGGCTGGCCCAGGGCGCGGAGCGCGGCGCGATCACGAACGTCTGACCGCTCTGTGCCGTGCCCGAGATCATCGAGGTCGAGCAGGCCCGCGCGCTGATCGAGGCGAAGGCACTCGATCGGGAGATCGCACGCGTGCACGCTCCCGACGCATGGTTCCTCAAGCGGGGCCTCACGCCGCGGGGGGCTCGCGCGGCACTCCCCGGCCACCGACTGACGACCGCGCGGCGTCGCGGAAAGCTGCTCCTGCTCGACACGGACAAGTCCGGACCGGTGCTCGGGCTGCACCTCGGCATGAGCGGTCGCGTGCTCATCGACGACGAGGCAGCCGGCGATCCACTTGTCTATGCCAGCAATCGCGACGTCGAGCTCTGGAACCGGTTCGCGCTGCGCTTTGCCGACGGCGGACGGCTCGCTCTGCGTGATCCACGACGCCTCGGCGCGGTGGAGCTCGATCCGGACGAGGACCGTCTCGGGGTGGACGCGCCCGAGCTGACACTCGCGCAGCTGCGTTCGCTGCTCTCGCGCAGCCGGGCGCCGGTGAAAGCCGTGCTCATGGACCAGTCGCGCATCGCCGGGCTCGGCAACCTGCTCGCGGACGAGGTGCTCTGGCGCGCGGGTGTCGACCCGGCCCGTGGCGCCGACACGCTGGACGCAGGCGCGCAGGCCCGGTTGCACCGCGCGGTCCGGACGACACTGCGCGTGCTCATGCGCCGTGGCGGCTCTCACACCGGCGACCTCATGCCCGCTCGTCTGCCCGGGGCGCATTGCCCACGCGACGGAGCACCGCTGCTTCGGCGGACGGTCGCCGGGCGCACGACGTACTCGTGTCCTGTGCACCAGATCTGAGCGAGGCTGGACGGGGGAGCGAACGGCCGGGCAGGATCGTGCTTGCTGTCGGGGCCTCGAGTCCGGCACAATGGTCTCGTGAGTGCTGACCGGATCATCTGCCGGCTGCTCGTAATCGTCACCTAGCGCACGGCGCCCCGCCGCGCCCGTGCGCTCTTCGCCCCTCGCTCCGTGCGGGGGGCGTTTCATATCCCGAACCGACCCGACGAAAGCGAACGACGATGAAGCTGACCGGCGCCCAGGCGTTGATCAAGAGCCTCGAGATGGAGGGGACGGAGGTCATGTTCGGCCTCCCGGGCGGGGCGATCCTGCCGGTCTACGACCCCCTCATCGACTCGTCGATCCGGCACATCCTCGTCCGCCACGAGCAGGGCGCGGGCCACATGGCCGAGGGCTACGCGCATGCGACCGGGCGACCCGGCGTGGCCATGGTCACGAGCGGGCCCGCGGCGACGAACATCGTCACGCCGCTGTGTGATGCCTACATGGATTCGATCCCGATCGTCGTCGTCACCGGTCAGGTGCCGTACGCCGTGATCGGCAGCGACGCCTTCCAGGAGTGCGACACGATCGGCATCACCATGCCGGTCACCAAGCACAACTGGCTCGTCACCGACCCGAACGACATCCCGCGCATCGTGCGCGAGGCGTTCCACGTCGCGACCACCGGTCGCCCCGGGCCGGTCGTCGTCGACGTGCCCAAGGACGTGTCGAACCAGATGATGGACTGGTACTGGCCGGAATCGGTCGACCTGCCCGGCTACAAGCCCACGCTCAAGGGGCACGCGAAGCAGGTCAAGGACGCGGCGCGCCTCATGTCCGAGGCACACCGTCCTGTGATCTACGCCGGCGGCGGCATCCTCAAGGCACGCGCCGCGGCGGCGCTGCGCGAGCTCGTCGAGCTGACGGGCTTCCCCGTGGTCACGACGCTGATGGCGCGCGGCGCGTTTCCCGACGATCACGAGCTGTGTCTCGGCATGCCCGGCATGCACGGCAACTACACCGCCGTCACATCGATGCAGAACGCCGATCTGCTCGTCGCGCTGGGCTCACGCTTCGACGACCGTGTGACCGGCAAGCTGGACGCGTTCGCACGAGGTGCCAAGGTGATCCACGTCGACATCGACCCTGCCGAGCTCGGCAAGGTCCGACGGCCCGACGTGCCGATCGTGGGCGACTGCCGGTTGGTGATCGAGGAGCTCGTGAAGGCCGTGAAGGCCGGCCGCTCGAAGCACGCGGACGACCCGAGCGGGGACGGTGCGTGGCCGTCGCTCGAGCCCTGGCACGCGCAGCTGCGGGCGTGGCAGCAGCAATACCCATTGGTGTACGAGCAGGCGGAAGGAGGGCCGCTCAAGCCGCAATACGCGATCGACGCGTTGCGCGACAACACGCCCGACGACACGATCGTGGTCGCCGGTGTCGGACAGCACCAGATGTGGACGAGCCAGCGATGGCGCTTCAACCACCCGTACACGTGGGTGAACTCCGGTGGGCTCGGCACGATGGGCTTCGCAGTGCCTGCGGCGATCGGCGCCAAGGTGGGGAAGCCGGATCGGATGGTCTGGGCGGTCGACGGCGACGGCTGCTTCCAGATGACAGCGCAAGAGCTCGTGACCGCGAGCTCGGAACGCATCCCGATCAAGGTCGCGATCCTCAACAACGCGTATCTGGGCATGGTGCGCCAGTGGCAGGAGCTCTTCTACGAGGAGCGGTACAGCGAGGTGTACCTGTCGCCCGATCTCCCCGACTACGTCAAGTGGGCCGAAGCGATGGGTTGCGTGGGCTTCCGGGTCGAGAACCCCGACGACGTCGTGCCCACGATCGAGAAGGCCAACGAGATCGACGACCGGCCGGTCGTCATCGACTTCCGCACCGACTACCGGGAGAAGGTGTACCCGATGGTCCCGGCGGGTGGGTCGAACGACGACATCATCCTCGACCCCGCGCACGACCGCCCCGGCGGCCGTGACTAACGAGGCGGTGGGAGCTTGAGCAGCAACGTCCAGCATCACATCTTCAGCGTGCTCGTCGAGAACAAGTTCGGCGTCCTGTCGCGTATCGCCGGGCTGTTCGCGCGTCGCGGCTTCAACATCGTGTCCCTCGCGGTCAGCCCGACCGAAGACGAGCGCTTCAGTCGGATGACGATCGTCGTCGACGCCGAGTCGGCGCCGCTCGAGCAGGTCACGAAGCAACTGCACAAGCTGATCCCGGTGATCAAGGTGGTCGAGCTGCATCCCGCCGAGGCGGTGGAACGCGAGCTGATGCTCGTGACGGTGAAGGCAACCTCCGAGGCGCGCTCGCAGATCACCGAGCTGGCAGCGATCTTCGAGGCGCGGATCGAGGACGTCGGGCTGGAGGCGCTCACGATCCTCGTGGCCGGTGCGCCCGAGAAGCTCGACGCGATGACCGACCTGCTCCAGCCGTTCGGGATCGTCGAGCTCCAGCGCACCGGTCGTGTCGCACTGCCGAAGCTGGTGCGACGCCCGGCACGCTTGCAGGCGGTGCGGACCCGCGCGGGCTGACCACTCCATTGGCCTGCCACCGCCTCCACCGGTCGCCGCCGCTGCCGCTACCGTCAATGAGGTCCGGGCCGTGGTCGACACGCTGACGCCGGCCAATACAGCCGGCCAGTACAGAGGAGAGCATGCAATGCCCGCCAGCATCTACTACGACGGCGACGCCGATCTCGCGCTCCTCGAGGGGCGCAAGGTGGCGGTCCTCGGCTACGGCTCCCAGGGGCACGCGCACGCGTTGAACCTCAAGGAATCGGGCGTCGACGTGCGGGTCGGTCTGC
>WNFU01002448.1_pt1 | contig 50710 bp, 51 predicted proteins | sample 5400121 | NCBI WGS metagenome assembly WNFU01 (sample SAMN13153360, study PRJNA577476) | soil metagenome | isolation source: 100 cm soil or saprolite under grassland replicate 1 | place: USA:California | collected 2016-06-15 | reverse complement strand
AAGCGTGCGCGCCGGGGCGTGCCCGTTACGGACCACCAGCCGGTGGCCGTGCTCGTCGACCAGCTCGGTGTGCGCGGCAAGGTAGGCCTCCACCTCGGCCTCCAGCGCGGCAGCCAGCATCCGCCGGGCACCCTCACGCACCAGCTCGTCCAGATCGGTGGCCAGCTCGATCCGTGCCTGCTCATCAACCACTACACTCAGCATCGCGGCGTTCCTTCCTCGCCGGCGTTCACCGCGCCGGCGTCCTCCCTACAGGTCAGGGTGGAAGGTACGCCGCGCTCTCATGCGAGGGCTCATCCACAGCTTTCGACCATAGCTCGCGCGTCGACCCCCGTGGCGTGCGTCCCGTTGGTTGGCATGCTCCTGCTGATCGACCACGCCGGAGCCATTCCTGCCTCTACCTGACCATGCCGTTACCTCAGCAGCCTTGCCGGGCGGTCTTGGAAGATGCCACGTCGCTTCCTTGGCGGTCGGGGGTTTGCAGCCATACGGCCAGCAGCAGGGGCGGCGGCGACGGTCGGTGACGTACCGCTTCCCAGGAGTTGCGGAGGGCGTCCATCGGTAGCGGACGGTTGGAGCCCCAACTCTTGACGATTCCTCATTGGACCTTGCTGACGAACCGACTCCACCACAAGGATGGTGCCGCCACGAGACCTGGCCACAGAAGGGGAACCGATGAGGACCTTGCACTTCGGCCTCCGTGTGGCCGATCTCGAGCGGTCGCTCGCGTTCTACACAGGCGTCGGCTACGAGGTGGTCGGCAGCGTCCCCGATACCGCGTTCGGGCACCTGACCATGCTCAAACTCCCCGACGACGACTTCGTCACCGTCGAGCTCGTCCACGATCCCACCAAAGGTGAGGTCGACCTCGGCACCGGCCTCAGCCACTTCGTCATCAAGGTGGAGTCGTTGGACGCCACCATCACCGAGCTCGCCGCCCAGGGCATCGAGGCCGACACGCCCGGATCACCGGATGGCTCAGACGACGTTCGAACGACGTGGATCACCGACCCGGACGGTAACCGGATCGAGTTGGTCCAGTGGCCGGCCGATCACCCCGACGGCATCACCGCAGCCGACTGGCCGGACTGAGTCTGAGGCGGCTCGACTATCCGGTCAGTCAGATGGCACCATACAGGCCTGGTCGGAACTCGTGGTCAGCATCGCAGCAGCGAAGGGATGAGAATCGTGGCCGACATGTGGATCGGCGGGGCGGCGACCCCCGGCGGTGGCCGGCGTGTCCCGGTGGCCAACCCCGCCAACGGCGAGACCATCGATGAGATCTCCGAGGCGACCGCGGCCGAGGTCGACGCGGCCGTCGCCGCGGCGGCGGGCGCGTTCGCCGGCTGGCGGCGGACCGACGCCGCCGAGCGCGCCGCCCACCTGCGGCGGCTCGCCGACGCCTGCGAGGCCAGCGCCGACGAGCTGGTCGCGCTGCTGGTCCGCGAGCAGGGCAAGCCGACCCTCGAGGCGCAAGGCGAGCTGCGCCACTTCCTTGCCGGCCTGCGCTATTACGCCGAGGCCGCCACCAAGGTGCGCGGCAGCTACCAGGAGCTGCCGAGCCAGTTCGGCCCGGCCTACGGCCTGGTGGTGCGGCGGCCCCTGGGTGTGGTCGGCGCGATCACGCCGTGGAACTTCCCCCTGACGCTGCTGGCCAACAAGGTCGGTCCCGCGCTCGCCGCCGGCAACACGGTGGTCGCCAAGCCGGCCGAGACGACCCCGCTGACCACGCTGCGCGTCGCCGAGCTCGCCACCCGGGCGGGCCTGCCGCCCGGGGTGCTCAACGTGGTCACCGGCGGCCCGGAGACCGGCGAGGCCCTGGTCGCCAACGCGGGCGTGCGCCGGGTGGCCTTCACCGGCCAGACGGCAACCGGCCGCAGGATCATGGAGCTGGCCGGGCCGGCCCTCAAGCACGTCAGCTTGGAGCTGGGCGGCTCCGACCCCACCATCGTGCTGGGCGACGCCGACCTCGACGCGGCCGTCAAGAACATCCAGATCGGCCGCTACTGGAACTGCGGCCAGGCCTGCCTGGCACCCAAGCGGGCGTTCGTCCAGGCCGAGGTGTACGACGCCTTCGTCGAGCAGCTGGTGCAACGGGTGGGCCGCTACGAGCCCGGGCCTGGTGACACCCGCGCCGAGAAGCCCAAGCTGCGGATCGGCCCGCTGCACACCGCCGCGCAGCGCGAGCTGCTGGCCGCCCAGCTCGCCGACGCGGTCGACGGCGGCGCCAAGGTCCTGGTCGGCGGCGAGGCGCTGGACGGGCCGGGCCACTTCTTCCAGCCGGCGGTGGTCATCGACGTGCCGGCCGGCTCGCGGCTGGCCACCGAGGAGGTCTTCGGGCCGGTCCTGCCGGTGTGGCGGGTGGAGAGCCTGGACGAGGCGATCGAGCGGGCCAACGCCACAGAGTACGGGCTGGGCTCGTCGATCTGGACCCGCTCCGCGGTGGCGATCGACCGCGCCACCAGGGAGCTGGAGGCCGGGGTGACCTGGGTGAACCAGCTCCACTACGGCTACGACGAGCTGCCCTTCGGCGGCACCAAGCACAGCGGCCTGGGCCGCGAGCACGGCTTGGAGGCGCTTGCCGAGTACACCGAGCCCAAGTCCGTGGTCGTCGGCGGCCTCGGCTAGCAGAGTGAGAGGAGCGGCGATGTCGGTAACCGCCAGCGTCGAGGACCGGGTCGGCTGGATCACGCTGGACCGCCCACCCGCCAACAGCTACGACCCGGCCTTCCTGGAGGAGCTGCAAACCGAGCTCGAGCAGCTCGCCCCGCTGTTCTCCTCCGACGACGCCCGCGAGGGCATGATGGCGTTCACCGAGAAGCGGCCGCCCAAGTACGCCGGCCGCTGAGGAGGACCGCATGGCACGCACGCAGGCCTCGGACCTCGACGACCAGGCGGAGCTGCCCCCCCGCGCGCTGGCGCTGCTACGCAGCGCCTACCGGGTGATCACCCGCCAGGGCAGCCACCGCCTGTCGCTGCAGGACGTGGCCGACGAGGCGGGCGTGAGCAAGGGCATGGTCCTCTACTACTTCAAGACCAAGGAGAACCTCTTCCTGACCACCATGCGCTACGCCCTGGAGCGCACCGGCGTGCGGATCCGCGAGCGGATCGCCGGCGTGGACGACCCGCACCAGGTGATCAGCGCGCTGGTCGACGCGATCTTCATCGACCCCGAGCGCAACCGCGACTTCTTCCTGCTCTACATCGACCTCATCGAGCACGCCGCCAGGGTGCCGTCGTTCAGCCGGCTCTCCACCCTCTCGACCGAGATCATCAACGGCCTGTACGAGGAGGTGATCCGCGACGGGGTCGCGCGCGGCGGCCTCACGGTCGACGACCCGGCGGCCGCCGCGGCGGCGATGCGGGCCCAGATCGACGGCACCTTCCTGAGCTGGCTCCTGGAGCCCGACTGGAAGGCGTCCCACTCCCGCTACAAGGCGCGGTGCCTCCAGAGCCTGCTGCAGCTCCTCGGCGCCCAGCAGGCTGGCCAGGCGAGCCGACGGCACGAGGAGGACCGCCAACCATGAGAGGGATGTTCGTCGACGGCGGCCTCCGCGAGGGCTCGGCCGCGGAGGTGCTGGAGGTGCGGGACCCGGCCACCGGCGAGCTGGTCGAGACCGTCCCCGCCGGCACCGTCGAGGATGTCGACGGCGCCGTCCGCGCCGCCCAGGCGGCCTTCCCGGGCTGGTGGGAGACGCCGGCGGCGCGGCGCGGCGAGCTGCTGCACCAGGCCGTGGAGCGGGTGCGTGCCGAGGCGGAGCAGCTCGCCGGGCTGCTCACCCGGGAGCAGGGCAAGCCGCTGCGGGAGGCGCGGCTGGAGATCGGGCGCTGCGCCGAGACGCTGGAGCACTACGCGGGCCTGGCCAAGAGCCTGCGCGGCGGCTACGTGCCCAACCTGGACGAGGGCGCCTACGGCATGATCCTGCGCCGGCCGCTGGGGGTCGTCGGCGCGATCGTGCCGTGGAACTTCCCTACCACGCTGCTGGCCAACAAGCTCGGCCCGGCGCTGGTGACCGGCAACACGGTGGTCGCCAAGCCGGCTGAGACCACCCCGCTGACCACCCTGCGCATCGCCGAGCTGCTGACCGAGGGCGGCGTCCCGGGCGGGGTGCTGAACGTCGTCACCGGGACCGGACCGGTCGCCGGGGCGGCCCTGGTCGCCCACCCGCTGGTCCGCAAGATCGCCTTCACCGGCTCGACCGCCGTCGGCAAGCGCACCATGGCCGCGGCGGCCGAGCACCTCAAGCGGGTCACGCTCGAGCTCGGCGGCTCCGACCCGATGATCGTCTGCGACGACGCCGACCTCGACCGCGCGGTCAGCGCCGCCAGCGTCGGCCGCTTCTTCAACTGCGGCCAGGCGTGCCTGGCCACCAAGCGGCTGTTCGTCTTCGACCACGTCGCCGACGAGGTGGTCGAGAAGCTCGTCGCCAAGGCGGCCAGGCTGCGCGTCGGCCCCGGCACCGCCGAGGGCGTGCAGATGGGCCCGCTGCACACCGGGCGGCAGCGGGCGCGCATCGATGAGCAGGTCGCCGACGCGGTCGACCGCGGCGCCAAGGTGCTGCACGGAGGCGGCCGGCCGCAGGGCGAGGGGTACGCCGCGGGGTACTTCTACGAGCCGACCCTGCTGCTGGAGCCGCCCGCCGACGCGCGCGTGGCGCTCGAGGAGACCTTCGGCCCGGCGCTGCCGATCTGGCGCGTCGCCGGCCTCGACGAGGCGATCGAGCGCGCCAACGCCTCCCCCTACGGGCTCGGCTCGTCGGTCTGGACGCGGGACCTGCACCGCGCGTCGTGGGCCGCGGAGCGGCTCGAGGCCGGCTACACCTGGGTGAACTCCGTCAACAAGGTGTACGACGAGCTCCCCTTCGGGGGGCTGAAGCAGAGCGGCTACGGCAAGGAGCACGGCGCCGAGGCGCTCGACTACTACCAGGAGACCAAGTCGGTCGTGGTGAGGCACTGAAGTCCCGGGAGGTAGTGATGGCGGTCCCCACGGTGCCCGAGACGGCAGCTCCGACGCTGCCCGTCCGCTACAACGTCAGCACGCTGCTCGACCGCAACCTCGAGGCCGGCCGGGGCGCCAAGGTGGCGCTCCGCACGGCCGACCGCCAGGTGACCTACCAGCAGCTCTTCGAGGACGCCTGCGCCGCCGGCCGCGCCCTGCGCGCGCTCGGCATCCAGCGCGAGCAGCGCGTGCTGCTGGTGCTCGACGACACCCCGGCGTTCCCGGCGGCGTTCCTGGGCGCGATCCGCGCCGGGATCGTCCCGGTGCCGCTCAACCCGCTGTTCAAGCCCGACGACTACCGCTACGTTCTGGCCGACTCGGACGCCCGCGCGGTGCTCGTCGACCTCGCCCTGCTCGACAAGGTCCGCGAGGCGCTGGCCGGCCACGACGAGCCGGTCGCGCTGGTCACCGTCGGCGGTCCGGCCGAGGGTGCCCACGACTTCGCCGGGCTGCTCGCCGAGCACGCCGGCGAGCTGGCCCCGGCGCCCACCCACCGTGACGACCCGGCGTTCTGGCTCTACAGCTCGGGCTCGACCGGCCGCCCCAAGGGCGTGGTCCACCTGCAGCACGACCTCCCCTACACCTGCCAGACGTATGCCACGCAGGTCCTGGGCATCCGTGAGGGCGACGTGTGCCTGTCGACAACCAAGCAGTTCCACGCCTACGGGCTGGGCAACAGCCTGTCGTTCCCGTACTGGGTCGGCGCCACGGCGGTGCTGCTCCAAGGACGGCCGGCGCCCGACCGCGTGCTCGACGAGGTCGAGCGCCACCGGCCGACGCTGTTCTTCTCCGTGCCGACCCTGTTCAACGCCATGCTGGCCGCTCCGGGTGCGGAGCGGCGCGACCTGTCCTCGGTGCGGCTGTGCGTCTCGGCGGCCGAGGCGCTGCCGGCGGAGCTGTGGCGACGCTGGCACGACACCTACGGCGTGGCGATCCTCGACGGCATCGGCTCCACCGAGATGCTCCACATCTTCTGCTCCAACACCGCCACCGACCTGCGGCCCGGGTCGAGCGGCCGGCCGGTGCCCGGCTACGACCTGAAGCTGCTCGACGAGGAGCTGGACATCACCCCTGCCGGTGAGACCGGCAACCTGTACGTCCGCGGCGACAGCGCGCTGGCCTCCTACTGGCGGCAGCACGAGAAGACCAAGCGGACGGTGATCGGCGACTGGGTCTACACCGGCGACCGCTACCGCCGGGACGCCGACGGCTACTGGTGGTACCAGGGCCGGGTCGACGACATGCTCAAGGTCGGCGGCCTGTGGGTCTCCCCGGTCGAGATCGAGGCGGTCCTGGTCGAGCACCCGGCGGTCTACGAGTGCGCCGTCGTCCAGGTCCAGGTCGAGGGCCTGACCAGGATCAAGGCGGTGGTCGTCGCCAGGGGCGCCGAGCCCGCCACGCTCACCCCCGAGCTGCAGGAGTGGTGCAAGCAGCGCCTGCAGCGCTACGAGTACCCGCACCTGGTCGAGTACGCCGACGAGCTGCCCAAGACCACCACCGGCAAGATCCAGCGCTACAAGCTGCGCGCGCCGCAAGCCGAGGGGCCCGGATGATCGACGGCATCCCCCTGGTCGACGTCCACCTGCACCCCGCTCGGCTGCCCACCCTGAAGCTGCCGCGGGAGCTGTGGGCGCCGTTCGGGCGCGGCCTGCCATTCGGCGACCTCTACGACGAGGCCGGCAGGGTCCGCCCAGACCGCTTCGACGCCTACCTCGCCGAGGAGGGCGTCGACGTGGCGCTGCTGATGAGCGAGTACAGCCCGAGGGTCACCGGCATCCAACCCGTCGAGGACCTGCTGCCGCTGGTCGAGCACAACCCGCGGCGTTTCCGCCTGATCGCCAACCTCAACCCGCACCTGCACCACCCGATCACCGAGGAGCTGGAGCGCCAGCTCGCGCTCGGCGCCGTGGCGGTCAAGCTGCACCCGGTCCACGGCGGCTTCTCCCCCACCCACGGCCCGCTGTACCTGGTCTACCAGCGCTGCGCCGAGCTGGGCGTGCCGGTGGTGTTCCACTCGGGCACCAGCACCTTCCCGGGCGCGGTAAACCGCTACGGCGACCCCGCCGCGATCGACCAGGTGGTGGCCGAGGTCCCGGACCTCAAGGTGGTGCTGGCCCACGGCGGCCGCGGCTGGTGGTACGACGCCGCCGCCTTCCTCGCGCTGGCGCGCGAGAACGTCTGGATCGACCTGTCGGGCCTGCCGCCGCAGCGGCTGCCCGACTACTACGCCCGCCACGACCTGCGCCGCCTGGCGCGCAAGTTCATCTTCGGCAGCGACTGGCCCGGTGTCCCCGGCATCGGCGCCAACGCCCGCGCCGTCGCCAAGCTCGACATCGACCAGGCCGACCTGCCGGACGTGCTGGCCGGCAATGCCCGCAAGGTCTACCGCGACCTGCCCCCAGGAGCTTGACTGACCGGTCAGACAGGGCCATCATTCCTAGACGGTAGCTGTAGCCCGATGGAGGAGCCGACGTGCTGAGGACCGAGGCCGAGTTGCTCGAGCGGCTGCGCACGGGCAGGCTGATCGAGGGGCTGGACACCGCCACCGAGGCCTACGTCGAGGGGCTCAAGCGGACCCTGATCGTCTCGGCCGACACCGAGCTGATCAGCGCCCCCGCCTACCTGCGGGCGGCCAGGGACGCGCCCTCGATCAACTCCTACATGTCGGCTGTCAGCATCGTCCAGGACGAGCTCGGCCACGCCCACATCGCCTACCGCATGCTGCGCGACCTCGGCGTCGACCCCGACGAGCTGGTCTACGAGCGCCCGGCGAAGGCCTTCAAGTACCCCTACGCCTTCGACGTGCCGCTGGACACCTGGGAGGAGCTGGTCGTCGCCAACGCCTTCTACGACCGGGCCGGCTTCGTCCTGCTCAGCGACATCTTCCAGCACACCAGCTACGGGCCGTGGAAGCGGGCGCTGGTCAAGGTCGACCGGGAGGAGACCTTCCACCTGCGCCACGGCGAGCGCTGGATGAAGATCCTCTCTGAGGACCCGGAACGCAGGGCCAAGGTGCAGCGCGCCGTCGACTGGATGTTCGTGCTCACCCTGGAGTGGTTCGGCCTGCCCGACGACCTCAAGCGCCACGGCGAGCAGGTCGGCTACCAGCTCAAGGGGCTGACCAACGACCAGCTCCGCCAGGCGTGGATGGCCGCGACGGTGCCGCTGTGCGAGCGGCTCGGGTTCTCGGTCCCCGCCCACCGCGACGAGGCGTCCGGCAGCTACGTGGTCGACTGCCCCTTCCCGATGGCCTTCGACGAGGACGCAAAGCGCTGGGACTTCGAGGGGGGCGCCGTGTCCTGGGACGACGTGCTGGCGCGCTGGAAGCGGCGCGGCCCCTGCAACGAGGAGTTCGTGGCCCTGATCCAACGCGGCTACCGGCAGCTCCAGCTGCACCCGGCGTGACCATGATCGCAGCAGGCGACATCCGCGCGGCCCTGGCCGAGGTCGAGGACCCGGAGCTTCCCATCAGCATCGTCGACCTGGGGTTGGTCCGCTCGGTGGTGGTCGACGGGACCACCGTGCGGGTGGGAATCACCTTCACCTCGATCGCCTGCCCCTGCACCGATGTGCTCCACGAGGACATCCAGGCGCGGCTCGGGCAGCTCGACGGCGTTACCGACGTGGAGGTGGAGGAGGTCTTCGAGCCCTGGAGCCGCGACGACATGACCGAGGAGGGGCGTCTGGCCCTGCTCGCCCTCGGGGTGACCTAGTGGACGCGCCGAAGGTCGAGGCTTGGGAGGTCTACGCGCGCCACGACCGTGAGGAGCGTGCGCACTACGTCGGCAGGGTCCAGGCAGTCGGTCCCAAGGACGCCAGGGTCTTCGCGTACATGCTGTACGACGAGCGCCGCTGGCAGGAGATGTTCGTGGTCAGGCATGCCGATGTCGTCTCCCTCGTCGCCCCTGAGTAGGTCGGTGACCGTGGAGCGATACCGCGTGTTCGGCCGGACGGAATACCCAGAGCCGCTCGAGTTCCGGGGGACACTGATCGCGGCCGACGACGGCGCCGCGGCCGGCTCCGCGCTGGAGCGCCACGGCCGCGAATGGGTCGAGCTGGTCCTGATCCCGGAGCGCTCCATCCACTGGATCCTCGGCCCGAGCCCGGCGGAGGTCGGTGATGGCTGACGCGCGGCCGACCCAGGCGAACGCCTGGGTGACCGACAACGACGACGCCCTGGCCGCCGTCGTGAACCTGCTGGTCGTCCTGGCCGACAACAAATACTGGCTGGGCCGGCACCTGTCGGAGTGGGCGGTCGGCTCGCCCAGCCTCGAGGTCGGCGTGGCCTGCGCGGCGATCGCGCAGGGCGAGCTGGGCCAGGCCCGGGTGCTGTACCCGCTGCTGGGCGAGCTGCCCTTCTCCGGGCCGGTCGACCCGCGGGAGCGCGAGCGCGCCTACAACATGTCGATACTGGACGCGCCGTTCCCGACGTGGCCGCATGCGGTCGCCGCGCTGCTGCTGGTCGACGGGGCCATCACCACGATGCTGGAGGCCCTGGCCGGCTGCCGTTACGAGGCGCTCGCCCGCCGCGTGCCGCGAATGCTCGAGGAGGAGGAGTTCCACAGGGACGTTGCCGACGGCAGGGTCCGCGAGCTCGTCCACCTGCCCGGCGGCCTTGAGTACCTGCAGGCACGCGTGGACGGGTCGCTGGAGGAGGTGCTCTGCTGGTTCGGGCCACCCGGCGAGCACGGGGTGGAGACGCTGCGGGGCGAGGGACTGCTCAACTCCGGCAACCAGGCGCTGCGCCAGGCCTACCTGGACCGGGTCGGCCCCCTGCTCCAGGAGGTCGGCGTCGAGCTGCACCTCGGCCGGGATCAGCAGACCGGGCGATGGGAGGACCGGCACCTGCCATGGCATCGATGGAACCGCCTGCAACGCCGCCTGGAGCCGGCGAGGACGTGACCTGCCCGTGGTGCGGCTCCAAGGAGGTCGAGCTGGTCGGCGCGGTCGGGCCGACGACCATGACCTCGCAGTGGATCTGCACCGCCTGCCATAGCCCGTTCGAGCGGGTCCGCAGGCGCGGCCGGTCATGAGCCAGCACCCGGCGGTCCAGGTGCGCACCGTCGAGGGTGTCGCGGTCGTGCAGTTGGCGCGCCCCGAGCGGCGCAACGCCCTCGACGAGCAGCTCCAAGCCGAGCTGCACCGTGCCTTGGAGGCGGTCACAGGCCGCTCGGCCGCGTGTCGAAGTGGTCGAGGTTCGACTTCGACGGGTGCATCCGGCCTGCTGGACCCGCGGCGAACCCGCGCAGCAGGTTCACGGTGATCCGGCGCACGGCGGCGGAGGTCGCCGCGCTGTTGCGGCCGTTGGCGCAGACCTGGTCGATCTGGCACAGCCAGCTCGACGTGCCGGTGTCGACCACGCCGGCGCCGCTTGCCGTGGTGTAGTAGGTCATGTCGGAGAAGCTGCGGTGGAAGCGGCAGCGTAGCGGCGAGTGGAGCACCAGCTCGACCCCGCGCGGAGTCGGGAAGGTCGTCGTCACCCGGTCGTACTCCGGCCCGACCAGGTTCGGCAGCTTCGACCCCGCGCGAAGCCCGGTGCCGGCCAGCAGCCATGAGCCAGGCTGGACGACCACGCCGTCGGCATGCGTCGGGTTGCACTCGTACAGCTCGCCGAGCAGGGAGCTCTCCGGCTCGCTGAGGGGCGGCTCGCGCCAGTTGGTGGTGACCTCCTTGGGATCCGTGCGCCATGCCGGGTCGGCCCTGGCCGAGTCCGGCTTGTAGTTGACCTCCTCGCGGTCGGGACCGAGGGGAGACGGTCGCAGGCGGATGTGCCGGAAGACCGCGTTGGCGCCGAGGAAGGCGAGGTTCACCCCGTGGTCGCGTGCGGCCGTCGCGCCGCGCCGCATCGCGGTCGACCAGTACTCGTCGTGGCTGAGCGAGAGCAGCGCCCGGTGCCGCAGCAACCGCTTCGGGTGCTGGTGCAGGTCGACGTCGGTCCAGTAGGTCGCGTCCAAGCCGGTCCGCTCCAGCAGGCTCACCAGCGGCAGCTCGCCGGTGAGGAAGCCGCTGGCGCCGTCGCCCCCGGCGTAGGGACGGTCGAAGGAGACCACCCGCGAGCGCGTCCCGGGCTCCCCGAAGGGGCCCCAGTAGAGGTTGCGTCCTCCCCAGGCGTTGTAGGCCTGCCAGGTGGTGACCGGGTTCATCACCACCAGCGGGTCGTCGCTCGACGGGTCGGTGACGGTCAGCGGGACGTAACCCTGTGCGGCGGGCGAGACGAGCTTGAGCAGGTAGGCCCCTGGCGGCCAGTGGGGACCGACCTGGACGGTGAGCGACGGCTTCCAGCGTGCCTCGACCATGTTGGTCAGCGGCTCCCGCGACGGCTCGGCCTGGCGCCGCCCGCGCAACCGGTCCGAGCGCCACAGCAGCCGCGCGCGCGCCCCGCCGTACCAGCCCATCCGGTAGGCCTCGACGCGGAACCGCCGCGCCGTGGTGGACACGTACAGGGTCACGGCGTCGCCTGCCGAGGCGCTGACCCGGTCGGCGTACCCCTCGATGGTGTGCGGCTCACCCCGGGCGGTGATGCGCCAAGCGGTCGTGCCACGCCGGCGGTTCTCCGCCGCGACCCAGCCGGGCTCACCGATCGCCGGCGCCGTGGCGCTATCGACCGGCCGCGCGCCGCCGGCCACGCCCCCTAGGATCGCCCCCTGCAGCCCGCGAAGCCGGCCAGTCAGGCCGTTGCGCTCGATGCCCACCCAGGCGGCCGACGCAAGCACCGGGACGACCACGGCGGCCCCGATCAGCAACCGCCGCGCACGCCCGCCTGGCATCCACCGCTCCTGTGCCCATGCCCGTCCAGGCAGGGATTCTGGCACGAACAGGATCGTGACGACGCCTGTTGCCGGCACGCTGGAACGAAAGGGGACTCCGATCTGTTCGCGCCCGTGAGATGGCGCTCATGGCGCCGCCACCCCCACCTCGCTCGGCGTCGCCTGCTCATGGGTCGGCGTCCGCATTGCGCGCCGCCGCCACCACAGGTAGGTGCCCGCGCCGACCAGGATCGGCAGGCCCCAGGTGAGCGCCCGGTAGACCAGCACGGCCGCGACCACCTCGGCCCGATCGCCACCGGCGGTTACGAACCCTCCGATCAGCACCGCCTCGACCACGCCCACGCCACCTGGGGTGAACGGGATCGCGGTCGCCAGCCGGGCGAAGGCGAACACCGCCAGCACCTCGGCCCAGCTCACCTCGGCGTTGCTGACGCCGACGTGGCGCAGCGTGATCAGCAGCACCACGTAAAGAGACAGGTGGCTGACCAGCGTCGCCGCGGTGATCGGCAGCCAGCGGTGCTCGAGCAGGTCGACGGTGCGGGAGCGGAACTTGACGGTGGCGAGCTCCCAGCCGGTCACCGGCCCGCGACCAACCAGCCGCAGCAGCCGGGAGGTGGCCCGGCCTGCCAGCACCCCGACCCGCTCGGCCACCCGCTCGCTGCGCTGCCGTAGGTCATGCCGACGCCGATCGGCGCGCCCACGACCGGGACGGTGTTGGCGACCGCGGTGGTCGACTGGGTCATCGTCATCGCCCGCCAGAACGACAGGCCGGGCGTCACCGACATCCACACGAACGCGTAGGTCATCAGGTTCCACAGCGCGATCGCCGTCAGCGTGGCCAGCTCCAGCCAGGTCATGCTGGTGATCTCGGCCCGCACCTGACCGAGGTCGATGCCCTTGAGCAGGTACCAGAAGATCGCCACCACCAGCACCAGCGACAGGACGACCTTGACGGCCAGGCCCGGTGACCAGCGCCGGACCGGGCTCGTCGTCGCCGCCTGCTCGACCATCGGAACTACCTCCTCGTCCCGCGGAGACGCGGGCGCTGGCCGTTCGAGTCGGAGCGCGGTCGGCCCCTGCTCGTCATGCCGGGACGGCCTGCTTCTGGACGGGCACGATGAGCCACATCGCCAGGTAGATCGGGATGCCGGCACCGCCAAGCAGGGCGAGGACGACGAAGGCCACCCGGACAATGGTCGTGTCGGTGCGGCCGAAGTACTCGGCCAGGCCGCCGCAGACGCCGGCGAGCTTGCGGTCGGTGCGGCTGCGGTACAGCTTGCGGGTCGCTTCCATGCTGCTCCCTCTCTTGCCTGGTGCCGTTCCGGCTGCCGGGCTGTCTGGCGCGGCGCTTCGCCTCGGCCAGGCCGAGCCGGCCGTCTCGCACTGGTCCAATGAGCGTGGCACCTCTGGCACCGCGTCGAAACCGGCAACCCCAGCAAGGCTCATCGCTGGGCGTGATCACCGATGGTGGTGTCGCCGGGGAGAGGTCAGACGTTGCGCTCGTGGATGTAGCACCAGCGCCAGGTCGAGCCAGGCTCGCAGGCGGCGGCGATGGGGTGGTCGGTCTCTTGGTAGTGCGCCTTGGCATGCTGGTTGGGCGAGGCGTCCGAGCAGGCCACCCAGCCGCACGACAGGCACAGCCGCAGTGCGATCCAGTTGTCCCCGCAGGCCAGGCAGCCTGCGCAGGTGGTCGCCTGCGCCCGGACCTGGCGGACCTGATCGAGGTGGTCGCAACGCGGGGCGTCGCCGTTGCGTGCGGCGGTCGGTGCCGATAGTGCCATCCGAACGGGCCCCTTCACGGCCGGCTTGGAGAGCTGGACGGTCACCTCCGGCCGAGGATGGCCACACCCAGCAAAGCGCAGTCCCAGGCGTGGGGAAACGAGCAATCTCCGCAAGGCTGATCGGCGAGACCGATCACCGGTACCAGCCTCCTGGCGCGCAGCCGAGCGTGGTTAGGTCAGACGTCGTCGGGGAATCGCTCGGGGTGGACACCCCGGTTCTGGTGTGCTTGCTTCTGGAGGCTGGCGGGATCCAGCAGCTCCGATGCGGCAGCTCGGATGGTTGGTGAACGGAGGTGCGGCCAAATCGAGCTACGCCAGCTCCGCTACTTCGTGACCCTGGCCGAGGAGCTGCACTTCGGCCGGGCGGCCGAGCGTGAGCACATCGTCCAGTCAGCCCTCAGCCAACAGCTGCAACGCCTGGAACGCGAGCTCGGGGTCCGGCTGCTGGACCGCAGCACCCACCACGTCCAGCTCACCAGGGCCGGGATGGCGTTCCTGACCGAAGCACGGCGGCTCCTGGTCCAAGCCGAGCGGGCGGTCGCCGCCGCGAGGTACGCGGAAAGCGCGGCCGCGTCGCTGTGGGTGGGGATCGTCGACGCCAGCTACGACTCCATGCCGCGGATCCTCCACCAGGTCCAGCAACAGTACCCGAACCTGGCGATCCACCAGGTCGAGGCTGGCGTGCCCGAGCAGTTCAAGCTGCTGGCCGAGGGCCGGCTGGACGTCGGCTTCGGGCGTGCCTCGCTGGCACCGGCGGAGGTCGCTTCCGAGCTGTTCCGCCTGGATCCGCTCGGCGTGCTGGTCGCCGAGGACCACCGCTTCGCCACCCTCCAGGCGGTGCCGGTGGCGGCGTTGGCGGCCGAGCCGCTGTTGCTGGAAGAAGACGAGCGCGCGCCGGAGTTCAACCAGTTCGTGGTCGAGCTGTGCCGCTCGGTGGGGTTCACACCGACCCTGTACCGCGGCACCGTGCAGAGCATGCAGGCCGCCGCCGAGCTGGTGGTCCATGGCCGCTGCGTGGTGTCGGTGCCGTCGTCGTGCGCGCAGGCGGCGCCGCCGGGGGTCGTGTGGAAGCCGCTGGTGGAACCGGCCTCGCGGTATCCGTGGTCGCTGCTGTGGCGGGCGGGCGACCAGTCCGAGCACGTGCAGGCGGTGCGGTCCTGCACGCGTGAGCTGGCGCAGGAGCTGGACTGGCTGGAGCCGGCCCGCCAGCCACCGGCGACCTGAGCGCGTCCGTACCCGGCGACCATTGGGGCATGGTGGCGTCCGCCGCGACGATCATGGTGATCGCGGTGTCGTGCGTGGTGATCACCCGGGCTGATCGTCCTTGCGCGGATTCCTGGTTTCCGCGTGCCGTGGGCCGTGCTTTGGTAGCAAGACGATCTTGGCCATGAACGGCCGGCAGGCACGCGTCCAGTCGACTGCGAGCGGCTCGGCAAGCAGGATTGCGGAGCGGGTCAGCCGGCCCCAGGAGGGTGGTGGCCAGGATCGGGGGGTGGACGGCGCCCGCGCTACGGCTGGCCCGGCCGGGCCAGGGGGGACTCTGGGCCTGGCGCTTGCGCGGCGCCCGCCACCTGCCCCGTCCCGAGGCATCTGCTAAGCTCGGTCCGTCTCCCCCGCGAGAGCGGTCTGCCTCGCGGTCGTCACAGGCTACGGATCCCGTTCTCCTCTTCGTCGGGGCCCGCCATGCCCAGGCCGGACGCCGCCTCGAACCGCGCCGTCCAGCCGACCCGATGAACGTCGAACGGAGTGTCCTTCTTCTTGTCTGTCTCCCATGCCGTCCCTTCTCCTTCCAACGCCTCGTCCAGCAGCTCCTTCGCCCAGCTCGGCGTGCCACCGGCCCTGGATGCCGTACTCGCCCGGCGGGGGATCACCGCCCCGCGACCGATCCAGGCCAGCGCCCTCCCCGACGTGCTCGCGGGCCACGACGTCCTCGGCCGCGCCGAGACGGGCTCGGGCAAGACCCTTGCATTCGGCTTGCCGTTGCTGACGCGCCTCGCGGCGGCGCGCGCCGTCCCGCGCCCGCCAAAGCCGCGCGGTCTGGTCCTCGTGCCCACCCGGGAGCTGGCCGGGCAGATCCGTGACGAGCTCGCCCCACTGGCGGCGGCCGCCGGCCTGAAGCTGCTCGCCGTCTACGGCGGCGCCCCGATCCGCGCGCAGGTCCAGGCGTTGCGGCGCGGGACCGACGTGGTCGTCGCCACCCCCGGCCGGCTCACCGACCTCTACCGTCAGGGCGCCTGCTCGCTGGACGCCGTCACCATCACCGTGCTCGACGAGGCCGACCACATGGCCGACATGGGCTTCCTGCCACAGGTGACCTGGCTGCTGGACCGCGTGCCGGCCGCTGGCCAGCGGCTGCTGTTCTCCGCCACGCTCGACAACGACGTCGCCACGATCGTCCGCCGCTACCTCGCCGACCCGGTGCGCCGCTCGGTTGCGGCCATGGCGAGGATGGACCACCAGTTCCACGCCGTCACCGCGGCGGAGAAGGTCGCGGCCGCCGCCGAGCTGGCCGCCGGCCACCGCCGGGTCCTGCTGTTCGTGCGCACCAAGCACGGCGCCACGCGGCTCACCCGCCAGCTCGGCAAGGCCGGCGTGCAGGCTGGTGCGCTCCACGGCAACCTGGCCCAGAACGCCAGGCAACGTGCCCTGGCGGCGTTCTCGGACGGGACCGTGCCGGTGCTCGTGGCCACCGACATCGCCGCCCGTGGCATCCACGTCGACGGCGTCGACCTGGTCGTGCACTTCGACCCGCCCACCGAGGCCAAAGGCTACCTGCACCGCTCCGGTCGTACCGCCCGCGCGGGCGCGGCCGGCACCGTGGTCACGCTCGTCCTGCCCGAGCAGGCGGCGCAGGTCGAGACGCTCCGCCGCCGTGCCGGCCTCGGGGAGGCGTCCCCGCGAATCGCGTCGAACGCGCGCGAGCGCCCGGCGGCGGCCAAGCGGCGCCACCCACGGCGCCGGCACACCGCTTCCAGGTGAGGACGTCGCGGCCGCGTGGCCGGTCAGGCCCCTGAAGAGCCGTAGCGGTCACCCTGACGGCTGAGATCGCGGGCCAGTGTCAGCCAGACCTGGGCTTGGGCGGCCTTGACCTCCGATCGTCGCAGGTGCTTCTCGATGTCCACGTTGGAGCGCCCTTCCAGGGTGTCGATCTCGTCGTACAGCCGCTCGGAGGCGGTCAGCGCAGCGTGACCTCGCCGTGTCGCCTCTTCCCAGGTCAGCCCGTCGAAGTCCGTCATGTGGATCCCCTCTCCATGAGCTAGCCGGCCTGCCCGGCACGGGTGGGAAGACCGACCCGTGTCGACGCCTGAACGTCGACCCTTCCCCGAGTGTAGGTTCTGGCCTGGGTCGCCTCGCTCATGTCCCGGTCGACAAGGGACCGGAGAAGCGCGCGGCGCAGATCCGGTAGGCAAGATCGGTGTCGCCGGCGGCGAGGCCCGCGTACCACACGCGCAGGGACCCGTCATGCAGCCTGATGGCGCACGGAGTCGTCACGGCGCGGGCATCCGGCCCGTCCCCGGTCGGCTCCATCATGGTTCCATGGCGGTCCCAGGAGATGCCGTCGGTGGAGGTGGCCATGGCGATCGCGACCCGGTTGCCGTCGTCGCTGGCGTAGAACATATGGAACGTTCTGGCGATCACCAGCACGCAGGGATGCGAGGTCGCCAGCTCGCCTTCCCCCGGCTCGAGGACCGGTCCGACGCGGTCCCAGGAGGCGCCGGACGGGGAGACAGCCGCAAGGATCACCGCTCTGCGGCTGTCTGCCGAACCGTCGTAGCCGGTGAAGAACAGCCACCAGCCCGCTTCGGTGCGGACCAGGCATGGATGGCTGGCCGCGACGGCGTCCTGCGGGCCACGCTGCATGATGGTGCCCTGCGCCGTCCAGGCGTACCCGTCGCTCGACGTGGCCATGTGCAGCCGCGTGGCCTCGCCGTCGAAGCCGGCGTAGACCATCAGGTAGCCGCCCGGGGTGGGCACCACGCACGGGGATTCCACGCCGTACTGATCGCTGTCGCCCGCGAACCCGGCGTCGATGGCGATCCCGCAACGCTCCCAGCGCGCACCGGATCGCTGCACCGCCGTCAGAATCCGCCCTGTGATCCCGTCGTGCGCCGAGTACCACATCCGCAGCGCGCCATGGTCCTCCTCGAGGACCCAGGGCCGCAGCATGCGCGCGTGATCCGGCTCGCCGGGTGGTGCCGGCGCGAACACCGCTCCCTCCCGGGTCCAATCCACTGGAAGCTACCTCCCTCTGCCGCGCCGGTCCGCACGACTCCGCCGGCCGTCGCTGTCGCGAAGCCGCACGGGCTCATCGTGTATCACGATTGCGGGTTCCGCGGAGGCGGCGGGGCGAGATCCCGTAGAAACCGGCACGCTGTGGTGTCGTTGCCACAGCGTGCAGCGTGGCATCAGCGAGCCCTTTCATGTCAGGCGGATCCGAAGAAGTGAACGGCATTCACTTGCCGATGATGCATACTCTATGGTAAACGCTGTTCACAGTCAACGATGCCCATGGCGCCTGCGCCAGGACGCCGGCGCGCGCGACGCGTCCGCGACGGCCGTGCCCGAGCCTCACGAGGTGCGCTTGGCCGGCGCGGAGGCGCCGAACACCTCCCTGGCGGTGCTCCTCGCGTGCTCGTCGAGCTTCAGCGCCAGCGCGCTGATCTTGCCAAGCCCCTGGGGCGTCAACTGGACGACGTTGACCAGCGCTTCCTTCTCCTGCTCGCCGCCGGAGTAGTTGGGCTCCGTGGCGATGGCGCCCACGCCGGCGCCGTAGTACTTGAACTCGGTGCCGGCCTCGAGGATCGCCAGCACCTTGGGGAAGCACCGGAAGGGGACGCACTTGGACCCGCCGACCTTCGCCACCTGGGCGGTGAGGGTCTCGCGGCCGGGGATGTCGGCCTGGAGGTAGGAGGGCATGCCCACCTTCGGGTCGGCCATCATGGCCACGCCCGCCGTGGCGCTGTTCACTCCGGCCAGCCAGGCGTCGTTGGCGTTCACGAACTGGCCGCCCTCGTAGCTCTCGGTGTAGGACCCGAGGTACCAGACGTTGCCGTGCTCGTCCTGGGCGAAGTAGTCGAGCGACCGCTCGGCGACCTGACCCGCGTCGACGTCCTCGTCCAGGACGAGCACGGTCCGCACCCCGTTCACCTGCTTCACCACGTCGGTGACGGTGGTGGTGCGCCGGTGGTGAAGCTCCCGGTGGCCACGGAAGAGCGTGCCGTCGGTCACCGTCTGGTAGCCGGGGACCAACGGCAGCCAGGGGTTGGCGTCGCCGATCGGCTGACCGAAATCCTTCGCATCGAACCTGCGAGGGTCGGCGTTGACCCGGACCACGGCCTTGGTCGTGGCCGTGGTGGCCTCGGTCGGGGAAGGCCCCGTCGAGGTGGTCTCCTGGCGAGCGGCCGCGGTCGACGACGGCGTCGACGTCGTCCCGCGGTCACATCCGGCGACCACCGCGAGAAGGGTCGCCGCAGCTACGGCAGCGACCATGCGGCGTGGTCGTGGCCCCTCCATGCGCTCGACCATAGCACCCCGTTCCTGAACAGAAGCTGAGCGCGGCTGAACGATTCTGGTGCGCTCGCCGCGACCGGCCTCGGACTACTCGTCGCGCAGCAACTCGGTGGGAGGCAGGCGGTTGACCAGCGTGGACGCCGCGAGCGATGCGACCAGCGAGACACCGAGGACGAGCGCCGCGAGGGTTGCGACCTCGGCGGGCGGGATCACGACCGGTGGGCGCAGCACGAACAGCGGACGCAGCACGTTGACCAGGAAGTACGCCATGGCGCTGCCGACGAGCAGCCCGGCCAGGCAGCCGAGGACCACCACCCCGCCCGCCTCCGTGACGAGCAGGGACCGGATCTCGCCGGCGCGCATCCCCTGGGCGCGCAGCGTGACGTACTCCCTCCTCCGCTGCAGCAGCAGCCCGAACACGAAGACCGTGATCGCGGTCGCGGCCATGGCCAGCGCGTAGGCGGAGTCGAGCGTCAGCAGGCCGCGGATGTTCAGCGCCGCGAGGCTCGACTGGTCCTTGTCGAGCGCGGTCGCCCGCGTGTCGATCTGCAGCGCGTCGACGGACCCCGGGCCGTTGCGCAGGGCCGAGACGGCCCGGTCGAGGGTGGCGGCATCGAGGTCGGTCGTCCGTGCCAGGAAGAAGCTTGCCTTGGTGGAGGGGATCAGGCTCACCTGTCGCCGCAGGTTGGCCAGCACGTCGGCGCCCTCGGGGAAGCCGGGCAGGCGCTCGAACAGCCCGATGACCTTCATGTCCGCAAGCTGCTGCTGCTTGGTCCCGCGGGCGAACAGGACCTTCACCGGGTCGCCGGGCTCGACCGCGAGGTAGTCGGCGAGGTCGGTGGTGAGGAAGACGCCGCCCTCCTCGCGCCGCAGGGCGTCCATCGCGCCCGCCGCCGTCTGGTCGACGAAGTTCGCGTCGGCCAGCGCCGCGACCTGCCCGAAGGTGGCGGGATCGACGGCGGCCAGGTTGGCCGCGTCCTCGTTGAACTCGCTCTGCAGGACGGCGTTCTGCAGGCTGAACACCACCGGGGTCGCCGTCTGGACGCCGGGGACGCCGAGCTCGCCGGCGTAGGCCGGCGGGTGCTCGACCGTGCTCGTCGGGCTCGGCGTCACCCGCACGTCGGACCCGACCACGAACCTCGCGTCCGCCGCCTTGGCCCGGTCGTACGAGGCGGTGAACGAGGCGACGCTCGTCCCGAGGGCGACGATCAGCCCGACGACGATCACGCCGCCGGCCGCGGCCCAGGAGCGCCGGCGGACGCTGCGGCTGAGGATCCCCCAGAGGGGCCGGCCGAACCGGGGCGGGCTCGGCAGCGGCAGGCGGGAGAAGAACCGCTCGACCACCCGCGTCGAGAGCAGCACACCCGCGATCCAGACGCCGATGGGGACGATCACCAGGTGCATCCTGAGGGACACCGCGCGCCCGTTGTAGACCGACCCGGCGGTGCCCTCGAAGGCGCCGGTGCGCAACGCGATCGCTTCGGCGATCGCGACGACCACCAGCACCGCCATGTCGAGCCGGAGGCGCCGCCAGGCGGGCGGGCGCGACCAGAGCTGGGCTCGTTGCTCGCTGATGTCCCGGTTGATGGCCCGGCGGCCCGAGGCGTACAGCGCCGCACCGGTGGCGAGGAACCCCCCGCCGGCGCCCAGCAGCGCGGAGGCGACCAGGCTCGGGGTCGAGGCGCGGGCCAGCGCATCCGCGGAGAGGACGGCGATGGCGGAGGCCATCCCGAGGCCGAGGCCGACGACCGAGCCGGCGGCGGCGAGGGCGAGCGTGCGCAGGGCGTGCATGCGCAGCAGGTGCCGGCGGTTGGCGCCACGGATCCGCAGGATCGCCTGCTCGCGGCGGAGCGCGGCGGCCAGGACGCCGCCCGCGTACGCCGCCAGGATCGCGGCCAGCAGGGCGCCGGGCACGCCGAGGAACACGAACATGCGCTTGGCGACGCGGGCGTCGTCTCGGGCGACCTGGAGGGTGTTGGAGATGTTGTCGATCAGGTAGTCCTGGCCGGGCGCGACCCGGGTGACGGCGCCGGCGACCGCCTTGGTCTGCGCCAGCGCGGTTCCCGGGTCGGCGTCGAGCCGCTCGCGCTCCACGCCGATGTCGACCTCGAGGATCGGCTTGCTCCTGACGGCGTCGCCGCCGGTCGTGGCCGTCTCCTGGAAGGCGGGCACGATCGCCTCGGCGAACACCTCCGGCTCGATCACCACGGTGTTCGGGCTGTAGACGAACTGCTCGAGCTCCCGGCCCTGGCGGCTGTAGAAGAGGGACCTGGCCCGCGACAGGTCGGTGATCCCGCTGACCCGCACGGACAGCGGCGTCGCCCGGCCCGGCACGTCGACGCGGACGACGTCGCCGGGCGCGGCCGCCAGCGCCCTGGCCGCCTCCGCGCTGAGCAGGCCGTGACCCGGCCGGTACGAGCCGCTGACGATCCGGATCGTGTGGTCGTGCTCGCGGTAGCGGTCGTCGAAGCCGAAGACGCGCACCGCCCCGGCCACCCGCTTCGAGCCCGACCGGAGCGCGCCGGGCGCGAGGTCGACGAAGGAGAGCTGGTCGGCCGTTGCGACGCCGGGGACCTCGGCGATCCTGCGGGTCAGCTCCGGCAGCCCCACCGGGTCGGGCGCGTTGGCCTGGACCGGCGTGACGCTCTCGCTGCTGGAGAAGGTCGCCCGCAGCGCCAGGGGCGTGCCCGAGCTCGCGGCCGCCGCCGTCGCGGTGTAGGCCAGCTTCACGCTCGTCTTCGGGGGGACCGTGCCCAGGTTGAGGCCCAGCTTGGCCTCGCCCTGGGCGAGGGGGCTGTCGCCGGCGCGGTCGGCGACGCGCGCCCCGTCGATCGTGGTCGAGCCGTGGACGTAGACCAGGGGCGCCGGGGGCTCGTCCCGGACGACGACCTCGTGGGCGGGTTGGGCGCTGTCGTTGACCAGGACGAGCTCGACACGCGCCCGCTCGCCGGGCTGGAGCCCCGTGGCCGGGGTGATCCGCTCGGTCAGCCGGACCTCCTCACCGAGCGGGGCGGTCAGGACCCGCTGCATGTCCAGGGGCAGCGGCGCGACGGCGCGCTGGGTCATCGACGCCGAGGAACCGTCGACGAAGAAGAGGACGGCCGAGAACAGACCGACACCGAGCGTGATCCCGGCGAGCGTCGCCAGGCTCCTCCTCGGGTTGCGGACGAGGTCGCGCCAGACGTACCGGGCGATCATGTGACGCGACCGTCGCGGAGCCCGATGCGCCGGTCCATCCGGCTCGCCGCGCCCAGGTCGTGGGTGACCATGACCAGCGTCGCGCCGATCTCGCGCTGCACCTCGAGCAGCAGGTCGATGACGCCGGCGGCGTTCGCGCTGTCGAGCGCGCCGGTCGGCTCGTCGGCGAGGATGACCTCGGGCCGGTGCACGACCGCCCGGGCCACCGCCACCCGCTGGCGCTGGCCGCCCGAGAGGTGGTCGGGAAGCCGCTGCGCCTGGTCCGCCAGGCCGAGCTTGTCGAGCAGGTCGAGGGACCGGTCCACGGCGGTGGACGCTCCGTCGAGCGCGAACTGAAGCTCCACGTTCTCCACCACGGTGAGGAACGGGAGCAGGTTGTCCGCCTGGTAGACGAACCCGACGTGGGTGCGCCGGAAGTCGGAGCGGCGGCGGTCGGACAGCGACGAGATCTCCTCCCCGCCGACCCGCACGGCGCCCGCGGTCGGCAGCGCGAGACCCCCGAGGACGCCCAGCAGGGTCGACTTGCCGCACCCGCTGGGTCCGGTGACCGCCACGCTCGACCCGGCGTCGACCGTGAACGAGACCCCGTCGAGCGCGCGCACCGGACCGCCCGGAGTGGCGTGCTCGACCACCACCGATTCGAGCCGGATCGAGGCGTCCATGGTCACGCCGGCACGACCTGGCGATCGGCGAGGCGCAGCCAGTGCTGCGCCTGGCGGGCGAGCTGCTCGTCGTGGGTCACGTACAGGACGGCGACGTCACGGTCGCGAGAGGCGGCGAAGACGAGCTCAGTGACGTGCGCGGTGGTGGACGAGTCGAGCTGGCCGACGATCTCGTCGGCGAGCAGGAGGTCCGGCTCGTTGGCGAGCGCCACGGCCACCGCCACCCGTTGCGCCTCCCCACCGGAGAGCTGCCTCGGGAGGTGGTCCGTGCGGTCGCCGAGCCCGAGCTCGGAGAGCAGCTCCCGGGCTCGGCGCAGCGACCGGCGGCCCGCCCCGAACCCCATGGCCAGCTCCACGTTCTCGACGGCGGTCAGGAACGGGACCAGGTTGTCGGACTGGAGCACGACACCGATGCGCTCGGCGCGAAGCCGGGCGCGGTCGGCCTCCCCCAGCTCGTCCGTCTGCCGCCCCCCGATGTGGATGCGCCCGGCGTCGGGACGCATCAGCCCGGCGATCAGCGAGATGAGCGTCGACTTCCCACTCCCGGACCGGCCGACCAGGCTCGTGGTCTCGCCGCGCCGGAGGTCGAGGTCGACCCCGTCGAGGACCTGGAGCCGGTTCGGACCGGTGCCGTAGGACTTCGACACCCCCTCGAGGCGCACGTACGGTTGGGGGTGTCGCTGAGCGTCGCGCATCTGACCATTGTCGCCGCCAGCCGCGACGACGGCACCCCCGCACGGAGCCGGCACCGCTGCCCGTTCGGATGCGGGGACGACCCTTCGCAGCCGGCTGGCCGCCACCTATGGTTGGGAACGCGGGCTGACGCGCGGCCGTCAGCGGGCACGGGTCGACTGGCCGACCTCGATCAGGTGCCCGTCGGGGTCGCGCATGTAGCAGCGGATCTCCGCGCCGCGGTCCATCGGCGGGGTGAGGAACTCGGCCCCCCTGGAGCTCCACTCCTGGTAGACCGCCTGGATGTCGGCCACACGGATGTTCAGGAAGGCGCTGGCGCGCGTGGGGTCCCCCGGCGGTTCCAGCACCACCTCGGGCTTGTCCTCGGTCGGGCCGCCGCCGACGTTGATGATCACCCAGCCGTTGGCCAGCTTGACGATCGTCGGCTCGCCGTCCAGCACCACCGTGCCGCCGAGCACGCCGACGTAGAAGTCGCGCGAGCGGGCCACGTCCGCCGCGACGACGAAGTGCGTGAGCACGAACCCCTCGCTCGGGGCGGGGAAGTCATCGCCTGCCATCGAGTACCCTCCTGCTCGCTTGCCGGTGCCGCCATCCTGGCACCCGGACGCCGTCCGCGCCTCAATGGGTGGTGGTGGCGGCGACCCGGTCGAGGAAGGCGCGGGTGGCCTGCTCGTAGCGGGCGCGGTCGTGGTTCCACGACTCGACGTGCCCGGCGCCGGCGACGGGCACGAAGGTGACCAGGTCGGGCCGTGCCGCCGCGAGGGCCTGGCTGGGCGCGATCGGCAGCCTGGGGTCGGCGGTGCCGTGGAACAGCAGGACCGGGACCGACAAGCGGCCGGCCCGGTCCACGTAGTCGAGGCGGTCCCAGTCCAGGTCGTAGCGGACGCCGGCGATGGCCTTGGCGACCGTGGTGAGCGAGGCGGGGACCGGGACGCCGGCCAGCGGGAGCGTGCGGTCGCGGGCGCCGTGGTCGACGGCCGCGCCGAGGCTCAGTCCGGGGGCGTCGAGGATCACCCCGCGCGCCTTGGCGGCCAGCCTCGACTCGTACAGGAAGCTGGTGACGATCCCGCCGCCCATGCTGTAGCCGACCAGCACGACCTCGGTCGCCCCGTGGGCCAGCGCGTAGGCGGTCGCGCCTTCGACGTCGCGCCATTCCTCCTTACCCCAGTGCCGCAGGCCGTCGGGGCTGCGCGGGGCGCCAGGGTCGTTGCGGTAGGCGATGTCCAGCGCGGGGAAGCCCTGGGCGAGCACCGGGCCGAGCAGCCGCAGCGCCTCGCGGCGCGGCGCGTTGTAGCCGTGCACGAACAGGACCCAGGTGGGCCGGGTTCCCGCGACGAACCAGGCGGGCGTCGGGCCGAGCTCGGAGTCGTAGGTGACCTCGTCGAAGGGGATGCCGAACGCCGCCCGAGGGTCGGAGGGGAACGCGAAGCTGTCCACGCCGGCCTGGTCGCCCACCTCGAGGGGAGCGCCGCGGAGCTGGGTGAAGGTCCGCACCACCCGGTCCGGCTCCAGCTCCTGGACGGCGCCCATCTGCCCGTACCCGTCGCGCCACTGGAGCCCCCAGGTGCCGGCGGCGGTGAGGTCGGCGGGCGAGGCCGCGTCGCGGCCGAGCGTGACGGCGTGGTCGCCGACGGCCAGCACCGGGATCCGGTAGTCGGGGTCGGTCGGCGGGGCGGCCTTCAGGGCGCCGTCGCGGATCTCGCCGGAGTAGAACCAGCCCCCGGCCCCGTAGAACAGCACGAGGACGGCGACCAGGATGATCGCGGCAGCCCGGGCCAGCCCCACCGGGAGGCGCCGGCCGGGCCGGTGTCGTCGAGCTCCTGCTCGGCGGTGCTGGGCATGATGCCTGCCTCTCAGGGCCCCGGTGGTGAGCATCGCGCCCACCAGAATGTGACGATCATCCTCTGAATCCCAACCCGGACAAGTGGAGATCGCCCTCAATTCGGCCGCTGGAACCGCCCACCACGCCTGGGTAGATCCGGAACTAGTCCGGGTCGTCCCGGAGCGCCCGCAGGGCGGCCGCCTGCTCGGCGGTGATGCCCTTCGCCCGCTGCGCCGCGGCCTCCTCGGCGGTGAGGCCGGCGCCGAGCCATTCGGCCACCTCGTCGAGCGGGATGCCGGCCCGCCACCAGTTCTGGACGACGTTCACGGCGGTGTGGCCCTGTCGCGTCAGGCGCCCGGCCTCGGCCGGGCGCACGCCCAGGGCAGTCCACAGCGCCGCGTCGGCCGCCTCGACGTGGTGCCGCGCCCAGTCGAGCGCGGCGTCGTCCCACCATTGACGCATCGCGTAGCTGGTGATCACCCGAGGCGGGACGCCGGCGTCCGCAAGCCTGCGAAACCCGTCCGCGTGGGAACCGGCGGTCGCGTGACCCGCCACGGACTGTGGTGCCCGCTGCTGGTCGAACGCGCGGAGGGGCGTGAGGCCCTGATGCTTGTACTGGCGGGCGCGATCCAGGTCGACGCCGAACTCGTGCCAGGCCACCGCCTCCGTGGCGTCGATGCCGGCCGCCCGCCAGTGGCGGACCGTCTGTGCCGTGACACCGGCGGTGCGCCACTGCGCGGCGTGCAGGCCGTCCGCCACGCCGGCGTCCCGCCATGCCCGCGCCTCGCCGAGGGCGAACCGCCACCTCCGCCAGATCCTTGCCTCGGCCCGCGCGAAGCCAGCCGCCAGCCACTGGCTCAGCGGCTCCGGCTGCTCGGCGCTCACCAGCCGCCCGCCCCGGCCGGCGGCGGAATGTCGACGGCCGTGGCCCACTCGGGGGTCCGGCCGGTCGGGTCCATGAGCCCGACGACCACCCGCGTGCGCGCGGGAGGCGCCGGCGGCCACGGGGTGTGCCCGTCGGTGAGCACGATCACCAGGTCGGGCCGGGGCCGCAGCCGGGTGGCGGCGGCGAGGCCGGCGCCCATGTCGGTCCCGCCACCCCCGAGCAGGCGCACCTGCCCCGGGTCGAGGACCCGCTGTGCCTCGTAGGCCTTGGCGTCGCAGCTGATCACCTGGAGGTTCCGGCGGGCGACGCCGACGCTCTTCAGCACGCCGCCGATCTCGCCGAGTGCCTGGGCCAGCATCTGGTCGCTCATGCTGCCCGAGGTGTCGATCACCATCGCGACCTGCGGCAGGGGCTGGCGCAGGCTCGGCAGCACGACGTCGCGCACGACCGACGAGCGGCGCGACGGGCGCCGGTAGGTGAAGTCGACCCGTCCCGCGACGTCCGCGACGCCGCGGCGCACCGCCGAGGCGAGGAGCTGGCGCCAGCTCACGACGGGGTCGAGGATCTCGTCCGCCCAGCGCTCCCAGCCGGCGGGCAGCTCACCACGCTGCCGCCGGTGCTCCCGGATGCGGCGGGCGACGTCCCTGCCCAGCAGCCGGCACTCCAGCGCCGAGAGCCCCGGGCGGCCGCAGTCCCACGGACGGCACTGGCCGTCACAGCCGCTGCCGCAGTCGGGCGGCTCGCGCTCGAGGGCGCTGCCCGCATGCAGCGCGTCCCAGTACTGCTCGGCAACCCGGCCGTCGGGCTGGCCGAGGCTGGCCGGCACCACCGCCTCGTCCGGCAGGGTGAGCTCGCCGGCGCGGAGGTCATCGTCGATCTCGGCGTCCCCGGCGAGGTTCCAGCGGCGCTGCTCGGGGGTTCTCCGCGACACGGGCAGGGCGGGCGGCGTCGCCGCCTCACCCGGGAAGCGCGCGGCGTGCTGGCGGAGCAGGTGGGCGACCTGGTGGACCAGCCAGAACCCGACCGTCCCGACCTCGGCGCCGCGCAGCACGGCCGGGTCGAGGTAGACGTGCCAGGCGGTGTCGACGGGGAAGGCGCCCAGGTCGAAGCGCCGCTCCGGCGGCTCGTCGGACTGGTCGACCACCACCGGAACCAGCGCGAGCAGCGCCGTGGCGAGGTACGGGGCCTGGTGGGCCGCCCAGACGCGGCTCGCGGCCCAGTGCTGGCGCAGCTCCGGCGCGAGGTCGTGGATGCCGCCGGCCCGGACCGTCACGGACCCTCCGTCCGCATGAGCCCGGCGGCGCGCAGCACCGGGACGAGCTCCAGGACCTCGGCGGGGAGGTCGGCACCGGCCGGCCGCGCGCCAGCAAGGGTGCGGGCGGCCAGCGTGGCCACGTCGGAGGCCGTCTTGGCGGCCTTGGCCACCACCCGCCAGGCCGCCGCCCACGAGTCCACGTCGCCCTTGGCGACGGCCACCGCCGCCACCGCCGTCACTACCGCGAACGCGCGGTCGCTGCGCTCGGGCAGGCTGAACGACTCCGGGTCCGCCAGCACCGCCTCCGGATCGGGCAGGTCCACGTTCACCAGCCAGGAGAGGAACTCCAGGCCCGGGCCCTCGCCGACCGCGCCCATGACGAGCGTGGCCCGTGCCTGCTCGGAGGCACCGCAGGCCTCGCACGCGGCGAGCAGCGTGCTCACCGCCTCCCAGCTCCTCGGGCTCGGCCAGCCCCGGCTGGCGAGCGAGGCGACGACCGGAAGCTGCAGCACCAGGGTCGGCCGCACCTCCAGGAACGCGGCCACCGCCGCACGCGCCGCCAGCCGCTGGGCCGGGCTCGGCACGCCGGCCGTCGACACCTCCGGCGCGGCGAACCCGACGGCCAGGCCCTTGGCCACCGAGCGTGCCTCCACCGGCCATTCGAGGTGGACGAGGCGGTTGGCGAGGGGCGGCGCCAGCTCCCACCCGTCGGCCGCCTCCTCTGGAGGGTTGGCCGCCGCGACCACCCGCACGTCCTCCGGCAGCGCGACGTCGCCGACCACGCGCTCGAGCACGACCCGCAGCATCGCCGCCTGCACCGCCGGCGGAGCCGTGGTCAGCTCGTCCAGGAACAGCAGGCCACGCTCCGCGGCGGCCAGGCGCCTGGCCCAGGACGGCGGCGCCAGCGCCACCATCCCGTCGACCACGACGGGGAGGCCAGCGAAGTCCGACGGCTCCCTGATCGAGCCGATGACCACCTCCACCGGCCATCCGAGCGACTCGCCCAGGGCGCGGACCGCCGACGTCTTCCCCGTGCCCGGACTTCCCCAGAGCAGCACCGGCACCTTCGCCATGACGGCGATCGCCAGCGCCTCGTTGGTCACCTCTGCGCCGATGCCCGCACCACCCTCCCCCATCGCAACCCTCGTGCCTATTGTGATGGGTGGCCGATCGGCGCTCCAAGAGGTGCGCGCAACGCGGAATCGGCGACTCAGGACCGGTGGGGAGGCTGGTCGGCCTCGGCGAGGCGCTTGATCGCCGCCAGCCGGGCGTCCCACTCGGCGGCGAGGCCGGCCAGCCAGCGCGCGGTCGCGTCCAGCCGTTCGGGACGCACGGTGTAGCGCAGCTCGCGGCCCCGCCGGGCGCCGCGGACCAGGCCGGCCCGGTCGAGCACGGCGAGGTGCTTGACGACCGCCTGGCGGCTGACCGGCAGGTCGACCGCGAGGCTGGTCGCCGACGCCTCGCCACGGGCGGCGAGCACGTCGAGCAGGCGCCGGCGGGTCGGGTCGGCGAGCGCGACGAACACCTCGTCGGCCTCGCCCGCCGACCCGGCGCCCGCGTGGTCAGGCGGCATGCCGCTCCCCGTACCGGCGCAGGCTGTCCAGCACCTGCCGCCAGCCCTGGCTGTTCGCCTCGGCGTGCCGCGCCTGGTCGACCTTCACCGCGTCCGTGCTGGCAAAGCCGCTCTCCACGACGCGCACGCGGGTGCCGTCGCCTTCCGGCGTGAGGGTGAACTCCACCAGGGTCGCGCTGCCCTCGGCCACGGGCGTGTCCGGGTGGCGCGCCCAGCGGAAGGCGAACCGTCGCGGCGGCTCGACCTGCTCGACGACGGCGTCGATCTTCCCGAACTCCTCGCTGACCAGGACCATGGCCCCGCCGGGCCGCAGGTCGACCTGCGTGGTCATGCCCTCGAACCACCGGTCGACGTGCTCCGGTCGGGTCAGCACCTCCCAGAGCCGCTCGGCCGGTGCCGCGACCACGATCTCGCGCTCGATACGATCTGCCACAGTCACGAAGCTGCCTTCCCTTCCGCTCGGCTATGTGCAACCCCATAGTTGCACATATCGCGCCGTGGCGCAACCCTGCGGTTGCAGAATCCTCAGACGCCGGGCTTGAAGAACATCGCCCAGGTCGTCACGACCAGCAGCAGGAGGATCAGCATGATCCCCCACGACCAGCGCCGCAGCTGCTGCCGCGCGCCGACCTGGTCGCCGGCCTTCGCCGCCCGCTCCGCGGCGAGCGTGGTGCGGCTGAGGAAGACGGCGCCGACGAGGATGGCGGCCGCGACGAGCGCGAGGGAGAGCCAGATCCACGTCTGCCCGAAGCTCCAGGCGTCGTCGTCGACGACCATCCAGATCCCCAGGACGAGGACCAGCCCGGCCGCCGGCGAGAGGACCAGCGGTCCGACCACGCGCAGGCTGCTGATGAAGCGGGCGACCGCCACGTCCTCGCCGGTCCGGATGACGTACGTTCCGAATGCGATGAGCGCGACCAGGCCGCCGACCCAAACCATCGCGCTGAGCACGTGGAGGAACACGAGCCATTCGTGGAGTGTGGCGAGCGGCATTGCAGACTCCTCCCCTTCCTGGCATGTCCCTACTTGGTTCCACTCCAAACATGAGTTGAAACCAAACTTGGTGTTACTCTACCAATGATGGGGCTTCGTGAGCGCAAGAAGGAGCAGACCCGACGGCTGATCACCGAGACCGCCTGGCGGTTGTTCACCGACCGCGGCTTCGATCACGTGACGGTCGCCGAGGTCGCGCGCGAGGCGCAGGTCGCCCTGGCGACCGTCTTCAACTACTTCCCGACCAAGGAGGACCTCTTCTACTCCCGTCTCGAGGCCTTCGAGACGCGGCTGCTCGAGGCGGTCAGCGCGCGGGAGGCGGGAGAGCCGGTGCTGGTCGCCTTCCGGCGCCACCTGCTCGAGCCCGGCGGCCTGCTGGCCCGGGCCGACGCGGGCGACCCCGACGCGCTCGAGCAGCTGCGCACGGTCAACCGCATGATCGCCACCAGCCCGGCGTTGCTGGCTCGCGAGCGGCAGACGATCGCCCGCTACGCGGACTCCCTCGCGGAGCTGCTCGCCGCCGAGACCGGCGCACCGGCCGACGACGTCAGCGCGCACGTGGCGGCGAACGCGCTGCTGGGCGTCCACCGCACCCTGATCGACTACACGCGCCGGCGCATGCTGTCCGACGAGCAGCCCGCCCGGCTCGCCGCCGACGTCCGCAGGGTCGGCGAGCAGGGGTTCGCGCTGCTCGAACGTGGCCTCGGCGACTACGCCGCCAAGCCACGGCCGTAGCGCGGGGGCTTCCGGGGGGAGCTGTCTTCGGGCTCCCCGGGATCAAGCCCCCGTCCGCTGGAGGGCCTGGTCGAGGTCGGCCAGGAGCTCGGCGGCGTCCTCGATGCCGACCGAGAGCCGCACCATGCCCGGCCTGATGCCGGCCAGGTCGAGCTCTCGGGGTGTGTAGGAGAACTGCGAGGAGTTGTGGGGGGCGCTGATCAGCGTCTCGACGCCGCCCAGGCTGGTCGCCTCGCGGACGACGTGGAGGGCGCGCAGGAAGCGGGCCGCGCGGTCGTTGCCGCCGCGGACGACGAAGGCGACCATCGCGCCCCGGCGCCCGGGGCGCCAGGTCCGTTCGGCCACGGCCGTGTCCGGGTGGGACGCCAGTCCCGGGTAGGCGACCTCGGCGACCTCTGGCGAGTCCTCCAGCCAGCGGGCGACGCGCGCCGCGGCGTCGGCTTGCCGGCCGAGGCGCAGCTCGTAGGTGTGCAGAGCCCGGGCCACCAGGAACGCGGCGTGCGGGTCCAGGCAGGTGCCGAAGGTGACGACGCGCCGCTGGACCTCGCGGACGCTGGCGGCGTCGGCGACCACGGCGCCGGCGACGACGTCGGAGTGGCCGTTGAGGAACTTCGTGGCCGAGTGGACCACGACGTCGGCGCCGAGCGTCAGCGGCTGGAGCGTGAACGCCGACGCGAACGTGTTGTCGACCACCAGGCGGGCGCCGGACCGGTGGGCCAGCTCGGCGACCCCGGGGACGTCGAGGACGCGGAGCTGCGGGTTGGACAGCGTCTCGGCGTAGGCGACCGCCGCCGGCCCGGCCTCGAACGCGGCCTCCCACTGTCCGAGATCGGCCGTGGCGACGAAGTCGACCTGGACCCCGAGCGCGGGCAGGTCGCGGACCAGCAGGTCGCGGGTGTCGCCGTACAGCTCGCGCGCGGCGACGATGCGGTCGCCCGCGCGGCACAGCGACAGCAGGGTGGTCGCGATCGCTCCCATCCCGCTGCTGGTCATCACCGCCGCCTGGCCGCCTTCCAGCCGCGCCACGGCGTCCGCGGCCCACGCGACCGTGGGGTTGCCGAACCGCGTGTACCAGGTCTCGCCGAACCCGCCGCCGTCGAGGATGTCCCGGTAGCTCTCGTCGTCCAGCTCGAAGGTCGTGCACTGGTAGATCGGGGGAACCACCGGCATGGTGCGGCTGAGGTAGCCGCGAGCCACGTCCGTCCAGCGCTCGCCTCCTCCAGCGGTCGTCATACCTGCGCACCTCCTGCTCTCAGCCCGGCCAGCCGGGCGCCTCGTACACGACCTCGCCGCCGGGTCGGCCGCGCGGCCGCGGTCAGCCCGGATCGCCGAGCTCGGCGAAGAGGGTGATCTGCAGGCCCGCCGGCGCTTCGAGCCGCGCGTTGGACGAGTTCCACGGTGTCGTGGTCGGCGGCGCCAGCACGCGGGCGCCGGCGTCCTCGGCCGCGCCCGTCGCCACCGCGGCATCGGCGACCTCGAGCGCGACCCGGATGGGGCCGGCCACGCGCCGCCCGACCTCCACCTCGTCGATGTAGGCGGCATACGGGGGATCCGCGAGCTCGAGCGTTGCCCGGCCGGCGTCGAGGATCGTGACGCGCCCGTCCCCGGCCGGGGAGGTGTAGGTGCCGACCTCGGGCATGCCGAGGACGTCGCGGTAGAACCGCAGCGCGACCTCGCGGTCCTCCGCGGTGACCGCGAGCCGCAGCTGGGCGACCCGAACGTTGCTCATGACCGTGTCCCTTTCTGGATGGAGTTCGCCGCGGCGCGCCGTGGCGCGCGGCCGGCGGCGGAGGCAGGATAGGTCATGCACGTCGTGCGCCCACCGGCACCGCCACGATCGGCGGCGCCGGCGGGGTCCTGTGGTGGACGGCGTGCACCGGCGCCGCCGCGGCGGTCCTCGTCGCCTACGTCCTGGCGGTCCGGCGTGGCGGGCGCGGTGCGCGTGGTGCGGGTCGCGCCCTACCTGACGACGCCGACGATCTGACGGCGGTCGTTGATGTCGAGGGGTGCGGTGGCCGTCGTGGCGAGCGGGCTGTCGAAGGTGGTGAAGGTGCCGTCGTCGTACAGGAGCCCGTGGGTCTTGCCCGCGTCGTCCAGGTAGCCGCCCACGATCTGGCGGCGGTTGTTGCCGCCGAGCAGCTGGGCGCGCGGGAAGGCGGTGGTGTCGATCGTGGTGTAGACGCCCTTGCGCAGCATGAACCCGTTGGGCATGCCCGCGGCGTCGAGGTAGCTGCCCACGATCACGCCATGGTCGTCCACGTCGAAGGGCACGGTGTCCGAGGCATCCGGGAACTCGATCGGGGTGCGGACGCCCCGGTCGAGCAGGAAGTGGCGGGGCCTGCCCTGCTCGTCCTGGTAGGCGCCGAGGATCTGGCGGGGCTGTGCCTCACCGGGGTCTTCCTTGCCCGCCGGCGGGGTAGGTGACCGTGTACGGCGACGTCACCGCCGGCGCCGCCAGCGCGGGCTGCGCGCCCGCCCGGGGTCATCGCACGACGCGGCTGCGCAGCACGACCCGTGAAGGCTCGTCCAGAACGGCGAGGTCCCGGCGTGGATCGGCGGGGAAGGCGACCAGGTCCGCCGGCGCGCCCTCCTCGATCCCGGGCAGGCCGAGCCAGCGCCGGGCGGTCCACGACCCGGCGCCGAGCGCCGCCTCGGCCGGGACGCCGGCGCGGGCGAGCCAGCGGATCTCGTCGGCGACCCGGCCGTGTGGCGAGTGCTCGCCGCCGAGGCTGTCGGTCCCGGCGAGCACCGTCACCCCGGCCTCGTGCGCGGCGGCCACCAGGGCCGGATGGCGCGCCCAGCCGTCCGCGGCCCAGGACCGGACCGGCTCCGGTGGAGGGTCGCTGGCGAGCCGCTCCGGGGTGCCCGCGAGGGCGAGCATGGTCGGCACCAGCGCCGTTCCCTGCCGTGCCATGGTGTCCAGCAGGTCGGTCGCCAGGTGCGAGCCGTGCTCGACGGAGTCGGCGCCGGCCGCGACGGCGGCGGCGCCACCGTCGCCGTGCTGGCTGTGCACCGCCACGCGCCCGCCGGCCGCGTGGACCCGCCGGACGACCTCGGCGATGACCTCGGGCGGCAGCGACGGCTCGTAGCGGCGGTCCGAGCCGGTCCCGACCGACCAGTCGGCGATGAGCTTGCACCAGCCACCCGACGCCTCGGCCTCCTCCACCGCCACCTCCGGCAGCGCCGCCAGCTCGACCTGCCGCCCCCAGCCCGGGAAGAAGCGGCCCGGCGCGGCCAGCCACGGCCCGGCACCCTGGACCCGTGGGAGCGCGGCGTCCTGGCCGAACCATGGCGGCAGGCGGGCGGCCGATCCCGGCACCCGCAGCAGGGTCACCCCGCTGTCGCGGTGCTGGACGCCGTGCTCGCGCAGCAGCTCCTCGTCCAGCGGATCGCCCGGGCGCTCCGCACCGGGGTGGGTGTGCACGTCGACCAGGCCGGGCACGAGCCAGCCGCGGTCGACCACCGTCGCCGCTCCGGCCACGGGCTCCAGCGTGATCAGGCCGCCGGCGACGTAGAGGTCACGCTCCTCGCCGCCCGGCAGGACGACGCCGCGTAGGTGCAGGGCCATGGAGCCACCGTACCAAGGCCGCCCGGGCCGCCGGCGTCGTCAGGAGGTCCGCTCCGAGGCGTCGTCCGCCCAGTCCGCCGCCGCGACGCTGTTGCGGCCGAAGGGCCGGCCGAGCCGCGCGACCTCGCGCTCCAGCTCGGGCACGAGCATGCGGGCGCGGCGACGCAGGACGGCCTCGGCGGCCGGGCCGGTGAACAGGGTCCGCATGGCCTGCACGCCGGCGACCGCGCGCGGCACGTAGACCCGCCGGCGGCGGCGCTCGATGCCGTCCACGAACGCCGCGGCGCAGGCCGACGGCGCCATGGAACCGCGCAGCGGCCAGGGCATCTCGCGCAGCGAGCGGCGCAGCGTGGACAGGTCGTCGCGCATGTCGCGGACCAGGTCGGTGTCGACCCAGCTCGGGTGGGCGGTGCCGACCGCCACGCCCTTGTGGGCGAGCTCGAGGCGCAGGGCGTTGCCGAACTGCTCCACCCCCGCCTTGGCGGCGCAGTAGCAGGCCATCCCCGGCAGCGCGGTGAACGCGGCCGCCGACGACACCAGCAGGTAGTACCCGCGGGCCCGGGTGGCGTGCGGGAGGGTCGCGCTGACGGTGCGGACCACCCCGACGAGGTTGACCTCGATGGTGCGGGCGAGGGCCGCGACCGGGTTGGCCGCGACGGTGCCGTTGCTGGCGATGCCGGCGTTGGCGACCACCACATCGATGCCGCCGAGCGTCTCGGCCACGGCCGCCACGGCCCGGTCCAGGCCGGCCTGGTCGGTGACGTCGCACTCGTGCCAGGCGTGCCGCGGGCCGAGCGACGCGGCCAGCTCGGCGAGGCGCTCCGGCTCGCGCCCGACGAGGGCGACGCGGGCGCCGCGGGCGGCGGCCGCCCGGGCCGTCTCGGCGCCGATCCCGCGGGCGGCGCCGGTCACCAGCACCACCTTGCCGGTCAGGGGCCACCTCATCCGACGGCGTCCTCTCCGGCGGTGCCCGGGACCGGCCGGGCGGCGGCCATCATGGCCCCGACCTCGCCGGCGACCTCGACCATGGCGGCGCGGGCCGACGGTGACAGGTCGATCATGTTGACGAAGCCGTGGATCAGGCTGGCGTGGCGGCGCAGCGTGACCTCGGTGCCGGCGGCGGCCAGGGCCGCCGCGTACGCCTCGCCCTCGTCGCGCAGCGGGTCGAACCCGGCCGTGACCACCAGGGCCGGCGCCAGCCCGGCCAGGTCGCCGAGGAGCGGCGAGAGCCGCGGGTCGCCCCGCTCCTCGGGTGAGGAGTAGTTGGCGTTGAACCAGTCGATCTCCGTCCTGGTGAGGAAGAAGCCGTCGGCGAACAGCTCCAGCGAGCGGTAGGGCGTGGTGCGGTCGACCGCCGGGTAGATGAGCACCTGCAGCGCCAGGGCCGGACCGCCCTCGCGCGCGGCACGCTGGGCGGCGACGGCCGACAGGTTGCCGCCGGCGCTGTCGCCCCCGATCGCGAGCCGGGCGGGGTCGGCGCCGAGACGGCCGGCGTTCTCGGCCGCCCAGCACAGCGCCGCCCAGGCGTCGGCGACCGCGGCGGGGAAGGGGTGCTCCGGCGCCAGCCGGTAGTCCACCGACAGCACCTGCACGCTGGCCTCGCGGCAGAGCAGCCGGCAGACCTGGTCGTGGGTGTCCAGGTTGCAGAAGACGAACCCGCCTCCGTGCAGGAACAGCAGCAGCGGGTGCGGACCGGCCGACCCGCCGGGCAGGTAGTGGCGGGCGGGCAGCGGCCCGGCCGGGCCGTCGACCTTCAGGTCGCTGACGGACCCGACCGGCAGCGGGCGGCCGGTCGCGGCGGCCGACTCCCGGCGGATGCGGCGGCGGGCGGCGGGCGGGGAGAGCGTCTCGATCGGCCGCAGGCGGCGCCGCCGCCGCAGTGCCAGCAGGAGCTGCAGCCCAGGGTCGAGGGTGAGACCGTCGAGCGTGACCGGCTCCGAGCCGGCGAGCCTGAGCTGCCAGGACGGCGGCAGGGCGCCCAGCCGGCGGGCGGCCCGGAACTGCAGCCGGTCGCCGACGCGCCGCCGCGCGGGACCGCTCACGCCGATTCCCTCGGCCGCCGGGGCGCCGCGCTCTGCCGGGAGGCGTGGCGTGGTCAGGTGGTGGTCCGGGTCGAAGCGGCGCAGGCGGCGCCGGTACCCCGTGCTGAAGCCGGGCCAGATGGCGGAGACGCGCCCGGTCCGGTCCATGTACCAGCTCGCGCAGCCGGTCGCCCACACGGTCGGGCGCATGTGCGCGTCCACCTCGTCCAGGAACGCCTGCTGCGCCCCCGGCCGGGGCTCCACGGTGGCCGCACCGGCGGCGCGCAGGTGGTCGAGCGCCCGCAGCAGGTACTCGACCTGCGCCTCGATCATCAGGACGACCGAGGTGCTGCCGAGGCCGGTGTTCGGGCCGAGCAGCAGGAACAGGTTGGGGAACCCGGCCACGGCGACGCCGAGGTACGCCTTGGGGCTGCCCGCCCAGGTCTCGCTCAGGGTGCGCCCGTCGCGCCCGGTGATGCGGCTCGCGACCGGCATGTCGGTGACGCGGAACCCGGTGCCGAAGATGATCGTGTCGGCCGGGTGGGCGACGCCGTCGTCGGTGACGATGCCGTCCGCGCGCACCTCGCGGATCCCGGCGCTGACCAGCTCGACGTTCTTCCTGGTCAGCGCGGGCAGGTAGTCGTTGGAGAGCAGCACGCGCTTGCAGCCGAGGGTGTAGTCGGGGGTGAGCCGCGCCCGCAGCTCCGGGTCGGGGACCGAGCCGCGCAGGTGGCGCAGTGCCAGCCGCTGGGGCAGCCGCATCATGCGCGGGTGCAGGAAGCCGGTGGTGAACCACTCGCGCGCCCAGTAGATCGACCAGCGGGCCACCCGCTGGGCGGCCGGGACCGCGTGGTACAGCCGCCGCTCGGCCTTGGTCAGGGCGCGGTCGCGGCGTGGCAGCACCCACGGGGCGGTGCGCTGGAAGACGCGCAGCCGGCCGACCTTCGGCTGGATCTCGGGGACGAACTGGATCGCCGAGGCGCCGGTGCCGACCACGGCGACCTGGCGGCCGCCGAGGTCGTGGTCGTGGTCCCAGCGGGCCGAGTGGAACACCTTGCCGGCGAAGCCGTCCAGCCCCGGCAGGGCCGGGATCGCCGGCTCGCTCAGCGGGCCGGCGGCAGCGACCAGGACGTCGGCGGTCCAGGTGCCCCCGGACGTCTCGACGCGCCAGCGCTGCCCCGCCTCTTCCCAGCTCGCCTGGCGTACCTCGTGGCCGAAGCGCAGGCGCGGCAGGATCCCGAAGCGGCGCGCGCAGTCGCGCAGGTACTCCCAGATCTCCGCCTGGCCGGAGAACGAGCGGCTCCAGCCCGGGTTGGGCGCGAACGAGAACGAGTACAGGTGCGAAGGGACGTCGCAGGTGCAGCCGGGGTAGGAGTTGTCCCTCCAGGTGCCGCCGAGGTCGTCGGCCCGCTCGAACACCAGGAAGTCGTCGATTCCCCGTTGCTGGAGCCTGATCGCGGCGCCGAGCCCGCCGAAGCCGCTGCCGACGATGGCGACGCGCAGGTGGGTCGGGTCGTTCCTCACCGCCACCTCCTGGTACCAGGCAGTACCACGTCGTGGCGGTGATGGTACCATCCGGTACCAGAATGGGGAACCTGCTGAGGACCGCGCGCGCCGGCTCGAGGGCCGGCGACCACCGCATGCGCCTGATGGAGGGCATGGCGGCCGCGGTCAGCGAGAAGGGCTACGCCGCCACCACCATCGCCGACATCGTACGGCACTCCCGCGTCTCCAAGCGGACCTTCTACGAGCACTTCGCCGACCGGGAGGCGTGCCTGCTCGCCTGCTACGCCGATGGCAGCGAACTGGCCCTGCGCGCGGTCGCCGAGGCCGCCCGGGCGGGCGACTCGTGGCCGCTGCAGGTGCGGGCGGCCACGCGCGCCTATCTGGCCGCCCTGCAGGCCCGTCCCGCGCTCACCCGGACCCTGCTGGTCGAGGTCCTCGGCGCCGGTCCCCGGGCGCTGCAGCTGCGCCGCGCGGTACTGCGGCGCTTCGCGAAGCTGCTCTGCGACCTGGTCGAGGCGGGTCGGCGCGACCACCCGGAGGTCCGCGAGCTGACCCCCGCCATGTCGATCGCGCTGGTCGGCGGCATCAACGAGCTGGTGCTCTCCACCGTCGAGCAGGGCGGCACCGAGCGCCTCGACGAGCTCGAGGAGACCATCGCCGGCCTGGTCCACTCGGTGCTCCAGCCCACGGTAGCCGATTCACCGGGGGGCTAACGCTCGGCTCTGCGTAGCCGCCGGTTGCTTGGGTTCCGGCCTCGCTCTTGAGCCCCCCGGACCCCCCGTTCACCGGGGGGCTGACGCTCGGCCCTCAGCCGGCCGCGGTCCTGGTCAGGAACGAGCGGACCAGCTCGTGGGTCTCGCCGGGCAGCTCGAACTGGGGGACGTGGCCGCAGTCCTCCAGCACCACCGACTGGCAGTTCGGCAGCGCCTGCACGACGTGGCGCGCGAACCCGTGCGGGACCAGCCGGTCGTGGTCGCCCCAGACGAACAGCGCCGGGGGCCGCAGGCCCGGCAGCCGCTCCCAGAACCCGCGCGCGCCGAACGCCTCCTCGAGGTAGATCTGGCGCATGGCCGCGAAGAACGCGATGCGGCCGCGAGGCTCGCTCATCACCCGGAGGAACTCGTCGGCGGCGGCCTCGTACCAGCTCGGCAGCAGGCGGTCGGGGGCGGCGAACAGCTTGCGCAGCCCCGCGACCGCCGCGTTGTGCCCCACCGGCAGGGGCACCACCCCGAGCTCCGGGCGCAGCAGGCGGACGATCGGCACGAACTGGCGCAGCTTGCGGAACGCCGGCGAGGGGGTGAGCAGCACCAGCCCGCGGACCCGGTCGGGCATCCGCAGCCCGCCCTCGATCGCGATCCGCCCACCGAGGGAGTTGCCCAGCAGGAAGAACCCGTCGAGCCCCAGCGCGTCGCAGAACCCTTCGAGCCAGCCCCCGAACCACTCGGCGCTGTAGGGGGCGATCGGCTTGTCGGCGACGCCGAACCCGGGCAGGTCGGGCGCGAGGACGCGGTGGTCGGTCGCCAGCTCCCAGACGGTCGGGAGCATGGAGGCATTGGTCGCGCCGAGCCCGTGCAGCGCGACCACCACGGGCCCGTCTGGCGGGCCCGCGTCGAGGTACGGCGTGCGGATGCCGCCGACCGCCACCGTCGCCGGGCGCGGGAAGCGCGCGGGCCGCTCCCCCGTCGACAGCGCCCCTTCGAGCAGCAGCGCCAGCCCGAGGCTGCCGCGCACGATCAGCCGGCCCTTCATGAACGCGCCGACGCCGCTCTCCCGCCCGGACAGCATCGCGACCAGGGTCTCCGCGTCGGCGTGGATGGTCGCCCGGACGCGCTTGCCGACGCCGTCGGTGCGCAGCACGCGCCCGTCCCGCTCGACGTGCAGCGTCCAGGACCCGGCGGGGCCGGCGTCGATCGCGATGGCCACCGGCGCCTGGTGGGTGATCGGCCCGGACACGCGGCCGGGCGTGGCGGCCAGGACCGCCTCGAGGCCGGCGCGGTCCGGCTCGCCGGGCCGGACGCCGCGGACGGCGTCGGGGCCGCTCGGAACGGGCTCGGATGTCACGGCCTCGCCTCCCGGCAGCAGGCAGCACGACCGTTGTTACCGAAGAGTAACAGTTGCAAGCACGGATGTCCCGCGCCGTCACCCGATCTCGTCGACGTGGGCGACGTTCGCCCGGTCGGCCTGCTCGCCGCTGGGGGCGGTGGCCAGCCAGGCGTCCAGGATCTCGCCGAGCTGCGCCCGCGAGGTCAGCCGCAGGCTGAGCGCGAGCACGTTGGCGTCGTTCCACTTCCGCGCGCCCTCGGCGGAGTAGGCGTCGACGCACAGCGCGGCGCGCACCCCGGGAACCTTGTTCGCCGCGATCGAGGCGCCGGTGCCCGTCCAGCAGCAGACGACCGCCTGGTCGGCCCGGCCGGCGGCGACGTCCCGCGCGGCAGCCTCGCTGGCCCACGCCCAGTCGTCCCGCTCGCCGGGCGCCAGCACCCCGTGGGTCGTCACCTCGTACCCACGACGGCGCAGCTCCTCCACCACGTCGGCGGCGACACCGGTGTCCTCGTCGGCAGCGACCGAGATCCTCATCCAGCCCCTCGCTCAGAAACGCTCACGCCCGGCCCGCGCACGCCGTGGCTCGACCCCCACGCTACCCCACGCAGGGGCCGAGCGGCCGGGTCCTCACGGGGTCAGAGCCGCGTGAGGTCGAGCAGCCGGTAGACGGGAGGCCGGTGCGGTCGCGTGGACTGGCAGGTGAGCAGGCGCTCGGGGTCGGGGTGCGCGACCCGGAGGCGCACCAGCCAGCGGTCGCCGGTGCGGGTGGCGAAGCGGACGGCGGCCACGCCGTCGGGACCGGTCTGGCGCGACTCGGCCGCCACGGCGTCGAGGCCGGTGAGGTCCCGCTCGCGGCGGAGGAAGTGCTCGGCGGCCTGCACGACCGGCGGGTAGCAGCAACGCCCGCGGTAGTGGTCGAGGTCGAGGCGGCCGCGCTCGTGCAGCGCCACCACCCCTGGCGCCGCCGCCGGGGAGAGCCGGCCGTAGTAGACGCCCTCGGGCAGGCAGACCAGGTTGCCGGCGAAGCGGTCGCCGCCGATGTGCGAGCACTCCCAGGCGCGCTCGCCGACCGCGCCGCCCAGCGCCTCGGCCAGCGGCCGGCCGGCGGTCGCGCAGCACTGGTCGTGACGGCCGTTGGTGCAGGCGAGGTAGACGGGCCTGGCGACCCGGGCGCCGTAGCCGGGCGCCGTCTCCTCGCCCATGCGCGTCCAGTCCAGGCCCAGCAGCGCGGCCGGGTCGTCCAGGCGCAGCTCCTCGAGCCAGCGCGCCCGCCTGCCGGTGTGGGCGAGGAAGGCGCGGCGCGGACCCGGCGTCGCGCGGCCCGGTCGGCGGATCAGCACCACGCGCACGTGGGTCGCGCGCGACCGCTCGTGCAGCGCCCTGGCCACGGCCGGGTCGAGGCGGCTGTCCATCAGCGGCTCGCGGCCCCAGGGGCCGGGCTGCTCGACCAGCACCCAGGCGCGCACGCGCGAGGCGGTGGCGAGCAGCGGCTCGCCGAGCGAGCGGGAGACCACGCTGCAGGTCAACCTGCTGACCGGGGCCTGGCCGCCGGCCTCGCTCTCGAGCCCCCCGGACCCTCTGTTGACCGGGGGGCTACCGCTCGGCCCTGCGTGGCCGCCCGCCGGCGGGGCGCCGGCCTCGCTCTCGAGCCCCCCGGACCCCTCAGGCAACGACGTCGGACTCCAGCAGACCCTCGCGGATCAACCGCCGGACCAGGACGAGCCGGCTCTCCGGGTCGAGCTCGCCGGCGAGGTCGGCGACCGCGAAGCGCTCCTGCCGCAGCAGCGCGCAGAGCGCCGGCTCGACCCAGCCGGGGAAGGTCAGCCGCCGGTCGCCCAGCTCCAGCACCGGCCGGCCGCCGCCGTCGTGCCGGAGGTGGCAGACCGACCCGGCGCGCCGCCGCACCACGGTCGCGTCCGAGACCGCGTCGAGCGCGAGGAGCTGCTGCAGCTGGCCGGTGAGGATCGGCGGTCGCGACGACCAGAAGCGGCTCGCCGCCGCGGCGGCGAGCTCCCCGGGCTCGAGCTCGTCGAGGCGGCGCCGCACCTCGCCGAGCTGCTCGGCCACGGTCGCGGCGATCGCACCGGGGTCGCCGGCGAACCCCGGCGGGAGCGCGCCGTCGAACGCGGGGGCGTCGAGCACGCCGAGCACCGCCTGGCGCAGCAGCTCGCGCCACTTGTAGGAGAGCACGCCGACGGTGAGGTGGGCGGAGGCGGACTGCTCGGTCCAGACCGCGTGCGGGAAGCCGAGCGGCACGTAGAGGCAGTCGCCCGGCTCGAGGGTGACGTCCAGCAGGCGCTCGCCGGGCGCCTTCGGGTCGCCGCCGGGGCCGGGCCGGTGGACCTCCCAGCGCTTGCGGCCGTGCACCTGCAGCACGAAGACGTCGTGGCCGTCGGCGTGCAGCCCGAGCCCGCGCGACGACGGCGGGGTGACGTACGCGTTGACCTGCACCGGGTGGGTGAGGGTGAGCTCGAGGTCGCGGCAGAAGCGGGTCAGCGGCAGCCAGTAGCGGTGCAGGCTCTGCAGCACGATCGTGGCGCCGCCGGCGAAGAGCCCGTAGACCTTGCCGGGGTCGGCGAGGTCGTCGACCGGCTTGGAGCCGACCCGGCCGGACTTGGTGTAGCTCGCCGCCGGCAGCGTCGCGCCGTCCTTCACCATGCGGAACGCCGGGAGGCGCAGCGACGTGGCCGCCACCACGTGGTCCACGTCGGCGACGCCGAACAGGTCGGCGACGCCGTCCTGGCCGTCGCCCGGCCGGTACAGCGGGGCCCGTGCCCAGTGGTCGCGGACGAACCGCTCGGGATCGCCGACGCAGCGGCGCAGCGCGCTACCGGTCGGTGCCGTCGGCATCCCCGCCAGCACCGCTGTCCGTGACGTCGACGCCGTCGGCCCGGTCGGTGCCGTCGACGTCGTCACCATCGACGTCGTCGGTGTCGTCGCCGTCGCCGTCGCCTCCGCTGTCGGCGACGTCGGTGCCGTCCACGCCGTCCGCGCGGTCGGTCCCGTCGGCGTCCGTGCCGTCAGCGTCGCCGCCGCCGGCGGAGTCGACGTCGTCGGTGTCGCCCGGCCGCGGGCCGGTGGAGCCGCCCTGCGAGGTGGTGATGTCGTCGTCTCGGAGATGCGGGTTGTCAGCGCTCATGCTGGCCTCCAGCGAAGGACCGGGTCGCACGCGGTCGACGGACGGGTCTGCCCAGCCAGTCGCAACCTACCACCGGCGTCCGGCCGCCGCTCCCCAGGAATCGGTGCCGCTTCAGGGCACGGCCCGGACGGACGATAGGGTCTGCATCCATGGAGATCGCGACCCCTTCCGGGCCCGCCCAGGTGCAGCTGGACGAGCCCGGCAGCCCGGCCTTCCTGTTGGTCATGACGCACGGGTCCAACGGCGGCGTGGACACGCCGGACCTGCTGGCCGTGCGGGCGGCCGCGCTGGAGCTGGGCGGCGCGGTGGCACGGGTGCTGCAGCCGTTCCGGCTGGCCGGCCTGCGCGCGCCGGGCCCGGTGGCGCGGCAGGACGAGGCGTGGCTCACGGTGGTCGCGGCGCTGCGCGAGCGCTTCGGCGAGCTGCCGCTGATCCTGTGCGGGCGCAGCAACGGCGCCCGGGTCGCCTGCCGCACCGCCGTCGAGGCCGCTGCGCGCGGGGTGATCGCGCTGGCGTTCCCGCTGCACCCGCCCGGGAGGCCGGAGCGGTCCCGGGCCGGCGAGCTGCGCCACGCGGGCGTCGAGGTGGTGGTGGTCAACGGCGAGCGCGACCCGTTCGGCGTGCCGGACCCGGCGTCCGCGACCCGCGTCCACGTCCTGCCGGGCGAGGGCCACGAGCTCGCCAGGGACCCCGCGCGGGTCGGCGCGGTCGCGGCCGAGTGGCTGCGCCGCTGGACCGGGACGGATCGACCGGCACCCTCGTAGATCAGGTCGGGCGGCACTCGACCACGAGGTGTCCCGACGGCCGCGGCTCCGCCGCCGACACCTCCAGGCCGGCCGCACGCGCCAGCTCGCGGAACCGCGACAGGGTGTTGGTCCTGCCACCGAGCAGCACCATCTCGATCGTCAGGCGCCGCGGCGCGTCCTCCGCCGAGACCCCGCCGAGGACCACGACGCGCCCGCCGGGTCGGGCCGCCTCGGCGCAGCGGCGCAGGATCGCGGTCTGCTCCGGGTCGGGCCAGTCGTTGAGCACCTTCTTCAGCAGGTACAGGTCGGCGCCTGGCGGCAGCGGGTCGAAGAAGCTCTGGCCGACCGCCCGCACGCGGTCGGCGACGCCGGCGGCCTGGAAGATCTCGGCGGAGCGGGCCACCGTGCCCGGGTGGTCGACCAGGGTGCCGCGGACGTGGGGACGGGCGCGGAGGATCTCCGCCAGCATGGCCCCGGTGCCGCCCCCGACGTCGACCACGGTCCTGACCGAGTCCCAGCCGCCGCTGACCGGGATGTCCGCGTCGGGGGTGCCGTGCCCGGCCGGTCCCATGAGCGCGTCGAAGCTGGCCGCGACCTCCGGGTGGGCGGCAAGGTCCTCCCAGAACGGCAGGCCGAAGACCTCGGCGTAGCCGGGGGCGCCCGTCCGGACGTAGGTGAGCAGGGTGCCCCAGGCGTAGGCCATGCGGCCGCCGATGCCGTCCAGGTCGAGGAACGGCCGGGCGTCGAGCAGCCCTCGCGCCGCGTCGTTCAGGGCGAACCGGCCGGGCGCGGCCTCCTCGAAGACGCCCCTGTCCGCGAGGTACCCGAGCACGTTGTGCAGGGCGCCGGCGTCGCAGCCGGCCGCCGCGGCGAGCTCTTCGACCTCGGTGACGCCGGCGGCGACGTGCTCGGCGATCCGCAGCGTCGCCACCACGTGGATGCACCACGGGGTGCAGAGGTCGCTCAGCGCGCCGAGGTCGGCGCCCGCCTGCTCCACGGTCTCCCCTCTCGGTGCGGCCGCGCTCCACTGTCATGACGTGGGACTAGCATCGATACGATGACACGTTCGGTTCCCGACTGGGCCGCGCTGCAGGGCGCGATCGCCGGCGAGGTCGTCCTGCCCGGCTCGCCCGGCTACGAAGAGGCGCGCAGGCCGGCCATCGCCCGCTTCCACGACGTGCGCCCGCGGGCGGTGGTGCGCTGCGCGACTCCGGAGGACGTCGCGGAGACGATCGCGCTGGCCCGCCGGACGGGGCTGCCGACGGCGGCGCGCAGCGGCGGGCACTGCTTCGCCGGCCGCTCCTCGACCGAGGGGATCGTCGTCGACACGCGCCCCATGCGCTCGGTGTCCGTCGACGGCGGCCAGGCGAGGATCGGCGCCGGTGCGCGGCTGGGCGAGGTGTACGACGCGCTGGCGGCGCACGAGCTGACCATCCCCGCAGGCTGCGGCCCCACCGTCGGGATCGCCGGACTGACGCTCGGCGGCGGGCTCGGGATCCTCGGACGGACGCACGGGCTGACCTGCGACCACCTGCTCGCCGCACGGGTCGTGCTCGCCGACGGCCGCGTGGTCGACTGCGACGACCACCACGACCAGGAGCTGTTCTGGGCGCTGCGCGGCGCCGGCGGCGGCAACCTGGGCGTGGTCACCTCGCTGGTGTTCCGGACGCTGCCGCTGCCTGCCGCGACCAGCTTCCACCTGACCTGGCCGCACACCCAGGCCGCCGCGGTGATCGGCGCCTGGCAGACCTGGGCGCCCGCCGCCCCCGACGAGCTGGCGGCCAGCCTGCTGGTCACCGCCGCCGGCGAGGCCGGCCGGCCGCCCGCGGTCAACCTGATCGGCGCCATGCTCGGCAGCCGGGCCGACACCACCAAGCTGCTCGACGGGCTGGTCGCCCAGGTGCCGACGGACCCGACGACGGAGACCTGCACGCACGCCAGCTACCGCGAGACCAAGCGCCACCTGGCCGAGCTCGGCGAGCGGCTCGCCGGGTCGGCGCACGACCAGCCGGCCGAGCAGGGGCACCCGTACAGCAAGTCGGAGTTCTTCCGCCGGCCGCTGCCCACCGAGGCGATCGCGGCACTGGTCGGCGGCCTCTCCCAGGGCAGGGCCACGGGGCAGGTCCGCGAGCTGGACTTCAGCCCCTGGGCCGGCGCGTACAACCGCGTGCCCGAGGCCGCCAGCGCCTTCGCCCACCGCGCCGAGCGCTTCCTGCTCAAGCAGGCGGTCGTGGTCGACCCCGGCGCACCCGCGGCCGAGACCGAGGCCGCGCGCGCCTGGCTGGAACGGTCGTGGGCGGCGGCCCACCCGTGGGGATCCGGACGCGTGTACCCCAACTTCCCCGACCCGGACCTCGCCGACTTCGCACCCGCCTACCACGGCGGCAACCTCGAGCGCCTGCTGCGCGTCAGGCGGAGGTACGACCCGGACGGCTTCTTCCGCTTCCCGCAGTCGCTGGTCAGTGCGCCTCGCCGGGGGTGATCAGGCCGCTCTCGTAGGCGACCACGACGACCTGGGCGCGGTCGCGGAGGTCGAGCTTGGTCAGGATCCGCCCGACGTGGGTCTTCACCGTCTGCTCGGCCAGCACGAGGGCGGCGGCGATCTCCCGGTTGGCGAGCCCGCGGGCGATCAGCTTCGCCACCTCGACCTCGCGCGGGGTGAGGCTGGCGAGCTGGTCGGGACGCGGGCGGTCGCGGCGCGGCCGGCGGGCGAACTCCTCGATGAGGCGGCGGGTGACCGTCGGGGCGAGCAGGGCCTCCCCGGAGGCGACGATGCGGACGGCGGCGACCAGGTCGCCCGCGGTGGCGTCCTTGAGGAGGAAGCCGCTGGCGCCCGCCCGCAGCGACTCGTACACGTAGTCGTCCAGGTCGAAGGTGGTCAGCATCAGCACGCGCGGCCGGTGGGCCGCGCCGTCCGGCGGGTTCATCAGCCGCCTGGTGGCCTCGAGCCCGTCCATGACGGGCATGCGCACGTCCATCAGGACCACGTCGGGCCGCAGCTCCCTGCAGCTCCGCACCGCCTCCTCGCCGTTGACGGCCTCGCCGACGACCATCATGCCGTCCTGGGCGGCGAGCAGGGCGCCGAAGCCCTGCCGCACCATCGCCTGGTCGTCTGCGAGCAGCACCCGGATCGTCATGTCGGCTCCGCCCCGTCGTGGTGGCCGTCCAGCGGGAGGACCGCCTCGACCAGGTAGCCTCCCTGGGGGGTCGTCCCGGCTGCCAGGTCGCCGCCGAGCATGGCGGCGCGCTCCCGCATCCCGATGATGCCCTGTCCCGGCTGCGACGGCCTGGGACGGTCGCGGCGCACGGACGGCACGTCGTTGCGCACCCGCAGGCGCAGCCGGTCGCGCTCGTAGCCGACCTCCACGGTGGCGCTGGCGCCTGGCGCGTGGCGCAGCGTGTTGCTGAGCGCCTCCTGGATGATCCGGTAGGCGGACAGCTCCACGCCGGACGGCAGCGGCCGCTCGGCGCCGGTGATCTGGAGGTCCACCGCCAGGCCGGCGCCGCGGACCCCGGCGACCAGCGTGCCGAGCTGGTCCATGCCTGGCTGGGGGGCGTGCTCGGCGCCCGCGTCGGCGCCGCGCAGCACGCCAAGGAGCCGGCGCATCTCGGTCAGCGCCTCGCGGGCGATCGCGCTGGTCTCGGCCAGGTCGTCCTTGGCCGCCTCGGGCAGCTCGGGAATGCGGAACGGGGCGGTCTCGGTGCGGACGGCGATCACCGACATGTGGTGGGCGACGATGTCGTGGAGCTCCCGCGCGATCCGCGCGCGCTCCTCCAGCAGCGCGCTGCGCGCGTGCTCCTCCTCCCGCCGCTGCCTGCCCTCGACCAGCTCGTGCTCGAGCCGCCGCCGCGTCCCGATGAGGTAGCCGTAGGCGACCACGACCGTGACCAGGATGACCGTGAAGTACACCTCGCCGACTGCGTCCCGGCGAGCCCCGGTGGCGACGTAGCTCCACACGACCGTGGCGTTGCTGACCAGCCAGACCCCGACCACCAGGTGCAGCTCCAGCCGCACCGCCACGACGTAGACGACGTACAGGGCGACGAAGACCAGCGTCACCGGCCACGGGGGCCCCACGTGCTGCGGCACGAGCACCGGCGTCGCCGCGGCCACCAGCACCTGGAGACGCCACGCGCGCAGCGGCGTCCTGGCGGCCAGGCCGAGCGGCAGCGAGATGAGGGCGGCGAGGACCAGGGCGATGGGGTACGGGCGACGGCCGAGGCCGAGTAGCGTCTGGATGGTCAGCCAGAGCATCGTCGCCGTGGCCAGCCACAGTACGGGCGTGCGGTAGGGGCGCAGCCAGCCGAGGCGTCCGCCGCCAGGCGGCAGCGGCGGCGGCTCGGGCCCGACGACCAGCTCGGCGGGAGCGCTGGCCAGGCGCGCGAGCGCGTCCTGCAGCGAGCGCACGTCGGAGGCCTCGCGCGCCGCCTGCCGCCAGGACGGCGCCCGCTTCGACGGCGCCGGCCCCCGGCGCGCGGCCCCCAGAAGGATCCCGGGCAGGGCCTTCAGCCGGCCCGGCGCCCGCAGCAGCGCGCCGAGCGGCCGGCGCCTGCGCCGCCGGGCCGGCTCGGGGTCGTCCGTGGTGCTCATGCTGGTCAGGCTACATCCGGGCATCCGCCCCGGTCGTGACCCCGTGGAGTGATCTCGCGCCGGCGGCCGTGCTACCGCGGAGCTACGGCACGCCCGGCGGTGAGACCGGCCCGACCGGGCGGCGACCCGCCTGGTTCGTCTCGCTCGGCGCGCTGTGACGGCGCGAGCCGCTACCCGGGCGCCAGCCGCGGGCGTACCCGATACCCGGGCGGTAGCGGCAGGACGGCTCCGTGGCGTGACGCTCCGCCCCCGGTCGCGCTGGGACCTTCCGTGCGACGGCCAGACCCGCTGGCCTGCCGGAACGGAAGGCGCTCCCGATGGCCACCAGCGACCCGAGGGCGCTCGGGCTGCCGCGCCCGGCGCCGCGCGGCACAGCGCCGACGACCCGCCCGGCGCCGGACGACGCGCGGCGCCGGCCCTGGCGGCTCGTCGCCGCCGCGGTGGCCGCGGCGCTCGCGCTCGGGCTGGTCCTGGTCCGCGTCGACGCGCTGCCCCGGATGGCGGCGCCCGGCGTCCAGCGCGCCGCCGCTCAGGTCGGGCGCGGGGCCGCCGCGACCGCGGTGAGCCGGCTGGTCGCCGGGTCCGCCGGCCAGCACCCGCCGCTCGCCGTGCCCGCCGGCTTCGCCGGGGTGACGGGCTACGCCCCGGTGCCGCTGCGGATGGCCGACGGGGTCGTCCGGCTGGCCAAGCCGGACGGGGCCTGCTCGGTGCCTGGCGGCGGGCTCTTCGGCTTCGACCGCGTGTGCAAGGTCCACGACTACGGCTACGACCTGCTGCGTTACGCGAACGCGACCGGGCAGGTCCTGACCGCGGAGGCGCGCAGGCAGCTCGACGGCATGCTCGGCCGCGACCTGCACGCCCAGTGCCGCGCGACCAGCCACGGCGTCGCCGGTCTGGCCTGCGGCACGGTCGCCGAGCTGTTCACCACGGGCGTCTCGTTCAACTCGTGGCGCCAGCACTACGGCAACCCCGGCAAGGAGCCGCTGCCCGCAGTGGCGCTCGGGCTCGGGGTGGCGCTCGCGCTCGCCGTCCCGCTGCTGACCCGCCGGCGGCGCCGGCGCGCCAGGCGCGCCGCCGGCCGCGCGAGCCCGGTGCCCGGCCGCCGTGGCGGCGGGCGGTTGCGCGCGCTCGCCGACGCCACCCCCGCCAGCCGGGACCGCTACGTCGACTTCCTGCGGGTGGTCAGCATCGTGACCGTGGTGCTCGGCCACTGGACGATGACCGCCGTGGGCCGCTCGGCGCACGGCCTGAGCGCCGGGAACGTGCTGTCGAGCACGCCGGGGCTGTGGCTGGCCACCTGGGTGCTCCAGGTCATGCCGCTGTTCTTCGTGGTCGGCGGCTTCTCCAACATGGTGAGCTGGGAGGCGCTCCGGCGCCGGGGCGGCGGCTACGTCGAGTACCTGTCCGCACGGATGGCCCGGCTGCTGCGGCCGGTGCTCGTCTTCGTCGCCGTCTGGCTGCTGGTCCCGCTCGCCCTCCCTCGGCTCGGGCTGCCGGCCGAGCAGGTCGAGCTGGTCGGCAAGGTCATGGGCCAGCCGCTCTGGTTCCTCGGCGTGTACCTGGTGGTGGTGGCGCTGGCACCGGCGATGGTCCGGCTGCACCTGCGCTTCCGCCTCCGGGTGCCGGTCGCGCTGGCCGCGGCGGCCGCCGCGGTCGACGCACTGCGCCTCGCCGCGGGCGTCGACCAGATCGGCTACCTGAACCTGCTGGTGGTCTGGGTCCTGGTACAGCAGGTCGGCTTCTTCTACGCCGACGGCACCCTCACGCGGCTCTCCCGCCGCGCGCTCGCCGGGCTCGCCGCCGCCGGCCTCGCCGGCCTGGTCCTGCTCACCGGGTCGGGCCTGTACCCGCCCAGCATGGTCGGCCTGCCCGGCGAGGAGTCGAACATGAGCCCCCCGACGATCTGCATCGTGGCGCTGACCGTCTGGCAGGTCGCGCTGGTCGTGCTCGTGCGCGGGCCGGTGTCGGCGTGGCTGGCGCGGCGCCGTCCCTGGACCGCGGTGATCGCCGTCGGGTCGACGGCGATGACCCTGTACCTGTGGCACATCACCGCGATGGTCGTCCTCTACGGGCTCGTCCTGGCGCTGCACGGCCCCCTGCCCAGCCCCGGCGGCGCCCTCTGGTGGGCGACCCGGCCGCTCTGGCTGGCGCTGCTGGCGGCGGTCCTCGTCCCGATGGCGCTGCCGCTGTCCCGGTTCGAGCGGCCCGGCCGCCGCGGTCA